>Ga0335085_10005978_pt1 | contig 19364 bp, 26 predicted proteins | sample Lox_Sample_45_FD_206712 | JGI IMG/M metagenome (GOLD analysis project Ga0335085, IMG submission 206712) | Soil microbial communities from Loxahatchee National Wildlife Refuge, Florida, United States - Lox_Sample_4.5 | ecosystem: Environmental > Terrestrial > Soil > Wetlands | place: USA...
CTGGAATTTCCCCAGGATCTGTACATTCCGCCGGATGCGCTGGAATTGGTGCTGGAAACCTTTCAGGGGCCGCTGGACCTTTTGCTGTACCTGATCCGCAAGCACAACCTCGATGTGCTGGACATCCCCATGGCGGAATTGACCCGCCAGTACATGGGGTACATCGAGATGATGCAGAAGCATCGCCTGGAACTCGCCGCGGATTATCTGCTGATGGCCGCAGTGCTGATCGAGATCAAGTCACGCATGCTGTTGCCGCGTCCGCCCCGGGCCAGCGAAGAGGAGGGGGGAGAAGACCCGCGCGCGGAGCTGATGCGCCGTTTGCTGGAATATGAGCAGATGAAACTTGCCGCGCAAAAGCTCAACGAATTGCCGCTGGCCGGGCGTGATTTCGAGATCGTGCAAGTGCTGGTAGAAAATACCGTGCGCGAGCGTTTGCCAGAAGTCACGGTGGAAGACTTGCGGCTGGCCTGGCTGGGGCTGCTGGCACGGGCCAGGCTCAACACGCATGTCAAAGTGCGCCGCGAACAGCTCTCGGTGCGCGAACAGATGACGCATATCCTGCGTTGCCTGCAGGGAGGCGAGTTCGTCGAATTCGGCAAGCTTTTCGACGTGGAAAGCGGCGTACACAAACTGGTTGTCACGTTTATTGCGATCCTTGAACTGGCCAAGGAATATCTGGTTGAAATCCAACAGGGCGAAACATTGGGGAACATCTATGTCCGAACAAGTCGTGCCATTACCGCAGAGTGAAACTGCAGCTCCCGGCGAGTTGCTGCCTGACATACAGCAGCTCAAGCGGGTGCTGGAAACCGCGCTGTTGACTGCCAGCGAACCGTTAACCGTAGCGGAGCTGAAAAGGCTTTGCGATGAACCGCTGGACAATGGCCTGCTGGAATCGCTGCTCGAAGAGCTGTCGCAGGACTGGCAAGGACGCGGCGTGGAATTGAACTGTGTGGCGAGCGGCTGGCGGTTCCGCGCCAAACCGGAAATGCAGAAATATCTCGATCGGCTCAACCCGCAAAAATCACCGCGCTATTCGCGTGCCGTACTGGAGACGCTCGCCATCATCGCCTACCACCAGCCGGTTACGCGCGGCGACATCGAGGAGATACGCGGCGTCGCGGTATCGTCGCAGATACTCAAGACGCTGGAAGCACGCGGCTGGGTGGAAGTGGTCGGTACGCGCGACACGCCCGGGAAACCCGAGTTGTTCGCCACCACCAAACAGCTCCTCGATGATCTCAATCTGCGCGCCTTGCAGGAATTGCCATCGTTGCAGGAGATCGGCGTGTTGCTGGAGCAGGAATCCACCGAGTCGGCTTAAGGCCGTTCCTGAATGAAGGCCATCCTATCCCGCGACAATCCTTTCTACAAGGAACTCGCCAGACTCTCCGGATCGGCCAGGCAGCGCACCAAAACCAGACAGACGTTGCTGGACGGCGCGCATCTGCTTGCCGCCTATCTGGATCGCGGCAACCGGCCGGGTCATATTCTGCTGAATGCTTCCGCGGCAAACGATGTCGAGATTGCCGGCCTGTTGCAGCGCGCAGCAGGCGTTCCCGTGACGCGGCTGGACGAAAAATTGTTCGCGGGGCTCAGCGAGTTGAAGACTCCCGGCGGGATCATCGCGCTGATCGATATTCCGCAACCGGCAGGAGCAATTGCCGACGCGAGTTTTTCCTTGTTGCTGGAGAATATTCAGGATCCCGGGAATCTGGGTTCGATGCTGCGGTCTGCCGCCGCCGCCGGATGCGACGCAGTATTTCTATCCCCGGGATGCGCAGATGTCTGGTCGCCGAAAGTGTTGCGCTCGGCGATGGGGGGGCATTTTGAGCTGCGCATTTTCGAGCAGCAGGATTTGCAGGCCGTGGCAGAAACATTTCGCGGCGATCTGCTCGCAACCAGCCTGCGCGCCAAGCACAGCCTGTATGACTGCGACCTGCGCGGCAAGCTCGCGTTTCTGATCGGCAATGAAGGGGCGGGACTGTCAGCGGATCTGCTGAGCCTTGCCACGCGACGGATATCCATCCCGATGCCCGGCAAAATCGAATCCCTGAATGCGGCCGCAGCAACGGCGATCTGCCTGTTTGAGGCGGTGCGGCAACGCATCGGGCGATGACCGGAACGCATAAAACCCTTGACCCGCAAGCACATTTCGCTATAATGCGCGCCCCTGTGAAGCTGATTTCCGGTTTCACTTACCTTGCTCCACCGCTACGCATGGCGGGGGGCTTTTACCATAAGGAGATGCAATGCGGCATTACGAAATCGTATTTATTGTGCATCCCGATCAAAGCGAGCAGGTGCCCGCGATGATCGAGCGTTATCGCACGCTGGTCACCGGCAACGGCGGCCATATCCACCGTCTGGAAGACTGGGGCCGCCGCCAGCTGGCTTACCCGATCCAGAAGATCCACAAGGCACATTACGTGCTGATGAATATCGAATGCGACCAGGCGACGCTGGATGAACTGGAACACGCGTTCCGCTTCAATGATGCGGTATTACGCCATCTGACCGTCAAGACCAAGGCTGCCGTCGTTGAGCCGTCCGCGATGATGAAGGAAGAAAAATCCAGGGCGATGCCGACGGATGGCGGCCTTGGGGGCGCCGCTGTTCAGCCTGAAGAAGGCCCGTCAGCCGCCGCTTGATCTATTCGGCAATTGGCGCGCAATCAGGTTGTCCTCAGCGGCGAAATAATCGCACTGGATGATTTGCGTTATACCCCGGCCGGAGTGGCGAGAGTGGCGCTGACATTGAATCACCGCTCGCAGCAGTCCGAAGCAAACGGTGTGCGGCAGGTGCAATGCGAAGTGGATGCGCTGGCCTTTGCCGAAGTGGCCGACAAGGTTACCCGGTTTGCGGTAGGACAGAACGTCAAGGTGCGCGGGTTTTTGGCCCGGAAGAGCATCCGCAGCCGGCAACTGGTTTTGCATATAAACGACATAATTTTGGAATAAGGAAACATCATGGCCCGTCTATCAGACAAAAAGAAAGATGACAAGAACAAGCGTTCTTCCCGCAACAATCTGTTCAAGCGGCGCAAGTTCTGCCGCTTCACGGTCGAGAAGATCGCCGAAGTGGATTACAAGGACATCAATATCCTCAAGGAATTCATCTCCGAAAACGGCAAGTTGATCCCTGCCCGCATCACCGGCACCAAGACACGTTATCAGCGCCAATTGAGCACCGCGGTAAAACGCGCGCGTTTCCTGGCCTTGATGCCCTACACCGATCTGCATTAAGGAGCCAGGACATGCAAGTTATATTGATGGAAAAAGTGACCAACGTGGGTCAATTGGGCGAAGTGGTCAAGGTCAAGAACGGTTTTGCGCGCAATTTTCTGATCCCGCAAGGCAAAGCCAAGCGCGCGACACCCGCCAACATGGCGGAATTCGAGGTGCGCCGTGCAGAGCTCGAGGCGGCCGACAAGGCCAAACTTGCCGATGCGCAAGCACGCGGAGAAAAGCTGGCCGGCCTGACCCTGCAGATCGTGCAAAAGGCCGGCGTGGATGGAAAACTGTTCGGTTCAGTCACCAATGCAGACATCGTAGCAGCGCTGGCTGCCCAGGGCTTCGAGGTCGAAAAATCACAAGTGCGCATGCCCGAAGGACATCTCAAGCAGATTGGCGATCATCCGCTCGACATCGCGTTGCATACCGATGTGGTGGTGGGGATCACCGTTTCAGTGCTCGGCGAACAATAAGCCTTTGTTGCATCAGCGCAATACAAAAAGGACTGGCAGCAGTCCTTTTTGCTTTTAGGCTTGCCCGTTAGCAGGGTAAAATACCATCCGCATAAACACCAGGTAATTTAACTCCATGCAAATCCTGTCCAGCGTCGATGCACAGATCGGCCAGATCAAATTGCCACCCCATTCGGTGGAAGCCGAGCAATCGGTTCTGGGCGGCTTGTTGCTGGAAGCGAGCGCGCTGGACAAGATTTCCGATCTGATGACAGCCGATGATTTCTACCGCCAAGAGCATCGTTTGATCTTCAACCAGATCGTCAGGCTGAGCGAACTGGCCAAACCGGTGGATGTGATCACCGTCGCCGAAGCGTTGGAGATCGCCGGGGAGCTGGACAGGGTCGGCGGTCTGCCTTATCTGGGCGGCTTGGCCCAGAACGTGCCATCGGCCGCCAATATCCGCCGTTATGGCGAGATCGTGCGCGAGCGTTCCATCATGCGCAAGCTGGCGGAAGTCGGCAGCGATATCGCCAGCAGCGCCTACAATCCAACCGGACGCGATGCCGCGCAACTGCTCGACGAGGCGGAAAGCAAGGTGTTCGAGATCGCCGAGGCGGGAACGAAAGGCAAGCAGGGCTTCATTACCATGCCGCCGCTGCTGTCGCAGGTGGTGGAGCGCATCGAGACATTGTATGCGCGCGACAATCCCAGCGACATCACCGGCACTGCTACCGGTTTTACCGATCTGGACCGGAAGACTTCCGGCTTCCATCCCGGCGACCTGATCATAATCGCCGGCCGTCCGAGCATGGGCAAGACCGCGCTTGCGATCAATATCGCGGAGAACGTGGCGCTGGACAGCAAACTGCCGGTAGCGATCTTCAGCATGGAAATGGGAGCGAGCCAGTTGGCGACACGCATGATCGGCTCGGTCGGCAAGCTCAATCAACAGGATCTGCGCACCGGTAAATTGCAGGACGACGATTGGGGAAGGCTGACGCACGCGCTCGGCAAGCTGAATGATGCCCCGATCCATATCGACGAAAGCGCCGCGCTTTCCTCGCTGGACCTGCGAGCACGCTCGCGCCGCCTGCATCGGCAGAACAACGGGCTGGGTTTGATCGTGGTGGATTATCTGCAGCTGATGAGTTCGAACGTGGGCAAGGCAAGCGAGAATCGCGCGACCGAAATATCTGAAATCTCCCGTTCCCTGAAGGCGCTTGCGAAGGAATTGCACGTGCCGGTGGTCGCATTGTCGCAGTTAAACCGGAGTTTGGAGCAGCGCACCGACAAACGGCCGGTGATGTCGGATCTTCGCGAGTCGGGAGCGATCGAGCAGGATGCCGACCTGATCCTGTTCATTTATCGCGATGAGGTTTATAACAGCGATTCTCCCAGTCAGGGCAAAGCCGAGATCATCATCGGCAAACAGCGCAACGGCCCGATCGGCAAAGTCGAGTTGGCGTTCCGCGGCGAGTACACGCGCTTCGACAATCTGGCTTCCGGCAGTTATTGACCCGGTTGAATCGCGTATGATGCCTGGCGGGAAAGCTGTTGAGCGCCGGAAGGGAGAGCAAATGGGTGGCGGGGTTGTATCCGCATGCACTGCTCAGCGAGGTCGCTCCGAGTTGATCGTTGGGACGGTAGCCGGATAGACCTTGTTTGTGTTATTCCACTGCGGCGCGGTCATCGTTTGGTTGGTCGTGTTCGGAATATGGCAAAAAATGCAAATGTCGGCATAGTTGTTCTGTTCACCGGTCTTTTTTTTCAACATCAATGCCGGCGAACTTTGGATGGTTTCGCTGTGGTTAATGTTGGAGATGTTGCCACGTTTTTCGGATGCGGCACTTTGGCCAGCATTTGCGGGTTGCGACAATATGGCGCAGGCGGCCATTGCAATCAGGAATTGGCCTGCACTACAGGGATTGCCAATTGAAATGCGATTCACGATTGCGGCCTTGATCAATCATAAGAAGGCAAGAGTTCAATCTGTAGTCGTTCTATCGAATACAGCTATTGTTTCGGTCCACCGTCAATCGTCGTACAAGCATTAAACGCGCCAAAAATAATATCGTTGTTATACAGATACATATTATTTTGCTGGCAAGTAACTTCCTGTATCTGGGAATAATCAAATTTTGTGTTTCCTACATCTGGAATCATCTGGAATTGCACAATGGTCGTGATTCGTAAACCGGAAACGAATTCCCGCCGGATCCAAAAGCAAAGAAACGCGGTTGCGCGAATCCCCGCCTGTATTCGCAGTGCGTCTCCCATGGATATGCGGGCTGATTTGTGGCTGGCGTGGCTTCCCTGCTCATTCCCGGCTAGCGGCACGCCTGCGCAGGATATAACCCACGGTGGCGGGAAAATCGGGACTGCGTGTCAAATGGGCCAGTTGATGAAAATGAAACCGAGTTGAAGACGTGCGTGAGTGAGAATCATCGTTGTCGGGCATCCGGGTTCGAGCCGCTACGGCAGTTGAATTGTAGAAGCTGCTTATCTGAACCTCATGATTGGAATGATAGCGCCAAGAGGGGTGATCGCGTTATCCGATATTGCATTGCGTTAAAGAACAATGCTGGTGGCGCGGTTGTATAGTTCCTGCCACATGTCGGCAGGGGAATGGCTGAATATGATCTCTTCGTCGAGCGGCAGGACGTACCAGCTGCCGATCTTGACTTCGTACTCCAATTGCCCGGGCGCCCAGGACGCCATGCCGTGCATCACGCGCAAGTCTTTGTAGCCGCGTTTCCCGCTCAGCAATTCGTCGAGTGTCTGCAAGTCATAGGCCAGATAGATGTTGCTGGAGATCGTCAGCGCTCCCGAGACGGCTTTCGACCCGCGCACCAGATAGGTGACCTGTCTGATATAGACGGGCCCGCCATAAAACAGATCCATGTCCCTGGCTGCCGGATAATCGGGAAATATCTTGCCGAGTTTGATGTCCTGCGGGCGATTGACGATGACTCCGATGGGTCCGGTATTGCCGTGGCTCGTAACCACGAGGACCGATCTGCGAAATCGCGGGTCGGTCATCTGCTTGCTGGCAACCAGCAGAAAGCTCGAAGATTCGATCACCAGCGGCGCAGGATCGAGCTGCATCGCCGGGAGCGGGGAGGGCCAGCCCACGGGTAACAGCAGAAGCAGCAATGAAAGAGCGCGGATTCTCGTAAACATGGTTTGATCAGGTTCGGGTCGGGCGACGATGAAGTCCAAGTATATTCCAATACGCAAAGCGTTCCCAATCATTCGCCGCGCCGCCGCGGCATTTTGGCGCGCAGGGCAGGAGCAAATCAGAATTCCCGACGGGCGACCTTGCACACACGAAGCAGGGTTTGCTTCATAATGCTACGCATCATCACGGGTATGCACCCGGCAAGGTTCACGGAATTGATAAACGAAAAAGCACAAGGCATGCAACTGCAGGCGACCGGGATTTCCTTGCGCGGTATGCTCGGTTTTTCTTTCGTTCCCGCCATCGTAGCTTATTTCTCGTTCCTCGCAAGAAACTACCAGCTGGACGATGCCCTGATCTATTTGAGGTATGTAAGAAATTTTCAGGACGGATTGGGGCTGGTCTACAACCCTGGCGAAAAATTCAACGGGCTGACATCGCCGCTGTTCACCTACGTATCGCTGGCCGCCTCGTTCATTTTCAGCAATTTGCAGATTGCCACCATCGTCGTCTCGGCGTTGCTTTTTGCATGCGCCGCCGTGCTTGGAGGATTCGTCTTTGCGGAAAGCAAATGGGAGGCGTTTTTTACGGGGCTGGCGATCGCATCATTTGGCTATTTCTACTCGACGTTCGGAATGGAAACACCCCTGTTTCTGATGTTGACCGGCCTTTCTCTCTATCTGTACAGAATCGATTCGAAATACTTCCCGGTGGCGCTGGCGCTCATGGTGATCACCCGGTACGAGGGCGTGTTTCTGGCCGCGCCCATGGTTGCCGGCTATGTGATGAGAAACAGAAGACTGCCGGACGCAAAGATGCTGGCGGCCGCCGCGGCGGTGTTCCTGGCGCCGTTTGCAATCAATTATTTCTACTATGGCGATCTCTTGCCGGCGACCGCAAGCGCAAAATTCGGCCAGGGCAAGTCCGGATTATGGGTGGGGCAATTGAGCTTTCTCAACCTGGGATATTTGGTCAAGACCTATTTTTCGGGCAGCAGGATATCCGCGCTGTTTTTCGTTGCAGCTGCGGCCTATGGCGCATTCGTTGGCCGCAAAGACAGGACGACGATCGTGATGCTGATCTACCTGTTTTGCCTGCTGTGCTTTTATGCCGGCCTGAGACTTCCCAATTATCCCTGGTACTACGCGCCGTTCTTCTTTCTGCTGCTGATCTTTGCCTGCCGGGGAATCTGGAGCCTGGGTGCCCGGTTCGTTCCAACAGGCAAGCTGGACCATCGTGCCGCGATCTTTGGTTGTCTTTGCGCATTGGCAATCTTTGCAGTGACGCAAGTGGTCACGTTCAGGGAAGGCGAAAGGCGCGAGGAATACGCAAGGATCGGCGGCTGGTTGCAGAAAAATACGCCTCCCAACGCATCGGTTGCGATGATCGAGATCGGCACGGTGGGCTGGTATGCGCACCGGAAAATCGTCGATATTCTCGGGTTGGTCAATCCCTACAATGCGGACTACATCGCCAGGGGGGATCTATACGGTTGGCTGTACCGCTACCAGCCGGATTACATCCTGCGGCACGACCCGATCTGGGCATGGGAAAAATCTTCCGTCATCCTCGAAAAGAGCGGGGCTTATGTTCCGGCGCAAGGGTTCGACCATCCCAGATTCGTGCTCCTCAAAAAGACGGACAAATACACGGACGCGGAGATCGCCAAATATTTTCGGGAGTTGAGCGAGCAGAGGGAGAAATCCAGATCGACCGAATAGGCACGCGCGTTGTCGACTCGGCACGCGCGTCGCGCGTCGATCCTCAATTATGGAATCATGCGATACCGTGTCGGCCGTACCTGGGCTAGTCCTTTCCGCGCCGCGGATCAGCGGAAGATTTCGATGCGTTAAAATCTGGTAGCATAACCCACGCTCTGGAAAGAAATAATGTCGAGGAAACCAATAACGCCGCCAGACAAACAATGATCGCGGAATCCCAAAGCAGTCAAAGGATACTCGTCATCGGCGCGGGCCGCGGAGGCGGCGCCCTGCTGGATCTGTTTCTCGGCGATCCGATGATCAAGATCGTCGGCGTCGTCGATTCCAACCCCCAGGCTCCGGCGCTGTCGGTTGCCGAAAAAAACGGCATCCCAAGCTACACCAATCTCGGCGAGGCGATCGCGGCTTGCCGTCCCTGTCTTGCCTTCAACCTCACCGGCGACGAGGATGTTACCGACCAGGCCTCAGCGCAATTGGGGAGCGCGAATGTGATAGGCGGATTTCAGGCGCGCTTCCTCTGGAAAGTGATGCTGCGCCTCAAGCAGACGAACGAACAGATTCTCAAGCTGGCCCAGCACGACACCCTCACTTCTCTTCCCAACCGCATCCTGTTCTACGATCGCCTGGGCCAGGCGATGACCAGGGCGAGCAGGGACAAGGGGTCTTTCGCCATACTGTATATCGATCTGGACGACTTCAAGAGGGTCAATGACACCTTCGGTCACGATACCGGCGATGCGCTGCTGCGCGAGGCAGCCAAGCGGATCACCGCATGCGTGCGCAAATCGGACACGGTCGCCCGCATGGGCGGCGACGAATTCACCGTGATCATCAGCGAAGTTCGGTCTCCGGCCAGCGTCGAGCGCGTCGCGAAAAAGATCATCGCCAGTCTGGCAAGCGAGTTCGATCTGAACGGAAAGACCTGCTCCGTGAGCGCAAGCATCGGAATCGCCTTTTATCCCGAAAATGGAGAAACGGCGGCGCAGCTGGTAAAAGTGGCCGATGATGCGATGTATTCAGCCAAATACAGCGGCAAGAACTGCTACCGCTTCGGGGGCAATTGGCTGTTTTGAATCCATGATGGTTCTATCGAGAGATGCGGAATCTTGTTGCACGCATGGAGAGTGAAAGCAATCTCGGCTTGCAAACGGCCCATGTTTTGCCGCGGGTGAGTTTGGCATGCTGCGCTGAAAGGTAAATCGTCCCATCGTGGCGCGCCGCAATCATTACCATGTGTACGTGATCGAACTGTCGAAGGATGTTCTGTACATAAGCCGGTTCAGGAAGGCCAATCCCGATTACGTCGCCGGCAAGCCTTGCGTATACGTTGGCATGACGGGATTGGATCCCGACGTGCGCTTCGACAAGCACAAAGCCGGAATCCAGTCCAATCGCTATGTGCAGGAATTCGGCTTGCGCCTGCTGCCTAAGCTGTATGAAGTCTACAACCCGATGCCTTACGATGCGGCGCGCGATATGGAAGTGGAATTGGCGGTCGGCCTGCGCGAGGCAGGGTATGGGGTTTGGCAGGCGTGACGGACATTGGTACAGTATTGTCCTGAGGGTGTCCAATATGGGTTGCGGGGAGACGTGATGCGAACAGTTTTGACGCGGTTGTTTCACTGTGTGGTTGCCATCGCGGTTCCGGTCTGCGCTTCGGCCGCCGACGTGTCGTGCGACCGCGTTCCAGAACTGCAGCAATTCGATGTGGCCGCGTGCGAATGCGGGAGTGGCCTGTCCAAGATACCGATCGTGGCTCCCAAAGGAATGAAATTGATTGCCGCATGCGGCTACAAGAACGAAGAATTCATCGGCGTGGAAGGCGGATTCTATTTCAAAGGCGCGGCTTTGGTCACGGGCAGAGTCAAACATGCAAACAATTCCTCCCCGGAAGGCGCGATGCAATTCGAGGCAAAAGATACGACCGGCGACGAGATTCCATTCAAGGATGCGACGCTATCCCTGAAATTTGACAATGATTCGGGCGCAGTTCAAAGATTTGCGGCGCCCGCCGTTTCCGCGGAGTTGCCTTGCATGTCCGCAGACGCGCGGATCAAGGTGAATTTGCTGTACGTAAAAGCCTCGTTTGACGAAAATGAAGAAGGCAACTTTCCGAAGGATTTTGATGTGTACAAGGTCGGACCCTATGAACCTTGCAAGGAGCAACAGCAGGGTGCCGCCGAAGATTGAAGGGCCAGCCTACGAAGGCCTGGCTGGACGTGCAATTTGTTTGAAGCGCGGTATGGTTTCGGATACAATGCGCACCCTGCGACAGGCGCGTAGCTCAGCTGGTTAGAGCACTTGGTCGACATCCAAGGGGTCGTTGGTTCGAGTCCAATCGTGCCTACCAAACATGTATCAGGAAAATATGCAGGTGAACAAAAAGCCGCTTCAAGCGGCTTTTTTCCCATTGTGATTGTTGTTTTGGAACCTCATCAGCGATAAAGTTTGTCCTCGCTGCTTTGCGCCTGTTGTTCGGCAAACAGGACCGCGGCTTTGACTCTGGAAGACAAGTTAAGTTTGGTCAGGATATGCCGCACATGCTGTTTTACAGTGTCGTAGCTGATGGATAGTGTTTGTGCGATGGCCTTGTTGCTCTCTCCGCGCGACAGCAATTGCAGGATCTCGCGCTCGCGGTCGGTGAGCAGTTTGAGGGAGTTTTTCGGTTCATCGCCCGGCTGTTCTCCGCGCAACATCTCGATCATTTTTATTGTCATCGTGGGGGCGACCACCAGCTCACCCGCCGCAACCCGCCGTATCGCGTCAACGACATCTTCCGGCGCCATGTCCTTGAGCAGATATCCCCGTACTCCTGCGCGTATCGCACTGGCCAGGTCGGCTTCGGAATCGCTCATGGTCAGTACCACTGCGGGAGTCGAACAACCGTCTTTGCGTATTTCTTCGAGCATTGCCAGGCCGTCCAGCGGCTTCATGCGCAAATCCATGATCAGAAGGTCCGGATCTTGTCGGAGCAACTCGCGCAACCCCTCGATGCTTCCGGTAGCGCCAAGGACGGCAAAGCCGTAGCAATTGGAGAGCAGTTCAGTCAATCCGCTCCTGCACAGGTTTTGGTCGTCTACCAGCACGACTTTCAACTTTTCATTCATTAACATCTCTCCAGTCTGACTTTGGCTCAGGGAAGTACAATTGCACTCGTGTGCCAAATCCCCCCGGGCTTTCAACTTGGATCCGGCCGCCGATACGCTCAGCCCGTTCGCGCATGATCTTCATCCCATAGTGTCCTTCAATGGGCGTGAAGGTGCAACCACCGCTGCCATTGTCTTCTATGGTGAAGACATAGTACCCGCTGCTGGACAGGTCAACGGCCAATCTGGCATGCGTCGCGCCGGAGTGGGTGGCGATATTGGCCAGCGCCTCCTGCACGATATGGGAAACCTGGATTTCATATTCAAGCGGCAATTCGAGATCGGCTACCCGGTTGGTATATTCCAGCTCGATGTCATTCCGGTGACGGAACTCTTCGGTCAGTGTTTGCAGCGCATGCAAGAGTCCCGCAGGATCCATTGCGCACCGGAATTCAGTGATCAGTTCCCGAACGGTCTTTTGACTGCTTTCCAGGGCATCGTCGATGTCATGGGCGTATTTGGCAACCATGCTTGCGTTCATCGTCCGTATGGATTCGAGCAGCAGACTCGTGCGCATCCTTGTATATACCAGTGATTGCGCCAATGAATCGTGTATCTCGTTCGCGATGGATTGCCGCTCGGCGATCAGCTCGGTTCGCATGGCTTCGCGATTGGATTTGTGATGTTCGACCAGGGTGCCGAGCAGATCCGCAAATGAAAGAACGGTCCCGGAAACATCCTCATGCTGTTGCCGCTTGTCGCTGAAGAACAACGTGATCATCCCGATCGGGTGCTTCGATGGCGGGCGGCTTTCGATCGGAGCGGTGATCAACGACTGGATTTCGCAACCGACATTTCGGCAATCCTGACGTTTCTCGCATGCGCTCAGGTCGGTGGCATAGATGCCTCGGCCGATAAGTGATTTGCAACTGGTTTCGCAATTCAAATCCAGTTCGCTTCCGAGCTTGAGCAGTTTTGCGGGCAGGCCGACCGAACTGAACAACTGGTGGGTCTGGCCATGAGTGGGAAGTATCCGGACAACACCGGAAGTTGCGCTGACTGTATGGATGAGTGTCTCCAGCAGTTTTTCCACTACTGGTTTAAAGTCAGCCAACGGGGGAACTTCGGGTACCAGGCTTTTGTTCGCAGAACGACCCGCACCTTTTTCGGGGGCGGTAAATTGCAAATCACTGCCCCACGAAAATTCCGTGGCTGCGGGATTTCTTAACGGGCTTGATTTATTGACCATAAAATTAATAATTCGCTTTATAGATCGCTACCTTGTTTGAGGCTTCCCGGCAGGTTACAGATTGCGAAAAGTATGTTTATTCGCCGAAATTGTGAATTTTCAGGAAAATTTATGGATGATCATTCCGGCACGCATCGGCTCATGTCTAAGTATACCCCTCATTCGGGTTATATCAACGCTACCCCGTTGAGGGTATAGACAATGAATCCGCCCGATGGGTTTAATCGGTCCATCGTAAATATTGCAAATGATTGATTATCGCTGTCAAAAATAAGCGATTCCGGACCACGACAACATAAAATGAAGATCTGCATCGTCTCCGACAGTCATGACCGTGCGGAGCCGCTCGCAGCTGCCGTGGCGGATGCACAGGCGGGAGGAGCGCAAGCAGTCATACATTGTGGCGACCTGATCGGCGCGAATACCCTGCGCGCATCCATCAAGCTTGGCATCCCGCTTCACGTGGTGCATGGCAACAATCTGGAGGATCAGGTGGCCATGCACAAATTGATGGCGAAGTCGGGTGGGAGGCTCATCTATCATGGTCAGGACGCAGAAATAGAACTGGGCGGCAGGCGGATTTTCGCTACCCACTACCCGCACTATGGGCGGGGCATGGCCTGTACCGGAGATTACGATCTGGTTTGTTGCGGTCACAGCCATATCGCAGAAATCCTGCGGCAACCGAATATCAAGGGAGGAGAGACCCTGCTGGTCAATCCCGGCTCGGTTTCCGGCATAGGTGGGCCCAACATCAAGGAGGCATCTACCTGGATATTGGGCGATTTGAACAGCATGGTGTTTGAGATTCACACTTTGAAACACTAAACGGAACCGGTGGTGTACTATTCGCAACTGGTGACGGTCGCCTACGGCGGCGGCAAAAAGGAGACGGGCCTGGAAGGGCAGGTGACCCCGGCAACCGGACTGGAACAAACCATAGAGAGAAAATGATGATCAGATTTCATGGTTGACGACCGGAATAATTTTTTCGCAGTAAAACCGTGGTAAATTCTTGAAGAGGAGTATGACGTCCGCATAGCATAAACAAACTAGGAGAGGGCATGATGGGAAATACTCAAGATTCCTGGAACGAAGATAAAGCAGGGCAGAAGGTTCAGAGCATGGGTTGGAAGGAACTGTGGCTGAAAGAGGACTGGTGGGCCATCTGGCTCGGCTTGGGAATCGTCATCGTGGCCTATTTGTTCTTTACCGGCGGGTCAAGCATCAAATGGATCGCCGTATTGCCGCCCGGCAAGTGGACAGAATTCTCAGCCATTACACAGCATTTCTCCGAGCACATCGGTCAATACGTAGCTCAATTCGTGATGTGGTGCGTGATTTTCGGCGTCAGCATACGGGCGCTGGGATTCAAACTGTCCGAATTCTATCCGTCATTTCTGTTCGTTTATATCTTCTCAATCATCATCTTCGTGATTGGCCAAAATAAAACGTTCATCAATCTCAATCTGGAGCCGCCCCTGGTGGCGTTGTTGCTCGGGTTGATCATTTCCAACTTCATCGGATTGCCTAAATGGATGGACACCGGCTTCCGGGTCGAGTATTACATCAAGACCGGTATCGTGCTGCTGGGCGCCACGCTGCCGTTCACCTTGATCATCTGGGCAGGGCCAACCGCGATCGTGCAGGCATCCATCGTTTCCATTATCACCTTCATGGTGATTTACTTTGTTGGAATCAAAATGGGACTGGATAGGCGTCTGGCAGCGACGCTGGGCGCCGGCGGCGCAGTGTGCGGCGTGTCGGGCGCCATCGCCATTGCCGGTGCAGTGGGAGCCAAGAAAGAGCATGCTCCTGTTGCGATCACCCTGGTCATCGTCTGGGCGATCGTGATGATCTTCGTCTTGCCGCTGGTGTCGAAAGCCTTGCAATTGCCCACCGGTGTGGCCGGTGCCTGGATCGGGACTTCCGAGTTTGCCGATGCAGCCGGTTTTGCTGCCGCCAATACCTATGGGGGGTACGCAGGGCAGCCGGGCATAGCGGGCAATCCCGATGATGCGGTAAAGGCCTTCACCCTGATGAAAGTTGTGGGCCGCGATGTGTGGATCGGCATCTGGGCATTTGTGATGGCCCTGATCGCCACAACGCGTTGGGAACGGGTACCCGGCACCAAGCCGAATCCGGCCGAAATCTGGTGGCGCTTTCCGAAATTCGTCATCGGATTCCTGCTGGCTTCGATCATCGTCACGTTGATCGCCACGCAATACGGCGAGGCGGAATTCAAGAAGACGGTGTTCCCTGCAATGGTGGGACCGATCAAGGATCTGCGCACCTGGGCCTTCATCTTCTGCTTCTTCAGCATCGGCCTGACTACACGGTTCCGCGAACTGGCCAGCGCCGGAACGAAACCGTTCCTCGCGTTCACGTCGGGAGTCGTGGTGAATGTGATACTCGGGTTCATCCTCTCGACGATGGTATTCGTCGAATACTGGTCCAACCTGAGCCACTGAGCCTGGGCTGATTCCTGGGAATGCCTGTCCGCAATATGAAGTCCTTTTCCCTCAAAAAGGAAATTGCGGACGGGCCGCAGGTTGCGTGCTGCATGGTTTGCGCGCATTTCAGCAACTCGCCCGAATTTCTGGAAAGAGCCATTCCGGGGCTCAAGACCATGAGCTCCGGCCATGCCTCGGTGCGCAAGGACGACGGCATATGCTCGTTGCACGACTTGTATCTTTCGGCAAGCGCATATTGCGAGCAGTTTGCGCAGGACAATGTTACCGGTAGGACCGTGTAGCGCCGCCTGGTACCCGAGTGGAGTGAAAACGCCTATAATCGGGCCAGCAGCCTATCCGTCCGGAGTTAACCATGCAACACCTTACGCCCAAGCAGGCTTTTGATTTTTTGAAGGACAATCCGGAGGCCGTGTTCATCGATGTGCGCAGCGAAATGGAGCACATGTTTGTAGGCCACCCGAAAGGTTCCATCCTGATACCCTGGGTCGATGGACCCGACTGGGAAGTCAATCCGCATTTTGTGTCTCAGGTCAAGAAAGCCGCCAGCGTGAACCGTCCCGTCGTGCTGATCTGCCGCTCCGGGCGGCGTTCGATCGATGCCGGGCTGGCGCTGGAGAAGGCCGGCCTCACAGACGTGTACAACGTGCTGCACGGGTTCGAAGGGGATCTTGACGAAGGACATCATCGGAATTCCCACAACGGCTGGCGATTTGAAGGCCTGCCATGGGCACAAACCTGACTTTAGTTACATCACGGAGAGGTAACCTCAATTCGCATTTTCTTCTCCTGAGCATCTGAGTACCCTATGATTACCAGCATACCTGACTTCACCGACACCGAACAAAGGCTCGTGTCCGCTGCTTTGCTGCGGCGTTATGGCAAGCTGGTGCCGAAGACGACAGCCTTGGGGACCGTGTGGTGACCTTACTGCAAGTCCAATCCGACCACGAACGGCAATTGGCGGAGACTTCTTCCAAAGCCGCGCGGACTGAAATCGATGATGAGTGTCATGGCCCGGTGATGAAGTGACCCCGGACCGGATGTGGATCAGCTCGCCGCGGCAGCTAACTGGGGGTCGGGCTGCCTGGCAGCATTGAAGTCGAACACACGCGACAGAACGGTGGCAGTCTTCTGATTGGCGCGTATGGAGAATGCGTCAAGGCCAACCTGATACTGGTAGGACAATCTTTCTCGCGGAACATCTCCAATCGCGCGCAGTTCGCCCTTGTAGCCATAACGCTCGCGCAACAGGCGGGCAGTCGCATAGCTTTTTCCATCGCTATACCGGTCAAATTCGATACCGATCACAGTGAAATCTTCGATGTCACTCTCAAGCCCTTCAGGCCCTTCTTCGGCTGACAGCCAGATACCGAGCGGCCAGCCGTGTTCATATTCACGGTGGACCAGTTCCGTGCGGCGCGCCTTCCAAACCGCAAGGGGCACCAGCACCGGACCCACCGGCAGTTTGACATTTAGCGGTGATTCATCCGCCGCGAGCTTCAGAGTTTTCCAGTCATCTGCGACGATATTGCCATTTTTGATCAGCATGAACATGAGTTGTCTCCCTTTCCAAATTCCCACCAGTTGATCGACTATTGTTCCAAATCGATTTGATGGGGGCGCAGTCTAGAGACGGCGCTTATGCCTGTAAAATACTTTGTTGTTAATTTTAAATAACTTTAGGGAATATAACAAAAGGCCCCATCCAGCGACGGGGTCGCTGAGCACGAGTCCCATCTTTTGTCCGGAGAGGATCATGATTTGAGTACGCTGCCGGTAATTGCATCGACCACCACATCATTTGACTGCCCGCGATTTTCCACCTTGACCAGATAAGCAGGGTTGTCAGCATCAAGACCGATTGCGTTGTCCGCCAACGTCACATTCGATGCTGCCACCGTCACGATTCTTACATGCGGCTCCTCCCTGGAAATGCTTTCGCTGTCGCGTTGGCCATCAACAAATCCGATCGTCGCAGTCAAGGCGATGATTCCTGCGGCGCCAGGCAATATTCTCAGTGTCTTCATGTCAGTCCTCCCAAAGTTGAAAGTAAAGCGAGTCATCCCTTTATCGGCGACACTGCAAAGGATTATTCCTCATGGATCGCAGCAAACGAAATCCTGGAAAGCAGGAATAGAGCCCTGCCGATTTATTTCATGCGGTCCAGTACGATGGCAGTCTAACCTCAAAGTTCAATGATTGATGCGTTCGATTTTGTAAGGAAATGCAACATCGAGTTTTTTGCATCGTGAAAATGTTCGACAAAGTGGAATCCGCACAGGAAATGCGTGCGCTGCTCGAGTGAGCGGAAAGGATTCATCCCGGCCCGGGTTTCGTCTTCCCCGCCTCAGTACATGTCATCCGGCTGTGCCGCCAGTTCCTGCCGTGATTTCCGCGTGCAAAAAAAAGCACGCTATAAAAAGCGTGCGTATCGCAAAATAACTAAATTTAGTAGCCGCGCGACCTTTCAGGTTCGCGCGGCTGATTATTGTTGCTGATTGCCTTAGGGCTTCTTGGGGGTGGTGTAAGGCACTTCTTTCTGGTGCGGTTCCCAGGTGGTTTCATAGCCGACAAAGAACTGTCCCGGTACGATTTCTTTCTGACGGGTCGTCACGTGGAATGCGTGGCCATCGGGAACCTTGGGGCGGATAAAAGGCTTCTTCTCATCGCTCATGATCATATCTCCTTAGATTGTAAAACACGGGTGGTCGGAAACGGGAGGCATATAAACAGACATGTCGGCCCCTCCCGCATAACTGGCGAAATTATACTATTTAGCGCATGTAATGTCCTTTCTTCGGAATCACATGCCGCACTCCCCCCTGTGGATTCTCAACGTCCCCTTTGTAGCGGGGGATGATGTGAATATGGACATGGAAGATGCTTTGCCCGGCCGCCGGCCCCACATTGACGCCGATATTGTAGCCATCCGGATTAAACTCCTTATCAATGTGTTTTTTTTCCTCTTTGATGAGGCCCATGCAGGCAGCCACTTCTTCCGGCGTCAGGTCGAAAAAGCTGGAGACATGCCGACGCGGGATGACCACGGTGTGCCCCGGACTCGCCGGGTAGGAGTCACGGGCGCTGTAAGCAAGTTCATGCTGTATTGACACCCCGCGTGGATCCGTGCAGAACAGGCATGGATTATTGGGGTCTCTTTTCTGTTCTTGTGTTGCTTCAATCGACAACAGAACACCTCTTTCCAACTTTATTTACTCTATAAGCCGGCTGTTTGAAATTCCTTGCAGTTGCCTTTACGTTATACTCAGACAGAGAATCTTCAACGAGGAAACTATCTTGGCATCGAATAAAGGACGGGCTTACTTTGCACTGCTGGGTTATCATTTTAACCCAGACGACATTACACGCCTGCTTGGGATAGAACCCACCTCCATCGATGCTGCCGGCGCATACAGTGGCCTGGATAAACCCGTGATAAGTTCATGGGAGTTGTCAACGGAGACCGTTACTGGGGAGGTGGACGTATTCGCCTTGACGGACATCATCGTGAAGCAGCTGGAACCCGTTAAACCAAAAATCGTTGAAGTCTGCAAAAGCCACAATCTGTCTCCAAGGTTGGGCGTGGCGCTGACTTTATCTGTTGATAAAGGTGAATCAAGCCCGGAAGTCGGGTTTGGCGCCCGAACGATCCGCTTCCTGGCTGATACTGGCTCATTTATTGACATGGAATATAACCTTTCCGAACGGATTTAGCTCCTACTCCCTCTTACTGGTCTAGCCGCTAAGCGCCTCTAGCTGCAACCTCGCCTTTTTCAGCTGTTCCTCGCAATGCTTTAAACAGAGCGGCTGTAGCGCGTGAGGAAAACATTCCATAATCACTTCGAATTCATCTGCAATTTCTTCTGCAAGCGCGGCATCGTTTGTTAATTGAGCAAGTACGTTTTGTGCTGTCGCCTTGTTCACCCGACAGATGACTGCCAAATGGATAGGCAATTGCTGCTCCA
>Ga0335085_10005981_pt1 | contig 19359 bp, 29 predicted proteins | sample Lox_Sample_45_FD_206712 | JGI IMG/M metagenome (GOLD analysis project Ga0335085, IMG submission 206712) | Soil microbial communities from Loxahatchee National Wildlife Refuge, Florida, United States - Lox_Sample_4.5 | ecosystem: Environmental > Terrestrial > Soil > Wetlands | place: USA...
TGGGTGTTTATCGCTTGGTGTTCTTTTTTTTTTTTATTTTGTTGTCCCCCCCGGGGGCGGCCCCCCCGCGGGGCCCCCACGACCGTGCATCATCTTAGAACGGAATATCTGCTGTGTCGTCGTCGAGGGGCGCCGGCGCCGGCGCGGGCCTGGCACCGGCCTTGCTGGAGAGCGGTGCATAGTCGGTGATCTTGTCCGATGACTGATTGTTCTTGCCGACTTCGAGCGTGACGAGACCGCGACATTTGCGGTTGATGGCATCGTCCAGCTCGACGTGGAGGCCATCCTCCTGCGCCTGCTGGGCCGTCGTCAGGCCGAGCGCGATACAGGCTTTGACCGTATCGTTGTGCAGCGCGGCGTCGCGCGGCACGGTAGTCCAGGAGAGGCGCCGCACGGCGGGGCCATCGGCGATTTCCACGCTCCAGGTCCATTGCACCTGGCGGTATTTCTCGCCGGCCTTGAAGGTCGACTCTTTCTCGATCACTTCGACGGCCCGGCAGGTCATGGTGTACCAGTTCGGCTCCAGCGCCACGTGCGGCACGATATCGAGTGATGGCATTATTCTTCCCTCATCTTGTTCTTGTAGTCTTCACGTAACCGGCTCTCCGCCGGCAATGCCGCGACGATCGCGGCGTGTTGGCAGATCTTGCCGGCGATGCCAGCCGGGCAGGTGCAGCGATAGCTGATGGCGGCGCCATAGATCCGCGTCACCTCATAGCGCTGGCCCGGCTCGCGTGTCGAATCAACGGTGTAATAGTCGCCGACACGCCAGAACGGCTTTAAGCCGGCAAGATACGCGCGGCGCAAGGCCAGCTTCCAGAGATCTTGCTTGCTGCCCTGGATTGGCGCGGCCATCAGTTGGATCCGCCGACGATCAGCACCCAGCCATGACCAAGCCACTGGCTGCCATACGCCATCAGCGACGATGGCAGGCGAATCAGATCCACGCTGCCCCAGGGCACCAGGCTTATGATGTGTGCAAATGCGGTGAACACGGTTTCCTCCTTGCACCGTCTAGCCGGTGCCACGCTTCCACGGATTGCTTGTTACACCTGTGCCGCTTCCACGATAGTGCCATCGCCAAGAACCGTAGCGATAAGCCGCGCGTTGCGCCTTATCTCAATGGTCACGCGATGAGACGTGGCGTATTGCACCGCGCGCTTGATCGCACCTTCCCGGTATTGCACCAGCCACATATCTGAATTTGTTCGCGTGTTGTGGATTGCGTACATTGCCGTCCTCCTGTTTATACCGAGCCGGCCACTTACCAGCCTGTATCGATACTATATGCTCTATCCGCACTCCTGTCAATAGCATCTGAAGAATTTGCTATCATCAGCACGGGAGGCACGCTATGCCATGTACATGACCGTCAATCAAGCCGCCGAGCGACTCGCGCTGCATCCGATGACCATACGCCGTTGGTGCCAGACCGGCGTGCTCACCGGCGCGCATCTGAAGTTTGGCCGGCGCAAGCTAGGCTATCTGATTCCGCTGGCAACGATAGAAGCGTTGGAACGAGGAGAGAGCAGTGTCAATGGACAAGAAGCGCTATCCGCCGGACTGGAAAGCGATCAGTCTGCGGATCAGGACTGAGCGTGCCGGCAACAAATGCGAATGGTGCGGCGCGGTCAATGGCCAGCCGCATCCCGTGACCAGCAGCCGCGTCGTGCTGACTGTCGCGCATCTTGGCGTCGCCAGGCCGGACGGCACGCTTGGCGATAAGCATGATAAGCACGATTGCCGTGAAGACAATCTGGCAGCGCTTTGCCAGCGCTGCCATCTGAACTACGACCGTGCCGATCATCTGGCAGTGGCGAGGCGACGTCGACTCGAGCGCAAATACGCCAGGCTTGGCTACCGGCAGCTCGAACTAGGATTTGCCGATGCCGCGCAATGATATTTGCCTCAACATGATCGTGCGCGACGAGGCAGCGGTGATCGAGCGCTGCCTCCGCTCGGTCAAGCCGTACGTTCAGCGCTATGTGATCTGTGACACGGGGAGCGTGGACGCAACCGCATTGCTGATTGGTGAGACATTAGCTGGGATTCCTGGCACGATTTATCAAGATCAATGGTCAGATTTTGCGACTAATCGCAATCTGGCACTGGATCGGGCACGGCACACGCCGGCGGACTACATCCTGGTGATCGACGCCGATGAGCAGCTGCGCGTCGAAGGTAACGCGGCGTTCGATTTGCTCATGGCCGATGCCTGCTACGTCGATATCGTGGCCGGCGAGCTGTCGTATCCTTTCACCCGGCTCTACAGCTTGCATCAGCCCTGGCGTTGGCAGTCGGTATTACACGAGCATCCGGTCTGGCCGCTACCACACTCAACGCAGATCGCCGCCGGCATCGAGATCTTGATCGACACCGATCTGGACAAGGTGCGTTGGGAAAACAAGGCTCCGATGTATCTAGCTTTGCTGCAAGCCGCCGTCGCCGATGAGCCAAAGAACGCGCGCTATGCGTCGATGCTCGCCGAGCAGCTCCAACGCATGGCAAGGTACAATGATGCTATCGAAGCATATCGCCATGCGCTCCGCCTGGCGAACACACACCACGAGAAGTGGACCTGCATGTACCGCATTGCGCGCTGCCATGAAGCCGCGGGCGAGGAAGGCAAAGCGCTCTATGCCTATGCCCGCGCCATTGCCTTCAATAGCGATCGCGCCGAAGCCTACTACGCGCGTGGCCGGATCTACGTGCGGCGCGGCAAGCTGCGCCAGGCGCTGGCGGACTTTCGTCACGCGGCCAAAAAGGAAAAGCCGGAGGGACTGGTATCGGTTGACCGGCTGATTTATGACTATCTGGCACTCCAGCACTACGGGATGGTGTGCGATCAGCTCGGCTACCATGACGCTGCCGCCGGCGTGGCCAGACGGCTCCTAGACGCGCCGGACGTGCCCCAGAGCGTCAAAGCCAGCATGGCGCGGGTTTTGGCACGCTTGGAGGTAATTGCATGAGTCAGCCAAAGGTACGCGATCTCAGACGAGATCTCGACGTGGTGAAACGGATTGTGGAGAGTAGAATGAGCCCTGGTGACACCAAGATACTGATTGGCGCCGCGATTCATCAGGCGTACCCTACCTTGGTCTGGGAGCGCGTTGGACCAGGATCGCGCGATTGGTGGCAGGCAATAGATCGCGTGTTGCAGCGTTAAAATGTGAACGCCGGCGGGAGATGGCGCCGCCGGCGTTCTAGACAACCATAAACTGAAAGGTCCACCCCTATGGTACCAGATGGCCATTTCTCCGCGTTGCACCGCGTATCCCGCACGCATCCCTGCCCAATCTGCGGCAAGCCGGATTGGTGCGAATGGCGCGATGACGGCGCCGTGCATTGTATGCGCGTGGAGAGCGCGATCCCCTGCTCGCGCGGCGGCGGCTGGTGGCATACTTTGCCTGCTCGTGCGGGAAATATTTCTCACAAGAGTAGTCAGCATAATGTTGGTTATCCTGGACCGGACGATAGGAAACAAGAAACCGGGCCGGCGTTGGCATCGGTTGAAGACCGCGATCGCGTCTACTCCGCGCTACTCAAATGCTGCCCGCTTTCCCTAGAGGATAGGATTTATCTGCACAGCCAGGGCCTCGGTGATCACCAGATGTCCGGCTATGGCACGCTGCCGGCTGATCGCCGCGGCATCAGCCGCTTTCTCACGCAGCACTTTGATCGCGCGCTGCTGCGCAGTGTACCGGGCCTCTTTGACCGTGCCGATGGCCTGGTGGGCATCGCCGCGCCGTCCGGCCTACTGGTAGCGATCCGGTCCGTGGAAGGCTGCGTGGTGGCGCTGCAATGCCGTGTCACAGATGATTCTGGCAAGAAGCAGTATCTCTGGCTCTCCAGCAAGAGCCACGAGGGGCCGTCAGCCGGCTCGCCGGCACACGTCGTGCACGGTGAGGATAGCCGGCTGATCTACGTCACCGAAGGGGCCAAGAAAGCACACCTGTGCTCTATCTTTACCGGCTGTACTACCATCGGTATGGCCGGCCACGCCAATCATACCGACGCGCTTGCGGCGCTGGCGGAGTTGCAGCGGCGCGGCGCCCTGGCGGTAGTGATTGCCGTGGACCAGGATAGCGACGCCACCACGGCGGCCGCCGTGGAGCGCTCGCGCAACCAGCTGGTGGAAGCGTGCTGGCATCTTGGCCTAGCGGTCAAGATCGCCTACTGGGATGGCGAAACGGCGAAGGGCATAGATGATCTCTACGTGGTGGGCGAGGAGCCGCTGCTCACTACGATCAAAGCCGAGCCCGAGCCCGGCGATCCGGGCGAGCGGGACGAACAGCGCAAGCTCACGCAGCTTGAGGAAGCGGCACGATACCGCCAGCTGCGCCGGCTCTATTTCACCAGCATGCCACCAACTGAGAAGCTCGCCCTGTGGGCGTCCTGGGAAGCATCGGATCTCTATCCCGGCACTATTGCCGCCGGCGGATCCGTCGAGCCGCGTGCCGTCAATATCGCCTATATGGCCAAGCGTATTGGTGTCAGTCGCGGTGTCGCCGGTCGCGCCGTGGAGCACCTGGGAGCGGTGAACCTGCTGGACTACCAGCGCGTCCGTGATCCGCTAACGCAGCATACGACCGTCAAGGTCGCGCCCAAACGTACGCCGGCCTACAATGAGGAGCTGCCGCGATCCGAATACAAGAAGCGTGACGCGGCAAGTAAGCATTGTCGCTCCTGCGGCAGTACACAAGGCGCGTGGGTCTGGCGCTGTGAGCATTGCGGCTCGATCGACGCCGCCGGACCGTGTTCAGATTCTGAACACGGTCAAGATCGGGTGAACCCGGGTTCAGAATCTGAACCCTTGATCTTATCTATAGGAGAAAAAATCCCGGGTTCAGAATCTGAACACGGTGTTGTAGAGGAAACAGGTGTAAACGTGGCCGATCCCAACCCCCCCACTGTTGCCGAGATCATGAGTGCCGCCGACAGCGTTGGCGTGCATATCCACCTGAGTGATACCTATCCGCTGACGCTTCTAGTCGGCCCGGCTGACCGTGTGGTAGAACCATTGGCGCGCGCTATCCGGCAGCATCGGACCGCGCTCATTGACGCGCTGTACGAACATAGGAGCGATGATCTCGACTGGTGGCTCCCGGCGGGATGGCAAGCCGGCGCTGGCGGCGAAGTGAGGCAGCCGTGTGAGGGAGTTGCGCCGGCGCCGGCAGAAGCAGACTAGCTGAGCAGCCGTTACACCAGCGTGCAGGATCTTGGCTAAGAGATTTGCGCCGCGTCCATGCCGCTGGCGTAGTTACCCGGAGAGTTGTTAAGCGGCGCAGCCTTGATCAGGCAACTATTGGCACTGGCTGCTGCGCTGACCTTGTACGTGGTGGTGCCTACTGGCGACACGATGGCGTGCAGGTTGATCTGGATTGGATTACTGGCGCTGCCGGGCGCCTCGAACTGGCCTACGGCGTACGTCGTCGTGCCGTCCCACAGCTTGGCCGTGTATTGCGGCGTGGTAGCGGAAGCACTGTACAGCTCAACCGTTCCCAGTATGAGCCAGGTTCCCGGTCCCAAGCTGAGCGATGGCCCGTCGTAATAGGTGTTGGCCGTGCTCATCGTGACATCCGCGGCCAGGCGTGTGGTTGCATGCGGTAACGAGCCGCTGCCCGCCGGTCCCGTGGCGCCGGTAGGGCCAGTGGCGCCGGCACTGCCCGTGGCCCCGGTGGGGCCCGCTGATCCCGCGCTGCCAGTTGGGCCCGTGGCGCCCTGGGGGCCAGAGCCAGGCGCCATGATCAGCAGCGCCGTGGCGTTGGCGTTGGCGCCTTCAACCGTGGCTGATTTGGCATAGATACCGGCCACTGAAGCCGAGCCTAGGAGCGCCACGAGAGTTGATCCATCGAATGTGTATTTGGCCGGCGCGATCGCCGTGGAGGCGCCCGTGCTGGCCGCGATAATGGCCTCGCCCGCGGCGATCTCCGTGCTGCCACCAACGACCAGGGTGAAGACGGCGCCGGCGGTGCTGCCGGTGGTGTTCTCCACGTCGATAGTCGCCGCGATCGCATACGTGCCCGCCGGCGGCGTGGTGGAGATGATCGTGGCAAAGCCTGGCGTGGCAAGCTCCTGGTCCGAGCCCAGTGGGATGACGTTGAGATACCCCGCCGGCGCCGTGGGTCCCGTGGGTCCGGTAGGGCCGGTCCCGCCTGAGCCGCCGTCACCAGTCGGGCCAGTCGCGCCGGTGGCTCCAGTCGGGCCCGTAGGGCCGGCGCTGCCGCCGCCAATCGCGTAATACACGCCATCAACGGTGATCCCGATGGTGGTGTTGTCTGGCCTACCGGCGCCCACAAGCGTATCGGTGGCAATCGGAACCATACGATTAGCTGGCATAGGGACCTATCGCAAATCGCTGCAGGTCGCCGGAAAGGTCAGTGCCGTTGCCAGAGTCATCGGTGAGGCCCGATATATTCCCTTCTGGGCCACGACAATTGTAAAAGCCGCCATAGAGGGCTGTCGGCTTATCGTCTGAGGTGTAGTCAGCATTCGGTGGCTGCCTGACCTGGTAGCCATACGCGCCATTCACGATCATCTTGGACATCCAGCCGAATCCGGGCGTGGGCCAGACCGCAATGCCGGGATCTGAGAGTGCCTCGCCAATGCTAAAGCTCCCGTTCCATACCTGACTGCCGTTACCAGTACCTATGCCAATGGTGCCCAGCACTGATCCATCGCTGTATTTCGCCAGCGCGTCGAGATAACCGTTATTCGATCCCTGGTTTCGGTTCGAGCAGCACGCGGAGAGCCAGAGCGTCTTACCTGGCTGGATCGGCGTTTCGCTCATGTAGCCTTCGCTAATCGCGGCCATGACGCTGTATGCGATTTTGATGTTGCCCTCGGTGGTGATCGTAAACCGCACGAACCCCTGGCCGGGGCCGAACATGTCGAAAATGGCCGTCTCATCCTGCGGGTACTCGGTGACATTGAGATACCCGCCAAACATGCCGCCAGGATTGATCGCGCCCACATTAAACGCTACCGCTCCCATCTTTCCTCCTATCCTGAGTGCGCGAGGCCGCGCACGCTATGCGACTGGAAATCGCTCGTTGTCGCACTTCCGGCTACCGATTCCGATCCCAGCGGTATCGGCCCCGCGCTGGCGCTGCCATCACCGGGCAGCGCGTGCCAGGTATAGAGCACGGTCACGTCATCCTCCAGAGGAAACGGTAGGTACGCATAGGCACGAAAGCCGGTGAAGCTCACATCATGCGTCATGCAGGTGACCGGCGGTGTATCGCCGCTACACACGACCAGCGGCAAGCCAATGCTGAAGTTGAGCGGAAAGGTCACCGCGGCAGAGCTGCTGGTCTGGCCGGCGGGGATAGTGATGAACAGCGAGTCGCCGATGATCTGGCCCATGCGCGGCTGGAAGGCAGTCGGGTTGTCGATCGTCACCGTGGCGTGGCCGTCCGCCGTCTTGCTTACCGTGCCGCCCACGAAGGTGATTTCGTCCGTATCAACCACCGTGGTAGTGGCGTCATCCACCGTCAGCGTGCCGCCCGTGAGCGCGCCGGGTCCGGTCGAGACGCCGCCATCGCAGCCAGAGCAGTCGTACTCAGCCAGGGCGCCGGTTTGCTGGAGCGCGTTCACGCCGCTAAAGCCGATGTTGTTGAGATAGGCGACGATCGCGCTGATTACTTCGCTGTGCGCGTAGCTGACGGCCCCTACGGCTGTGACCATCGCCGGGAAGTTCGCGGCGGTGACGTAGCCCGTGCCGGCGATGGAGACATAGATCGCACAGGTGATGCGGCTCCAGAGCGTGGGATCGTTGACGGCGGCCTGGTAGTCCATGAGCGAGCCGCCATTGATCGCGTTGTAGAGCGCGTTCAGGCCGTTGATCATAAAGTTAATCACCAAGCCGGCACCGGGTATCAGCTTGATGATGTCGATACCGAAGGTGAGCGTCTGCTGGTCGTTCTGGATGGCCTGGATGGCCTGCTGCATGCTGGTCTTGATGATCGCGTTCGAGAGCCAGCCGGCGATGTTGCAGGCTTGCTGCGTCGTGCCGGCCATCTGCGGGTTCGGCGGGGCCGGATCACACGGCATCGCGGTACCAATGAGCGCCAGCAGATCCGTGGCCCGGCCCAGGATATCGGCCTGCACGTCTGGATCCACCGTGTCCCAGGTGGTCGGCTGCATGAGCTGCATGGCGGCGCCCACGAGGTACGCCAGCCACTCCTGATTGAGCTGCAGGCAGGCCAGGGGCTGATCGCAGGGCGCCGCGGTGGGCACGGCCACGGGCACGAGAAAGCTCGACTGCGGCCGCCAGTTGGGATAGCTTGGCCACATCAGCCCGCCGACGCCACGTTAAGCACTTGAATCCTGATCAGCACACGAATCAGCACCAGCACTTGCGCGTTGGTAGGCGTGGTGCCTGCAATCCACGCCTGGATAATCTGCCCCGCCGTGGTGAGATCCGCGTCGAACTGTGCCGCCTGCGTCTGGACGTATTGATAGAGCGCGGCGATTTTGGTCCGGTGGTCATCGATATAGCCGCGCAAGGTTTGCTGTGCGGCATTACTCGCCAGCCAGCCAGCGGAAGGCGCCTGCACCGTCACGCTCGTATGATCCGCGCTCAGCACCACGCCGCCATCACCAACGACTTGCGCCAGCGCGGCCTGCACCTGCGCCAATACGGCATCGCTCAGATCCTCGATTACTGCTGCCGGATCCGCACCAAGATGTGTCCCAATGGCCTGGATGATGCGCGTGGCGATCAGCACCGATGCTTGCATGGCGTCTCTCCTACGTCGTAAGGCTCGTCTCGAGCACGGTAAATTGGAGTGAGTTGCCGTCCGTGCTCACCAGCCAGGTCTGATGCCCGCCACTGGCAACCCGCCCCATGAGCTTAAAGGTATGCGAGCCAGCGGTCAGCACCGGTGTTAACCAGGTGAAGCCGGCCTGCACCTCGCTATCCATGCTCGTCTCGGACAGACCGCCCGTGGTGCCAGATCCCACGTTATCGATATACACGTCAATCCAGGTATTGTCACCGTAGGCGGCAACGTAGATGTCGCAGCGCACTACCACCAGGCAGCGATGCGCGCCGGTCGTCATCGTCACATTGAGGGCCGTCGCTACCGTGGTAAAGGTGGTGCTGGTGATCACCACGTCCGATCCGGTGTAGATATTGTTGGCGACCTGGACGAAGCCGCCGCTGCCGGTGGCGCCGGTGGGTCCCGTTGGCCCGGTCGTGCCGGTACCGGTTGGACCCGTTGCTCCCGTGGGACCGGTTGCCCCGGTCGTGCCGGCACCGGTGGCGCCCGTCGCTCCAGTGGCACCCGTGGCACCCGTGGGGCCCGCCGGGCCAGTCGCGCCGTTACTGCCCGCCGTGCCGGTGGCGCCAGTAGATCCAGTTGGCCCGGTTGGTCCGGTGGGCCCGGTTGGTCCGGTGGCGCCGATAATCTGCGTCCAACTGCTGGTCTGGAGGTCCCAACGCCATATATTGCCGCTCGACACGTCTTGATAGAGCGACCATTCGGCGCCGCTGTAGAGCGATGGCGGCGCCGACGGCGAGCCCGTGCCGTAGGCCAGATAGTCCGTGATGACAAGACCGCTGGCCACGGCTAGGGGCCATTCAGGATAAAGGCGCCGCCGGCGTTGCGCAGCCAGCGGCACGCCGAGTCACCAACGCTGATCGGCGTCGGTGAGGGGTAGGCCGTGCCGGCGGCGTTGGCGATGTTGCCGATCAAGTCCGTGATTTGTGCCTGCACCGTACTGAGCGTCGCCGGATCGGTGGTATTCCAGGTTGGTTGCTGGAGGAGCTGTGTGAGCGCGCCCAGCACGTAGCCGGTGAGCGCGCTGTTCCACCAGGCGGTTACCAGCGTGCCGCAACCGGCCTCCGCGCCCGGCGGCGTGATCTTTTCCTCATAGCTGCCAACCTGCCAGAGCGTTTGCTCAGGATCCCACATAAGCCGGCTCGAGCACGGACCGCACCGCCGCCATCTGGCCCCGCACACGCGAGAGCACCGCGTCAATCGCTGGTCGTAAATACGCCGGCGGATCCAAATCGGCGGCGCTATAGAAATGCAGCGCTTCAATACGCTCACGGCCATGCTTGGCCACCAACGCCGCCGCTATCGCCGCCGCCCAGGCCGGAGAATTATAACCGGTGATGGTGTTGGCCGCGCCCTGTACCGCGACACTAGCGATACAGCCAAAGTGATGCACATAGACACGCCGATCCACCACCAGCCGATAGCCGGCGTCAGCCAGGCGCAAAGACAGATCGATATCGTCGCCAAGCGGCAAATCCAGATCACTGCCACCAGCCGCCTCCCAAGCCTCGCGCCGTACCAACAGGCAAAAGCCGGATAGGAGCGGCACGTCGAATACGTCCATGCGGTAGCTGGCGCGGTTATCCTGCCAGCCGCAGGCGAAGTTACTGGCCGGCCCAGCGGCGCCGACGCTCGCCGCGGCAAAGTGCCCGGCCAGGCGCGCGAGCCAGTCAGCCTGCCGCGCGAGGATCAGGGTATCGTCGTTGAGAAAGAGCATCAGGGGACTGGTCGTCCGGGCCACGCCGTAGGCCAGGCCGCCTTCCCAGCGCAAGTTCACGCCAGCGTCCAGCACCACCACGCGATCCGTGGCCAGCGCGTCACAACCGCCCGGCTCGCCGTTGTTCACGATCAGCACGTCATAGTCCACGCCGCGCGTGTGATCGGTAATGGACCGGACGCAGGGCAGCAACATGCGCGGGTTGTTGTAGGTGGGAATAATGATCGTGACGCGCGCCGCCATCAGCCGACCGCCACGAGCTCAGCGGCCTGCTCACTCTCGCGGATCATCGCGCGCAGCGCCGGCAGATAGTCCTCCGGCGTCTTGCCGGCGTCCAGCACGCGGCCTGCCATCTCTACCGCGATGTCTTTATGGCCAAGGTTGTAATGGCACACGCAGTAGTGGATCCAGCGCAAGTAATCCCAGATCTGATCCTCGACAAACATGGCGGAGAGCGGCTTGTGCAGCTCCGCCATTGCTTCTAAAAAGATGATGGCCACGGCGTCTTGCTTGCGACCCTGATAGCCCAGGGCCAGCCAATAGAGCGGTTCTACCCGCTTGGGATCAGCGGCAAACGCCGCCAGGTAGGACGCCACGGCTTGCTCCCAGTTGCCCAGCCGGTTATGAATGGATCCGGCCTGGTAGAGGCTAAACCAGACTTCCTCTTCATAGCCGCCCATGCCGGCGCGCTTGCTGTAGGTGGCCAGCGCCTCTTGCCAGCGCTGCGCTACTTGATAGGTCTGTGCCAGGTAGAAAAAGGCGCGGGGATTGTCCGGCTCATCAATGACCCAGTGCTCGAGCTCGCGCAGGTCAGAGAGATGCTTGGTGCCCGATCGACCACGCGCGCCGTCGCCGTCCGTCCACATGTAGACACCGCTGATCAGGAATTCTGGCGCCGGCGGCTCGCAGGCCGCGTATTCGTGGATCCGGCCCTCAAAACGCCAGCCCAGGTCAGCGCGCATCAGGTTGACGCGGGGATAGCTTATCGTGGGAAAGCGCATCTCGATGCGATACGCCGGTTTGTCGATGGTGTCGAGCACGGCCGGATCGTCCACTACCAGCACTTCATCCGCGTCTATCCACAATAGATAGTCCGTGCCGGTTTTCTCGCCGTACTGCAATGATTCAGTGCGGTTATGGCCAAAGTTGACCCATTCGCGCTGGTGCAGCTCGCCGGGAATATCTTTCAGTGCCTGCCAGACCACTTCCTGCGTGCCATCCGTCGAGCCGGTATCGCACACTATCCAGTGATCGATCCAGGGCCGCACACTATCGAGGCAGCGCTTGATCACGTGCGCCTCATTCCGCACGATCATGCACAGGCAAATGGTGGGACGTGTGGGTACGCTTTCTGCCGGCCGGCTACCGTTCATGCGATCTACACCTCGTAGCTACTTCGCTCCAATTGCTTGCGCGCTTTGTGGAACGATACGAACGAATCAACAAAGGTAAGGATAAGCTGAAACGTTTCGTTTGTGTAGCCAGTCTCCTCATCCGTGAGCGCGCTGATCAGGCCGGCTATCGGCGCGGTTCCCAGGTTGATGCGGTCGCCGTTCAGTACGCCGGCGGCAATACCAGGAATCTTGAAAGTGTAGCGCTTGGACGTGCCATCGGCGCTAAAGCCAAAATTACCGACTTGCTCGATCCGCGCGCCGATCACCGGCGCGCCCTTGACGCCCGTCGGTACCTGCTCAAGCGTGATCTTGCCGCCCAGCAGCTGCGCGTCGCTGTCGGCATCAAGATAGCCCGCGAGCGTTGACCAGATGGTAGTGATGTCGTCAATCGTGACCGTGGGACCAAGCACGGCATACACTTGCGTGGAGGTCTTGCTCCCAAGTGAATCCTGGAGCGTAAAGCTAAAGACGGTGTTATTGTTAGTAGCCACCGATCACACTCCTTTTTAGGGACCGCTAACGCTCATAAGTATTGGCGATAGTCTGCTTATTACGTTCCCGAAAGCTAATGTAGCTATCCGCGAATGAAGCAAGCACCTGCTGGGTGTTATTGCTAAACTCGAGGACGCTACTACCTTCCAAGAGGAGTGTGCGCAAGACATCAGCCGGTGAGCCGCCGGTCAGTACGATCTGGCCACCGCTCGTGACCGTGGGATCATTAGAGAGCGCCGGCACGGCAATACCCCAACGCCGCGCCGTGCCTGTCGCATAGAAATTTAGCACGCCGGTTTGTGCGGCCCGCGATCCGGCGGCCGCCACGGTAGCGATCGTCGTAGGTAACGCCGGCATGAGGGCCATGCTAGCGGATAGGATCGCGCCGTCCGTCATCGCCGCCACGTCTTCGGTCCAGCTGGTGAGGAAGCCCAGCAGCGTGGTAGCGGTGGCGGATGGATCGGCCACCGCGTAGGAGATTATTTCCGCCTGTACGTTCAGCTCATCAATCAGGATCGCGCGAAAGTAGACCGGAAGCGTGAGCGCCATGCCATCCTCTCGAAAAAGGTGTCGCCGCCAGGTGTAGCGTGGCTGGCGGCGACATTAGGGACAGTCCGCGAGAATTAGACTTCGTACGAGCTGCGCTGCAGTTGCTTCCGCTTCTTATGGAAGGCCACGAACGCATCGATGAAGCCGGTGATCTGCTGGTTGTGCTCGGAGAGCCAGGTGAGCACGGTCCCAACCGTAGTGAGAATGGCGATCAGCACGCCGGCCGGCTGCGTCGAAGTCAGCACAATCCGGTCGCCGTTGAGCACGGTGCTATCGTCCAGCAAGGCCGGGATATAGGTGGTGTACTTCTTGCTCGTGCCGGATACTTCAAAGCCAAAGCCACCGTTCTGCTCGACGCGCGATCCGGCCACCACTTGCCCGGCGGTCTTCACGCCACCTGGCAATGCCGGAATGATCTCCACGCGCGCCGCCTTGATGTAGCCGCCGGTCACGGCGTCAATAGCCGTGATCCAGTCCGCGATCTCGGCATCGAGCGACGCAAGCGTATGCGTGTCCGATGCCTGCGCATACATTGCCGTGGACGCTTCCGTTCCCCACTCGTCTACGATGGTCACTGACGCCTTGAGCTGTATTGTCGCCATGTCCTACTCCGTGATCCGCCACAAGATCCAGTCGTACTCTTAGCTGGCACGTTTCCTGGTGTGCAGGAAGCGGATCCGTTTATGCGGAGAGCATAACAGTAGATCAACAGACGTGCAATAGGTCAACACAAACGGTCGTTTGTTTTTCTCCGGCGGACAGCCTATAGCTACTTTATGGTGTCTGATGCTGGCATGAGACTCGGGTCCTGTTCCATTTTTGCCGCTACCGCGCTGGCGGACGCCACGCATCGAGCGTACCATCTCGCGTCAAATGACTCATAACCAAAAGGTAGTGATTCCGCTCACTTCCCCCTATGATTCCTTATATATGTGCGCTCAAGCGCCAGTTGCTTGCGTAAGAACGCGATCTGATCGGCCTGATGGCGTAGCCGGCGGCGCAGGATGTCTATCTCCGCCATCTCTGAATCCGCCGATGCCTCGGCGGCATAGAGCCGTCTGGTGAAGAGCTCGAGCGATTTTCCGGCCGCGCCTGCCAGCACCAAAAGGCGGCTATCATCCCTGGCCTGGGTGAGAAACGCGCGCGCCAGGCGCGTATCAGCCGATGGCATGATGCCAGGCGCGATGCCGGCGGCGCCGGTCTCATGCTGCCATTCACAAAATGCGAGGAGAAAATCAAGAAGCGCACGCTCAGTTGGTAACACGCGTATACTTTCAGGTGAGGCAGACTAGGAGCAACATGAATATTACCTTAGAGAATTTTATCCGTACCTATCTCGGCGTGGCCGGCGTCGGTGACACCACAGAAAACCTGGGGCAGTGCGTTGGCCTCATTGAGAAGTGGCTCGACATCAATAACCTGCCGCATATCTGGGGCAACGCCGTGGATCTGCTCAATAACGCGCCGCTCTCGGTCTATAAGATTGTCCGCAACCAGCCAACCAACATGCCATCCGGCGGCAACATCGTGTGTTGGGACGCGACCTGGGGAGGCGGCAACGGGCACTGCGCCATCGTCCTCGCCGCTAACGTCAACCAGCTCGCCGTATTGGAGCAGAATAACCCAAACGGGTCCCCTCCCCTTGTCGCCACGCACGGCTATACTGGCGTGGCCGGCTGGATCATACTGCCGGCGAAAGGCTAGACGATGCTTCCCCTCCTGTCCGATATCAACGGCGTGACCGATCCCGTATTCATCAACTCATTGATCATCCTCCTCGGCATCATCCTCAGTATCCTCAAGAATTTCTCGAATGGCGCGAAGCTGGATGAAACCAAGAAGAAGGTCGCGACGATCCATGAGAACACCAACAGCACGCTTGCCGAGCTGCACAAGACGATCGCGCAGCTGGCGGCAACTCAGGCCACGCCGGAAGAGCTGGTCGCCCGGCAAAAGAACACGCCGCCCACGCATGAGACGTAGGCGGCGTGTAGGCGGGGATGGTAGTTACGAGAGCGGATCCCAGCCGTCGCCAGCGCGGCGCGGCAGGTCGGGCATGAGCGGATACTCGCCGTGCGCCGTACCGCGATAATAGGCGCACCAGGCACGCGCGTGATCGCGCTGCTCAAGCAACGTGGTGTGCGTCGCGGCCATTGCGCGCAACAGCGTTTGCTGATCGGCAATCTCGCGGCGTAGTGCCATCACATTCTCCGCCAGCCCGGCGCGTACGGCGCCGGTACGCTCATCCATTGCCTTCCCCCTCTCGTGTGCCCGGCTCCCCTACATACTGCCGTGGCATCCAGGCTTCTTCAAGGCTTTCCAGCATGAGGCTCATCACGACGTAGGCGTGCTCTTCCGTTATCCTAAAGCCACGGTGCTCCATGTCCTGCCAGAGATTCTCAAAGGCGTTGCGTAGCAGGTCATCACGCTCATCAAGATCGCGCTCTTCCTCTTCCAACATTGTCAACTCCTGCTGGCTTGTCGCCCTGGCAAGCTGTCGCCGGTACCGATGCAGCAAGCCGAAAAGACACTCGCGTTGGCGCGGCGTGATCTTGCTCGCCGCGGCCAGCGACCGTATAAAACGCTTGTCGAATGATCCTGGCAGCAGCGTACAGGCCAAAAGACGCGCGATGGCCGCTCGCTCCTCCGTGCCAATGTCGTCATAGCTTGGTGCATCACGCGCGGGCATTGGTCCAATATCCTCCTAGTTTTGTGCAGTGATGGCAAAGTACGCATAAGTGTAATTATGCTGATGGACCGCGCTCAGATCAGCCCCGCCAGCGCCACCACGAACAGCCAGGCAAGAAAGATCACCGTGGCCCCGTAGATAAATCCGGTCCAGAATGGATCATTCTGCGCGGCACGCTTCATCACGACACGCCCTTCCCTAGCTCAAACCATAAGCCGGTGTAGGCAGCCAGTGTGCCGGCGTTGTAGTGCCGCACGAAATCAGCCACCAGCGGCCATGCGCTCTTCTTTAGCATCTGGCCCTTACCGCAGTTCGGACAGGTCATCACGCCATCAGCCGCGAGAAACCGCGCCAGCGCGATCTTGATCGGCCAGTTGCACGCCGTACAGTCCCATATGCCCCAAACGTTCTCTAAATAGCTCATGTGCTCACCACTCTTCCACGCTCAACGCCAACGGGCTCGCTCAGGTCCGCTCGAGAATGCCGCGCTGCTGAAACTCTTGCCAGACCGGATCGGCCAGGAGCGCGTTCAGTCGCGTTTCATCACGCGCCGCCAGTACCAGCTGCCGCAGTGACGGCAATGCGGCACGCTTCACCTGATAGCGCGTACCACACCACGAGCATATACAGCCGCCATCACCGGCAATCAGCTCGGCAAGCGTGACGCGCAGCATCCCGCCACACGCAATACACGGTTCCTCGCCATCTATATCATCGAGATCCACGGCAGTTTCTTGCTCCTCCATTGACCTATACCATCCACCGCATTCCGGCCTGCCGCGCGTGCTGGCGGATACGCCAGAGCTGCCGCGTTTCGGCGTGGGCGGCCAGTCGCGTGCCCACCCGACCACGCAGCGCAGGATCGGATGCCAGCATATGCAGACCAACAAGGCCGGAGAGCGTGACCGGCCTATCCGCCAGCACGCAGCGCAGATAGCTTGCCACCTCTACCGGCAAGCCAGCGCAGATCCGCGCCGCGTTATTCTGTGTCACCATGCCGACAATCGCTTCGCCGGCCAATCGCCACTCCTTCATGCCGTCAATGACGCCGATGCCATGATTGATGGTAGAGTGATCGTACGTGTGCGTAAACTGCCGCGTGATCGTCGCCATGGTCATGCCAACCCTGTGCCAGCACCACCAGAGCAACATGCGCGGATAGGTCACGGCCTCCGCACGCGAGCCGCTACCCATCATCTCCAGCGTCACGGTACAGCGCTGGCAGACCAACCACGCTATATCGTCACGCAGCGCGAGCGCCTTTGCCTCCACAGCATCCCGTGCCAATCGCTCGCGGATCTCGCGTGCCTTGAGCGAGGTAACCGGTATGGTGTTCTCGGATCGCAAGGACATTCATCGCCTCTCTTCCACGGCTTCAATAGCCGCGCGAATAGCTTTCAAATGCTCTTGTGAACCGGGGGCACGTTCATATTCCCGCCATACTTTCGCGATTACAATGGACGGAACCATCCCCCAGTGACGCGAGCACATCAGGTCATCTCGTACCATCATCTTACAACCTTCAATCGGGCATTTATGGCGTAGTTCTTCCCGGCCTGGCATTTCCTTACTCCTTGCTCATCCCTCTAGAGCCTCCCTCACCCGCTCCACCAGCGTCGTACGCCGCTCATTGATAATCCGGTTGCCGATCGCGTCTTCCATGGCCCGAGTACTGCCAACCAGAAAGACCTGTTGCTTGCCGCGCGTCATCGCGGTGTAGAGCCATTCGCGACTGTTGACGCGCGACGGTGCCACGGCCACGATCACGATGGCTGCCTCACTCCCCTGTGCCTTGTGGCCGGTAATCGCGTACGCCAGCGTGGCATCGTGCTTGTTCTCGCCGGCCAGCGTGACGGTACGGCTATCCGCGCCGTCCAGATCCACCGTGATAGAGCGCGGCACGATCACATCGCGCACCACGCCGGTATCACCATTGAAGTAGTCAAGATCCGCATTATTCCTGGTCAGCATCACGCGATCGCCAAGCCGGATCTCTTGCTCGTGCTCGCCTATGCGGTGCCTGATTCCCCTGCCTTCCTCCTCAGGATTTAGGAGCGCTTGCAGTCGCCGGTTCAACTCCCAACGCCCAATTGGCCCCTCGTGCGTGCCCACCAGCACCAGGCAGTTTTCTGGCCGCTCACGCGCGATATAGCGCAGTATCCGCTCGGCGGTTTGCTCACTGTCCTCGGTCTTGATCACGGCACAGTCGGGCAGCGAGACGATCATCTCGCCGGCGCGTATCCGTGCCGCGTTGACCGCCACGCCGGCCTCGTTGCGGAACACGCGCGTTAAGTGCACGCGCGGGATAGCATCGATGCTGATAAGATCGCGTAGCACGGCGCCGGGCCCCACACTTGGCAACTGATCGGGATCGCCGACAAGTACCAGATTGGCAGCCGGCGACACGCCGCGCATCACCGCCGCCGCCAACTGCGTGTCCAGCATCGAGCATTCGTCCACCACTACCAGGCCGGAAAGTGGCTCGTTGCGCAGCGTCCACTCACCCGGCTTGATGCCAAGCGTGCTATGGATAGTGCGCGCCTCGTAGCCGGTGGCTTCACGCATCCGCATTGCCGCCTTGCCAGTCGGCGCCATCAACGTGACGCTCATGCCGTGCTCCTGCGCACACGCTACTAGCTCCTTGATGGTGGTTGTCTTGCCGCAACCCGGTCCCCCGGTCAAGAGCGAGATATGCGAAGCTAACGCCATCTCCACGGCATCAAATTGCATGTCGCTGAGCTGAGAACGGCTTCGGTCGTGCGGTGCCAGGCTTGGTGGACCGGCCTGCTGGCGATCCATTCGCTGCGCGATACTGGCCGCGATCTCGGTCTCTGCCTCGTACAGCCCGCGCGGATAGAGCCGATCCGCCTCGCTCACAAGACGGCCATCCTCGCACGCAGCGGCAACCTGGCTGCGCACCTCGTCTTGGTCAATCTCGAGCAGGCCGCTGGCCAGCGCCACGCCACGCCGCTCGGTCAGCCAGGTATGCCCGGCCTTCCAGGTTTCTTCCGCCACGGCTACAGCCAGGCCGGCCTTGAGCCGCCGCGGATCATGGCTCTCGATCTCGAGCTGCCGCGCCACGGACTCAGCGGTTTTCCAGCCGTAGCGCTCAACGTCAAAGATCGGCTTATAGGGATCCTCCTCAAGCCGCTCGATGGTGTCAAAGCCGTACTGCTTGACGATCCGATCCGTGAGCGTGCCAGTGATGCCCAGCTCGCCCAGCCTGGCATAGACGCCGGCAAGCTTGCTGCCGCGCTGCCAGGCGGTTTGCAGCGTGGCCATCATCTCGGCGGTGATCGACTCATAGCCGATCAGCTCCTCGGGATGGCGCTCGATGATATCGATGAGCTGCGCGCGCTCGGGATGGCGCACCAGCTCGTACACTTGATCGTACCCCCAGCCCTCGACGTGGCCACTGCGGATCATGACATCAAGCTCGTACGGCGTGGTAGGCGCGGCGAGTGTGGCGAACTCGCAGGCAAACTGCTTGCCCCAGCGCGGATCGTCCTTTTCCTGGCCGCACACCACCCAGCGTTGCCGCTCGCTCACCGGCCCTACGAACATCTTGACCGGATAGTAGTCACCAGGCGCATCCGCCGGCCTGGCCGTGAAGACGGAAAACTTCTCGGATGTAGACTTAACGCGATCCACGATGACGGTGCGGATCTCGATGGCTGACTGCTTCTTTGACATTGTCTGTTCTCCCAAGAGTCGTGGGGGCCCCACCGGGGGGAC
>Ga0335085_10005983_pt1 | contig 19349 bp, 33 predicted proteins | sample Lox_Sample_45_FD_206712 | JGI IMG/M metagenome (GOLD analysis project Ga0335085, IMG submission 206712) | Soil microbial communities from Loxahatchee National Wildlife Refuge, Florida, United States - Lox_Sample_4.5 | ecosystem: Environmental > Terrestrial > Soil > Wetlands | place: USA...
ATGAGCAGGGATCCCAGGATCGCCCAGCTCGCGAGCCTCATGTCGACCTCCCCCGGCAGCGTGACTGACAGGTATGAGACACCGCGGGGCGCAACGGTTTGAAGCGCGGCGCCGCGGATTCGTCCTGGCGGCCGACGGATTCGTCCCGGGTGCCGTTCCGCAGGGGGCCGCGGATGCCGCAGAGGCGCCCAATGTTACGATGATGTTGCGGGAACGCCGCTGCCGAAGCCGCGCCGATGGCGAAGCTGCACGAAGTCGAGATTCATCGTCTGCGACCCACCCAGATCACGGTCGGGCTGATCGAGGTGCACGACAAGCGCGCCCGGCTCGAGGCGATGAAGAAGCACGAGCAGCAGGACTTCCTGCTCGCGCATCCGATCCCGGCGGTCTGGGGGCCGGACGGCAAACTCTACATCACCGACCACCATCACCTGGGGCGCGCCGCGGAGGAGGCGGGGATCGAGACCGGCTTCTTCAATGTCGAGGAAGACTTCTCCAAGGTCCCGATCGCGCTCTTCTGGCCGAAGATGAGCGCCGCCCACTGGGCGCACCCCATCGACCAGCACGGGCAGCCGCGCGGCTTCGAGGCCATCCCCGACCATCTCGATAAGCTGATCGACGATCCCTACCGCTCGCTCGCGGCCTACGTGCGCGAGGCGGGCGGCTATGACAAAACGCCGACGCCGTTCGGCGAGTTTCAGTGGGCGGACTTCTTCAGGCCGCGGGTCACCATCGGACCGACGCGCGCGGAGTTCGACAAGGCGGTGGCGGCGGCCGTGAAGCTCGCTCTCACGCCGGCCGCCGCGGCTTTACCGGGTTACCGGGGGCCGGCGAAGTGAGGCACGAGGTCCGCGACCCTGGTGTGTCGGGCCTGATAAAATGCGGCTAAGTCATTGAGCCGGCTCGAACGGAGAGGTGGCAGAGCGGTTGATTGCACCGGTCTTGAAAATCTCCGCCTGCTGAGCGCACGTGAACGGGCGTAAGTGAAAACAAACACTTGCGCCGGTTTTGTTTTCGGGACCTGGCGCTGACTAACGACCATTTAGGGTGGGTTGGAAACACGAGTGGAAACACGACATGACTGAGGACATCCGCCTGGAACTCGACGAGATCCTTGCCTGCCGTCAGAGTCGCCTTGAGATCGCTGAACAGAAAGCCATCGAGCGGATGCCGACGTTGCGCCTAAGGAGTGGTTGTTCGCTGTCATTGGGAGTCGAACCATGAGGAGGACCAAGGTTCTGCCCACATGAAGGTGCACACCGTTTGTATGTTCTGCCAAATGGCCAATCCACAAGGTGTGCCGGATACGATGTGGATTTCGACCGAGATCAACGACACCGGGGCCTACCAGCTGCGCTGCGCGCAGGGCCATGATTTCTGGTTGATTGTGCAGCAGCCGCGCTACGAGCTGCTGTTCACAATCGCGGCAAACGCGCTGATCGATGGCTATTACCGCGAAGCGGTGTTGAGCTTCGCAGGATGTCTCGAGAGCTTCTATGAGTTCTTCTGCCAGGTGTCGGCATTCAAGCTCGGGATTGAAGCTGAGATGTTTGAGCGGCTTTGGGCCCGAGTGATGGGCAAGCGATCCGAGCGGCAGCTCGGGGCATACGTGATCGCGCATCTCCTAACGCTCAAGCAGCCCCCCCGTATGCTGAGCCAGTCACAGGAGAAGTTTCGCAACGATGTAGTCCACAGTGGCGTGATCCCGACGAAGAAACAAGCCGTGGCTTATGGGCAGGAAGTGCTGGAGACCGTCGACGAGAGTCTCGAGCGTCTGAAGGCGGATGCAAAAGACGCCCTATGCACTGCGATTGGCGAGCACGTAAAGGAAATGAACTCCAGAGTTGTTGCGGGTGCTAAGTCGCAGCTCATGGCACCAGGGGGGCTGTCTATATCGTCCACTCAGACTGCTAGATCGCCGGGTGCAGCGAGGCCGGACCTAGCTACTGAACTGCAGTACGTGCTCCACTGGCGCAAGATTGTTGGCGAGCACATTCCAGCAGACTTCACCCTTAAGGCGTAAAGAGTTGTGCTGCCGCTCGCAGCCACCCGCTCACGGCATTCACTGTCGCAGCGCCGGCAGCCCCACTCCAGGCAACTAGCCCCAAGCCGGCTCCGACTGCTTGACCGCGAACCACGCAACACCGGTGCCGGCCACCGCGCCGCTTGCGGTGCCCCCGGCAAGACCGGCTGGGCAGATCTCACTACTGCTCGTCTCCAGAGCTCTCTGGTCCGACGAGGAAGCGAGCCTTCGAATGGATCCCCGAACCCATCAACCGCTGCGAGATAGAGCGTCTTTCGGGTCAGTGGCGATACGTGCTTGGCGAGGTCCAAGTAGCGCCATACAAGGATGGATCGGTCGGGCCGTTGCGGGAACGCGGGATGCTTCAGGTTGCCTTCTGGAAGCGGGACCGGTTGCGGAGTGCTTATTGACTGCCGCCGGTGCGCGAGACCAACTTGCCATCCGGACCGAAGGTGAGTATCGCCGTCTTAGCATGCCCCGTGCCAAATGCGGTCGCGTGCGCGAAGCTCCAGGCGTATGTGTGCATATTGTTAGTGACCGCTTCGGTGGAGTACGGGCCGAGCAGCGCAACCGCATCGGTCACGGTGGACACACCGGTTTGGAGCTGGTCGATCTTGGAGATATCGAAGTCCCGCCCGGTGCTCGCACAGCCGGCGAGCAGGAGCACTGGAACAAGTGATAGTGCGCGCATGTAGTCTCCCCTTACGCGGGTGTTGTTTTGGAGGCCGAATGGTAGCGCCTGGCGCAAGTCCTTCCGAATCAGAGCCAAAATAGCGGACCTCGGCTATGCCGGCTCTGCGCGTTCCTCGCTCGCTCTTGTGCCTTGATTCAAGCTGGCTGGCGCATGAGTCTGCGGATTAGGATTGTCTGATCCCCCGCTAAGAAACGCCCCAGGGGATGCGGCCGGCCACCAACCCAGCGACCGGCGCGCGCATTCCCAAAGCCTCAAGCAAGCAAAACTGCGAGCCTGTATCCCGCACATCGGCGGGCGACGGTAAGACTAAACGCCGCAGGTTTCACGGCGCTTGCTAATGAATCGCCTGCGCCGAGCTTGCTAAGGGGGCAGATGGCGCGCATCGCGATATTTGAGGTTCCCGCTTCGAATAGACGCCTCCACGTTGGGACTCCTGCACATGCAGATCATTACGATCGACTGCATGCATCAGACCTATCAAGTCATCAACCTGCATAAGATGCTTCCTGAACCGATCTGGCTTACCGCCTCCACGCTACCCGCTCGCGCCGATATTTCGCTTCGGCTGTCACCGGCAGAAGACTGGCCCCTGAACCAGAGCGCGCAAGGCTCGCCGCTTCGCGTTGCGACATTTGGGCGGCGGTGCTCAGTTACTTCGAACGCAGTGCCGCCTGTCGTCCTAAGTCGTAGCCGTGTTGATAGGGCGTTTTCCCAGGTGGAACGGCGTAGGAGGGGATCCCTGGTAAAGACCCCGGCTTAGCCGACTGCCAGCCGTCGATGTACCCCTGTTCAAAATCCTCTGAGGTCGGTGACTTCGCCATGCTCTTCCCTCGTTTGCACCCCGCCGCGCCGCCCTTCCCCTATCTGTCGCGACGCGGCCGAAAATCTCACCGCAAAGTTACTTAATCTTCTGCCGTGCCCTCGTGCAGTAGACTGCACGGCAGTCATGGCCGCTCTTCTCCCGAACGTGCGGCTATGGCCAGGCGCCCAGGGGTCAAGGAAGACTCGGTTCCTGGGCGCCGCGGCCTTCATGGCCGCCGCGCCGGCGCCGCGAGCGCCCGCATTTTCTTCAGCTGCCGCCCGTGGCGAGCGATGCGGCGTGCACCTGCTCGACGTCGTCGTCCTCGAGGAGTGTCGCGAGCGATTGCAGCGTGCACCGCGCCCCGAGGTAGAAAGCATTGTTTTGCGCGAGCACCGGTGTGGCGCGTGGCGTGATGCCAGCGGCGCGCGGGGCGTCGCGCAAAACGTCGCGCTTGTAGAAGGTCCATGTCCGCCGAATCGCAGGCATTTTCAGCGTATCGGCACCTACTCACCCATCGAGTCGCATTAGATTACCTTGATCAGAGAAGACGTAGAAGAGCCAGGCAAGCTTCTCTGTGTTGGATGGGTCCCCCACGATGATGAGCCAAGTCGCGGTGTTCGAGTTTCTTGCGCGGACGGCTCTGGCGATTCTGTCGAGCAACCCAGGCGGCTCACCGCCGCGTGTATACGTGATCAGGACCTTTAACGCGTCCTCGCAGCGGGAGAGCTTGGGTATCTCGCTCGATTCAATGCCCCTGTTGTCGTTCTCATGTTCAATGGCCACCGCGAAGTTTTCGACAGCGTCATCGTAGAACACGGAATCCAAGCGGCGATACTCTTGAGCGGAACTCAGACCTAGAGCGCGCGCCGCATTGACCAGGACGGTGTATTTCATTAATGAGGTAAAGGGATCGGCATTACCCTCCCAGATCGGGCGCAAAAGACCCTCTGAGAGCTGAGAAACGCTGCTCATAAAAACGTCGCGAAACTGTCGCGGCGTGATCGTAATCATTCGCCTATCTCCTTCCCGCCTGAGGGTCCTACGCGTGACCCGTCTCGTGTGCGTGCGGCCGCGGCTAGGCGCACAAGGGGTCTGTCTGGCCTCGGCCGCCGTTCGCCGACCGCTGCTGCGCACCAGTGGGCTATCCAGCCCTGAGCGCTCGCCGGTAGGATATAGCGGGAAGGGAGCGGGAATGTTCGATTGCAAGTACTGTGGCAAGCCTGCCGGGCTCTTTCACAGCGCACACAAGGAGTGTGAGGCCGCACACGCATCAGGCGTGGCGCGGATCACCTCTGCAATAGATAAGGCTCTTGTCGCAGACGGCGCTACAGACTCACTGCCGGCGCTCGTTGACCAGGCGGCCGCGCAATCGTTTATCGGACCGGCGGAGCGCCGCGCGATGCTCGTCGCTGGCTGGACACGCGCCTTGGACGGCTTCTTGGGGCATGGCGTACTCGATGACTCTCAGCAAGCGCGGCTTGCGCATTTCATGGAAAAGTTTGGCTTATCCAAAGAGGACCTCAATCAGTCCCACGCCTTCGAACGAATGGTCAAGGGAATTACGCTCCGGGAGGTCATGCACGGGGAGATACCGAAGCATTTCACTCTCACGGGCAACCTTCCGGTTAACCTGCAAAAGAGCGAGCAGGTTGTTTGGGCATTCCCGAACACGGAGTACCTCGAAGATAGAACTCACCGCGAATACGTCGGCCGCAGTGCCGGAGTCAGTGTGCGGATAGTGAAGGGCGTGTACTACCACACGAGCGGATTCCAAGGGTATCCAGTCGACAAGACCGTGCGACAGCTCGTGGACACAGGTTTGTTTGTGGTCACCGATAAGAACATCTATTTCGTGGGGCCGCGCAAGAGCTTGCGCGTACCCTATTCCAAGATCGTTTCCTTCCAGCCCTTCAGCGATGGCATGGGCCTGTCGCGTGATGCCGCGAGCGCCAAACCGCAGGTCTTTGTCACGCACGATGGTTGGTTCACCTACAATCTCGTCACCAACCTGGCGAAGCTCTAGGGACCTCACCGCCGCTGAGACTCGCCACCGCCGCGCAATCCTACCGGGCAATGGCGCACCAGGAATGCGAGCGGGCGAGGAGGCTCGAGAACCCAACCACGCGCGCGCCGATCGAGGCCGCTGCTTTGCGATACGCGGCACTCGCGGAGAAGTTAGGAGGGGCGAGGAAGCGGAGTTAACATTCGGATCGCATGAACGCCCCGGCGTGCGAATGGAGCCAAACTTGGCGAAACACTCACCCACGGCGGACGCCGGTTCTGTCTATTCCACGCCCCCCTCGCGGCCGATACGAACACCGATCGGCCGAAGCTAGGCGTGGGTGACGACCAATGGATTTAGCCGCAACATTTGACTCACTGTCACGCGAAGCCCTGGAAGGGTATGTGGCGCGCAAGCAGGAGGAGAACCTCCAACTTGAATTTAAGACGCTATCGACGCCCGACCTCGAAAGAGGGGAGGATAAGAAGCTCCTCGCGCGAGTCGTTTCGGCCTTCGCAAACTCGAGTGGCGGTTTGGTAGTGTGGGGTGTTGAAACGAGGCGCGGTGACGACGGTTTGGATCGCGCCGCGGCTCTAAAGGAAGTCCCACGCGTTGCCGTACTTCTCGCGCGCCTCAACGAACTCGATGGGGCGGCGGTTAGCCCTGCGGTTCTCGGTCTGCGGCATAAGGTTATCCCGTCAGCGCCTGACAGCGAGAGCGGCTTTGCTGTGACTCTGGTGCCCGAGAGCGAAAGCGGTCCGCACATGGCCAAGATGGGTGATGACCGCTATTACAAGCGTAGTGGGCACCGGCGATACAGGATGGAGCACTTCGACATAGCGGATATGTTCGGCCGCCGTCTGAAGCCGCGGCTCGAACTCACAGCTCGCTCCCGGTCAGGCGGCACAGAGATAATCGTCGGGCTCAGAAATGTCGGGCGAGGGATCGCACGCGCACCGTACCTCGCAATCAGCACCGAACTCCCATTTCGACGCAGCCCCTGGGGCATTGACGGGAACCATCACGAGGGACTCCCGTACCTGATTAAGGATTCACCGATGCCGCCCTGGCGATACGGTGCAACCGCCAACGATGTTATCCACCCGGGTGTAGCGCGCGACGTGTCCTGCCTTATGAGCCAGGGCAACACGACCCGGGTGGCGCCCGAGGGGGTTCTGATTACCTACGAGATCGCGTGCGATGGCATGCAGCTCACGGCTGGAACACACCTCTTTCCAGCTGCTGACCTCCGGTGAAGACCAGGCTTCCGTCGAATCGACGAGGATTTAGCGGGCGCCCAACTCACCGTCGTTAATGAACCGCGGATCGAAGTCAGCGATCGCAGTCATCGGATTGAGAGGTGCGCCCCACACCTTTTGCCGCTCAGCAGGGGTCAAGCTCCAGAATCTGGTAAGCGCCGGAGTGTTGCCGAAATGGGGCCACAACTGGGGCTCGCCAATGACGCGGGCGAGCGCATTTCTCGCCACGTGTTCTGCGATTGCTTCCTTCCTGACCAGGTCAAGACGGAGAGCGCGGTCGAATCTCTCGAGATACCGATACTCATGCAGGTGCTCGACCGCGCTCCTGACGTCATAGAGTTCGCCCATGAGATCGTGATGACCCGGCCCAATGAACAACTCGGTCTTGCTTTTGAATTGCTGTTTGGTTTTGCCCTGGTCCGGCAGTATCAAACCATCGAGGCAGCGGCAGTACTGGTGAATACGGTCGAGAATCTCCGGCGCCGTTCGCGCATCCGTGTAGACCTTTAGCGTGCGGTTGAACCGCCAGCGGCCTCCTGGAATGGCAGCAGTACCTAGAGATTCGAGATTCTCGCCCAGGGTCGCGGCCTGCTGAAGTTCCGGCAGGTGAACCGGCGGGGACGGTCGAACAACGCTTGGCACCGGAGAATCGAAGTCTTGCTGCTGCCGAATGTCTATTTCTCCGGCACGGCGAGACCCTGTGATGAAGACTGGGCTATGTGCGGGCGCAAAGGCGCTTGAGAGTAGTAACCCGACATAGAAGGTCCAAGCACGCTGCTGAAGCGCCTGATTCTCAGCGTCCAAAATGTCAACCGCTGCCGACGTGAGCTTGCTCAAGAGGAAGAGGTTGCAGTCCTCTACCTCATCTGTGCGCACGCTTCCGAGCCACTCACGCCAATTTGCGGGAACGGTGAACTTCGCATCCGCGAAAGCCCAAAGGTGCGGCGCCAGTTTCTGCAGCGAGAGGGTTCCCTCGAATTTAACATCGAGGCCCACCAATGCGTATTTTTGCCCGTCCTCGACCCAGGACTGCGTCACGGGGATTTCCCGGTGCCATCTACCGCTGGCTCAAGGCGAGGTGATCGCAGGTCTGTCCCCCGTGCCCGACTCCGGAAGTCAGCCAGCGATGGCTCCCCATAGTCCGCGGCCGCATCTAGGGTTGAGGAGGGGGAGATCCGAACGAGGGGGAACGCGCAGATGTACTCGACGGCGAGGTCGCGAATCGGCCGCAAGAGCGGCAGCCTGATCGGGCTCGCGCGATGGAACTGGAGTTTCCGCCCCTTCAGGTATGTATCGTTGAGTAACTCGAGCAGGCGAACGTCGGCCGCGTGATACGGCTTCGGAAGGCCCAACTCACGTGCCTTGTACACAAGCCGCACAAGGTCGTGACCGAGATCGACGAGCTGATCTTCGCTGTATCCGCCAAAGCGCAAGAAAGCCTTCAGCGCGAGTTCGATCGCTTGGGCGAGCAGGAACAGCACCGCCAAGTAGAGCGGGCTCGAGTCATCCAGTCGGCCGAGCTGGCGGACGGCCGCGTCAGCGACGACAACAAAGCTCCGGGCGCTCTCGTGGAGGGTCATCGGCCACAGATCGGTACCTGAGCCGTAACCAAGAGTGGCCAGCGGCACGATGACGTCGTAGGCGCCTCTGCGCTCAGGATCGACGCGACCGGCCGTGACCGCCATGGCCCACGCTTCGTCGGCGTACCTCTTGGGGGCGGGCGGCTCCTCGCCGCTCGACCCATCGATGGCGTAGGTCGCGACTAACCGCAGAGTGCCGCGCTCTCGGATCTCGACGTCCACAGTCGTGGGGGTGTTCTTGCCCTCCGCCGGCGTTGAGGCGGCCGATTCGCTGTCTCGAATCGGTCTCAGGAGGATCTCAATCGCCGTCCGCAGGGTGCCGTTCGCCTTACGGAGGCGTTCGGCTGTGTAGTCGCCGTCCGATGTGCTCATCGTCCCATCGCTGAGCAGCTCAAGACACCTGTCGTTGAGCTGCATCTGCCTCAGCTCACGCAAGGCAAGAAAGACTAGGGGTGGCACCTGCGCCTTCCCGGCGCAGTAGTACCGCATGGTGCGGTCATCGATTCCGAGCCGGCGAGCGGCCTCTCGCTGGGACAGGTTGAGCGCAGTGAGTTGATCGCGGATTAGGTCTGCGTCGGATGGGGCGGCTGCGCCGCCTCCAGACGGGGTGGTCACGAGCATGCTCCTCGAACTGTGTCTGGAAAGGGCCTCAGTCCAGCGGACGGGGCGGAACAGGACCGAGGATAGCAGCGGGGAACCCGGGACACCCACCGGCTATTCAGACCGGTGCACCCGTGGCTGTCACGCTGTTGCAGTTCGCCGGATAATTGGGAATTGCAGGAGAGCGGCAATTTCGGATGGCTAAGGGAATCAGGTGTTTACACGCGCTCCGGATGCGCTAACGGGCGGGTCCCGCGACCTGAAAACCGGCAGGCCCCCGAGTCCCGAATCAGCAGGCTCCTGTTCGTCCGTGCGTATCACCGCGCGCGAAAGCACGGACAAATCGGGCACACGATTTTTCCTCATTGCCGTCAAATCAGCAGCTTGCGCGAAGTGCGAGACAACTCAGCGATGGGAGTGGGGCGCATCCAGCGATGTGCGGCTTCATCGTGCGGTTGAGGGCCGCCTCGGCGAGCTCATGCCACAATCGCATCCAGCATGAGCTTCTTGCTCGACACCTCGGCAGTTAATCGCATTTGCGACGGCGCGGCGATCGCCGGCCTTGCGTCGCGGCCCGCCTACACCACCGATGTCGTGCTGTTTGAACTGAGTCGCACCCGTGACACTGCTCGACGCCAGGAGCTGCTCGAAGTGATCAGGCGGCTCGGGCGCGGGGGCATCCTGCGCGGAGAGCATCCTGCCGCGGGTTACACGCCAATCGATGATTTCGACACACCCTACAACGACCCAACGCTGTCGCTGGGTCGGCCGTTCCCGCTCATCACGCGCGCGATCGGCAGCAACTTCTACGCTCACTGGCGAGATGGATTTATCGTGCAGGCGGCTGTGATGCACGGCCTCACTCTCGTAACAGCCGACAAGAGGCAGGCGAAAGCGGCGCGCACGTTTGGAGCGAGCGTCGAGTACATCAACTGAGGCGATCGATCGGCCTCTGGTCTGCTCGGGCGTGTTCAACGTCTTGAATCGCTTCGGGGACGGGATCCTTAACGTCCGTATGACGTTCTAGATCGCCTGACGAGCGCCACGACGAGCGCCGTCACGGACGGTTGGACGTACGATACCGACGGGAATCAACTGACACAGACCGGCAGTACCCCGAACGCATTCTCGGTGAGTTCGACAAGCAACCAGCTCACGGGTATCACTGGGACGCTGACGCGCAGCTACAGCTATGACGCAGCCGGGCACACGGCTGGCTACGGATCGCTGAGCTTTACTTATAACGACCGCGGTCGCATGGAAGCCGCCAACTCGACCGACTACCTCTACAATGCTCTCGGGCAGATGATCGAGAAGTCGAACTCCTCAGGGACGACGGTGTTCATGCAGGACGAATCCGGACATCTCCTCGGCGAGTACAACGGCAGTGGTGGGCTTGTCGAAGAGACCATCTGGCTGGGGGATATCCCGGTGGCGACGCTTCGGCCAAGTGGCTCAGGCGGGGTGAACATCTACTACGTGCACACCGATCACCTGAATGCTCCGCGTAAGGTCGCACAGCCGACGACCGGCACGCTCGCGTGGCGTTGGGATACTGACCCATTCGGCACCATGGCGCCGAACCAAAATCCGGCAGGCCTCGGGTTCTTCCCCTACAACCTGCGCTTCCCGGGTCAGTACTACCAAGCGGAAACAGGACTGAACTACAACTGGATGCGCGACTACGACCCCCTAATCGGGCGCTACATCGAAAGCGATCCAATCGGGCTCGCGGGCGGAACTTACTCGACGTACGAATATTGCAATGCCAACCCCTTAGCGCATGGTGACGAGTCCGGGCAGGCATTTATAGATTGTGCAAAGGCAGTGGCAGAATTGGCCGCACAGACGGTGATCGTAGCGTCGCGGATCACCGCAATCCTCCTCTGCAAAGTTCCGGACTACGGCCACTTCAAGGCACTGCGAGAAGCCCTGAATAAGTTAGATGAGCTGTACGACAAGGTTAACAAACATTGCGGAGACTTCCCTGGCGCGGGGCCTGCGCTGACCGCTGCTGCGGGAGCTATTGCAGAGGCGATCGGAATCTTGGCCGCGGCAGGAGCTTGACTATGAAGCGCGATTCGAAGCCGGGCCTTTCGCAGCTGCGCGCAGTTCAGGACTCGATGGTGCGTGAGGTCAAGCCCTGGTTTAGTGAACGCGAATTAGACGCACTCCGTGTCGTCACTCGCCTCACGGTGGAGTTCCATAAAGACTTGGCGGCGAACGGGGTTAGCAACTACGTTTCTGAATCAGTCTTCTCCGGTATCGATTCCTTTGCCCTGCTGCTTCACGCTTATAAGGTCCTGAAGGGAGCGGAAGTGCATAGTCGCCTTGTCTGGAAGGCGTCGTCAGCTTCGGCGTTGAAGCGCGAGTTCCAGTTCCTATATTCAAAGTTCATCGCGGAACGGACTTTTGAGAAGCGGTGTAGGCTACTCTTGGATTTGTTCAAGCTTCAGATCGTACTGGCGGCAATGACGTACGATTGCGAGGATCGCAAGGCCTCGTTTGCTGTGAAGGTCAAGAAGTCGCGGCGCAAGCGATGACACCCGGCGTGTCGACCGGCTCGTGCCTCTAAGCGCTCTGCGACGTCGACGCATCGACTCCGCCAGCAGACTGGTGTCCGGCCTGCACCTGAGCGATGCGGGCCGAACCGCTACGGCGATCCGGCGCGAATGACACTGTCATGAGAGGCGCCTCATGATCACGTTCGCGCACCCTGATTCGGGGCGGCCGGGGAATGCTCCTCGGAGCCTCCGGCTTCATGGATCGATCTTTGTGGCGCCCCGCGGCGCGTGGCCAGACAGTCATGCAGCGTGAGCGGCGAGGACGCGACGGACAGTCGCTTCACTGATGTCGAGCTTCCTTGCGATCGCTCGACCGCGGGCGCCCGCTTTCGACTGCTCGATGATCGCGGCACGGGTTGGATTGGCAAGCGCGGGACGGCCAAGGTGCTTGCCTTGTGCACGAGCTCGCTTCATGCCGGCGCGTACGCGCTCAACAATCATGGCGCGTTCGAACTCCGCGAACACGCCCATCATCTGAAACAGAGCGCGACCGGCCGGGGTCGACGTATCAAGCGCCTGCTGGTGTAGGTAAAGATCAACGCCAGCGCTGATGTTGAGGCGCCGCGCAAAAGCCCCAGCTGGCGCCGAGGGCGCACAATCTCTCAGCGCGAGAGGCGCCAAACCGCAGGCGCGTCACGGACCCCTCCAACGATTGTTACGCATCTGCAGATTGCGTCACGGCTCGTGCCAACCTTCGACGGTGTGCTTAGCATTGAATTGAACTTGCCCCCCAGACGGATATCCATAATGCCAAACGGTGAAAGAGCCAAACGCATCAACCTTCGACGGACTACCTAGGAGCTGCTCTACGTCGCGTTCGGACATCCCTTGGTGCAGCTTGCGCCAATTCACGTTGCCTGCGGCGACAGGGACTGACGCATTTTGCTCGCGCAATTGATCCTCGAGAGAAGCCACCCGGCGCTCAAGTACCCGAATGGTCTCTTCGAGCTTTTGCAGCCGAGAATCAACAGTGGATTGTGCGAATAGTTCGCTGGACGCTAGAAGAAAGAAGACCGGCGCAACCCAAATAATTAGACGATCGCTTTTCACACGATTCTCCCCTACAGACAATGCTTGGTGCTGGCGGATGCCCGCTGTTGCAGATGGCCAACGGTGAAGTTGAGGGGCCGCACGGGGGCGCCCGATGCCGCCCCGAATGTGTCGTATCAGATCGCCAATACTCTACGCCGGACCGAGCCCCACGGTCAGTGCGGGCTCTGCGGAATGCCACGCGGCCTTGGCAGCCGCCACGATCTCTGCGGCCTTCTTTCCGCACTGCGAGCAGCGCATCCGCTGCGCTAGCTCCTTGAGCGTCACCGACCGGCCGACGAGGCGTGCAAAGGCCTCGGGTTCGATGTGTCGAGAGGGAACGCGCCGGCCCGGCGTCGGAAGCCCGGGCGCGTCGCGAAGCGAGGCTGCACACGGGCGCGAATATCGGCGCGGCTGAGCACCGCGCTGGAAGCCTGGCGCTCCGGGGCGAGCGGTCCGCTGCGGGGACGGGCGCGACCCGTTCTACGAGCTGCTCGGCTTGCGGCGCTGCCGAGGCTTGCTTGGGACCGAACCGAGGTAAGGTAGCTCCGGGCTGTACGTCCCGTCCCCGGGGCTTCAACTCCCACCTCTCCTCCACCAGCGGATACCGGGTTGGCGGCGGCGTACTCGGCTTGGTCTTCCCGGACACGGTCACGGTCTACGCGCGCTTCGGCAACGTAACCTTGAGCTTCCAGCCCTTTCCCACGCCGAGCGCCGACAGTCGCTCCAGGAGGGGTCTCACGTCTCGCGGCTTCTGTGAGCGGATGTCATCCGCCGATACTGGCGTTCTCTGGCGAGGCTTCGTTCCCGAACCCACTCCAAAGCACCTCGGCAGCAGCCAACCTGACAGCTTGTGGACTGCGAATAGCGCGATACCGGTCATTCCCCACACCATTGCGATCGCCGCAACCAACGCACACGCCATGGCTAGCCAGCGCCGCATCAGCATGGCGATCGCGAAGGAAGCAAGCATTTCAACCACAGCGCCCACGTCGACTTGCGACCATCAGGTTAGGAACTGCGCAATCAGCATGAGCGCGACAGCGGACACCAATCCGAACCCCACTAGAATCAGGCCTGCAAGCTTCCCACCGTCTGATCGGTAGACATGGCGCAGCCACACGAGGAAGAAGAGGCCCACGAACCCTTGGGCGACCGTACTCGCCATGGCGTACGACATCGCCGATTCGTGATCGCCGCGCGGCTGGATGACGGTCCACACGACTCGCTGCACGATCGTCATGCAGACGCCCCAACAGCCCATAACTGCGAGCAGGTACAGCGCCTTGGTCGCAACAACCCGTGCGGGCGCTCTAATTTCGGCAAGCAACTTCCACATGATGGCTTGACTGGGACCGCGCCGCAGCTGGGTGGACAAAAATCCGCTCCCGCGTTGCGGGCAGCATCCTACTGCTCGTGATTTTCCCCGACCTTCGGGTACGCTCGGTCGTTGTCCTCCACGCACATGAACACCAGCTGGTCTTGGCGCGGCGAGAACCCATAGACGCCGGACTCTGCCGAGTGCTGTAAGACCATGTGCTTTCCCATCTTGTCGCAGTAGACGTTCGCGGCCTTCAGCGCCTTGATGTTTGTATTGGCCTGCGTCGCGAAGCCCACGCCAGTCATGCTCAGCTGGTACGTGTCCTTTCCGATCGGCACCACATCTGATGAGATCGTTGCGCAACCAGCGAGTGCGCCTATCAGCGGCCATAGCAGATATCGCATCGAACCCTCCCTGTCCTTGGACCTATTGACTGTCCACTCCGGTGCAAGCGGAGGGCAGCGTGAACCATGGCGCGAGCCGCAGTACGCCGTAGTCTAGTGCAATATGACAATCTGGGATAATCCCGATATCGGATTATATGACTCGGCTCTCACCCTACGAGGGCCGACGGTTGAAGTCGTTACGGACTCAACAGCATCGAGAACTCCTACGCCAGCTCGTGGCCGCTCGGGAAAAGTCCGGCATCACCCAGCAAGAGCTCGCGAAGCGTCTACACCGACACCAGAGCTTTGTGGCCAAGTACGAAGGGGGCGAGCGCCGCATCGAAGTGCTCGAGTTCGTGCAGATCTGTCGGGCTATAGGCGTCAAACCTGCGCGGATTTTGAACAAGCTCGCCTAAGAGCCTGGTTTTGAGTGATGGCGTGAGCACTGCTCGGGCAGGTTCCGCTTCGTGCAATACCGCGTGGTCGCCGAAGACGTCCGGGCGGACCACCAACCAAGTACTCCCAGGCGCGCCACCACTTGGATCGCTAAGTACTTGATTTGACGCGACATCAATCTCCAGGCGGCACAGCCGGGGAAGCCCCGTCTTCACCTGCACTCTTGTGATGCTTCTCTCCTTCGCACGACGAGGTCCTTCATCGATTGAGCGGCCGGATCGGGGTATCGGGAGGGGCGGCGGTTCTTACCTCCTTTGAGGGCGCAAGCCGACTAGGCCACTCGTTGCCGGGTGGTGCGCCAAAGTCTTCTGTGAGGCTTGAGCACCACGCTTCGTTCTACCTAGATGCGGTCGTGCAGTGGAAACTTCGGCGGAAACACGCCCACAAAGCAGCGCTAGATCACCGACTTGCGTACGCCTTCCGGTTCTCATGACCGGTGCATTTCTCCAGGCGGAACCGCTCGCCGCCGGAACGTCTCGCACTCTATGACCTCCTCGAGCGCGAATCTCACATAGCGCCCCAGCTTACGGAACGGAATTCGGCGCTCGCGGGCCTGAGTCGCGAACCACGACGCTGGCACACCCGTGCGCTCCTCGAGCTCCTCGGCGCTTAGGAGCTTCTGTGTTGGCTCAGGCGGTGCGAGACTGTGGGGGGAGGGCACGAGCGAGGAGCCGGCCTCGAGCGCCGCACGGAATGTTTCAGGCGTTAGTGCAAGCCAGCGGCCGTCTGGGAGCGGCACGAGGAGCATCTCAGTTGCCACCCCCACCTCCGATGCGACCGCCCGACTCCGATGTGACCGTTGTGACCGAACCATTGGTAGGCACACCTGGGGGCACATACCGGGCCCATGCGTCGTGAAGGTCGATGCGCCGATAGCCCTTACCAGTCTCAGCCCGAATACGGACGCTGGCTCGTTCCACTTCGTACTGACGGAGGAAGTTGGCAAGCCGACGTGAGTCGAGTGGTTTCCCCTTCAAGTCCCCCCAGGGAGAGTCCTCGAGAGAGCAGAGGGCGGAAAGTATCTCGGTAGTGAACATTGCTTCACGCTCACCGAAGACTGTGCGGAGGTCCGTAAGGAGGCGAATGCCGAGGCTGGGACTGTCGGCCTTAGCATCGGTCACATGAGTCACAGCGGAGACATTTGCTCGTTGTAGCCAGTCGCCGCCCGCTACCTCCGCGACAGCCAGGAGCGATTCCCAGACGTCGGCAGCGCGATCCGTGACCCCGTCAGGCATGTCGGGTCTAGCCGCCCCCAACTCGACGAGCTTGGCTGCAGCCCATTCCTCCAGCCGGCCGCGTAGGGCGTGGCCTTCCGGCGCATGGAGTCGTCGTCGATAGGGCTGGATGGTCTCGTGTGGCGCACGTCGGCGCATGCGGACGATGATGCTGCGTGTGAAAATGGTGTCGGGCAGATTGCCGAGCCCGGCGAGCGCCACGGCGCAATAGGCGGGCAGTTCCTCCGTTTCGACAGTCTTGCCCTTTACGACGCAGCGGCCGGCAACTGCGCCCCGCCGGTGGCCGGCGTTGAGGATGCCGCGAATCTCCTCGTTTTCTTTAGCCCGCGGACCAAAGAGCGTGTCGATCTCGTCGTATAGGATGGTCGGCAGACCTTCAGGGTCCGCCACCTTGCGGAAGAGGTACGCGGGCGTCGCGTTGATAGCCTCAACGGGACGGGGCACCAAGAGCTCCGACACCTCGAGCGCCCGTGTCTTGCCGCTACCGGGCTCCGGGGATAGAAACGCAAGGCGCGGGGTGCTTTCCCAAGCGCTCATGGCATGCGTATGCGCGATCCAGAGCACGTGCGCTACGCAAGCCTGCTCAGTCGGGTAGGCGACGAAGCGGCGGAGGAAGCGCTCCACGTCGCGCAGCAAGTGCTCTCCTGCTGCGGATTCCTCACGCTCGACACCCTGAATGGCTTCGCGCTCATCGTCGGCCTCGTGCTCGGCTTCCCAATACCCGGCAAGGCGCTCGCCGATCGAGGGTTCGCTAGCCACATGAGCCCTTACCCTGATCTTGCGCGTCGTGACCTACCGCCCACGAAGCAGTCCGCTGTTACGTGCCGCGAGACGTTGTTTGAGCAATCTCTTGGCCTCGGCAATGTCACGCTCGCCGTAGATCCGTTGTCCCACGCTATTCCGGGTAGGCCTGAGCAGGCCCATCCGTTCATAGGACCGAAGGGTCTCCGGAACCACACCCACACGTTGTGCGGCATCACGGATGCTAAGGACTCGTCTCATCGCGCGCCTCCGTTTCAGTAGTCACACTAGCTTGACTCCATTAACTCACGCGTTTATGGTTCCAGCAAGACACCACAAACAAGCTGCGTTTATGGGACGAATTCGAACTGTATGGGACGCGACCGACTTCATCTTGAAGGAGGCGGATCGATACCGAAGCGCAGAAGTGCTGGGACCTGGGCTACTTGACCGAGCCTTGGATTTCGCAAATATCGGCAGCGATAGGAGCGTCAGGGCCCTCTTGGGTGGATTCAAATCGGCGAAGAGCGCGCTGGAGTCCGAATCCAGTCCGACGATCGAATCTGCAAAGCGCAAGCAGTCGCTGCAAGATGCTCGATCGGAGTTCCGAAGTCATTTGGAAGCGGTCGTTAAGGCGACCGACGATGTCTCGTGGAGGGCGTTTGTGGCTGAGAACGCCCGTCAAGTGATTCTGATACCGAAGTACATCTCACGGGATGGCCGTCCCTTCGCGGAGCACCGGCTGCTGCCCCGAAGCCTGCGGGCCGCCTTGGCGTATGTCCTTTTGTTGATTGTTGACGACGCGCGGCCTAATAGCCGCGTGTTATGCAGGTGCCGCTTAGCAACGTGCGGTAGGTTCTTCTTCGCGCGAGCGCCTGAAAGCGGAACGGGAAGGATGCGGAGACGTTATTGCTGCGAGGTGCATATGCATACAGCCCATAATCGGGGCGCGGCTGACCGCCGACGCGCATCTCGGGCAAAGAAGGCAGCAGAGCGGGGACCCCACCGGCAGGCGTGACTGACCGAAGGATAAGCAACCGTTCGGTGCCCGACAGTGCACTTGGTAAACCTAAGTTTGCGGCGTAGCGTTGAGGCGGGCAGCTGCTCCCACCTGCGCCACCACTTGCGCATTGGATCGCCAGTTACCTGCTCCCAGCGCTGCCACCATTTGCGCGGCCTGCTCGCCTAGGCGATAGCGATGTCAGCGATCCGAGTTCCAGATGAGCCTGCGCGACACAAGTGATCTCAGGAGCGGTGTGAGCACCGCAGGAGGTGAAGGGTGGCAACTGTAAGGCAGTATCGCGATCGATACGTGGCCGATTTTCGCGACCAGCACGGACGCCGTCGCATCGAGGTCCCGGAGGGACCGTTCGAAACCAAGGCCGAGGAGAAGCGCGCGGCGAGGGAGCTGCTCGATCGCCGACTCGGGGAGGTAAAACAACACACGTTCACCCCGGACCGGCAACGCATGGACTTCGGCCGGCTCTGCGGGCTGTTTCTTGAGAGCAAGGTGAAGGCCCGCCAGACGACGCTCGATGGATATCGCGAGCTGATCGACTGCTACCTGGTGCCGTACTTCGGTTCGGCGCGGAAGGTGGAGGCGCTCACGCGGTTCGAGGTCGAGCAGTTCCGCAACGCGATGGCAAAGGGCACACCGCCGGCGGTTGTGGCCGCTCGGGCAGCGCGCCTAGATGTGCTCCGGACGGAGGACCCGAAGGCGAGGCTGCGGCCGCTCAAGCCCGGCCCGCGCACGACTAACAAGTGCCTCACGCTCCTAGTGGGCATCGTGGGCTACGCCGTCGAGCATGGGTTCTCAAGCCGGAACGTCGCGGCGGACATGGACAAGCTGCCGGCTGCGGAGGGCGGAGGGCAGGTGATCGAACAGAACGTGCTGACGCCCGCGGAGCTCCGCAAGCTGCTGGATGCGGCTGCGGACCCGTGGGGCGTGCCGATCATGTTCGCGGCGTTTACCGGTGCGCGCCAGGCGGAGGTGCTTGGGCTCAAATGGAGCGACATCGACTGGAACCGCAGGACTGCCGAGATACGCCGGCAGTGGCGGCGGGGAGCCTTCTACGAGCCCAAGACGAAGTCCTCGCGGCGCACAGTCGAGCTGCCCGACGAGCTTGTGTCGGCATTGAAGCGGTGGCGGCTGCGCTGCCCAAAGAGCGAGCACGAGCTGGCGTTTCCCGACAGAGAAGGGGCGCCCATCAATAGCTCCGACCTGCTGCGCACCGGGCTGCACGCCGCGCTCCGGCGTGCAGGCCTGCGCCGGGTGCGCTTCCACGATCTGCGGCACTCGTTTGCGAGCAACCTGCTCGGCGCAGGCGTCGACGTGGTGACGGTCTCGAAGGCGCTCGGGCACGCGAACCCGCACATCACCTTCACGGTGTACGCGCATGCCATTCCGAAGGAGCGGCACGGTGCGGGCGATGCTCTGGCGCGTCTCATGGCGCACAGTGGAAACAAGGTGGAAACATCGACCCCCGAAACGGCCTCTGTGGCCTGATAGAATCAACGTAAGCGGCTGATTCGATTGAAACGGAGAGGTGGCAGAGCGGTTGATTGCACCGGTCTTGAAAACCGGCAAACCCGCAAGGGTTTCGGGAGTTCGAATCTCCCCCTCTCCGCCAAATGCGCGCATGAGCCTCATCACGGGG
>Ga0335085_10005984_pt1 | contig 19341 bp, 11 predicted proteins | sample Lox_Sample_45_FD_206712 | JGI IMG/M metagenome (GOLD analysis project Ga0335085, IMG submission 206712) | Soil microbial communities from Loxahatchee National Wildlife Refuge, Florida, United States - Lox_Sample_4.5 | ecosystem: Environmental > Terrestrial > Soil > Wetlands | place: USA...
CGTTGCAGAGATTCCAGAAAACGCGGAACGGCGATCATCACAGAGATGCGCTCTTTGCGAATGGTTTCGGTCAACTCCGCCGGCTTCCAGGTGTCCAGGAACACCACGGTTGCGGCGAGCATCTGTGGGATAAAAACGCCGAGCATTTGGCCGAAGACATGGCTGAGCGGAAGCAGGTTCAGAAAACGCAGGGGATGGAAGGGGCGCTCGTAGCGAAGGTATTTCTGGATCTCATTGTCGAGGCGCTCGATATTGGCGAGCACGTTGCCGTGAGAGATTACGACGCCGCGCGGTTCGGCCGTGGTGCCGGAGGTATAGATGATCTCCAGTGTGTCCCGCCGGGAAAGCGCGGGAGAGGGGAGCGGGGAGGGATCCCGGCCAGCGACGGCCGATGTGAGGTTCTCCAGTTCGATGGACGGCAGGTTCGCGCAATTCTCATTGCCACGCGAGCGGAACACGAGCTTTGCGTCGACGTCGCGTGCCACGCGGCAGGCAAACTCGCTTGTCGAAGCATGATCGATGGGAACGATGACCACACCGACGAGAAGGCATCCGAGAAATGCGGCGATCCACTCGGCGGAATTGTCACCCCAGAAAAGCGCCGCGTCGCCTTTGCAGATGCCCCGGTCTTCGAGTTCTCGCGCAACCCTGTTGGCCTCCTGGCCGATGCGGCCGTAGGTCCATGTTTCCATGCGGTAACCACGCCGTTGGCGGACGGCGATTTCGTGGCCCCGCGCGGCATAGCTCCGGGCAAAAGTCAGCAGTGACTCAGCGGGCATGGTCGACATCAATTCGGAAGAGAAGATGAGGAACCTGGTAGTGTCGGCGCATTCATGCTCTTATGATAGGTTTTGCGTGCCGTGGGATACACACAAAAAGTCGTGATCATCGGCGGAGGGGTTTCCGGGCTGGCCTGTGCCTACAGACTGAGGCAGCTTGGGATTCCGTGCCTTGTTTTGGAGGCGGAAGCGCGTCCGGGCGGAGTGATCGCCACAGCGCGCCGTGATGGATATTTGTTTGAGCTGGGTCCGCAATGTCCCCGGTTTCCAGCGCCTGTGTGGCAGTTGGTGCAGGAACTTCGACTGAAGGAGGAGTTTGTAGCGGGCGACCCCGCGGCGAAGAGGTATATCTACCGGTACGGGAAATTGCATCCCGCGCCATTTTCTCCGGGAGGCTTACTGACCACCAGATTGGTGAGCTGGTCGTCGAAACTGCGCGTGTTGACCGAGGCATTGCGGTCGACGCAACCTCCGATGGAGGAAGAAACACTGGCCGAGCTTGTGACTCGCAAATTCGGCGCCGATCTTGTCGACAACCTTGCGGACCCGATCATCTCCACCATCTTTTTTGCCGACGCCTACAAGATGGGAATGCAGAGCGCCTTTCCCGCACTGGTGGAGTGGGAACGGAATCACGGAAGCCTGGTTCGCGGGGCGATTCGAGCGCGGAACGCCAAGGGCAATAAGGTCGCGTCCAATGGCACGTCGGCGAGCGATAAGGGAAAACTGAATCCGAAATCAATGAAAGTGACGGACTCGTTGCCGTCTCTCGGCTCGTTTCGCTCGGGAATGGCAAGACTTCCCGAGCGACTCGCAGAGGAACTGGGCGTCGACATCCGTTACGGTGTGCGAGTGAAGAACGTTGCGCCTATCGGTGTGGGTTGGCAGATCGCATTGGAAGACGGCGAGAAGATCACGACTGACCAGATCGTTCTGGCAGTGCCTGCGTACGAAGCCGCTAGCATGCTGGATCACGCCACGCCCGAGCTGGCGCGGGAACTTCAAGGCATCGAATATGCGCCGATGGGGGGAGTGGCAAGCGGATACGATCGCCGTCAGGTGCAAAACAATCTGGATGGCTTCGGCTTTATGGTTCCTCGCAAGGAAGGATCCAAAACCATTTGCACTTTTTGGAATTCCTCACTGTTTCCGGAGCGGGCGCCGCGGGACAAGGTGCTGATCACCAGTTTTGTGCGCTCCGAGGCGACGGAAATCGGTGCAATCGACGACACGTTTGCACGCGGGATTGAAGCGGAAAACGCAGCCATCCTCGGAATCGCCGGCGCGCCGGCGGCCCGGCGGGTATGGCGCCAGTCGCGAGCTCTGCCGCAATATAATGTTGGCCACAGCAAACGAGTCGAAGCGATTCAACAAATCCTGCCGGCTGTTCCTCGTCTGCACCTGGCAGGGAATTATTTGAGGGGTCGTTCGATTGGGGATTGCGTGGAACTGGCGCTTCAGGTGGCGGAGAAAGTCCATAGCCAATTGGCCGAGAGGGACATCCAACCCGTGAACCGTTCTTCGGAGGGGTGACGGATTGCTTTCCATTCTCGCATGGATACTGGGATTGCTGCTGCTCGGGGCGGCGCTCGGGGCTGTGTATCAGTTGTTTGGCACGCGCAGGGATCAGAGGCGTCATCCACCTCCCGGGCGGATGGTCGACGTGGGCACACATCGGTTGCATCTCCACGAAACGGGCAGCGGCGGGCCGACGATTCTGCTGGAAGCAGGGCTGATGTCGACGGTGCTGAGTTGGACCTCCCTGCAGCGCGAGCTGTCGAGGTCGTTTCGGGTGGTCAGCTACGACCGTGCCGGCCTCGGGTGGAGTGAACTGGGCCCGATGCCTCGCACCGCGGAACGGATTGTCGACGAGTTGTACGCGGCGCTGAACAAAGCGGGCGTCGAGCCGCCCTACATTCTGATCGGGCATTCGTTCGGCGGTCTGCTGATGCCACTGTTCGCGGCGCGCTTTCCGAAAGAAGTGATGGGGCTGGTGCTGATCGATGCGGTGGCACCTGCTGAATGGGACCCTCCCTCAGCGCAGGACGCCCGGAATTCGAACATTGGCGCGAAGGTGTGCCGCCGCGCCGCGGTTCTGGCAGAGCTTGGCGTGATCCGCTTGATTGTGACGTTGCTGAATTCGCCTCTCCGCAGTGTAGCGGCACACCTTGTGCGCTTGATCAGCCGAGGGACCCCTTCGAACTCCGGTACCGTGTCGAGCCCGTGGTTCTTTGCGTTGCCGCCCGAGGAAAGAACCATGGCGGCGGTTTTCTGGGTTCAGCCGAAGTTTGCGCTGACGATTGCGAGCCAACTGGAGAATCTGCCGGTGAGCGCGAAGCAGGTGGGAGCCTACGAAAAGTTCAGCGACAAAAAGGTCGTGTTCCTGACGGCAGGCTCGGCATCAATGCGCCGTCGCGAGGCACACGCGGCGATTGCCGTGCGCCTGCCCCTGGGGGAACAGATCTTGATTGGCGAGAGTAATCACTGGATCATGCAAAGCAAGCCGGAATTGGTGATTCACGCGATCCAGAGCATCCTTGACGAAGCCGACAAACAAGCGGCGGAGGTGTCCGCCAACACAGCGCGCCGACAGTGACACCGCAACATCAAGAATGGTTACGTGGATGAGATCGGGTTTGTTGCGGGCCCAGGGTCGTCCTCATTCCCGTCTTGCACCTCCGGCGACGGCGGCTTCTGCCGAATCTCGAGTCCATTCGGCGGGAGGAAGATGACTTGGGAGGTGAGTTGCGCCGTTTCGGGGAGCACTACAAAATTGAATTTCAGTGCTGCGGCGCGCGGAGACGTGGGACCCGGCGCGAATTTCCATTGACGCGCGGCGGCCAGCGAAGCTTCTCGCAGCATCGGGTGTCCTTCGATTACGCTCGCATCGGTAACGTCGCCCGAGGCGCTGATCTTCACGCGGATGGCCACCTCGCCGCACACACGCCCGGCTAACGTCAGCGGTGGATATTTGGGCGCGACCGCCACTTTAACGACAGGCGCAGACTCTCGGCCGACCAACGAAGGTTGCAACAGCAGGAGGGCGACGGCCGAAGGCAACAGAACCGCTTTTGTCGACGCGGGATGCGGCCTCCGGATGCGGAATAAGCAAAAGGACATTGCAGGGAATCTCCCGTAGGCGCGTGGCTCAGGGAGCGAAAGGGGCGCGGTGTCCGACGACAATGCTGTCGATGTTGTGAGCGAGCCGGATTCCACGCGCGGAGCAGCGACGCTAACAAAAGAAATAGCTGACGAAACGGGAAATGTACAACAAAGATTTCTTTTCGAACGAATAGAATTTGTAAATATAGGAAAAAAGACGCTGCGCCGAGCAATCAGCAGTTCTCGTACTTCCAGTTGCGCGACTTGCCCTGCGCGATCCAGGCGACCGCCTGAGTCAAGCGTTGCTGCCTGGTTTCCGGCCGCTTGGCCTCGGTGATCCAATCGGCGTATTCGCGTTGCTTGCCTGGGGGAAACGCGGCGAAGGCTTTTGACGCGAGCCTGTTCTTCTTCAGGGCAGCGCCGAGTGCAGGTGGGATCACAACGGGCTTGGGTTTGCGTTTGGCCGAGCGGTCGATGGACTTCGTGCGCTGGCCGCTTTCGACGAGTTCCGCAGCCCGCCGCAGATAACCCAGCAAGTCTTTGTCTGGCGGAAGATCTTTCATCAATGTGATGCGGCCAAGCGTCCCCATCGCCTGGCTGGATTTCCGACCATCTTCCCCCAGCGTCTTCTGCATTTCCTTGCCCCAGAAGCCGAAGGCACAATGCCGCTTGAACGCAGCCATGTTGCACAGGATGACGCCTTGCTGGATGAAAAAAGGCATACCCCATTTCAGGGATTCGGTAATCCGCGGGCAGGCTTGATGAACGAGCTTCCGAAGGTGGGTCAAGATGGGTTGCGCAAAGGGCGCAGCTTTCTCGATGTAGGCGTCGATACGCGGGTCGGTGAGCTGATCAGGCATGAAATTCTCCTTGAGGGCAGGAAGCAATATACACAAGAGTCCGGGATGTGGCGAGGACGCCGGCAGGGTCCAAATTGGCGGGGCAAGCGGCAAAATGGATGGTCAGCCGCTTCTGGCGGTGTGCGAAAATCGCGGACGCGAAACAAATGTGCGGGGGCAACATGGCATTTACACTTCCGGCGATCGACGAAATCCGATTGGCGGCGGAATCTGTTTATCGAGTGATGCAGCCGACGCCGCAGTATCGCTGGCCGCTGCTTGGCGAACGCGTCGGGGCCGAAGTCTGGCTAAAGCATGAAAACTACACACCGACCGGCTCGTTCAAGGCGCGCACGGCAGTGGTATACGCCGAAGAGTTGATGAAGCGCGAACCAGGGACGCGCGGGCTCATCACGGCGACGCGCGGAAATCACGGCCAATCGGTGGCGCTGGCGGCAAAACGGTTCGGGCTGCCGGCGATTGTGGTGGTGCCGCGCGGAAACAGCGTGGAGAAGAATGCCGCGATGCGCGCACAGGGAGCGCAATTGGTGGAGTATGGCGCGGATTATCAGGAAGCCCGGGAGTATGCGGCGTCACGCGAGAAAGAATTGGGATTCCATTTCGTGCCGCCATTTCACCGCGACATCGTGACTGGCGTGGCGACTTACTGGCTCGAGTTTTTCTCGGCGTTGAAGGATCTGGACGCGGTGTATGTGCCGATTGGAATGGGATCGGGGATCTCGGCGTCGTCGGCGGTGCGAAACGAATTCGGATTGGAGACAAAAATCGTGGGAGTGGTTTCGGAACTGGCTCCGACTTATGCGAGATCGTTCGAACAGAAGCAATGTGTGGAAGTCCCCACCACCACGAAACTCGCCGACGGCCTGGCGTGCCGCAAGCCGGACGCAACGGTCCTGGAATTGATGCTGGCGAACGTGGACCATGTCGTGACGGTTTCGGAAGCGCAAGTGGGTGAGGCGATGCGGGCGTTGTTCACGGATACCCACAGCGTGGTAGAAGGCGCAGGCGCGGCAGCGTTGGCCGGAGCGTTGAAGGAGAAAGAGTCGTTGAGGCAGAAGAAAATTGGGATGGTGGCGACGGGCGGGAATGTCGACCACGACGTGTTTGCCCGTGTTCTGGAAGGGAAATTCGGCTGAATCGCTGCGATTGTGACCACGGGTCCTGACGAATCGCGCCAGTTGGCATAGACTATCTCTGGTCGCAACTCACCTGCCATAAGGGGACCGCCATTTATTCAAGACGAGAAATTCTGAGGAGCGTGGCGCTCGGAGCTGCGGTATTGGCATTGCCGCGCGTGCGATTGAACGCCGCCGAGGCTTTTGTCTCTAAACGGCCGCCCGTCAGCGAGAGAAAACTCGTTTCCAAAGCAGTGGAGGAGCAGATCGCGCAGGTGAAGGCTAAGATCGGCGATCCGGAATTGGCGTGGATGTTTGAGAACTGTTATCCGAATACGCTCGACACCACCGTGAAAATGAGCGAAACGGGAGGCAAGCCCGACACTTTTGTGATCACCGGTGATATTGACGCGATGTGGCTGCGCGATTCCGCCTGCCAGGTGTGGCCCTATCTTGCACTGGCTAAGAATGATCCGGACTTGCGGCGGATGTACCACGGGCTGATCGGTCGGCAAGCGCGGTCGATTTTGATCGACCCTTACGCGAATGCCTTTTTGCCGGACCCCACGAGCAAGAAGGCGCTTTCCTGGGCTGTCGACGATCTGACGGATATGAAGCCGGGTGTGGCGGAGCGAAAGTGGGAAGTGGATTCCCTGTGCTATTGCATCCGGCTGTCGTACGGATATTGGAAAGCAACGGGAGACGCCGCGCCGTTCGATGGAGAGTGGGCGAACGCGATGCGGCTCGTGGTGGCGACGTTCCGGGCACAACAACGGAAAAATGGCCCGGGACTTTATCACTTTCAAAGAAAAACGGAAGTGCCGACCGACAGCCTGATGCTGGGAGGCTTCGGGAATCCCGCCGTGCCGGTGGGAATGATCCATTCGATGTTTCGCCCTTCGGACGACGCCTGCACGTATTCGTTCTACGTGCCGTCGAATCTATTCGCGGTGTTGACGCTGCGGCAACTCGCAGAAATGTCGGGAAAACTCCGCGGCGACCTGCCCTTTGCGGCAAACTGCAAAGGGCTAGCGCATGAAGTGGAAACGGCGCTGCAACAATTTGCCCGGATGAGAGACGCGAGCGGTGCAGAATTCTGGGCTTTCGAAGTGGATGGTTACGGAAACCAGCTGTTCATGGACGATGCAAATATCCCCGGGCTGCTCGGATTGCCGTACCTCGGCTGCTGCAAGCAAGACGATGCTGTGTATCGGAACACACGGAAGCGCGCGCTGAGTGAGAAGAATCCGTATTTCTTCAAAGGAACCGCGGCGGCCGGAATTGGTGGTCCCCACGAAGGGCTCAACATGATCTGGCCGATGGCGCTGATCGTTCAGGCATTGACCAGCGACAATGATGCAGAAATCCGTCAATGCCTGCAGTGGCTGAAGACCACGCATGCCGGGACGGGATTGATGCACGAGTCCTTCGACAAAGACGATCCGAAGAAGTTCACGCGGGCATGGTTCGCGTGGGCCAATTCGTTGTTCGGCGAACTCATCGTGAAATTGAGTGAAGAGCGGCCCGAACTGTTGAAATCGGTTTGAGATTCAGGGAGCCAGGGAAATGTCGAGAAAAGTCACAAGAAGGAAATTTGTGCAAGCGGCGACGCTTTCGGGATTGGCTGTTGCGGCAAAGCCGCGCTGGAGCGGTAGGGGGATTGCAGACAGCGGTGGAGCACCCGGCGGAGCAACTGGTTTCGCACAATTTGTCGATGTGTTCATTGGCACAGGCGGACATGGGCATACGTATCCCGGCGCCACCGTTCCGTTTGGAATGGTGCAACTGAGTCCGGACACGTTTAACGGCGGGTGGGATCATTGCTCCGGCTACCATCACAACGACACATCGATCATGGGATTCAGCCACACGCACTTGAGCGGCACGGGCGCGGCTGATCTGCTGGACGTGCTGCTGATGCCGGGAACGGGCCCCATTCGGCTGAGCCCGGGGAGCCTGGAGAAGCCGGAGGGAAGCTATCGCTCCACGTTTTCGCACTCAGAGGAAGAGGCCGAGCCAGGCTACTACTCGGTTTTGCTGAAAGATTACGGAGTGAAGGCGGAATTGACCGCGACGGCCCGCGTGGGCGTTCATCGATACACATTTCCTGCCGACCCCCATAACCATTTCCTGATCGATCTGGCGCACGGCATCATCGACCCGCCAAACCGCATGTTTACAAACATCATCTCGGCGGAAATGAGTGTTGTGGGGAACGACACGGTCACCGGCGGGCGGCGGGTGCAAGAGTGGGCGCCAGGCCGATACATCTTTTTCGCCATGAAATTCTCAGAGCCTTTTGCGAGCGCGGAGTTTTATTCCGACGATAAGCCGCTGGGGGCTGAGGTGAAAGAAGCGAAAGGCAAGTCGTTGAAGTGCGCCGTGAATTTCCCGACGACAAAGTCCGAGACGATCCTGGTGAAGGTCGGTCTTTCCGCCGTCAGCGTGGAAGGCGCGATGAAGAATATGGCGGCGGAAGTTTCCGAATGGGACTTCGACGGAGTGCGCAAAGCAGCGAACGCGGCCTGGGAAAGGGAACTGGGGAAGATCGAGATCGAGACTTCGCGCGCGGATCACAAGAAGATCTTCTACACCGCGATGTATCACTCGTTTGTGGCGCCCACCTTATTCAGCGATGTGGATGGGCAGTATCGCGGGTCGGACCTGAAGGTGCGCAAATTGAGCGAAGGCGCGAAGAACTATTCAACGTATTCGCTGTGGGATACTTACCGCGCTCTGCATCCGATGTACACACTGGTGCAGTCCGAACGGCTGCCGGATCTGCTGAACGCGATGATCCTGATGGCGGAACAGAGTCCCGCCGGCGTGCCGGTCTGGCCGCTGCAAGCGGTAGAGACGGGCTGCATGATCGGATACCACTCGGCGCCGGTGCTGGCGGAAGCGCAGACGAAGGGAATTCGTGGCGTGAATTATGCGAAAGCGTATCCACTGTGGCGGAAGCGCGCAATGGACGACGACTATCGCGGCTCAGGCTACTACCGCAAGATGGGCTACATCCCGTGCGATTTAGAAGAAGAGGCGGTCAGCAAGACACTGGAATATGCCTATGATGATTGGGCCGTGGCGCATCTGGCGCGCGCCGCGGGGAGACAGGACGACTACAAGTTGCTCTTGCAAAGGTCACGGAACTACAAGCACACCTTCGACGGTTCGATCACTTTCATGCGTGGCCGGCTGGCCGACGGGAAATGGGCGGATCCGTTTGACCCGCGCGGCATGGGGCATTCGAAGAAATGGCGCGATTTTACGGAGAGCAATTCGTGGCAGGCGACGTTTTTGAATCAGCACGATTTGTACGAGTACATGAAGCTGTTTGATGGTGAGGAGGGGTTCGTTACAAAGCTCGACAATCTGTTCAGCCAGAGTTCCGAGTTGCCGCCGGACGCGCCCCCGGACATCGCGGGGATGGTGGGCCAATATGCTCACGGGAACGAGCCAAGCCACCATGTGGCGTATTTGTATGCATACGCCGGCGAGCATTTCAAGACGCAGTCGCGCGTGCGAATGCTGCTTGAAACCATGTACCACAACGACCCAGACGGCGTCGCCGGAAATGAAGATTGCGGGCAGATGTCGGCGTGGTATGTGCTGAGCGCGTTGGGCTTCTACGCTGTCGATCCGGTGAGCGGGAATTATGTTTTTGGCGGCCCGCTCTTCGAACGCGCGACCATCCACCTGGCAAACGGGAAGAAACTGGAGATCGAATCGCCCGGCAACGGGCCGGGGAAAACCTATATGCAGTCCGTAACTTGGAATGGGCAGCCCTACACAAAAAGCTGGTTCAGCCACGCGCAGATCGCCGAAGGCGGCAAGTTCGTGATCACAATGAGGGAACAGCCGAACGAGAAATTCGGTGCGGCGATGGACGACCGGCCGCCATCATTTGCATAGCGGCTGCCACTAACAACGCGAACCCAATTTCTGCATCAGCCCGAGAGAGATAGCGGTCTGCGAGTTGTGGCATTCTACTCATTCATGGCCACGACCGACCAGAAGCTTGAATCCGGCGCCGCCGCGTTTCAATTTTCCAGTTTTCGTCTGTATCAGATAGCGCGCTTCTGCATTGTGTTCTGCACAGAGATGCAATCGGTGGCCGTGGGCTGGCAGGTGTATGAGATTACGCATCGGCCGCTGGATCTGGGGCTTACCGGATTAGTGCAGTTTTTGCCGGGTGTACTTCTGTTCCTGGTGGCGGGCCACACGACGGATCGCGTCGATCGCCGGAAACTGTTGACGGTGTGTTATGCGGGTTACGGGCTGTCGTCTCTCCTGCTGCTCCTCGTCACGCTACATGAAGAAGCCTTGCACCGAGCCGAAACGGTCGCGCCGATTTTCGCGATTCTTTTTCTCGTCGGAATCGTCCGCAGCTTCAGCATGCCCGCCAGCCGCGCGCTTCTGCCACAACTGGTGCCGGAAGAGCATTTTCAGAGCGCAGTAGCGTGGAATTCCGGGATCTTTCAGGGCGCCACAATTCTTGGCCCGGCGCTCGGTGGTCTTTTGTATGCCTTCTTCCGGGGTCCCGCTGTGGTATATGCGACGGCCCTGGCTGCCGCAGGCATTTCGGTGCTGACGACGATGCGGATTCGCGCGACAGGCCAGCGACTCTCGCGCGAGCCATTTACAATGAAGACGGTGTTTGCCGGCTCTCGATATATCTGGACCCACAAGCGGGTGCTCGGCTCCATCTCACTGGACTTGTTTGCCGTGCTGTTGGGCGGTGCGGTGGCGCTGCTGCCGGTCTACGCGAAAGAAATTCTGCGCACTGGCCCTTGGGGATTGGGGATGCTGCGCAGCGCGCCAGCGGTAGGCGCGGGATTGATGGCGCTGCTGATTGCGTACAAGCCCATCCGGCGGCGGGCAGGTGCGACGATGCTGTGGTGTGTCGGCGGCTTCGGGTTGTTCACGATGGTCTTTGGGTTTTCGCGAAGTCTGCCTCTCTCGCTGGCTTCATTGGTGTTGGTTGGGGCGGCGGACATGGTGAGCGTCGTCGTGCGTGGCGTCTTGATTCAGGTGGAAACCCCGGACGAAATGCGCGGGCGCGTCAACGCCGTCGACATGATCTTCATCGGGGCTTCGAATGAGTTGGGGGAGTTCGAATCGGGATTGGCCGCGCAATGGCTTGGTGCCGTGCCCGCCGTCGTACTGGGCGGACTCGGCACGATCATTGTGACTCTCATGTGGGCGAAATTGTTCCCCGAGTTGCGCCGCGCCGACCAACTGGCGAAGCTGCAACGCTGAACTGCGTCAGTGCGCCTGGGGAGGAGGGGTGTTCTGCGGAGCCGGAGCGGGTGCTGCGGCAGACGGCGCCGCTGCCGGCGGGACAGTCGCTGGTGAGCCGGCGAGTTCGGCCTTCACCGCCTGCGAAATCTTGTCGGCATTTTTTAGCAGCACGCTGACCTGCCACATCTTGGTTTCGCTCAGTTTTTCGCTAAAGCCGGGCATGCCGGTCATGCGGATGCCGCCATAGACTTTCCAATAGGTTTCCCAGGCTTCGTCGTCGGTCACGCCGACACCTTTGAAGAGTTGCGGGGGCGGAGGGAACATGCCCGACGCGATGGCGTTCCTGGGCTCACCGGGCAAACCATGGCAAACGGCGCAGTGTTCTTTGTAGACTTTCGCGCCCTCCAGGAAGTTTTCCTCACTCTCGGGCACAGGGGCATTCGGGTGAGGGAGTTTATCCAGGTAAGCGTGCAGGGCCATACCGGCGAACTTACGTTCGAAAGGCATCTCCGAGGCGTTCGTCGCGACGGGCGCATGGCCACCGGAAAAGTAAAGGTAGGCTCCAATGAAGACGAGCAGCAGGGTCAACACAATGCCGATCACAATGCCCTTAAGCATTTCGATGTTTCTCCTGATGTTTGAGGCCGGATTACCGTCCAACGCAACGAAAACGCGAATAGTTTACACTCAAGTGAAATTCGAAGATGGCCGAATTTTGCGGACGCCTGGCGACACTGTCACCGCGCAACCGAGCGTAACCATTCCCCCACCCCGGACGTCCTAGGTTCAAGTGGGTATTTTCTCGTGTGTGGCTGTAGACTTTGAGAGTCGGCGTGGCTCCAAAACAGAGGGCGTCCTGACGCCACTTGGGTTGTGAGAATCGTCTTATTAGATTGAGGAGTTCCTCGGATGCCCCCATATGAAACGGTGAATCCGTCAGAGGCTGGCAAGACAAGTCTGGCCGCCCGCAGTGAAAGCACGGGCAAGAGACACTGGTGGATCTGGCTCATTATTTTTGGCGTCGTTGCGCTGGGTTGGTGGTACTTCCGGTCGCGCGGGGCGCAAGCCAATGGCGCGGCGACAGGAGCACCGGCGGGCGCGTCGGGGAGAGGGGGAGCCCCCGGGAGCATGGTGGTTCCGGTGGTCGTCGCTACTGCTCATAAAGGCGACTTGCCGGTCTATTTCAATGGGCTGGGCACCGTGACGGCCTTCAACACGGTGACGGTGCGGAGCCGAGTCGACGGCCAGATCGTCAAGGTGAATTTCACCGAAGGACAATACGTTAAGGAAGGCGACTCGCTCATCGAAATCGACCCGAGGCCATACCAGGTACAACTGGAGCAGGCCGAAGGGCAGTTGGCCAAGGACCAGGCGCAGTTGAAAGATGTGCAAGTCGACTACGAGCGCTATCAGCTTCTCTACAAAGAAGGTGTCATTCCGAAGCAGCAACTTGATTCGCAGCAGGCGCAGGTCGGGCAATTTGAAGGGGCGATTAAGGCCGACCAGGCGCAGATCGACAATGCCAAGCTGCAGATCGTTTACTCGCACATTACGGCGCCGATCAGCGGTCGTGTGGGGCTGCGCCTCGTGGACGTGGGCAACATCGTGCACGCCACGGACACGAATGGGCTACTTGTTATCACGCAACTGCAACCGATATCCGTCATTTTCACGCTGCCGCAGGATCAGTTGCCTCAAGTGATGACGCAGATGCGGGGCCGCACGCTATCCGTCGAAGCGTGGGACCGCGACAACAGCGACAAGATCGCCGCGGGCAAACTGCTGACCATCGACAACCAGATCGACACCACGACCGGCACCTACAAATTGAAAGCGGTTTTCGATAATTCGAAGAACGAACTGTTCCCGAACCAATTTGTGAACGTGCATCTACTTGTGGATACCAAGAAGAATGTGATTCTGGTGCCGACGACGGCAATTCTGCGTGGACCCAAGGGAACGTATGTTTTCGCAGTCGGTGCGAGCAACAAAGTCAGCGTAAAAACCATCACCCTAGCTGAAACGACGGGCAATGTCGCGGGAGTTGCCTCCGGCCTAGGCGACGGCGACGTTGTCGTCATTGACGGTCAGGACAAGCTGCAAGATGGCAGCCAAGTGGATCCGCGGCAGGTGCGCCCGGGTAGTAGCGGCGGCTCAACACAAAGTTCGTTTCTGCCCGACGGCTCGACGCCCGGCTCGCCGCGCGGGGGACCGGGTCGATGAATCCGTCACGGCCGTTCATTCTGCGGCCGGTCGCCACCACGCTACTGATGATTGGCGTGTTGCTGGTTGGCTTTGTGGCTTACCGGCAACTTCCTGTGTCAGCACTTCCGCAGGTGGACTACCCCACCATTCAGGTCACCACGTTTTACCCCGGCGGCAGTCCGGAAGTGATGGCATCGTCCGTAACCGCGCCGCTCGAGCGCAATTTCGGGCAGATTCCCGGCTTGCAGCAGATGACGTCCACGAGCTCGTTCGGGAGCTCAGTGATTACGCTCCAGTTCGTTCTAGATTTGAACATCGACGTGGCCGAGCAGGAAGTGCAGGCGCAGATCAATAGCGCCTCGAACCTGCTACCGAAAGACCTGCCGAACCCGCCGATTTACAGCAAGATCAATCCCGCCGACGCGCCGGTGTTGACGTTGGCACTGACCTCGGAAACGTTGCCGCTGCAAAAAGTAGAGGACCTGGCGGACACCACACTGGCGCAGAAAATCTCGCAACTGTCGGGCGTCGGCCTGGTGAGCATCAGCGGCGGACAGCGGCCGGCCGTACGTGTGCAGGCCAACCCCACCGCACTCGCGTCCTATGGGTTGAGCCTGGAGGATTTGCGGACGGCGCTGGGGAATGCCAACGTCGACCAGGCGAAGGGCACTTTCGACGGTACGCACCAGGCGTTCACGATTGGCGCGAATGATCAGTTGTTCTCTAGCGACGGATACAACTCGGTGATCATCGCTTATCGCAACGGCGCGCCGGTGCGGCTGTCGGACGTGGCGATTGCCAGGGATGGCGTGGAAAACGTGCAGCAGGCGGCATGGGCCGACAAGAAGCCGGCCGTCATCCTGAACATTCAGCGGCAACCGGGCGCAAATATTATCAGCGTAGTCGATCGCATCAAGAAACTCCTACCGCAGTTGCAAGCGGCGCTTCCGGCGTCGGTGAAGGTGGAGATCCTCACGGATCGAACTTCGACGATTCGCGCATCGGTTGAGGACGTACAGTTCACCTTGATGCTGACCATCGCGCTGGTGGTGATGGTGATTTTTCTTTTCCTGCGGAGCCTGCGCGCTACGGTTATCCCGAGTTTCGCCGTGCCGCTGTCGATCGTTGGCACGTTCGGTGTGATGTACCTGCTAGGCTATTCGCTCAACAACCTCTCATTAATGGCATTGACGATCTCCACGGGTTTCGTCGTCGACGACGCCATCGTGATGATTGAGAACATCAGCAGGTACATCGAGGCGGGCGAATCGCCGTTACAAGCGGCGCTGATCGGGTCGGAGCAGATCGGTTTCACCATCGTATCTTTGACCGTATCGCTGATTGCCGTGTTGATTCCGCTGCTGTTCATGGGAGACATCGTCGGGCGGTTATTCCGGGAATTCGCGGTAACGCTGGCGGTGACGATTCTCGTGTCGGCGGTTGTGTCACTGACGCTGACACCGATGATGTGCGCGAAGTTGCTGAAGCATCAGCCGGAGAATCAGCAGACGTGGTTCTACCGCAAGTCGGAAAAAGTCTTCAATGACGTGATCGCGTTTTACGGGCGAACCCTGCAGGTGGTTCTGCGATTCCGGACGACAACGCTGCTGGTAACCATCGGCACGCTGGTCGGTACGATCCTCCTGTACATCTACGTACCCAAGGGCTTTTTCCCAGTGCAGGACACCGGCGTCATACTAGGCGTCTCGGAAGCGCCGCAGAACGTTTCGTTCCGAGCCATGTCGCGACGCCAGCAGGCGCTCGCCGATGTGATCCTGCGCGATCCTTCCGTCCAGAGCCTCTCTTCCTTTATCGGGATTGACGGAACGAATACGACAACCAACAGCGGGCGCATCCAGATCAACTTGAAGCCGCTGGATGAGCGCAGGATCAGCGCTTCAGACGTGATTCGCCGCTTGCAGCCGGAGCTGGCCAAGATCGACGGGATCACCTTGTACATGCAGCCGGTCCAGGACCTGACGGTTGAGGACCGGGTTTCGCGAACACAGTTTCAGTATTCGTTGGAAGACGTTGATCCGAAGGAACTGGGGATATGGGTTCCCCGCTTTGTCGAGAAGCTGAAGACACTGCCGGAATTGCGTGATGTGGCCACGGACCAGATGAATGACGGGTTGCTGGCGACACTGACCATCGACCGCGACACGGCCTCGCGTCTCGGTATTTTCCCGGCAGACATCGACAACACGCTCTACGACGCCTTTGGCCAGCGGCAGGTCTCCACCATCTTCACGCAACTCAATCAGTACCACGTGGTGCTGGAAGTGGACCCGAACTTCCAGCAGAATCCCGAGGCACTGAAGAACATCTACGTGCACTCGTCGACGGGCCAGCAAGTGCCGTTGAGCGCCTTCACGCGGTTCGAACCGGGGACCACGCCATTGGCGATCAATCATCAGGGACAGTTCCCGGTGGTCACCGTGTCGTTCAATCTGGCGCCAGGGTCGTCGCTGGGCGAGGCGGTGCGAGCGATTGACAAGGCACGGCAAGAAATTGGTTTGCCGGCCAGCATTCAGGCCACGTTCCAGGGCACGGCAGCGGCGTTCCTCCGTTCGATTTCGAATGAACCATTATTGATCCTCGCCGCGCTCGTCACGGTGTATATCGTTCTCGGCGTGTTGTACGAAAGTTACATCCATCCCATTACGATCTTGTCGACGCTGCCGTCGGCCGGTGTCGGCGCGATCCTGGCGCTGCTGATCTGCCGGACGGACTTTTCCGTCATCTCCTTGATCGGGATCATCTTGCTGATCGGTATCGTGAAGAAAAACGCCATCATGATGATCGACTTTGCCTTGGAGGCGGAGCGCAAGGAAGGGAAGTCGCCGCTCGACGCGATTTACGAAGCCTGCCTGCTGCGATTCCGGCCCATCATGATGACCACCATGGCGGCGTTGCTCGGTGGCTTGCCCCTGGCGCTCGGCCAAGGCGTGGGTTCGGAGCTTCGCCGGCCGCTGGGCATCACGATTGTCGGCGGCTTGATACTGAGCCAGTTGCTCACGCTGTACACAACGCCGGTTGTATATCTCGCGTTCGAATGGCTGGCGCGCCGGCTCAATCTCGGGATCAGCAATCCGGCTGAGGAACCAGCGCACGGAGACTAGCGGTGAATTTCCAGTCCAACTTTTCCGCACCGTTTATCCGCCGTCCGGTCGCGACGTCGCTGATCACCATTGCTATCTTTCTTTCGGGGGTCATCGCATTCCGGTACCTGCCGGTGGCGCCGTTGCCTCAGGTCGATATGCCGACGATCAGCGTGGGCGCGAGCCTGCCGGGCGCCAGCCCGGAAACAATGGCGTCGGCGGTTGCCACGCCTCTGGAGCGGCAGTTTGGTCGTATCGCCGGCGTGACGCAGATGACGTCGAGCTCCACGCTCGGCAGCACGGGAATTTCGTTGCAGTTCGACCTAAACCGCGACATTAACGCTGCAGCCCGCGACGTGGAAGCCGCGATCAACGCGGCGCGCAGTCAATTGCCCGCGGATCTGCCCTCGCAGCCCGGCTACCGAAAGATCAACTCGGCAGACTCGCCGGTGCTGCTGCTCTCTCTTTCGTCGGACACGATTCCCATCGGGCAAATCTACGATGCCGCGGACTCAATTCTGGCTCAGAAGATCGCTCAGGTGGAAGGCGTGGGGCAGGTCTTCACGTGGGGCTCCTCGAGGCCGGCGGTGCGCGCGGAAGTGAATCCGCAACAGATCAACAGTTACGGGGTTAGCCTGGAGCAGGTGCGGAAAGCGCTGCAATCGGCGAACTCGAATCTGGCGAAGGGCTCGCTTTCGAATGCCAACCGCGCATGGATGATCTCTGATACCGATCAGCTTTTCAAGGCGAACGAGTACAAGCCGCTGATTGTGGCAGGGCATCAGGGAGCCGCGGTGCGTCTGGAGGACATCGCCAACGTCGTCGATTCGGTGGAGGACATCCGCAACCTGGGGCTCTCCGGGGGGAAGCCGGGGGTAATCATTGCGATTTTCCGGCAGCCCGGCGCCAACATGATTGAGGCGGCGGATAACGTCAAGGCCACGCTGCCGTGGTTGCGAGCATCTATCTCGCCGGCGTTGGACCTGAAGGTCATCATCGACCGCACGGTCGTCATTCGCGCCTCGGTACACGAAGTGGAACGCACCATGACCATATCGATCATCCTGGTGGTGTTGGTGGTGTTTGCGTTTCTGCGGAACTATTGGGCAACGCTGATTCCGAGCGTGGCAGTGCCGCTGTCGCTGGTGGGCACCTTTGGCGTGATGTATATGTTCGGGTACTCACTCGATAACCTCTCGCTCATGGCGCTGACGATATCGACGGGTTTCGTTGTGGACGACGCGATTGTGGTGATCGAGAACATTGCGCGGCACATGGAAAACGGCATGCCGATGTACGCCGCGGCGATGAAAGGGGCCAGCGAAATCGGGTTCACGGTGCTTTCGATGAGCGCGTCGCTGGTAGCCGTGTTCATCCCCATATTGATGATGAGCGGGATTGTGGGCCGGCTGTTCCGGGAATTTGCCGTGACGCTGAGCGTGGCCATCGCCGTATCGCTGTTCGTCTCGCTGACCACCACGCCTATGATGTGCGCGCGTTATTTGAGGCACGACCACAGCAAAAAGAAGCACGGCTTCTTCTACCGCCTGAGCGAAGGCGGTTTCAATCGCATGCTGAAAGGCTACGAGCACGCGCTGCGTTGGGTGCTGGACTATAAATTCATCATGTTGTTGGTGACCATTGGCACGGCCGCTCTGAGCATTTATATGTTCAAGGCCGTCAACAAAGGCTTTTTCCCGCAGCAAGACACGGGCCGAATTAACGGATTCATTCAGGCGGACCAGGACACGTCGTTTGTCGAAATGTCGAAGAAGATGCGTGCGTTCACGGACATCGTTTTGGCTGATCCCGCGGTCGACACGGTCACTTCGTTCACGGGTGGCGGGAATGGGACGAGCACCGCGCGCATGTTCGCGCAGTTGAAGCCACTTGAAGAACGCAAGATCGATGCTGATCACGTGATTGCCCGGTTGCGCGGGAAGACGGCGCACATCCCGGGCGCATCTCTGTTTCTGCAGTCGGTGCAGGACGTCAACGTCGGCGGTCGCTTTGGCGGTGCTCAGTATCAGTACACCTTGCAGGCCGACAATCTCGACGATCTGTACCACTGGGCGCCCATCGTGATGAATCGCATGCGCCAGATTCCCGAATTACGAGACATCAATTCCGACCAGCAGAACAAAGGCCTGCAGACTTATCTCGCGATCGATCGCGACACTGCCGGGCGCCTCGGCGTCTCCGTTCAGGATATCGATAATGCGCTGGGCGACGCTTTCGGGCAGCGCCAGGTCTCCAATATTTACAAAGGGCTGAACCAGTATCACGTGGTGATGGAAGTGGCGCCGGAATTCCAGGAGAACCCGGAGGGCTTGAAGTACATTTACGTGGCTTCGAATACCGGGAAACTCGTGCCGCTCAGTTCCTTTGCGCACTACGAGCATTCGAATACGGCGCTCTCCGTAAATCACCAAGGGATCTTCCCGGCCATCACCATTTCGTTCAACCTGGCTCCCGGCGCTTCTCTGGGGCCAGCCGTGCAACACATCGAACAGGCGCGGTACGAGTTGGGAGTGCCGAACACGGTACATGCCACATTCCAGGGGACAGCGCAGGCGTTTCGGGATTCTCTTTCGAATCAGCCCATCCTGATTCTGACGGCGCTCGCGGCGGTGTATATCGTTCTGGGCATTCTGTACGAGAGCTACATCCACCCGATTACGATCCTTTCCACGATTCCTTCGGCCGGCATCGGCGCTTTGCTGGCGTTGCAGTTGATGCACATGGATCTAAGCATCATCGCGCTGATCGGCATCATCCTGTTGATCGGAATCGTGAAGAAGAACGCCATCTTGATGATCGATTTTGCGGTGCAAACGGAGCGCGAGGAAGAGAAATCGCCGGAAGAAGCGATCTACAAGGCATGTTTGTTGCGGTTCCGGCCGATCATGATGACCACGATGGCGGCTCTGTTGGGCGC
>Ga0335085_10005985_pt1 | contig 19340 bp, 12 predicted proteins | sample Lox_Sample_45_FD_206712 | JGI IMG/M metagenome (GOLD analysis project Ga0335085, IMG submission 206712) | Soil microbial communities from Loxahatchee National Wildlife Refuge, Florida, United States - Lox_Sample_4.5 | ecosystem: Environmental > Terrestrial > Soil > Wetlands | place: USA...
ACTCGGCATGCTTCTGATTTTCGATTTCGGTGCAGGTGCCGAACCAGTTGACCACCTCGTGCGCATCACGGCGGAACGGCACGGCTCGCGAAAGGTGCCAGAGGTACTCGCCATCGGTGCGCCTCAAGCGGTGCTCGATTTCGAAAGGTTCGCCGGACTCGCGGGCGCGGTTCCAGGCCGCCCAACTGTGTTCCCGATCATCGGGATGCAGCAGCGCGTCCCAACCCAGCGGACCGCCTTCGCCCAGGCGCAGCCCGCCGTACTCGAACCATTGCGAATTGGCGTATTCCACGCAGCCTTGCGCATTGGCCGTCCAGACCATGTGGGGCAGGGCTTCCAGCAGAGTTTGGTACTGTCGGTTGCTCTTCTCGATGGCGGTCCGCTGTTCATCGATGCGCCGTTCCATTTGAAAGCGTTCGATGGCGTTGATCACCGAGTGCGGCAAGACATCGGTCACCAGGGGACCCTTGGGGAGATAATCCATGGCGCCGCCCTTGAGCGCCTTCACAGCCAACTCCTCGCCACCCCGTGCGGTGAGCATGACTACGGCACAAGGAGGGCGGCCGTGCGCTTCGCGCAGTCGCTCAAGCACTTCCAGGCCGTCCATATCCGGCAATTGATAATCGAGCAGAATGCAGTCCGGCGCCCAATTCCTTGCCCTGTTTACACCGGCCACACCGGAACACGATTCGGCGCACTCGAAACGGTAAGCGCGCGAGTCCGCCAGCACCAGTTTGTAGATTTCCCGATCGACTCGCTCGTCCTCGACGATGAGCACCTTCCAAACGGTGTCGGCAGGCATCGGTCCGCTCTAAGCAGCAAGGCAATCTCCGTTTGCCGCGGTTTGGCCTCTTGTATGCGTTTGAACATTTGCCCGTTGCAGAATCTGTGTTGGTTCGGTAACGATCATGTACGGCGTGCGAAACGGCGGCCGGCAGGAGAGTCTGTCTGGACCCCAGCGTGCTTTTGAAACACCTTTCGGGAGTTGAATCAAATATCTGGCCGTTTTCGTTGGTCACCGCAACAACGTCGTCTGATTGGCTCATCCGCTCCTCGAAGGGTGATTTCTCGGGACCCGCTCCAGGCTTGCAAGCGCCCGGCTGCGGGGTGGATGCGCAGACCGCCAACGGGTGTGGCCGGCGGGGTAGGGAATGGAGCGGGAAATGAAATCCATCGGGAAGAACGGAATTTGCAGCGGGCCGAGTGCAAATCTTGCACTGTGTGCAGCTTTTGCATCCTGGCGCCCTCAAGCGCAGAGGTGCTTCGGCGATGTCTAAAATCCTGCTGGCCGAAGACAACCCTGCGGACGTCTACCTGATTCGCATTGCGCTCGAGGAGCATGGCATCGAGGTTCCGCTGCAGGTGGTCGCCGATGGCAAGGAAGTTCTCCAGGTTTTAGACGAGCAGGAGACGCTTCCGTCCAGCGACCTGAGCCTCGTGATCCTCGATTTGAACTTGCCGCGACACGACGGCATCGAAATTCTGCAGCGCCTGCGTGAGAACGAACGGCTGTCCAACATCCCCGTCATCATCCTGACCTCGTCCGATTCGCCGCGCGATCGCGTTGTGGCCAGCGAACTGGGCGCCACGCGCTATCTGCGCAAGCCTTCCAACCTGGATCAGTTTCTGAACCTCGGGGCCGTATTCAAAGAAGTTCTGGGAGAGTCCAACCATGAGACCCAAAAAGTCTGACGCTACTACCATACCAGCTCAACCTGTCTCCGATACGCTCGACACGGCTGTTCTGCTGAAGACTTTGATCGCCTTCCGGGACGGCGATTTCTCGGTCCGCTTGCCCGTAGATCGTACCGGTGTAGCGGGCAAGATCGCCGATACGCTGAACGACATCTTCAAGCTGAATGAGCGGATGGCCAGCGAATTCGGACGCATCTCCGGCGCAGTCGGCAAAGATGGCAAAATCAACCAGCGCGCCACGCTGGGTGGCGCATCCGGGCAATGGGCAGAGTGCCTCGAATCGGTCAACGGGCTGATCGGCGACCTGGTGCAGCCATCCACCGAAGTGGCCCGCGTCATCGGCGCGGTGGCCAAAGGCGACCTGTCGCAGACCATGGCGCTGGAAGTCGATGGCCGCTCGCTGAAGGGAGAGTTTCTGCACACCGCGCGTGTGGTGAACACTATGGTGGCGCAGTTGAATTCGTTCGCCAGCGAAGTGACGCGTGTGGCCCGCGAGGTCGGCACCGAAGGCAAACTCGGCGGACAGGCCGTGGTGCAGGGCGTGGCGGGCGTGTGGAAGGACCTGACCGATTCGGTCAACTCGATGGCCGGCAACCTGACGGCCCAGGTTCGTAACATCGCCGAGGTGACCACCGCTGTGGCAAACGGCGACCTCTCGCGCAAAATCACGGTGGATGTGCGCGGCGAGATTCTGGAGCTCAAGAACACCATCAACACCATGGTGGATCAGCTTGGCTCCTTCGCTTCGGAAGTGACGCGCGTGGCCCGCGAGGTCGGCACCGAAGGCGAACTTGGCGGACAGGCGGAAGTGAAAGGCGTCGCCGGCGTGTGGAAGGATCTGACGGACTCGGTAAACTCGATGGCCGGCAACCTGACGGCGCAGGTCCGCAACATCGCCGAAGTGACCACCGCGGTGGCCAACGGCGACCTCTCGCGCAAGATTACGGTAGACGTACGCGGCGAAATTCTCGAACTCAAGAACACCATCAACACGATGGTCGATCAGCTCAACGCATTCGCGAGTGAAGTGACGCGCGTGGCGCGCGAAGTCGGAACGGAAGGCATTCTCGGAGGACAGGCAGACGTGCGCGGCGGGTCGGGCACGTGGAAAGACCTGACAGACTCGGTCAACTCGATGGCCGGCAACTTGACGGCGCAAGTCCGCAACATCGCCGAAGTAACTACCGCTGTGGCGAACGGCGACCTGTCGCGCAAGATCACCGTGCCTGTGCGCGGCGAAATTCTGGAGCTCAAGAACACCATCAACACGATGGTGGACCAGCTTGGATCGTTCGCTTCGGAAGTGACCCGTGTGGCTCGCGAGGTCGGCACCGACGGCAAGCTCGGCGGGCAAGCCGAAGTGAAAGGCGTGGCGGGAACGTGGAAGGACTTGACCGAAAGCGTCAACTCCATGGCCGGCAACCTAACGAACCAGGTCCGCAACATCGCCGGTGTGACCACGGCCGTGGCCAAGGGCGACCTTTCGACCAAGATCACAGTGGACGCCCGCGGCGAAATTCTGGAGCTGAAGAACACCGTCAACATCATGGTGGACCAGCTCAACAGCTTCGCAAGCGAAGTAACGCGCGTGGCCCGCGAAGTCGGAACGGAAGGCAAACTCGGCGGACAGGCTCAGGTGAAAGGCGTGGGCGGCGTGTGGAAGGATCTGACCGATTCGGTCAACTCGATGGCCGGGAACCTGACGGCACAGGTCCGCAACATCGCCGAAGTGACCACCGCCGTGGCCAACGGCGACTTGTCGCGCAAGATTACCGTCGATGTGCGTGGCGAAATTCTGGAGCTCAAGAACACCATCAACACGATGGTCGATCAGCTCAATGCATTCGCCAGCGAAGTGACCCGCGTGGCGCGCGAGGTGGGCACGGAAGGCGAGCTCGGAGGACAGGCCGAAGTGCGCGGTGTTGCGGGCGTGTGGAAGGATCTGACGGACTCGGTCAACTCCATGGCCGGGAACCTGACGGCACAGGTCCGCAACATCGCGCAGGTGACCACCGCGGTCGCTAACGGCGACCTGTCGCGCAAGATCACCGTCGATGTGCGCGGCGAAATTCTGGAACTCAAGAACACCATCAACACTATGGTGGATCAGCTCAACGCTTTCGCCGGAGAAGTGACCCGCGTGGCGCGCGAGGTCGGTACGGAAGGCAAGCTCGGCGGACAGGCGGATGTGCGCGGCGTGGCCGGCACGTGGAAGGACTTGACCGATTCGGTCAACTCCATGGCCAGCAACCTGACCAACCAAGTCCGCAACATCGCCGAGGTGACCACCGCTGTGGCGAAGGGCGATCTTTCGCGCAAGATCACAGTGGACGTGCGCGGCGAAATTCTGGAGCTCAAGAACACCATCAACACCATGGTGGACCAGCTCAGCTCGTTCGCATCGGAAGTGACGCGTGTGGCGCGCGAGGTCGGTACGGAAGGCAAGCTCGGCGGACAGGCGGATGTGCGCGGCGTGGCCGGCACCTGGAAAGATCTTACCGATTCGGTCAATTCCATGGCCGGCAACCTCACCGGACAGGTCCGCAACATCGCCGAGGTGACCACCGCTGTGGCGAAGGGCGATCTTTCGCGCAAGATCACCGTGACGGTGCGCGGCGAAATTCTGGAGCTCAAGAACACCATCAACACCATGGTGGATCAGCTCAACGCGTTCGCCGGCGAAGTGACGCGCGTGGCCCGCGAAGTAGGCACGGAAGGCAAGCTCGGAGGACAGGCCGATGTGAAAGGCGTCGGCGGCACGTGGAAGGACCTCACCGATTCGGTGAACTCCATGGCCGGCAACCTGACGGCGCAGGTCCGCAACATCGCCGAAGTGACGACGGCAGTGGCGAAGGGCGACCTGTCGCGCAAGATCACCGTCGACGTGCGCGGCGAAATTCTGGAGCTGAAGAACACTATCAACACCATGGTGGACCAGCTCAACGCGTTCGCCGGCGAAGTGACGCGCGTGGCCCGCGAAGTAGGCACGGAAGGCAAGCTCGGAGGACAGGCCGATGTGCGCGGCGTGGCCGGCACATGGAAGGACTTGACCGACTCGGTCAACTCCATGGCCAGCAACCTCACCAACCAGGTCCGCAACATCGCGGGTGTCACGACGGCCGTGGCGAAGGGCGATCTGACCACCAAAATCACCGTCGATGCGCGCGGCGAAATTCTGGAGCTGAAGAACACCATCAACACCATGGTCGATCAGCTCAGCTCGTTCGCCTCCGAAGTGACGCGCGTGGCGCGCGAGGTCGGCACCGAAGGCAAACTCGGAGGACAGGCCGACGTGAGAGGCGTCGCGGGAACCTGGAAGGATCTCACCGATTCGGTGAACTCCATGGCCGCCAACCTCACTACGCAGGTCCGCAACATCGCCGAGGTGACCACCGCCGTAGCGAAGGGCGACCTCTCGCGCAAGATCACCGTCGATGTGCGCGGCGAAATCCTGGAGGTGAAGAACACCGTCAACACGATGGTGGATCAGCTCAGCTCCTTCGCCGCGGAGGTGACCCGCGTAGCGCGCGAGGTCGGAACCGAGGGCAAGCTCGGCGGACAGGCCGAAGTCCGAGGCGTGGCCGGCACGTGGAAGGACTTGACCGACTCGGTGAACTCGATGGCCGGCAACCTCACCGCGCAGGTCCGCAACATCGCCCAAGTGACCACCGCGGTGGCCAACGGCAACCTCAGCCGCAAAATCACCGTCGATGTGCAGGGCGAAATTCTGGAGCTGAAGGACACCATCAACACCATGGTGGACCAGCTCAACTCGTTCGCTTCGGAAGTAACCCGCGTAGCGCGCGAGGTCGGAACCGAGGGCAAGCTGGGCGGACAGGCCGAAGTCCGCGGCGTGGCCGGAACCTGGAAGGACCTTACCGACAACGTCAACTTCATGGCCGCCAACCTCACCACCCAGGTCCGCGGCATTGCCAAGGTGGTGACCGACGTTGCCAACGGCAACCTGAAACGCAAACTGGTGCTCGAAACCAAGGGCGAAATCGCCGAGTTGGCCGACACCATCAACGGCATGATCGACACGCTGGCCGTGTTCGCCGACCAGGTCAGCAACGTAGCGCGCGAGGTCGGTATCGAAGGCAAACTCGGCGGCCAGGCGCGCGTGCCCGGCGCGGCCGGCATCTGGCGCGATCTTACCGACAACGTCAACCAGCTTGCTGCCAACCTCACGACGCAGGTGCGCGCCATCGCCGACGTGGCGACGGCCGTAACCACCGGCGACCTGACGCGCTCCATCGCCGTCGAAGCGCTCGGCGAAGTCGCCGCGCTCAAGGACAATATCAACGAAATGATCGTCAACCTTGCGGAGACCACTCGCAAGAATACCGATCAGGACTGGCTCAAGACCAACATCGCCAAGTTCACCGGCATGATGCAGGGGCAGCGCGACCTGCTCGCCGTGGCGCGCCTGCTGCTCTCCGAATTGACCCCGCTAGTCGGCGCGCAGCTCGGCACCTTCTACGTGGCCGATTCCAGCGTGGAGTCCGAATCGCTCAAGCTACTGGCCGCTTATGGAGCCAACGACAGCGTGTCGACGAAGTACCGCATGGGCGAGGGACTGGTCGGCCAGTGCGGCCGTGAGAAACGCCGCATCCTGGTGACCGATGTCCCCAACGACTACGTGAAGATCAGCTCCAGCCTGGGCGAAGGGACTCCGCTTTCGATCGTGGTGCTGCCGGTGCTGTTCGAAGGCGAGGCCAAGGCCGTCATCGAGCTGGCCTCCTTCCGCCACTTCACCGATGTCAACCTGGCGTTCCTCGATCAGCTCACGCAAGGCATCGGCATCGTGCTCAACACCATCGCCGCCACCATGCGTACCGAGCAACTTTTGAAGCAGAGCCAGGCGCTCGCCGAGCAACTTCAGAAGACCAACGCCGAGCTCGAAGAAAAGGCCCACCTGCTGGCCGAGCAGAAGAACGAAGTCGAAACCAAGAACCGCGAGGTGGAGCAAGCCAAGGCGGCGCTCGAAGAAAAGGCCGAACAGTTGTCGCTCACTTCCAAGTACAAATCCGAGTTCCTCGCGAATATGAGCCACGAGCTGCGTACTCCGCTGAACAACCTGCTGATCCTGGCGCAGATGCTGGCTGAAAACACCGAAGGCACGCTGACCCAGAAGCAGGTGAAGTACGCCGAAACTATTCACTCGTCCGGTACCGACCTGCTGGCACTGATCAACGACATTCTGGACCTTAGCAAGATCGAATCCGGCAAGATGGATGTGGAGGTCGGCAGCGTGCGGTTCAGCGAACTGCGCGACCTGAGCCTACGCAACTTCCGCCACGTGGCCGAAGGAAAGGGCCTGGAGCTGAGTATCGAGGTGGCAGACAATCTGCCCACCGACACCATCATCACCGATGCCAAGCGGCTCTACCAGGTGATCAAGAACCTGCTTTCCAACGCGCTCAAGTTTACCGAGCACGGCACTGTGCGGTTGCGCATGGAGCGCGCCACCACCGGCTGGAGTTCGACGCATCCGGTGCTCAACCGCGTCAAATCGGTGATTGCCTTCTCGGTCACCGATAGCGGCATCGGCATTCCGCAGGATAAACAGCGCATCATCTTCGAGGCCTTCCAACAAGCGGATGGAACCACCAGCCGCAAGTACGGCGGCACCGGTCTGGGCCTCTCCATCAGCCGCGAGCTGACGCGCCTGCTGGGCGGCGAGATCCGCCTGCAAAGCGCGCCCGGCCAGGGTAGCACCTTCACGCTGTATCTGCCGCAGACCTATGTCGCCCAGGTAACCGCCGTGAAGAGCGAGCCGCCACAGGTGGTTTCGCAGCCCGTCGAACCCGTGCGGACCACGGCTGTCCCGGTCAACGGCTCTGGCGTGTCCGACGACGAAGTCTTCGACATGATTCTGCCGCCGCCTTCGCCGGCAGCGCCTGTGGTGGTCCACGATATCGAAATCGACGACGACCGCAACCTCATCCGTCCCGGGGATGCGGTGGTGTTAATCATTGAAGACGATGTCACGTTTGCACGCATCCTCATGGATCTGGCGCACGACCGCAATATCCGTGCGTTGGTAGCAACGCGCGGCGCCACGGCGCTGACCCTGGCGCGGGAGTTCCTGCCCGGCGCCATCACGCTCGACATCAATCTTCCCGACATGGCTGGCTGGACCATCCTGGACCGCCTGAAGCACGATCCGGTCACCCGCCACGTTCCCGTACACGTGATCAGCGGTGATGAAAACCGCCGCCGCGGTTTGGCTCTGGGCGCCATGACCTATCTCGAAAAATCGGTCACCAAGGATAATCTCAACGCGGCCTTCGAAACCATCCACCACTCGCTGCAGCCGCGCACTAAGAAACTGCTGGTGGTGGCCGGCCAAGAGCGCCTGGCGCACTGGAGCGTTCTGCTCGGCGGCAAGGACGTCGAAGTCGTCGGCGTCTCCTCGGGCGGGGAAGCCCTGGGTGTGGTCAAGCACCAATACCTGGATGGCGTGGTGCTCGATCTCGCCCTGGCCGATCTGCCCGCCGTGCAACTGGCCGAAGAGGTCCAAGCCGCCACCGCGCCGCAAACCCCCCCGATCGTGTTCTCGGGCATGCGCACGCTGCCCCCCGAAACGGAATCCGAAACTCGCAGCCTGGCGCGCTTGTCGGTGGTTCGTTTCGCCGAATCCAACGAGCGCCTGCTCGAAGAAACCGTCCTGTTGCTGCACCGCGCCGAAGACGATTTGTCCGAAGATCAGCGCGAAATGCTCGCCGCCGTTCGCCGCAGCGATGTCACGCTGGCCGGCAAAAAAGTACTCGTGGTTGACGATGACGTGCGCAACATTTTTGCGCTCACCAGCGTGCTCGAGCAGCATAATTTGCATGTGGTGCACGCCGAAAACGGACGCACCGGAATCGAAACGCTGGTCAAGACGCCTGGCATTGATGGCGTCCTTATGGATATCATGATGCCTGAAATGGACGGCTACGAAACCATGCGCGCGATCCGCCAGATTCCCGAGTTCCGCACCCTGCCGATCATCGCCGTCACCGCCAAGGCTATGAAAGGCGACCGCGCCAAGTGCATCGAGGCGGGCGCTTCCGATTACATTACCAAGCCAGTCGACCTGGACCAATTATTCTCCGTGCTTCGGGTGTGGCTGGTGCGCAATCATGAGCACTCCCAGGTCACGTTGACGGCCGGGAGATAGGAGTTATGGAGGTGGCCTCCAATGCGTTGCAGCTAGCCAAAGAGCCTTCCAAAGAGCAGCCCAAAGAGCCGCCCGAGGAAAAGCGCATCAAGATCCTCCTGGTGGACGATACGCCGGAGAATCTCGTCTCGCTCGAGGCGGCCTTGAGCGGCTTGGGCGAAGAGTTGGTGATGGCGCGGTCCGGCAAGGAGGCTTTGCGCTACCTGCTCGAAGATGACTTTGCGGCCATTCTGCTCGACGTCCGCATGCCCGAGATGGACGGTTTCGAAACCGCCGAACTGATTCGTAGCCGTCCCCGTTCGCGCCAGATTCCGATCCTGTTCCTGACCGGTTATCGCAATGAGGAGCACCTGTTCCGCGGCTACGACCTGGGCGCCGTGGATTTTCTGTTTAAGCCCATCGTGCCCGAAGTGCTGCGCTCGAAAGTGGCTGTCTTTGTCGAACTGAGCCGCAGCAATGCCAAACTGCAGGAGCACGCCGACACCCTACGCCGCCACGCCGATGTGCTGCGCAAGGCTGAGCAACGCTTCCGGTCGCTCCTGGAGGCCGCTCCGGACGCCATGGTGATGTGCCGCGAAGACGGCGAAATCGTGATGGTCAATTCGCAGACCGAGGTGCTGTTCAACTGCTCACGGGACAAGCTGATCGCGAAAAACATTCGCACCCTGGTTCCCAGTTGGGGATACCGCTTTCATCCCGCTTGGAGTGATGATTTCGGCGCGCCGCGCCTGCCGCCGGTGCAGCGCGGAATCGAGTTAGACGCCTACCCGGAGGGCCGCGAGCCGTTCCAGGCCGAGTTCAGCTTCAGCCCTCTGCAGACCGAGGACGGCGTGGTGGTCACCTGCTCCATCCGCGATATCACCGAGCGGAAGAAAACCGAAGAGCGGATCCGCGAGCTGAATACCAATCTGGAACAGCGCGTTCTGGAACGCACCGAGGCGTTGATGCGCTCGAACGAGGAACTGCAGCAGTTCGCTTACATCGCCAGCCACGATCTGCAGGAGCCTCTGCGCACGGTTTCGATTTACGCCCAACTCCTCGCCAAGCGCTACCGGAAGCACCTGGACGCCGATGCCGACCAGTTCATTAAGTTCATCGTGGAAGGCTCCGACCGCATGGAGCGGCTGATCCACGACCTGCTGGATTTTTCGCGCGTCGACGCCCGCGGCACCGATTACTTCACGCACATGAGCTGCGAGGGCGCTCTCGACGACGCCCTCGGCAATATCCACTCGCTGTTCGAGGAAAGCGGCGCCACGCTCACGCGCGAGCCGCTGCCATCGGTCACCGGTGATCCGGTGCAGCTTACGCGGCTGTTTCAGAATCTGTTAGTTAATTCGATTAAGTACCGCAGTGAGGAGCCGCCGCGCATACACGTGACGGCTCAGAACCGCGCGGGCGAGTGGTTATTCTCGGTAAGCGACAACGGCATCGGCATCGATCCGCAGTACTCCGAGAAGATCTTCGGCATCTTCCGGGCTCTGCAATCCCGCGACCGCAATTCCGGAACCGGAATGGGTCTGGCGATCTGCCGCAAGATCGTCACCCGCCACGAAGGCCGCATCTGGGTGGAATCGGCTTTGGGCAAGGGAGCGACCTTCTATTTCACCTTGCCCGCCCAGCAATAAGTTACTCAGCAGAGTCTGCCCAACTTACCACCGGAATCCGAAGGTGACCGGGATGAAATCCGTGTGGCGGTCGCCCAGGAAGATCCGGTTATAGCGCGCCTCGGCGAATACCTTACCGTGCCAGCGCGTTCCCATCTCGATGCCCATGCCGGCGTCGATGCCGGGCTTATTTACCGAGTAAGAAGCTACTACCACATTGCCCTGGAAAGCATAAGGATAAAAGCCGAAGAAACCGAAGCCTGTGCCGGTGATAACCGCGGGTTGAGTGAAGTTCTGGTACTGATGATATAGGCCGCCGCCGCCCGTAAGATAGACGTCCACGTGTCCGTGAGGGTTTAAGTGCACGATCGGATCGAAGGTAGCCGAAAAGACGCTGAGGCGGCCTCCGCCGTAACCAAGATTATCCAGGAGGGCACTGTTCACCCCCATGTTATCGAAGCCCACGTCGATAAGTGCACCGAAGCGGGGGACGAAGTTATAACCGACACCAGCGCGGACGTTCCAGCCTTCATCCAGGGTCCGGCCCGTATTCCCGAGGGGAGTGGTGAAGCCAGCGCCGATATTGAACGCAACTCCATGGTTTTCCTGGGCGCTCGCGAAGCCGAGCAGGCACAGAGCCATACCTGAAGCAAGAGCGATTGTTCTCATTTTTCGTTTTCTCCCGAGTCTGAAAAAAGTTACCTGAAGCCGGCTTCGATTCCCATTGCATGCAACGTCCGGCCCAATGTCGGGTCCGGAACAATGCACGGGTGAGCTACTGTTCTCACCGTAGAAAGGAACATGAGGCGCAGTTCATGAGACCGGAAAAGGTCCCGGACGGTTGGGGATCTGTTTTCGCCGCGGGGCCACGGAGTTCGCGAAGGAAGCGCGGAGAAGGCAAAAAAGAGCAGGCGCCCACGCCGAAAAGCCCTTTTCCCGGCTTTCCTTCCGCATTTTCGACGTGCTGTCGGTGCCTCTGCGGTGAGGACAGCGCCTCTGGTACGCTAGAATGCTCGCATGTCGCAGGTTGCTGTCCCTGTCCCGGCTCCCGTGGAGCAGGCCGCTGTGCGCGCGCCCTGGCCGCTCTGGCGGCGCGTAGTATTCCGTTTCCTGTTCTGTTACTGGGTCTTATATGCGCTTCCCGAAAGCGGCCGGATCAGCCTGGTGGGTTGGATCCCCGGTACGCGGTACCTGGTCCAGCCGTATGTTGCGTTCTGGCATGCCATCGTGCCATGGGTGGCTATTCATATCTTCCATTTAACTGGCCGGGCGGCCACTTACTTCCGTACCGGTAGCGGCGACACCACACTACAATACATTCACAACTTGCTGTATGTGGTGATTTCAGTAGTAGCCACGCTGTTATGGTCGGCCCTGGACCGCCGCCGCGCCGATTACCACAACTTAGACGGCTGGCTGCGGCTCGTGGTCCGCTACACGCTGGCATTTACCTTGTTCAGCTACGGCTTCGCCAAGATTTTTCCACTGCAATTCCAGCCTCCTTACCTCAGCCGGTTAGTCGAGCCGTATGGCGACTTCTCGCCCATGGGTGTGCTGTGGAGCTTTATGGGCGCCTCCATGGCGTACACCATCTTCGCGGGCGCCTCCGAAGTGCTGGGCGGCCTGCTGCTACTGTTTCGCCGGACCACCAGCTTGGGCGCCATGGTATCTTTCGCCGTGCTGCTGAATGTCGCCGCGCTGAATTATTGTTACGACGTCCCGGTAAAGCTGTACTCGACGAACCTGGTGCTGATGTCGCTGTTTCTGCTGGCGCCCGACTTGCGCCGCCTGGTGGACGTGCTGGTGCTGAACCGCGCCGCTGCTCCCGCCGAATTGCGCGGCCCGCGTTTCGAGCGCCGCAACCTGCGGATCGCCGCCATGGTCTTCTGGGCGCTACTCGTGGGCTACACGCTGTACAACCAGATCAGTGGCGGCTGGGAGGGGTATCGCGAAACTTACATTACGGTGAAGCACCCTCCGCTGTACGGCTTATACGATGTGGAATCCGGCCCGGCCGGTTGGCGCAAAGTGATGGTCTCCTTCCCCACCGCCATCGGCGTGCGGACCAACGAGGATAAGGTGCTGTCGTTCCCGGCGGAATACGACAGGGATCACAGCGTCGTCACGCTGAACAAGCAGGACCGCCTGGAGTACTCCAACCCCGATACCGACCACGTGGAGTTGAAAGGCAGCCTCAACAACTCGCCCGTCACCATCCGCCTGCGCCGCATCGATACGAGCAAGTTCCTGCTGCTCAGCCGTGGGTTTCACTGGATCAACGAGATGCCTTTCAACAGGTAAGGTTCGCTTCCGGCGCCGATCTGTCCCGCGCGGCCGTCACTTTTTGAGTGCGATGTACCTTTCCGCGCCAACACCTCGGCTCCGGCGAAGCGTGGTGTTGAAAGCCATCGCCGCCACGCGGTCGCCGGGACGCAATTCCGCGAGCGCCTTCTGCGCCGCCGCGGCGATGGGCAGGTTCCCGGTGCCATGCTGCGGCTGATTTCGAAGAGCAGCAGCACGTCGAGCGGGACGGGTGCCGGTCGCACGGCTAATCCCCGGCTGCGGCTCGCCATTGTCGAGCACCAGGAATCTTCCTTTTGCAGCCCTTCGAACGCGCGGCCGGTGCGTAGCACGGCGCGTATCCACGCTGATCAGACGGTGTCGCGGGCGAATGACGCCGGCTGGCTGTGCGCCGCAATCATCTTCAGCATCGCGAAAGCGGCGATGCTTGCGGCGCGCTTCACACGGATTCCAGCGCAGCCTGCATCATCGCCCGCGCATACGCCACGCTATAGGCGATGCCGGTGTAGCCACCGCCTCCGGGATAGCCGGGAAGCCGGCCGCCGGGCGGCACTCGGTCGCGATCGTAATCGAGCGCCCGCGGATGCTCGGGGTAGATCGTGCCGGTGTATTTGTTGCGGACCAGCGCCTTCATCACCCCGAACATGTCGGCCATGCCGGCATCGATGAAGACCTCCTGATACTTCTCGTAAGGCTTCACCACCTGCACGTTGCGGAAATGGACGTGGTTGATGCGCTTGCGCGAGGCGAAGAAATCGGCCACTGCAACCGGGTCCTCGCCCAACTCGCGGGTGACCCCGCAATCGAAGGTGATGCCGTTGGACGGACTGTCCACGATGCCGATCAGGTGCTTCCAACCCGCCAAGGTGCCCATGATCTGCTGCGAGCCGCGGCTGAGGGGCGCGGGTGGATCGTTGGGATGCAGCGCCATACGCACGCCGGCCTTCTCCGCGACCGGAATCACGGTCTTCAGGAAGTACGTGATGTTGGCCCACATCTCGTCGAGGTTGTGCGCGCCTTCATTCGGCAGCGGCGGCAGATCCTTGAACCTCACTTTGCGCGCGTTGGGGAAGGCGGCCAACGTTTCGGGCGTGATGGCGCCGTTCTCGTCGCGAAAGATCGGCTGGACCACGCGGCCGTTTTCGTCGATCAGCAACTCCAGTTCGTAGTCGAAGCCGGTGTAGCCGGCGTGAGCGCGGCCCACAGTTTCGTAATAGCCCTCGACCGCACGGTGCGCGTAAAAGTTATACTCCACCACCGGCAGCCCAGCCTTTCCGGCCGCTTGAATGGAAGCGAGGAACGGCTCCATATCGCGCGCGCGGTTTTCGCGGCCATACAGTACGCTGGCCGGCAGGTTGATCATGGCGTTGTACGCCACCAGTCCCGCATCGCGGGCAGTGTCGATGGCGGTGCGGATGCTCCCTTCGGTCCAGTTGCCCACACTGACGCCCAGGAGGTGAGTCACGCCAAGTTGGCGGATGCGCTGATAGGAGGTGGAAGCCGACGCGTCGTTATGCACGAACCCGCCGTAGTTGCCGAAGCCGCCACGGCCGGCGGTAGCGGACGGCAAAGGTTGCGGCAGGCCACCGCCGCCATCGCCAGGCGCCAGGCAGAGCTTGGGTGTGTCGGGCCCCTCAACGATTGGCCACGTGCGTTGGGCGGGCGCGGCTTCGGTGCTGTGGATATTTTGCGACAGCGCAGCAGCGCCGGCTCCCTGCAACATGCGGCGGCGCGAAAATCGGCTTGCCATGCGATCCTCCTTGGACGGCGCTCAGTGGGCCTGCCGGATGGCCAGGGCGGTCACCTGCTTCACCCAGCGCACGTTGCGCTTTTCTCCCGGCGCGATCAACTCGAAGGGACCGTCGGCGGAAGAAAGCGGTTTGCCGTCGCGGTAGGCCACCAGGTAAAGCGGCTTGTCCATGATTGTGGCGTCGATCTCGGACCACGCAAACACGGCCCGATACCCATCGCCGCCCTGTACCACCAGGTAATAGGCGGCCGCCGTCTTGCGAAACTGGTCTCCCGCCGGCAGATCGACGCGCGCGAGCACATCCTTCAGCAGAACGCCTTCGAAGGTCACGGGTGTTCCGTGATCGGTGGTCTTGACCGTGTGGCGGGGAAGGTTCAGCAGATCGGCCAAGTTCATCGCGACGGTCTGCCCGCTGACTCCGCTGACGGTAATGGTCGCGGGGCCGATATCGGGCGGAAAAGCCGCGCGCGCGTCGGGAGGAAACTTCTGGGCGTGCAACAAACCCGCCGCGGCCAGGACTGCGCTCAACCAGACCAATCGGTGCATAAAAAGCTACGTCCTGCGGGCTATTGTATGTCTTCCGGCGGCGCGGCGGAAGGTCCACGGAACCCCGGTTCACCACGGAGCCACGGAGGTCACAGAGGAAGAACAGAGAAAACAAGAAGAGGTTTCTGTGAGCCTCGGTATTCTCAGTGCCTCTGTGATGACAGGACGGCGATAGTCAGACTTTCTCGGCCTGCTCGGCGTGATGGCGCACGTCGATACCCTTTACCAGGAACACCACGTCTTCCGCGATGTTGGTGGCGTGGTCGCCGATGCGCTCCAGGTTGCGCGCCACGAAGATCAGATCGACGGCGGCGGGCACCACGCCGGGGTCGCGCTGCATGGTGCCCAGCAACTCCGAGTAGACCGCGTCGCGCAGGCGATCCACTTCGTCGTCGGCCAGCAGCACCGAGCGGGCCAGCGATTCGTCCGAGTTCACGAACGCGTCCAGGCACTTCAGCAGCATGGATTGCACCAGCGAAGCCATCTTGGGAATGTCCGTCATGGGCTTCACCAGGGGATGGTGCATCAGCGAGAGAGCGCGCTCGGCAACGTGCTGGGCGAGGTCGCCGATGCGCTCCAGGTCGTTGTTAATTTTCAGCGCGGCGGTGAGAAATCGCAGGTCGCGGGCGACGGGCTGGCGCAGGGCGAGCAGGCGCGTGGCCATGCCGTCGATCTCCATCTCCATTTTGTTGATGCGGGGTTCGTCGCGGATGACCTGCTCGGCCAGATCGCGGTCCTGATCGACCAGGGCACGCACGCTGCGATGAATGGCCGATTCCACCAGCCCGCCCATCTCCAATAATCTTTGGTTCAGCTCTTCGAGCTCGACTGTGAAATGACGCACGCTAGCGGCTCCTTTCCGGTGAGGCGGGGATGGCGTCGGCGGTCATGGCTGCGTCTACCCGAATCTCCCTGTAATGTAATCTTCAGTTTCCTGCTTCTCAGGATTGCTGAAAATCTTGTCGGTTTTATCGTACTCGATCAGCTTGCCCAATAGGAAAAATCCGGTATTATCCGCCACACGCGCGGCCTGTTGCATGTTGTGGGTAACGATCACCATGGTGCACTGATCTTTCAGGCTGAACATCAGCTCTTCGATTTTGGAGGTGGCGATGGGATCGAGGGCCGAGCAGGGCTCGTCGAGCAGCAACACCTCCGGATCGACCGCCAGTGCGCGCGCAATACACAAGCGCTGCTGCTGGCCGCCTGAAAGAGCGTAGGCCGAGGCACTGAGCTTGTCCTTCACCTCTTCCCAGAGTGCCGCGCGGCGCAGCGAATGCTCCACGCGGTCGCGCATTTCGCTGCGCGAGGCCATGCCGTTGATCTTCAGGCCGTAGGCGATGTTGTCAGCAATCGACTTCGGAAAGGGATTGGGGCGCTGGAACACCATTCCGACGCGGCGCCGCAGGCTGGTGATGTCCACCGAGCGGACGTCTTCGTTGTCCAGCAGAATGGTGCCTTCCATGCGAGCGTTGCGGATGGTCTCGTTGATGCGGTTGAGATTGCGCAGGAAGGTAGACTTACCGCAACCGGAGGGGCCGATCAGGGCGGTAATCTTGTTTTCCTCCATGTCAATCGAAATGTCGTGCAGAGCCTGGAAGGCGCCGTAGAAGAAATTGACGTGCGAAGCCTGGAGTTTGGGAGTGGCCTGGGAGGTCGGCGTAGGCAAGGAAGTGTCTCCCTTAGGTGAGGTCGGGCCGGGCACTGGAGTCTTCGGTACGGTACTCATGAGGTCCTCGTTTCTACGCCCTCGGGACGGAAATTCCTCGCGCCAGCACCAGGCGGGCCGCGATATTGGCGACCAGCACGAGGGCAATCAGGACCAGGCCGGCGGCCCAGGCCTGCCGGTGCCAGTCGTCATACGGCGAAGTCGCCCGCAGATAGATCATAACTGGTAGCGACGCGGTTGGTTCGGTCAGGCCTCCCCAGAACTGGTTGCCCAACGCGGTGAACAGCAAGGGTGCGCTTTCGCCGGCGATGCGCGCGACGCCCAGGATCATGCCGGTAAGGATGCCTTTGCTGCCGGCGGGGACCACCACGGTGGCGATCATGCGCCACTTGCTGGCGCCCAGGGCGAGAGCGCCCTCGCGCAGGGAATTGGGTACTTCGCGCAGGAACTGCTCGGTCTGTCGCGTGACGATGGGGATCAGCATGACGGCCAGGGCGATCGCGCCCGCCAAGGCGGTGAAGCCTTTCATCGGGACGACCACCAGCGCCCAGGCCACGATGCCGACTACGATCGAGGGCACACCGTTGAGCAGGTCGGCCACATAACGCACCACCGAGGCGAAAGTTTTGTCCTCGAACTCGGAAAGATACACGCCTGCCAGGAATCCAGCGGGCAATCCGATGAGGGCCGCCAGGGCGACAATCTGCATGCTGCCGACGATGGCGTTGGCCATGCCGCCGCCGAGCTCGCCCGGCGCCCCCGGAAGCTTCGTGAAGAAGTTCCAATCCAGCGACTTGCCGCCGTTGTAGAGCAGATATCCGAGAATGATGAACAGGGTGGATACCGTCAGGACGGTGCAGACGCCGGTGAGTGAAAGCATCACCGCGTTGACCGCCTTGCGCCACATGAGCCGCGCGTTCATGAGCGTTTGGAACCCTTTCGCGTAGTGGCGATGATCATCAGGCGGGCAAATCCGTTGATGATGATCGTTAGGCCAAAGAGCACCAGGCCGAGCTCTACCAGAGCCGCCGAATAGATTTTGCCGCTGGCTTCGGTGAATTCGTTGGCGATGACCGCGGCGATGGTGGCGCCGGGAGCCAGCAGGGAAGCGTGAATGCTGGCGGCATTGCCGATCACCATGGTTACGGCCATGGTCTCACCCAGCGCACGCGCCAGGCCCAGAAAGATCGACCCCAGGATGCCCAGCTTGGCATACGGCACGACCACCTTCCAGGTGGTCTCCCATTTCGTCGCGCCGAGGGCCAGCGAAGCTTCGCGCTGTTCCCGCGGCACAGCCAGCAGAGATTCGCGCGATACCGAAATGATGAAGGGAAACGTCATGATGGCCAGCACCAGCGCGGCGGGCAGATAACCGACGCCGTAGGAGCGGCCTTGGAACAGAGGAATGAAGCCAAGGGTCTTATTGAGAAACGGCCCAACATACAACCGCGTCAAGGGCACGACGGTGAACAGCGCCAAGAGTCCGTAGATCACGCTGGGCACCGCGGCAAGGAGCTCGACGAGGAAGGTGAGGCCGCTGGAGAGACCCGCGGGCGCCAACTCGGAAAGAAAAATCGCCGCGCCCAATCCCAGCGGGACGGAAATCAGCAGCGCGACCGCGGAGGTGACCAGCGTCCCATAGACGAAAGGGGCGGCGCCGAATTCGTCCGTGACGGGATTCCAGTCGCTGCCGAAGAGGAATTTCCAACCCAGGTGCATGCGGGCAGGGGCCGAGCCGCGCCACAACTCCAAAACGATCAGCCCGGCGAGCAAGAGCACCAAGCCTGCGAACATAAGTGTGACCAGACGGGCGATCACGTCGCCCGTCTGGGTAGGGGATCGAACTACCGCTGGTTGTACTGCGGTGGTAGTTGCCATTGGGCGAGTGCCCGCGACGGGCTACTGTACCATCGCGAGCTGCTTTTCCTCCCTTGCGACCACCTCTTTGGGAAGCGGAGCGTAGTCGAGGGCTTCGACTTCCTTCTGGCCATCATTCAGCATCCACTTCAGAAATTCCTTCATGACCTTTCCCTTGGCAGGGTCGGCGAACTTGGTGGGGATGAGCATGTAGGTGAAGGTGGAGATGGGATACGCATCCTTGCCCGAAGCGTTGGTGATGAAAACGCGGAAATCCGCCGGCATCTTCTTGGCTTCCGATGCCGCCGCCGCCGTCACCGAAGCATTGCTCGGCGTGATCCAGTTGCCCGAGGAGTTCTTGACGTCCGCGTACGGCATCTTGTTCTGCACCGCGTAGGTGAGTTCGACGTAGCCCAGGGCGTCCGGAGTCTCCTTCACCAGGCCGGCAACGCCAGGGTTGCCATTACCGTTCAGACCTTCGGCCGGCCACTTCACGCGCGTATCGGCGCCGACCTTGGACTTGAACGCGGGGCTGACCTTCGAGAGATAGTCGGTGAACACCGCCGTGGTGCCGCTCGCATCGCTACGGTGTACCGGCACAATCTCATCGTGCGGCAGTTTGATCCCGGGATTATCCGCCAGGATCGCCTTGTCGTCCCAGTACTTGATGCCGCCCATGAAGATGCCGGCAATCACGTTCGGCGCGAACTTGAGCTTTCCGTTGTAGCCGGGAATGTTGTAAGTGAGCAC
>Ga0335085_10005986_pt1 | contig 19340 bp, 14 predicted proteins | sample Lox_Sample_45_FD_206712 | JGI IMG/M metagenome (GOLD analysis project Ga0335085, IMG submission 206712) | Soil microbial communities from Loxahatchee National Wildlife Refuge, Florida, United States - Lox_Sample_4.5 | ecosystem: Environmental > Terrestrial > Soil > Wetlands | place: USA...
CCTTCGCAACGCCGGGCAGAACTCCCCTCCCACCGCCGGCGAGAGCGTTTCCACGTGGCTCGGCCGGCGGGGCCAATCGGAAGGCCTCCAGCGTAATTTTTGGGACTTGCTCTGCATCGCGACAATGAATGAGGACCCGCGCATCGCATCCGCCCAGCTTTTTGAGCGAGTCTTGCGGCTGGCCCTGTTTTCCTCTACCGCCGACTCGCGTCTAGGCATCGCGCGCGTGGGATTGAGCGAGTGTTACACTGCTGCAGCCTCTGCTTACATTGAAGCACGCGGCGGCAGAGTTCAAACCGGGCGCGGCGTAAAGGAGTTGCTGGTTGCGGAGGGCGCATGCCGCGGTGTCGATCTGGGCGCTGGGGAAACAATCGAGGGTATTCCCGTGATCTCCGCCGTCCCGTGGCAACAACTTGCGGCGGTTCTGCCCGGCGATTTGTTGCGCGATGAGCCGTTCTTTGCCGGCGCCCTGGCGCTTCGTCCCGCGCCCATCATCTCCATCAACCTATGGTTTGACACCCCTATCACCGAGATTGAGTTTGTGGGCTTGCGGGGAACGACTATCCAGTGGCTTTTCAATAAGAGCCGCATTTTGAGCGCCCACGACCATTACGTTTCGGTGGTTTTGAGCGGAGCGCACTCGCACGTCAGCCGGTCGAAGGAAGAGCTGCTGGCCATCGCCTTGCGAGAATTGGGTGATATGCTTCCGGAGGTCCGTAAGGCAAGGCTGCTGCACTCGCTTGTCATCAAGGAGCGTTTTGCAACCTTTTCGCCGAGCCCCCAGGCTGAGCCGCTGCGGCCGCCTGCCCGAACTCCCATTCGAGACCTGTTCCTGGCGGGCGATTGGACCGCTACCGGCCTGCCCGCCACCATTGAAGGCGCCGTACAAAGCGGTTACACTGCGGCAAGGGAACTTCTGCAAGGCAGTTAGCGGGATTGCGGGCAGGGAAGGGCGCGCACGATGAACCCACAAAAAGGGCGATCCTTGGGAAACGCGCGAAAGGCACCAGGCATAATGGTCGTCGCAGCTCTCACCTTAATTGTGGCGTGGCTTTTGCCGGCGCCAGGTGCGGCCCCCTCTCGCAGCCTGGGCTTGCCTCTGCCCGCCGCGCCGCCGCGTCCATCGCACGAAGGCACGAAGGCGCTGCCAAGTGGCGGGCTCCGCTCCGACCACGACGGCTGGATTTTCCTCCACCTGGAAGGCAATCCGCGCCAAATCGGTTATCAGCATGGGTACTTGCTGGCCCCGGAAATTCTCGATGGCTTTAACGCCGTCAAACTGCGCGACACGCATGATACGCACCGAGAATGGAGCTTTTTCCGGCAAGCGGCGCGGGAAATGCTCTGGCCCAGGATCGACCAGGAATATCAAGAGGAACTGCAAGGCATTGCTGAAGGACTGAAGGCCCATGGTGTCGCTCTGGACCTGGACGACGTCGTCGCCCTGAACGCCTTCGAAGAGCTTGCGGACTATTATGTTCCCTGGTATGACGCGAAACACAAAGTGGCGAATGGCCCTCACCTGGTCAGCCCCGGCAATTGCAGCGCCTTTGTGGCCACAGGCAGTTACACGCGCGACCATCACATTGTGATGGCCCACAACAACTGGACTTCCTACCTGGACGGCGAGCGCTGGCGAGTGATCTTTGACATCGTTCCCCAGCATGGCCAGCACATCTTAATGGATGGTTTTCCAGGTGTCATTACGAGCGACGACGACTTCGGCATCAACTCCGGTGGCCTTCTGGTTACGGAAACCACCATAACCCAATTCGTGGGTTGGGATCCCCATGGCAAGCCGGAATTCATGCGCTCACGAAAAGCCCTGCAATACGCGCGCTCGATCGACGATTACGTGCGCATCATGCTCGACGGCAACAATGGCGGTTACGCGAACGATTGGCTGTTGGCTGAGAACAAGACCGGCGAGATCGCGCAATTTGAACTGGGCTTGCAAGCTCATCGTGTTTGGCGAACGAAGGACGGCGTCTTTGTAGGTTCCAACTTCGCACGCGACCCGGAGGTCATCGCCAAAGACACCACCTTCGACCCTCACAACCCAGCTACTTCACCCAACGCCCGCCGTACCTGCTGGGAAGAACTAATGGAGCGGAACAAAGGGAAGATTGATGTGGCCCTGGCGCAGAAATTCATGGCGGATCATTATGATGCATTTGAGAAGCGGGACGACGCCAATGAGCGCTCGCTCTGCGGCCACGTTGAGGTTTCGCCACGCGGCGTCGAAATTTGGGAATGGCCCCCTTACTATCCCGGCGGAGCCGTGCAGGGCAAGGTCATTGACAGCGCCATGGCCACGTCCATGAGCTTTTACGCCCGCATGGGGCATCCTTGCGGGGAGTATTTTCTCGCCAAACCCTTCCTCAAGGCGCATCCAGAGTTTAGTTGGCAGGCGCCCTTGCTGCGCGACATGAAAGCCGGGCCCTGGACACGGTTTGCGGCAATGCCCGCAGTGATCCCATCCTCTGAAATCGGTTCCAGGAATTAATGCTCGCCCCTCAGGTAATCCAGGACCGTGGTCCAGTGTATTACATGTATTTCAAGCAGGAGTGAATTGATGCCGATGCTGACCGTAAGACTTCCGCAGGAGTTTCCTCTCCGAATCCCATTGCAAAGATAACTACAGACGATACCGTCGGTCCTTACCCGGGACGCATTCTTACAACTTCGTAACGACCGCTACGCGCCGGTTCTCGTAGAGGGGGAATTTTTCCGTCAACGATTCCACGTGGCTCCGTACGCGCTTGACGGTGGATTCGTCCTCGATGTTGTTCAGGACTTCGGCGATCCAGCGCGCGATCTGCCGCATCTCGGACTCTTTCATTCCGCGCGTAGTGACGGCGGGAGTTCCCACGCGAATGCCGCTGGCCACGGCAGGCGGATTGGCATCAAAGGGGATGGCGTTCTTGTTGACGGTGATGCTGGCACGCTCCAGAGTTTCCTGTGCCTGACGGCCGGTGACTTTCTTGGTGAACACATCGACCAGCATCAGGTGCGTGTCTGTGCCGCCGGCGACAATACGGAAGCCTTCCCCCGCCAGCGCTTCCGCCATCACCTGGGCGTTGGCAACGATCTGCTTCTGGTACTCGGCGAACTCCGGCTGAAGTGCTTCCTGGAAGCACACGGCCTTGGCGGCGATCACGTGCATCAGGGGCCCGCCCTGCATACCGGGGAAAACAATCCTATCGAGGTCTTTGGCATATTGCTCCTTGCAGAAGACAGCGCCGCCGCGCGGCCCACGCAGGGTTTTGTGCGTGGTGGTGGTGACAAAATCGGCGTGCGGGAAGGGGCTGGGATGCAGGCCCACGGCCACCAAACCGGCAATGTGCGCCATGTCCACCATTAACACCGCTCCGACTTCACGGGCGATGGCGCCAAACCGCGCGAAATCCAGAAAACGGGGGTAAGCGCTCGCCCCGGCCAGGATAAGCTGCGGCCGATGCTCCTTGGCCAGTCGCTCGAGCTCGTCGTAATCGATAGTCTCCGTTTCCTTGCTCACGCCGTAGGAAACGATCTTGTACATCTTCCCGGAGAAATTCAGCGGGTGTCCGTGGGTCAGGTGGCCGCCGTGCGCCAGGCTCATGCCCAGGAGAGTATCGCCGGGTTTCAAGACGGTCATGTAAACGGCCTGATTGGCTTGGCTGCCGGAGTGGGCTTGGACGTTGGCGTGCTCGGCGCCAAACAGTTTCTTGGCGCGCTCGATCGCAAGGTTCTCCGCCACATCCACGTATTCGCAACCACCGTAGTAGCGTTTGCCGGGCAAACCCTCGGCATATTTGTTGGTCATGACCGAACCCAGGGCTTCCAGCACGGCCTCACTCACGAAGTTCTCGGAGGCGATCAATTCCACGGTGCGCGCTTGCCGATCAACTTCCAGGTCGATGGCGCGCGCGATTTCCGGATCCACCTCGTGCAGCGGGCGCAAATAAGAGCGTAATCGAGCATTCATGAACTTTTCTCCCCATGGTAGTGTGCTTCGATGGCGTCGATTTTTTCCAATCGCTGTTCGTGCCGCCCCGCTTCGAAAGGCGTGGCCAGCCAGGTGTCAATGATTTTTTGCATAGTCGCTTCGTCCAGCAACCTGCTGCCGAGAGTGAGGACGTTGCCGTTGTTGTGAGAGCGCGCGAAATGGGCTGAAATCGTATCGTTGCAGGTAAGGGCGCGGATTCCTGGTACTTTGTTCGCCGCGAGCATCATCCCCAGACCGGTCCCACAGACCAGGATCCCGAAATCCGCTCGGCCTCCTGCAACCTTCCCGGCGACCTTTTCAGCGTAGTCGGGATAATCAACACGGTCCAGGGAGTGGGCGCCAAGGTCCTGCACCTCGATGCCCTTGCGCACAAGATACTCGCGTACCTTATCTTTCAATGGTAAACCTGCGTGATCTGACGCCAAAGCAACGCGCTTCTTCTCCGGCAACGGCATCCTCCCTAAAGTGAACGATGAATGGGGCGCTGAAAACTCCCCCCAGGCATTCTAGCGGAGGAGTGCAGATGGCGCAATCTTCACAACTCGACTTCGGGGCTGCCACCTGTCTCGAATCCATGGCAAAACAGCAAAGCACTCTTTCCCGGGCGCTGTCCTAATTTCAACGCAGCGCCGCCATCTTGGCGGCTCGGTACCGGCTGGAAGCCGGCCCTACGCCGAGATCAGGAGAGCACCCTTTCCCACCAGCGCTTGACATCCTCTCCGCCCGGGCAGTAGGCTGCCCCTGTCTCGGGGATTTGCAACCGTATCAATTTTTGGGACTCGAGTGGAGAAGGAATGACATCTCGAAAACCTTCCGCCGATGCCATCCAGCGATGCTCCTGGGCCGGCAACGATCTAGCCATACGTTACCATGATGAGGAGTGGGGCGTGCCCCTGCACGATGACCAGCGGCTTTTCGAGTTCCTCATTCTGGAAGGCGCCCAAGCAGGCCTGAGTTGGGACACCATATTGAAGAAGCGTGCCAATTACCGCGCGGCGTTCGATAACTTTGACCCGCTTGTGGTTTCCCGTTACGGGCGGAAGAAAGTCCGCGAATTACTGGGGAATCCCGGCATCGTTCGTAATCGGTTGAAGATTGATTCAGCCATTCAGAATGCCCAGGCGTTTCTCCAGGTACAAAAGGAATTCGGCAGCTTCGATGCCTTCATCTGGCAGTTCGTGGGTGGGCAACCCAAGCTGAACGCGTGGCGCGTGCCTCAGCAGGTGCCCGCGCGTACACCGCAGTCCGACGCGATGAGCAAAAACCTGAAACGGCGAGGGTTCAATTTTGTGGGCTCCACTATCAGCTATGCCTTCATGCAGGCGGTGGGCATGGTCAACGACCACGTCTTGAATTGCTTTCGCCACGCTGATCTCAACAGGTTGATGAAAAGCCCCGGTGAGGGACGCTAGGTTCGATCTCATGGCTCCGGGATCCCGCAGGTTCATCGGCGGTTTGGCAATACCCGATCATGGCGTTTCCGTCGCGACCCAACAAAAAAGCCTGCGCTGAACTCGCACAGCGCAGGCATAAGGGGATGGTTGAAGCAACCCGTCAGGAATTGACGATCCGAAGATTGTCCACGACGGAGAAAGAGAGCCCCGCACGGAGGGCGTCCATATTTGCCTTGGTGCGATCCATGGTCGAGGCCACCACGCCCTCCAAGGTTACGTTCCCGTTCTTCACAATGATGTGAATCGGGGGCAGCGCCAGATTGGCGTAGCGGATGAAAAAAGGATCCCCGTAGATGGCCCGCGATACTTGCAGCCGCAGGCGGTCATCGAACGTCGAGAGGGGAAGGACTTCCAGATTGTTCTGGAGCGCCGCCACTCCCTTCACGCGCTCAAGTATTCTCCCCATGTCCGTTTTCTTGAACGGCTGGGTAACTTGCCCGCTGACGGTAATCGCGCCGTTATGGGCCGCTAGGTTTACGTTGTCGAATACCCCGTAACCGTAGTACATCACGATCTCGTGGCGCGCCCGTTCCAGAATTTGCTGGTCGTCGACGTCATCCGCGCGCACCTGAATATTGTCCACAACCTGGGTCACTCCCGGGGACTTCCGGGCTGCCTTCTCTGCGTCGAGTTTACTCCCCAGGTTATCCACCGTTCCCGTGAGCGTCGCGACGCCTCCTGCGTACGTCACCTGCACGTCGCCGTGCTTCGACACCTTTGCGTGGTTGAGGCGGGATTGAATACTCTCCGTCGCCTGCGAGTCGGTAGTGGGCGGTCCTGCCCAGCACAATCCGCTCCCCACGACAAGGGTCAGAACCAAAAGTGATAGTTTGTTGCGCATGGTCTTCCTCCTGATTGATCTTCCCCGAGCCTAAATCCCGGCATCCGCCGGTCCTTTGCAACCCCAATACATCGTCGTTCCCTGAGATTTCTGCTCGCGAGTCTTGCCAGTTCCAATCACACATTCTCTCAGAAGCAACTATTGTGTAGAGAGTTGTATATGTAAAACAGGTTTTACTTCTTGGCGCTATATCTTTGATTGAAATCTGGTATTTTGCCGCGGTGGTGATTTCCAGAGAGTCAGGCAGCTATCACCCTACTGACGCTTGTAGATTGGATGCGGCGTCCTCCCATAAGGAGGCCTGGCGCGGGACCATTACCGGTTCGCAATGATAAATGGAGGTTGATAGCGGTGGCGGGACCGGACAACAACCATCGGCGGCTGTAGTGGTTAGCGGCATTCGCCGGCCGGGCGATGCCATTGACTGGTTGAGTGATCGGGTCACTCTGTGATTAAGGCAGAGGCGGGAGCCTGGGACCCATAAACCAAGTCAGCGCTAACTTGCGGGACGCGGGATTTATGGAGTTCGGCTTCCAATTGGACCGCCAGGTTGCCGGCATAGTGAATGAAGTGGTGCCCGGATAAAAGCATTGCAAATCCCATGCTGAACTTGCATGAATCGAAGGAACAGCGGGCAACGAGACGCAACAGGAACTTCCAGTAGGCTTTCCGGTACGAGCCGATGATGCCTTGGTGGAAAATCGAGCGGAATACAATTCCCAGCGCGATCATGAGCGGTATTGACGGCGGTTTCTGCGGCTTGCGGGGTTGCCACACAAGAAGCGAACGGTAGCACCGCTCGTAAAATGCACCGGCGGAATAAAGGGAAACCAGAAGGCCGCGATAACCCTCCAGCAGAACGGGCAGCGGGAGAATCGTCCTGAAATTGGGGGGATCGAAGTTGCTGGTGGCCGTAGTATCCATTATGAGTCGGCCCTCTTTCATCATTCGATCGAAAAGCGGAGTGGTGGGAGGCGCCTGCAAAAGCCCGGCCATGGCCCAGGGAATGGCGGCGGCCTCAATGAAGCCGCGCTGCTGTTCAAAAATCTCCTCAGTATCGGAATCGAAACCGATGATGAACCCGGCCGTTACCCAAAGACCTTCACTCTGGATAAAGCGAACGCTCTCCAGCAGATCGCGCCGCAGGTTTTGAAACTTCTTGGCTTCCTTCTGAGCCTTGGGAGAAGGACTTTCGATCCCGATAAAGACATAAAAAAAGTTCGCCCTCACCATGGCCTTGATCAATTCGGTCTTCTGCGCGAGATCAATCGACGCCTCGGTGTAGAGCAACATCGGAAAATGATGAGATATCTGCCACTCTTCCAGCTTGAAAACCATTTCCAGGGCCAATTTGTGGTTCCCGATAAAGTTATCGTCGACGATAAGAACCTGGTCGCGCCAGCCGAGTTCATATAGCGCATCGAACTCCGCCAGCAATTGGCTGGGGCTCTTGGTTCGGGGCTTCCTTCCGTAAATGGTGATGATATCGCAGAATTCGCATTGGAACGGGCAGCCACGGGAGAACTGCACCGCCATGGAGGCATAATTCCCGATCTTGAGCAGGTCAAATCGTGGGAGCGGCGTTTTACTGATATCGGGCTTGTCCTTGATATCGTAAAGCCGTCTCGCCGAACCGCGCTCCAGATCGGCGGCGATCTCAGAGAAAACTTCATCGGGCTCGCCGACGACCACATGATCCGCCAGTGGGAGGAGGAGTTCCGGTTCACTGCTGGCCAGGGGACCACCGATCATTGTCCGTTTGCCCAGACCCCGGACCCTGAGAAGGGTTTCCCGCATGTCATCTTTCTGAACGCGCATTCCGCTAACCATGACGAGATCGGCCCAAAGGATGTCCGCATCGAGCAGGGCCTCAAAGCTCCGGTCGATCAGCCTGATGGTCCAGTTCTTCGGACAGAGGGCGGCCACGGTGAGAAGACCCAGCGGCGGCTGGTCGGTCTTTATCGGAACGAGGTCCAGTACTCCGTCCATGCTCCAGAAAGAGGACGGAAAGCGCGGCCAAATCATGAGAACCTTGGGCGCCGGGCCGAGAGGAGGAAAGCTCTGTAGTTCGCTGGGGGGCTCGACCTCTCGCGCGGATTGCCTCTCGAAATCGTTCAACTGCGACATAGTTTCCCTCTCCGGTGAATCCGATGGCTTCTGCATACAATCTGAGCTGTGAGGATCAGCTCAATCGATGGGTTGAACTTTTGAGGAGACCGCCGTCGCAAGAGCTTCTAGCCGACGGCCTGGAAGCAAATCGAAGGAGACCCCGTGGTCGCGATCAAGATCAGGGCAACCATAATCATATATCACATCCCTGCGGTTTTCCATCGGGATTTGCATTTAGGGTCCCCGAGTGGCTGCCGGTGCACCCAGGGCTCCCACCTTAAAAGCCCCACAATACTATCACAGCACCTTCGGCGGCCGCGTGTCTGTTCAAAATTGCACACTCAGAAGTGGGGCGGTTTGCTGCCGTTGTACGCTGACCCACTTCCATCCTCTCGCATTTCTTGACAACCTGAGGCGACATCTTCAACAATGGCGAATTCTGATTGAGAGTCGTCAGCCGTCTGAGTACGGCCATCACCGCGAACGGCGATGCACTAGCTGATTGCTGATAGCTGAGATTTGGCAGCTAGAAACAACGAAAGGTCAAACTCATGCGTTGGAGCCAGGTTTTCATTCCCACCTTGCGGGAAGACCCAGCGGAAGCGGAAGTTCCCAGCCACCGACTACTGCTGCGCGCTGGATACATCCGTCAGGTTGCAGCGGGGGTTTATGCGCATCTCCTGTTAGCGCAAAGATCGCTCCTCAAGATCATGCAGATTATTCGGGAGGAGATGAATGCCATCGGAGCGCAGGAATTCTACTTGCCGGCGCTAAACCCGGCGGAACTTTGGAAAGAGTCGGGACGTTACGCCGCCTACGGCCCGACCATCTTCAAGTTCAAAGACCGGAACGATCACGAAATGGTGCTGGGGGTAACCCACGAAGAGGAGATGACCAACATTGCGCGTGGGGAGCTGCGCTCCTACAAGCAACTTCCTCAAATGTGGTACCAGATTCAGGAAAAGTTCCGCGATGAGCCGCGCCCCAAGTCGGGACTGCTTCGCCTGCGACAATTCTGGATGAAGGATTCGTACTCATTCGACCTCGACGATCCCGGCCTGGACGTGAGCTACCGCAAACACTATGACGCGTATCGCCGCATCTTTGACCGCTGCGGGGTTAAGTACGTCATTGTGGAAGCTTACTCAGGGACGATGGGGGGTACACACTCCCATGAGTTCACCGCGCCCACGGATGCCGGCGAGGATTTGATTGCGCTGTGCGATTGCGGCTACGCGGCGAATCTGGAAAAGGCGGAAGGAAACGCGCCGCCGGTCGTGGACCCCCCGGGTGATGCCGCACCGGAGCCTTTCCCCACCCCGGGGCAGAAGACCATTGATGATTTGGTGAAATTCACGGGTGAAAGCAGCGGCCGGATGATCAAGACCCTGGTGTACTTGGTCGAGGGCCAGGCGATCTTGATTCTGTTGCGGGGTGATCACACCTTGAGTGAAACCAAGTTGGCCGCCACATTGGGCACGGACGTGTTCCGCCCGTCCACGCCGGAAGAGGCGTTGGCGCTGCTCGGTGCTCACCTGGGTTCGCTGGGCCCGGTGGGGTTGAAGGGCGTCAGGATCCTCGCCGACAAGGCGCTGGAAGGCCGCCGCGGCATGATAACAGGCGCCAATCAGGATGATACCCACCTGCGCAACGTGACGCCAGGGCGCGATTTCACACCCGAGTACCGGGACTTGCGGGTGGTTTCCGCCGGTGATCTTTGCCCGAAGTGCGGCAGGCCGTTGCGGATCAGCGTTTCGGTGGAGTTGGGGCATATTTTCAAGCTCGGCCGCCGGTATTCCCAGGTGATGCACGCCAGCGTACTCGACGAAAACGGCCGGGAAGTTCCTCTGGTCATGGGTTCCTACGGCATTGGTGTGGAACGGATCCTGAGCGCGGCGGTGGAACAGAATCACGACCGCGATGGCATGTTCCTGCCCGCGTCCATCGCTCCCTTCGAGGTCATCCTGACGGCGGCCAACATGGATGACGCGCGATTACGCGCGGCCGCCGAAAAGCTTTATGAGGAGATGCGGGCGCAGTCCGTGGACGTGCTATTTGACGACCGCGCGGAAAGGCCGGGGGTCAAGTTCAAGGACGCTGACCTGATCGGTGTGCCTTATCGTGTGACCATCGGCAAACGCAAATTTGAGCAGGGGTTGGCTGAGATCTTCCAGCGCTCGACAAAGCAAATTCAGGATGTTAAGCTGGATTCGATTATCCCCAGTTTGCTGGCGATGCAAAAGGGATAAAGCAAAGGGGATTTGCTCGCCACGGGGGACACCATGCGGCTGTCTGAATCCGGGAGGATAACTTTTAAAGCCCTCCTCTCTCTCGCTTTTCTCGGGGCGGTGATCTTTGCCAGTTTTAAAATCATTCCTGTTTATGTAAACAATTTCCAACTTCATGATTACATTCAGACGGAAACACCTTTTTGGTTGACACAGCGCGCCTCGGCGGATGCAATTCGAAAAAATGTTCTGGCCAAAGCCCAGGATTTGGGGCTACCCGTGGCGGCGGAGGATGTAACAGTGGAGGCCAACCAGAATCGAGTGACTGTCAGCATTGATTACCACGTCCCCGTGGATCTAAAGCTATTTACGCTGCAACTCCACTTTTCCCCTTCATCTGAAAATCGGTCGATATAAAACGTGGCTTTCCGTCCATCTTCGGTATCGCGGGGCTCGTACGGGTCAAGAAGCCGGGGGAAGCTTGCGGGGCCGAGGAAATCCCGCTGGGGAAATGGGAAGAGATTCTTGCTCGGCGCCGGGCTGCTCGTGTTTCTGGCGGCGGCGGGAGCTTTTGTCTACTACTATGTGCGCTTCTCGCGGGTCATCGACGCCAGGCTGAGCGGCGACGTTTTCAACAACGCGTCCTTGATATTTGCCGCACCCACACCTGTGTTGGTCGGTGAGGCCATAACGCCGGATGAGGTGGCTGCCCATCTGCGCAAAGGGCTTTACGCCGAGTATGAGGGCGGATCAAAAGTTGGCACCTACCGGCGGGTTGGCAATCGCCTGGAAATCCGGCCTGGCTCCGCGTCCTTCTTTCAGAGTGACTCTTTCAAGGAAGGCCCGGCGGCGTTGGAATTCGCCAATGGACACGTCGTTTCCATCGCGTCCCTTTCCGGCACGGCACCGCTCGACAGCTACAAGCTCGAGCCGGAAGTCATCACCACGCTGTTTGACACTTCCCGCAGCAAGCGGCGGCTAGTGCGTTACCAGGATCTTCCCAAAACCGTCATTGACGCCGTCCTGGCGGCGGAAGATCACAGTTTCTTTTCTCACCATGGCGTGAACCTTTATCGCATCATTGCTTCGGGTCTGCACGATTTCTTCCGGTCGGACGAAGTCATGCAGGGCGGAAGTACCCTGACTATGCAGTTGGCCCGCAACATTTTCGGACTCACCCCCCAGCGCAAATTCGGCCGCAAGATAAATGAGGTTTTCCTGGCCCTTCTGCTGGAGCAACGATTGAATAAGGAACAGATTTTTGAGCTGTATGCAAACCAGATTTATCTCGGCCAGCGCGGAAGTTTTTCCATTTACGGATTTGGTGAAGCGGCGGGCGCGTACTTCAACAAGGATGTGGGTAGCCTGAACTCTGCCGAAGCCGCCCTGCTGGCGGGGGTAATTCGCGGGCCAAATATCTATTCACCTTACAAGTATCCCTCGCGAGCTTTGGAGCGGCGCAACTTCATCCTGAGAAGCATGATGGAGCAAGGCATGCTTACTCCCCAGGAGACGGAGAAGGCCTCCGCTGCACCCCTGGGAGTGGTGTTGCGCAACGTGGAGGGCATGCAGGCTCCTTACTTTATTGACATGGTGAAGGATCAGTTGCTGTCTCAATTCTCCGAGCACGACCTGCTCTCGCAGAGCTACCGGATTTACACCACCCTTGACCTGGATGTGCAAGAAGCGGCTTCGGCGGCAGTAAACGCCGGCAGCGTGGAAGTTGACAAGCGGCTAAAGAAATCCAAGGCTGCCAAGGACGCCCCGCCGCCTGATCCTTTGCAACCGCAAATGGCTCTGGTGGTGCTCGATCCTCACACTGGATGGCTGAAGGCCATGGTGGGAGGACGCGATTATGGCCGCAGCCAACTCAACCATGTGCTGGCCAAACGCCAACCGGGATCATCGTTCAAGCCCTTCGTCTATGCGACGGCGCTGAACTCCGGCGTGGATGGATCCCAACCCCTCATTACTCCCGCCACTGTGCTCAACGATGAACCCACCACTTTCCAGTTTGGCGACCAGGCTTACGAACCCGAAAACTACAAGCAGGAGTACTTCGGAAAGGTGACGCTTCGACAGGCGCTGATGTATTCGCTGAACGTGGCCACCGTGCGCCTGGCTGAGATGGTGGGATATGAAAAGGTGCGGAATCTGGCGGTGTCCGCGGGGTTTAACACGGCGTTGCTGGCCACACCCGCCATTGCACTGGGAGCGTATGTGGCTACACCTCTGGAAGTCGCCGGCGCCTATACGATCTTTTCCAATGGCGGAACCTATGTCGAGCCGCGGTTCATTCTGGCTGTCAATGATGCTTCCGGAGGCCTGTTGTGGCGAAGTCCGGAAGTCACCCGCCAGGTGTTGGACCCCCGGGTCTCCTACCTGATGGTCAACCTGTTGGAAAGTGTGGTGAACAATGGCACGGGAGCGGGGGCACGATCGCGCGGATTCACCCTGCCCGCCGCCGGCAAGACGGGAACATCGCACGACGGCTGGTTTGCCGGTTTCACCTCCAATCTGCTGGCGGTTGCCTGGGTGGGATATGACGACGATCGTGAGCTGAAACTTCCCGGGGCGGACTCCGCCCTGCCCATCTGGACCGAGTTCATGAAGCGGGCCACGCAGGACCCCGCCTATCGCGACGCCAGCCCCTTCGAAGCTCCTCCCGGCGTTGTCGCGGTTCCTCTGCAAATCGCGTCCACTCTTCCCAGCGGTAATGAAGCGGTGGTGGTCCGCAACGAGTACTTTATCGAGGGAACAGAACCACAGGGGCCGACACCGCCGCAGGGCGGCGGGGGGATACTGAGCAGACTGTTCCACTCCGGCAATTCCACTACCGTGCCGGCTGCGGCGACCAGTTCTCCCCTGGGGAACGACAATGCGGCTGCCGCGACCCCCAACTCTGATGGCTCACAGCAGCCTAACGAGAAGAGGGGCGGTGTGCTGAAGAAATTCCTTTCGATTTTCAAGGGGAGGAACACCAAGCCGGCCAACCCTCCGGATGCGCCCAAGAAAGAACCGCCGGAGGGATGAAATTCGGGATGCGGGATCTGGGACAAGGGATCCCAGTCCGATCTGCGGTAGCGTTTCCGTGGGATCGGGCCATAGGGCCCCAGAAATCGGAATTTTGCCAAATCTCTAATTCCGAATCCCGAGCTCCCAAAGTCGAAGGTCCACCCATGAAACCGCAAATGCCATACGCGAGCTTATTTGCTGTTAGTTTCATAATGGCGAGTTTTACCTTTTGGGGGACACCGGCCGTGTTGGCAGGTTTCCAAGCCCCGCCGGCGGGAGAATCCCCACCCGTCGCTGCCACTCCGGCCAGGGAGATTACCCTGGAACAGCGCGCGGATGTCTACATGGCGAGAAAGAATTATGCCGACGCCGCTGATTATTATTACCGGGCGCTCAAGAAGTCATCCTTCAAGGATCCTCTTCTATGGAACAAGCTGGGGATCGCTTTTCAGCAGGAGGGGAAATTTCACAGCGCCCACAAAGCCTACACCGGCGCAATTCACGCCGACAAGAGGTTCGCCGAGGCATGGAACAACCAGGGCACCGTATACTTCATGGAGAAGAAGTATGGAAGATCGGTGAAGTACTACCGGCGGGCTATCGAGTTAAAAAGCGACAGTGCCGCTTTCCATATGAATCTGGGCACATCCTATTTAAATCTGAAGAAGTTCGAACAGGCAAGTGATGAGTTTCGCACCGCTCTCGGTATTGATCCAAGAGTTGCGTTTGAGCGATCGTCTGTGGGGACGGTGGTCCACGCCGGCGGGGCAGATGTGGAGTACTATTTCTACATGGCTAAAGCCTTTGCTTCCGTCGGCAACGCGGAGGATGCCGTGCGCTACCTCCGGCGCGCCCTCGAGGATGGCTTCCACGACCCGAAACGGATTGACGAGGATCCCGACTTCAAAAAGATCAGCCAACACCCGGCATTTGTAGAACTCATGCGTAATCCCCCGGTCGCCATTAAGGAATGAACCTGCAAAAGCGTGCAGGCGCAGCGGACCGAATTCCGCGCGGTGCTATAATGAGTCGGTCGGTGGAGTTCTCATGCGAAGGACGGTCGGACTTCTTTTGCTCCTGTTGTCTTGCCCCTGGCAGCTCCGTGGCTCGTCGGAGGTGCGGTCGCTACTGGTATTTCCCTTTGAGAATCTGAGTGCCCGCGAGGATTTGAATTGGATCGCGGAAAGTTTCGCGCAAGTCCTTTCCTCCCGCCTGCCGCAGGTGGATAACTATGTCCTGGAACGCGACGAGCGCAATGCCGCGTACACGCAACTGGGAATGCCCGTTGATGCTCCCCTCACACTGGCGAGTGAGTTCAAGGTGGCACAAACCTTGGGGGTGGACTGGGCCATCCTGGGCAATTTCAACGTAACTGACAATCACTTGGTCGCCCACGCGCAATTGCTCAACGTCAAACTGTTGCGGCTTTCGCAACCCCTGGAAGTTTCCGGAGATTTGACGGAGATGGTGGATCTCCAGACGCGGCTGGCATGGCGGCTGCTGGCGACGCACGACCCCGGATTCACGGTGGGCAATGAAGAGGACTTCCGGCGGGGTTTTCACGATATCCGCCTTGACGCCTTCGAGAATTATATTCGCGGCCTCCTTGCCACCGACGATGCCAGCCGCCTGCATTTCTTTACGGAATCGGAGCGCCTTGACCCATCCGACCACCGGGCTGCCTTTGCCTTGGGACGCTATTATTTTGACCAGAAGGACTATGCGAACTCGGCCACGTGGTTGGGAAAGATCGATGCATCCGATTCAAATTACAATGAGTCGCTGTTCCTGCGCGCTGTCGATGAATTTTTCCTGGGGCGTGAACAGGTTGCGGAAAAGGAATTTGAAACTCTGGCGAAAGTGTTGCCGTTGGACGAAGTCTCCAATAACCTGGGAGTGTTGGAGGCCCGTCGCGGCCGCTATGCCGAGGCCTTGGAAAACTTCGAACGCGCCTACCAAAGCGATCCCTCGGATGCGGATTTCTGCTTTAATCGAGGCGTGGCCCTCTGGTACGAAAAGCGATATCCCGAGGCGGCGGAATCTCTTCAGGCGGCAGTTCAGGCCAACCCGGAGGATTTCGAAGCCCGCACCTTGCTGGCAATAGTTTTCGGCAAACTGGGCGATAGCGCGGCAGAGCGAATGGAATTGGATTGGCTGGCGGAACACGAGGTGGGAACGGCAGCCGACCAGCCGGGAGACGTGCTTCCTCTGCCGCGTCTCAAGAAGAATTATGACGGCCGCGCGTTCCGGCTGCTGGAATTGACTTTGCATAACGCCATGGAAGAAAGCCTGGCTAATGCACCTCCTCAGAGGCGCATTGACGCTCACCTTGCACAGGGCAAGAAGTTTCTTGCGGAGAACCGCTATGCGGAAGCGGTGCGTGAGCTAACCGAGGTAGTCGCTTTGTCTCCGGATGACCCGGTGGCGCACATCCTACTCGCCCAGGCGCTCGAGGCCGAGGGCAAACACCCGGAAGCCGCGGCGGAGCTTCAAACCTCACTGAAGTTAAAAGACACGGCGGAAGCGCATCTGTCACTGGCGCACGTTTATCTTTCCATGAATCAAGCGGACCTGGCTCGGTTGCAGGGGCAGGCCGCGCTCACCCTCGATCCCGGCAACCGCCGGGCAGAACAATTCCTGCAACAAATCCCAGCCGGCGCTCCGGCGGCAAGGAATACGCCTTGAGCATCAAGAGTCTGCGTCCTTTGCTTCCGTTGATGGTCATTCTCGCCGCCTTACCCACGTGTCCCTTGCGTGCAGCCCGGCCCCGGCCGCGTGTGGTGGAAATTAAGCTCGACATGATGATCCATCAAGTGAGCGCGGAATACGTGGAACGGGGGATGCGTTACGCCAATGAGCAGAATGCTGACGCCATCCTGCTGGAATTGAACACTCCCGGCGGACTTGTAACCGCGACGCAGGAGCTGGTCCAGGCGATCTACGCGTCACATGTGCCCGTGATTACCTATGTTGCGCCGAGCGGCGCCAGCGCGGCGTCCGGGGGCTTCTTCGTTTTGCTCGCGGGCGACCTGGCAGTAATGGCCCCCGGCACGAACACCGGCGCTTCCCACCCGGTTGACCTGCTGGGGGGGCAAGCGGACAAGACGATGAGCGAGAAGATCGAAAACGACCTGGCTTCCTACATCCGGTCTATCGCCCAGAAACGCAGCCGCAATGTGACATTGGCGGACGACGCGGTGCGCAAGAGTGCATCCTTCACGGACAAGGAATCGCTGGATGGCAAGCTGATTGACGCCGTGGCGAGCTCTCCGCACGAACTTTTTGCGCAGTACGATGGCAAGACGGTTCAACGCTCCAATGGCGCCACCACGACATTGCATCTGGCCGATGCGGACGTCGAGACCTACCCCATGACACGAATTGAATCCCTGCTGGCCTGGGTGGCGGATCCCAACATCGCCTTCCTTCTGGGTGCGATCGGGTTGGTTTGCCTGTACATTGAGTTTACTCACCCGGGCATGGTGGCGCCGGGCGTGGTCGGGGCGATCTCATTGGTTCTGGCGCTCTATGCCTTTAATTTCATGCCCATCAACTACGCCGGGGTTTTGCTGATCGCAACCGCGCTGGTGCTGTTCGCGCTCGAAGCAAAGGTGACTTCGCACGGCGTGCTGGCGGCGGGCGGGATTTTGGCGATGGTGTTGGGCGCCTTGATCCTGGTCAAATCGCCCTGGCCGGAGGCGCGCATCCACCTTCCCACCGCGCTGAGCGTGGCGTTACCCTTGGCGTTCATCACCATTCTCCTCTTGCGTTTGGTGATTGCCGCCAAACGGCGCAAAGCGGTGACGGGAGATCAAGGCATGATCGGTTTACTGGGCGTGGTCCAAACAGACCTGTCTCCGGCGGGAAAAGTCCTCGTACATGGGGAGCTGTGGGACGCACATGCGGGTGCGGCAATTCCCAAAGGCTCGCGGATTCGGGTACGGAAGATGGAAGGCCTGACCTTAGAGGTTGAGCCGGAGAAGGAATCCCGCTAGACTGGCTGGCGCGCTTTCCGGAAAGCAGAGGAGGCAGAAACGGTCTCCCCGAAGTTCCCTGCTATTCGTTAATGACGATAAGGTCCGGAGAAACATTTTGGAAACAGCAAAGGACGGCGGGTTGTAGATAAGACCAAGCAGTGCCAAGTAGCGACGATACCAGATCGCCGTAGAGAGTCTCTGCCGCAGGAATGCGGAAAGGAGTTTCTTATGGGATTTGTGGGAGTGGTGGCGGTCATTCTGTTCTTTTGGATTACGGCCTGTCTGAACGTTTTGCGCGAATACGAGCGCGCCGTTACATTCCGCCTTGGGCGGCTTTTGGAAGTTGATAAGGGCCCTGGATTGATCTTCGTCTGGTGGCCCATCGACAAGATAGTGCGAGTCAGCCTGCGCGAGTTGGCTTGGGAGATTCCCCCCCAGGATGTCATCACGCGCGACAATATTTCCGTAAAAGTGAATGCCGTCGTTTTCTTCCGCGTACTGAGCGCGCAGAAGGCGATTGTGCAGGTCGAAAACTATCGTTACCAAGTCGAGCAACTGGCGCAAACCAGCCTGAGGTCAGTGCTGGGCGAAGTGGAACTTGACGACCTTCTTTCCCAGCGCGAAAAGCTTAATGCGCGGCTCCAGACCATCCTGGATGTTCACACCGAGCCGTGGGGCATCAAGGTGACGAAGGTGGAAGTCAAACAGGTGGACCTGCCCCAGGAAATGCAGCGGGCCATTGCCCGACAGGCGGAGGCCGAGCGCGAGCGGCGCGCCAAGATCATCAATGCCGATGGAGAGTTCCAGGCTGCTGAGAAGCTCTCCGAAGCCGCCGCCATCCTGGCGCGCGAGCCGGTCACCATTACGCTTCGCTACCTCCAAACGCTGGCGGAAATTGGGACGGAGCAGAGTACCACGATCGTCTTCCCGATTCCCGTCGAGTTGCTGTCAGCTTTGATGGGGAAGTTCGCCGCCGTGGCAAAGCCCGCTGAAGGGCAAAAATAAACAAGGGGTCCAAGGCGCCCCTTTGCATGGCGCCTTGGATGCAGGGAGGACCATCGTGGCGACGGAGGTAAAGGAACATGAGGAAAGAAGCCATTCCGCGAGGTATTTGATCCTCATTTTTCTCGTAGGCGTGGCAACCTGTGGAGTTTTCTTCTCGGCGGGATTCCTGGTGGGGCGCAACGAACGCTCCCTCCACGTAGCTCCCTCCACAGAGGTTGTTACCTCCCCGGGAGTCATTCCGCCTACGGTGAACCCACCGCCGGAGAGCCCGGCAGCCACGCCCCAGACATCAACCGCCAGCCATGTACCCCCGAACCCCGCGCCCGATACCGTAGTAATCCCTCCCGGGGGGGGCGAAGCCAATCCCGGGCCCCCCCCAGCCAAGCCAGCCTCGAATCCTCCATCCCCACCCACCCCTCGTGCGGATGTGGTGAGCGAGGGGATAACTCTTCAGGTGGTGGCATTGCACAACAAAGTGGATGCAGGGGCCGTGGTCGATATTCTTAAGTCAAAGGGGTACCCGGTCTTCCTGGTGACGCCGGAATATGCCCACGCGGACGATAACCTCTTTCGTGTACAAGTGGGTCCCTTCCGGACCCGCGAAGACGCCGACAAGGTGCGCAAGAACCTTGAACAGGAAGGATTCAAACCCTTCATCAAGCATTGAGGGGAAACCAGCCATGACCCAGGCCTTGGTTGCCCCAAGACGAAACTCAAAAATTG
>Ga0335085_10005987_pt1 | contig 19338 bp, 18 predicted proteins | sample Lox_Sample_45_FD_206712 | JGI IMG/M metagenome (GOLD analysis project Ga0335085, IMG submission 206712) | Soil microbial communities from Loxahatchee National Wildlife Refuge, Florida, United States - Lox_Sample_4.5 | ecosystem: Environmental > Terrestrial > Soil > Wetlands | place: USA...
CCCACGACTTCTCCAGGCCCCTGACCAGGGCAACCATGCAGTCGTGGCGCGGAGTGGGCAGCCCCGCGCGCCGCCCTTCGGCGGCGATGCCGCCGTTCAGCACGTCGATCTCGGTCGCCCGCCGGGCCAGCACGTCCTGCAGCATGCTCGGCTTGTGCTCGTACGCCTCGGCGATGGCTTCCTCCACCGCCTCCTGCGGCGGGCGCAGCAGCGCGATGCCGGCCCGCTCGCAGACCGTCAGCGCCTCGCTGATCAGGCCGTCTACCTGCTGACGGAGCCCGGCGTCGGTGCACACGCGGCCCACGCAGAGCCCGGTGAGCGCGGCCACCGGGCTCGTGGCGGCGTTGAAAATGACTTTCGTCCACTGCGGGCCCCGCGCGTCGCTGAGCGCGTGGGTTTGCAATCCGCCCGCGGTGAGCAGCCCGGCCAGTCGCTCCACCTCGCCCATCGCCGCGGGCTTGGGCTCGAACGGGCCGAACCAGGAGTCCCCGGGCGCGTCGTACCTGACCACGCCGGGCGCCACCACCGTCCCGGCCGTGACGATGCTGCCGCGCATGACGCGCGGCACCAGCCCGGCGATGACCTCCTCGTTCCCGAGCCCGTTCTGCACGCTGACAACGGCCGCGTCCGCCAGGGCCGCCCGCGCGCCCGCGACCGCTTCCCTGGTGTGCGGCGCCTTGGTCGCCACCAGCCCGAAGTCGCAGGCGGGCAGGTCACGCGCGTCGGTCCGGGCCCGGACCGGGGCCGTGAAGCCCGCGTCCGAGTCGCCGCCCGTGCCCGGACCTGCCAGCCCGGTTACCCGCAGCCCGCCCGCCTCGATCGCGGCCACGTGCTCGGCCCACGGGTCGACCGCCCACACCTCGACGCCAGGCACCCGCGCCAGGTGCGCCGCGTACAGGCTCCCGATCGCCCCGCACCCGATGACAGCGACCCGGACCTGGCCGGTCACCGCGGTACCCCAGTCACAACGCGGCCAGCGCCGTGCGGGCGATGTCGCCGCAGATGACCGGGCTCGCCCCGCCGACGCCGAGCCCCGCCACCAACTGCCCGCCGTCGCGGACCGGCAGGCCGCCGGGTACGCCGAGCACCGGCGGGACGACCAGTGCCGCGACCGCCTCCGCCCGGACGAACATGGCGGTGAGCTCACCGCTCTCGCAGCCGAACAGCGCCGCCGCGCCCGCCACCGCCTGCGCGACGGCCACCCCGCCGGCCGGGGCGCCGTCCATCAGGTCCTGCTGGACCGGATCACCGCCGCGGTCCACCACGGCCACCGCGACCCGGAGCCCGCGGCGCTCCGCCTCGGCCAGGACGGCGTCGCCGAGCGACCGGGCCCAGTCGAGCTGAGCCTGGCGGCTGGCCGGCGGCGCGTCGGTCATGCCGAGGCTGTCGGCCGGGTCGACGGTCAGCTCGCCGAAGCGCAGCTTCCACCGCTTCTCGTCGTCCCCGTGCTGCCCCGCGTACGGGATCCGCAGGGCATACGCGATCAGCAGGTCCTCCGGGTTGGCCGGCCTGCCGTCCGCGCTGAGCGTGCGCGGGTCCGCGCCGTCGGGAAAGAACGGGCTCACGGTCGCGCCCGAGGCCGCGATCCCGGCCACCACGCTCCGCCCGCCGCTGGCGTCGGCCCACACGGGCATCCCGCCCGCACCGGGGAACAGCGCCTCGGGGGAGGCCTGGGCGAACCCGGCGGCGACCGGCGGGGCGATAGTCGTCATCCGGTGCAGGTGCTCGGCGCTCGTGATCTGCTGGGTGGCCGAGATCCAGGCCTTGGACCGGGCCCGCGCCATCCCGCCGGGACCGCCGCCGTCCATCCGGGACGCCGTGACCAGCGTCCCCGAGGCTCCGACGACGGCGATCCCGCCGCGCAGCCCCAGCTGCTCGGCCTTGTCCACGGCCCGCCGCACCAGACCGCGGGCCTCGGCCAGCCCGAGATCCCGCGGATGAGGTCCCCCCGGCGCGCCCATGGCTAGGCCCCGACCATGTTGTAGCCGCCGTCGGCCACCATGTAGCCGCCGGTCATGTGCGCGGCGTCGTCGGTGGCCAGGAACAGCGCGGTGCCGGCCAGCTCGGCCGGGCCGGGGATGCGACCCATCGGCGTCATCGACGTCAGCTGCTCGCGCCGCCCGGACTGCCAGTCCTTGCGCCCCAGGGTGGCCTCGGTCTCGATGAACCCGGGGGCGAAGACGTTGACCCTGACCACCGGCGCGAACGCGTGCGCGTAGGACTTGGTCAGGCCGAGCAGCCCGTACTTGGCCGCGGCGTACTGCGGCGCCCGGGCGCTGCCGCGGACGATGACGGTGGACCCGATGTTCACGATGGCGCCGTGTCCCTGATCCAGCATCCGGGCGCCGAACTCGTGCACGCAGAGCATCGTGCCCTTGATGTCCACGCCGAGGACGTGGTCGATCGACTCCTCGGTGATGTCGCGCCAGGACATCTGCTCGCGGGCGACGTCGCCGACGTTGTTCACCAGGACGTCCACGCCGCCGAGGCGCTCGAAGGCGGCGTCGGCCATGGCCTTGATCTGCTCCCAGTCGACGATGTCGGCCTGGAGCAGCACCGGGGTGCTGCCCGCGGCCGTTACCCGGTCGGCCGTGCGCTTGGCGCCCTCGACCGAGCTGCGGTAGTGGACCCCCACGGTGCGGGCGCCCTCCCGGGCGGCGCGGACCGCGATCTCGGCGCCGAAGCCGGTGCCGGCGCCGGTGACGACCACCGACCGCCCCTCGAAGCGGCGCGGTACGGGAACAGGTGCGAGAGGCACTGAATGTCCTTCCGGTGTGGGTGGCTTCTAACAAAAACCGTCAGACCAGGACCCGGCCGCCGTCCACGTACAGGACCTGGCCGGTGATGAAGCGGGCCCGGTCCGAGGCGAGGAACGTTACCGCGTCGGCCACCTCCTCGGGGCGGCCGAGGCGCTCGGCCGGGACGAGCGAGGCCAGGCTCTCCCGGTTGTTGTCCTTGTCGAGGTAGTCCTTGGTCAGGTCGGTCTCGATGTAACCGGGCGCGACGGCGTTGACCGTGACCCCGTACCTGGCCCACTCGCGCGCCATAACCCGGAGCATCTGGTTCATGCCGCCCTTGGTCGCCGCGTAAGGACCGTGGTGGGCGTGGGCCAGCAGCCCGGAGACCGACGACACGAAGACCATGCGGCCGTACCCCTGCTCGACCATGAGCCGCCCGACGGCCTGGCCGAGCCAGTACGCCGAGGACAGGTTCAGGGTGAGCGTCTCCTCCCAGTCGTCGTCCGCCAGGTCGAGCACCGGCCTGCGCACGTTGCGCCCGACCGCGTGCAGGAAGACCTGGGGCGTCCCGACCAGGCTGGTCGCCTCGCGGACCGCGGCGCGGCAGGCCTGCGCCGTGCGCAGGTCGGCGATCAGCGGCTTGATCTCGAGGCCGGCCTCCTTGGCCGCGCGCACCACGGTGTCCAGGTTCTCCTGGCTCACGTCGGCGAGCGCGACCCGCGCGCCCTGGGCGGCCAGGCTCAGCGCGCTGGCCCCGCCGAGCCCGCCGGCGCCGCAGACCAGGCTCGACCGTCCGTCGAGCGTGAGCCAGTCCTGCATATGGGCCCTATCTTTCGCCGTTGAGTTCTCGTATTATGAAAGTCACTTTCTGCATACCGTAGCCGACCCGTCGCGCGGCTGTCCAGGGTCCGCCAGGGCCACCGCGAGCCTCCGCCGAGGCCACAATAGGCTGAGGCCGGATACCTCATCACCGAGGAGGAAAGGCCCCCCATGCCTCGCCGCCCCGCCAGCTCCTCATCCGCGGCGCTCAGCCCGGCCCCAGCCCGGTCTCCGGCCGGCGCCCCGCCGGTACCGGGCCCAGCCGTACCGGAGCGGCCGGAGTACCGCGTGGAGGCCCTGGCCAAGGGCCTGCGCATCCTGTCGCTGTTCGACGAGCAGCGCCCGTCGTGGCGGGTCAGCGACCTCGCCGCCGCCGCGGGCCTGCCGATGCCGACCGTGTACCGGGTGGTGATGACGCTGGCGTCCGAGGGCTACCTGGACCACCTGCCCAACGGCGACTACCGCCCGGGGGTGCGCACGCTGACCCTCGGCACGGCCGCGCTGCGTAGCCTGGACCTGGTGGCCATCGCGACGCCGAAACTCACCGAGCTCGGCGAGCGGACGGGGGAGACGGTCAACCTGGCCGTGCTCAGCGGCGACCGCGTCCTCTACCTGATCAGGCTGCGCAACTCCGACCTGGTGACGGCGAACATCCAGGTGGGCTCCACCCTCCCGGCCGTGCATACCTCGATCGGCAAGCTGCTGCTCGCCTACCTGGACGAGGCCGACCTGGCCGCGCGCATCACCGACGCCTCGTTCTCCGCCAACTCCGGGCCGAACGCCAAGGTCTCCCTGGCCGAGCTGCGCGAGGAGCTGCGCACGATCCGCGATCAGGGCTGGTCCATGCAGGACGAGGAGCTGGCCTACGGGCTGCGCTCGGTGGCCGCGCCGATCACCGGTCCCGACGGCCGCGTGCTGGCCGGAGTCAACCTGGCCGTCCAGGCCCAGGACTGGTCGACCCAGCGGATCATCCGCGAGCTGCGCCCCGCGGTACTGACCACCTGCGCGGAGATCTCCGCCCTGGTCTCCGACACCAGCGCCAGCTCCCTGTGATGCAAGCGCTGTGAGTACCCCGCGCATCCCGAAACTCGAGCCCTCCTCCCTCGACGCCGGTCAGCGCGCCCTCTACGACGCGATCGCCGGCGGCCGCCGGGCCCAGGGCCCCCAGCGGTTCCGCCTGACCGACGCCGACGGGTGCCTGGAAGGCCCGTTCAACGCCTTCCTCTTCCAGCCGCGCCTCGGCTCCGCCCTCCAGGCCCTCGGCGCCGCCGTCCGCTACGAGACCGGCCTCGACGACCGGTGCCGCGAGATCGCGATCCTGGCCGTCGCCGCCCACTGGCGCTCCGCCTTCGAGTGGTACGCCCACGAGGCCGTAGCCCGCGCCGCCGGCCTGACCGACGCCGACCTAACCGCCATCCTGGATAACCAGCCCGGCCCGCTGGCCGGGCGCGAGGCCGTGGTCGCGCGCACCGCCGCCGCTCTAGCCGCCCGCGGCGACCTCGATGACGCCGAGTACCGCGAAGCGGCAGCCGCCCTCGGCCCGGACGGCCTGTTCGAGCTGCTCACCTTGGTCGGCTACTACGCAACCCTGGCCCTCCAACTCCGCGTCTTCCGCGTTCCGGCCCCGGAGAAGACGCCCTTCCCGGGTTGACACCGCACCCGCCCACCGCCGATTATGGGCGAAAGTTACTTTCGTAGAACGAAAGCGAGTCGCGGTCATGAAGCTGGTCACCTTCGACGCCGGCCGGGTCGGCCGTCTGGAAGGCGAGGGCGAGGACGCGGTCGTCGTCGAGCTTGACTGCGCGTCGACCCGCGAGTGGTTCGAGCGCGGCGGCGCGGCCGGCGGGACGCGCGAGACCGGGGAGCGCCTCCCGCTCGCGGACGTCAGGCTGCGCGCCCCGATCGTGCCGAAGAAGTTCTTCCACACCGCGGGCAACTTCGCCGACCACCACGAAGAACTCCAGGCCGTGGACTGGTCGCACCCGGTGCACAAGGGGATCGTGTTCTTCCAGAACGTCGACGCGATCATCGGCCCGGACGATGCCATCGTCTACCCCGAGGGCCTGACCAAGGAACTGGACTACGAGCTCGAGCTCGCCATCATCATCGGCAAGTCAGGCAAGTTCTTCGGCCCCGACGAGGCCGCCGGCTACATCGCCGGGTACACGGTCTTCAACGACATCACCGCCCGCGACATCCAGCGCCGGGAGATGCAGTCGGGCGTGTTCTCGTTCTCCAAGGCGATCGACACGTTCTGCCCGATCGGCCCCTGGATCGTGACCGAGGACGAGGTGCCCGACGCCCACGCGCTGCCGATGGAACTGCGGGTCAACGGCCAGGTCCGGCAGAGCGGCAACACCGCCAAGATGCTGATCTCCATCCCGCACCTGGTCGCGTACCACTCGGCCCAGGGCTATTCGGCCGGGGACATCCTCACCACCGGGACGATCTCGGGCGTGGCCGCGGTCCAGCCGAACCCGTTCGAGTTCTACCTCCAGCCTGGCGACCGCATCGAGGCCGAGATCGGCGGCGTCGGCATCCTCCGCAACCACGTCGTCCCCTGGGCCGCCGCCCACGACACACCTCCTTACTCCACCGACCTCTACTCCTCGGCCAGCTGAGCGCCATGCACGTCCTCATCGCCGGCGGCGGGCCCTGCCGGCCGGCGCCTGCGAGCAGGGGATGCGTGACTACGTGTACCCGTTCATGCGGATGACCATGGAGCACGACAAGCAGTTCGGGGGCGGCGCCCTCGAAGGACGCGGGCCGCGCTGATGCACGCACTGCACCACATCGGGTACTGGGTCGACGACCTGGACAGCGCGTGCAAGCAGTGGCAGCGGGAGCTTGATGTCGGCCCGTTCGATGTCATCGGGCATGTGCCGTTCGAGGAGTTCACGCTGTTCGACGGCGGCCAGCCATGCACGGGCCTGGTTTTCGACCATTCCGCCGCCTTCGCCGCCTGGGGCCCGGTCGTGCTCGAGCTCGGTCAGGTGCACGCGGCCGACGAGCGCCTGCTGGCGGCGTACCGGGTGGCGCCCGGCGCGATCAGCCACGTCTCCTGGGTGGTGCCCGACCTGGAGCGGGAGAGCGCGCGGCTGGCGCGTCTCGGGTGCCGGCTGATCAACACCGCCAGGACCGGGCCGATCTCGGTCGCCTGGCACGACGGCGGCCCGCTGTTCCCGCACCCCATCGAGCTGCACCAGCACAACGAGATCACCGCCGGCATGCACGGCCGCCTGACCGCGCTGCGCGAGGACAGCCGCGGATGACCGCGGCGTGAGCGGCCTCAGCGCCGCCGCCCAGGTCCAGCGCCGCCTGTGGGGCACCGACCCCCGGGCTTGGGCCGACCTGGCCGAAGCCCACAACCAGCCGCTGTTCGAGGCGGTCCTCGAGGCTGCCCAGGTGACCCGCGGCACCCGCCTGCTCGACGTCGGCTGCGGCTCCGGCCTCACCCTCGCCCTGGCCGCCGGACGCGGTGCCATCCCGTCCGGCCTCGACGTCAGCCCCGGCCTGCTCGGCATCGCCCGCGAACGCCTCCCGCAGGCCGATTTGCGTGCGGGGGACATGGAGTCGCTGCCGTTCGGCGACGCCACCTTCGACGCGGTGACCGGCGTGAACGCCTTCCAGTTCGCCGGGGACCCGCGCCGGGCCCTGTCCGAGGCGGCCAGGGTCCTGCGTCCCGGCGGCAGGCTCGTAGCCAGCCTGTTCGCCGCGCCGGAACGGTCCGAGGGCACGGTGGCCCACGAGGCCATGACCGCCCTCATTCCGGCCGAACGGGTCAGCGATCACGCCCCCTACGCCCTGTCCGCCCCGGGGAACCTGGAGTCGGCCCTGGTATCCGCCCGCCTGACTCCCGACGGCAGCGGCGAGGTCGTCTGCTCCTGGCGCTACGCCTCCATGGACGAGGCCGTCCGCGCCCTGCTGTGCTCGGCGGGCGGCGCCCGCGCCGCCGAAGCGGCCGGCCCGGACGCCGTCCGCGCTGCCCTGGTTCCCGCCCTGACCCGGTTCCAGGACCCCGGAGACGGCACCGTCACTATGGTCAACACGTTCCGCTGGGTCGCGGCCCGCGCGTTACCGCTCGGGTGGCGGTGCCAGATCCCGGCGCCCGCTCAGCACGAACCACAGCGCCAGCCCGAACACGTCGGCCGGAGCCGCCGCGCTGCCGGGAATCATGTGCAGCACGAGCAGGGACAGGGCCGCGGCGATGACGCCGCGGACGGCCAGGCGCAGCGGCCGGCCCCGCCAGATCCGGGCCGGGAGCTGCCACCCGGCCAGCAGCGGCTGCCACGGCGGGACCGGAACCGGCCCGGGTCCGCCGATGACCGGCAACGGCGAGGTATCCGGTTCGTCTCCGCCCCGGGCGGCCCGCTCGGCCAGGTCGGCGTAGGCCTCGCTGCGCGCCCACGGAGTGCGCAGCTCGGCGTAGGCCGCCGACGCGGCGGTGTAGGCGGCGAGGTCACCGCCGTCGGCCCGGTCCGGGTGGGTGGCCGCGGCGATGGCCCGCCACGCCGCGCGGACCTGCTCGTCGGTGAGGTCCGGCCGGGCGGGCAGCCCGAGCGCCGCGAACGGGTTCTGGTTCATCAGGACACTCCAGGTCCGAAGACGTCGTCCAGTCCGGGCGGCTCCGGCCAGGTGGCGGGACCGGTGCCGGGTACCGGAGCCGGTTCGCGGCCCAGTTCGGGCAGCCAGTCCGGCACGTCCAGGCCCGGTGCCGGGAGCAAGGTCAGCGGCGACGGCCTGGGCCTGGCCACCTGGACGAAGGTGGCCGCGCCCCGGTGGATGTAGCAGGCCTGGCCGACGTCGAGGCGGCGCACCAGTTCGGGGTCGGCGTTCCAGGCCCGCTGCTCACGGGTGGTGCCCTCGTCGCCCCACGCGTTCCCGGTGACCTGATGGGCGGTCTCCAGCACCCGCCGCATCCCGGCCAGCGCCACCAGCGGCTCGGGATACGGAGTATGCAGGACGAACACGCCGCCGTCGGCCGTGGCCGCGATCCGGTACCGTTCGTCCTCGGTGGCCCCGAGTCCTTGCCAGGACTGGGCGGAGACCTGCACCCCGATACCCAGCGACCGGCCCCGCTCGTACAGGTTGGACAACGGAACCCGGGCCGAGACCGCGGAGTAGTCGTCGGCGGCCAGCAGCATGGCCCGCTGCTCGCCCTCCAGGGCCGTGGCGGCGTGTGCGGCGAGTTCGGTCAGCGCCATCGCCTGCGCCTCGGCCACCGACGGCTCGCGGGTCCCCTCCAGGATGCAGTACCAGGCGTCGGCCTCCTCCAGTCGGCCGGGCCCGTCCAGACCTGGCCCGAGCCGGCCAAGCAGCGTGGCGTAGCGGAGCTGGATGTCCGGCAGGTGCCTGGCGGCCGCCTGCACGTGCTCGAACTGGCCCGGATACTGCCCGCTGCCCCACGCGTTCTGCAGCCAGCGCGCGTTGAGCCGGTCCAGGAACGCCGCCGTGTTCGGCGGCGGGCCGCACGGCGCGGTGACCGCCAGGCTGACGGCCGCTTGGAGGATGTCGGCGTAGTAGGCGGCGTTGCCGGTCCCGGTGTCGATCATCTGGTACAGCAGCACGGCCAGGTCCTGGGGCGGCAGCTCCCACAGGTTCAGCCGGTTCTCGTCGGGCCAGATCGCGACCCGGCGGGCACCCGCGCCGTAGAGCAGGCGGCGGGTACGTTCAGCCTTGGACCGGGCGTCGCGGCCGCCCTTGCAGTCCAGCACGATCAGCAGCGGCCGGTAACCCTGACCGGTCCGGGCTCGCTGGAGGGTGGCGGTGAACCAGCCCGCCCACAGCCGGATCATCAGGTTCGTCTTCCCGCTGCCCGTGGATCCCACCACGACCATGTGCCGGGCGCACGCCGTGTCCGGAATGCTGAAGACCCGGTGCCAGCGGTGCCCGATCGCGCGGATGGTGCCGCCGACCGGGATGACCCCGCCGCGTCCCAGCAGCGGCACCGCGCCCGGCGCCCTGATCAGGTCCTGAGCGGTGCGGACCTGGCGGCGCCACTGCCTGGCGTCGAACATTATCGGCGCCGACGCGGTGATCCCGGCCAGCCCGGTGGTGATGGCGTAGATCCGCCACGCCCACAGCAGCCCGCCCAGGGCCAGCCCGGCCGGTACCGCCACCGGAGCGACCCCCGCGAACGCGTCCGCCACCGGCCCGGCGGCCAGGTGCCTCCAGCCGTCCGCCCAGGTTCGGCCGGGCATCCGGGCGGCCGCCCAGCCGGGCAGGCGCGCTTCCTGGACGGCCAGCCAGGCGCCGGTGACGAGCAGGGTCCAGGCGGCCGTCCGGTACAGCCGGACCGGCGGCCAGCCGCCCAGCCACGCGGCCAGGTACGCGAACACGGCCGTCAGCGTGACCGGCCAGGCCGCGACGGCGATCGCGGCCACCAGCAGCCACCCGGTGATCTTGGCGAGCTTGCGGAGCAGCCACAGCGCGACGAAGAGCTTCAGCCAGGACCAGAGGGTCACCGCGGCTCCCCCGTGAGCGCGTAGGACGGCAGGTCACGGACCACGACCCGGGCCCGGTCCGCGGCCGCCAGCGTGGCCGCGGCCCGCAGCACCACCGGCCGGGCGGCCGGCGCGGTCAGGTAGACCACCTGCGCGTACCGCACCGGGACCAGCAGCCCGCCCATGATCCGGGCGGTCCGGGCAGCGCCCTTGGGCGTCAGCTCCGCCTCGATCGCCCAGACCTGCCCGTCGTAGGAGCAGCCATCCAGCGACGGCCAGTGAACCTCCGCATCCGGCGTATGCCTACCGCGTCCCCCCGCCTGGCTTCCTCGCCCCGCCGCCTGGCCGGCCCGGCCCACTTGGCCCACTTGGCCCGCCGTCGCCTGGCCGGCGTGCAGCCGCCGCTCGCAGTCCCACCACGGCTGCCACTCGGCCCAGGCCCGGCTGTCCTGCATCCAGATCCGCGCGGCCAGCACGGCGCGGATATGAGCCAGCCGCCCCAGCGCAGGCCGGACCACCGTGAACCCAAGCCCGGTCGCGGTCATCCCCTCCCGTGTCAGCCAGCACCAGCCCGGCCCCGGTCCCAGTCGCCCGGTCTCGGCATACCCAGCCCGCCGCCACCGCGCGGTGATCGCGAGCACCCGTTCCTCACTCACCCCCAGCGCCGCGGCGAGCAGGTCAAAAGGGGCACCGTAGTGCTCCCCGCACAGCATGAGCCCGTCGATATCCCGCTGCGACAGCCGGACCGTCCCGGCCCCAGCCCGCCGCGGCAGCCGCGGCGCCACGGTCGTGGATGTCACGGGCGTGGATGTCACCGGCGCGGCAGCGTCGTGCGCTTGCGTGGTCAAAGCCCTCTCCGCTCTCCCGAATAACGCAAGCCCCGGCTGCCCCGTGTGCTCATCTCCGCACGGGATGCGACGATCCTTCCGCCAGGTGACCCCGAGAGCCAGACCGCTACATGATCGTAAGCGTCTCGTCATGACTACACTCCGTGTCATCTCGCCGATGCGGCGGCTGCGCAACGAACTGGCCACGAAGACGCAGAGTTAGCTCCGATGCGCCGATCATGTGTGCTATAGGACGGAGCCGCGGCCGGCACGATGTGAAGCTGTACCGGCAGTAACCGGCAGTAACCGGTACAGAATCACATCGTTCCCGGTTAGCCGTAAGGCACCACGACCAGCCGGCCACCGCGGCCCGGCCCGCGGTTACTACGACATGAGATTCACACCCATGTCGCTGGAGCAGCATGAAAGTGAATCTCATGTCGTTCCGGGCAGCGCGGCCCGCGGCCAGGGCAGCCCCCGGGGCACCGGTGGCATCACCGGTCCCGCCCGCCCCGGGGCGCTGCCGGGAAGCCGCGGTCCGGGCACTACCGCCGGCGAGGCCCCCGGGACAGGACCTAGTGCGGCGGTGGCGCCGAAGTCGCTGTCATCACCAGCACTGCGTGCGCGGGCCGGGCAGCTAGAGTTCGTCGAAGACGAGGAGCTGATCCTTGATGCGGGCGTTTTTCATCAGCCGCGCGAAGGACGGGTACCGGCCGTAGAGCCCCTTGTGCGCCGCCTGGTAGTCGGCCACCGCGGCCCAGTTGAGCGGGAAGAACTCGGTGTAGTTCCAGCTCTTGACGATCCTCCGCCCAGCGGCCCCCGAACTCGACGACACGGTTCCGCACGTATGCAGCGGCCAGTCCGTCGACCCGGCCTGCTCAAGCGTGAAGGTCGTGTCACCGCCCAGCGCCAGCTCGACCCGCGACACACTCCCGCGCCCGGTGAAATGGGTAATCACCGCAGCATCGCTGCGCGCCGTGCTCACCCCGTCCACCACATGATGCGCCGCCGCGAAGCCGGTCCCCGGCCGCCCCCGCCAGGCATAACCCCCCTCGTAACCCCCGTCGTCGTACTCCACCAGCCAGTTCAGCCACAGGTTGTGCAGCTTGGTAAGCATGCCCATCTCGGTCCACATCGCGTCCGGACGGCTGTAGATGTAGTCGAGCATGAACAGGCCCTCGACCGGCTCCCCGTCCAGCGTCCCGGTTGCCTTGCCCAGGTGCGAACGAAGCATCTGCGGGTACTCGTACCCCTCCTGCTCCGGCACCCAGAACGTGCACACCTGCCCGAGCCGCTGGGCCTCCAGCGACAGACGACCGCCGCCGTCACTCCACCGGTAGCGGCCAACCCCGAAGTCGAACCGCCAGGTCTGCCCCACGTAGCTGACGAAGTCGGCCGTCTCGGTCACGGAGTACCGTTCCGCGATCGGGTTCTCCTTGTAGGGGAACAGCACCGGGCACTGGTCGTCGAGCTGGCCGTTGAGCTGGTAGACGCCCATGTTCATCGTCTCGTTCTTGTTCTGCCCCTGCACGCCGCGCATGGCGTTGTACAGCTGGCCCGCCGAGTCGGTGAGGACGACGAACGGGCAGATGAACACGGGGCCGTACCCCGGCCGGGGCTGGTGGCTGAGACGGTAGGACTCGAGCGTCGGCTCGGCTTCCAGGTAGACGTGGTAGCGCATGCTCGCCAATCTGACGATCGGTTGGTAGAACGACCCTATGTCAAGGGCGCGCGTCTGTCTCGGCAGCCAGCCCCCGGAGTACCTTGATGTCGTCGATGTCCTTCTGCCGCCATGGCCCGCCGTTGCGCAGGTGCGGATACTGCTCCTTCATGGCGAGCATCCCGGCGACGCTCATGGCCAGTACCGGCATGCCGTCGAGCACCTGATGACACGCAGCTGCGCGGTCATCCGCTCGTTCATCGCACCAGTCTGAAACGAGGGCGTCCAGAAGCCGTCCGGCAGCGCCTCGACGTACGACGCCGACTGCTCGAGGCGGCTGGCGATGGGCAGCAGCGCGGTCGCCGCCCGGTCGCCGGCCTCGGCCATGCTGCGGATGGCGCTTGCCTGCCGGCGGGCACGCTGCACGATCGCCGCGGCGAAGGCCTCGCGGTCGCCGTCGTAGCGGTAGGCCCCGAGGAACAGGTGCAGGCGGCGGGAACGGTCCGCGACATCGTGCTCCTCGTCAGCCTCCGGGGCGGTGAGCGGCACCCACAGCAAGGCCGAGAACGCTAGGTCCTCCTCCGGCGGCGACGGGAACGCGATGTCCCAGTCGAAGAAGCCGGCCAGCCGGTCGCCGTCCATCACCGCGTTGTACGGCGCCACGTCCTGATGGCCGACGATCATGCCCGGCTGCATCGTGCGGCCGGTGAACCAGCACTCGTCCTTCGGCGGCACGAAGGTAGCGGTCGCGTCGTGGACGCGCCGCATCCACTGGCCGACCTGGACCAAGGTCGAGTCCGCGTACACCCAGGCAGGCCAGGGGTCACGGTCTCCGATCATCTCGCCGGGCAGGTACGTGAGCATCTGACGCCCTTGCTCATCGAAGCCCAGGGCCCGGGGAACGCCGTCGACGCCGGCCTCCTCCAGGTGCCGCAGCAAGGCGTGGACCGTCGGCGTCCACGGCGCGGCCTGCTTGTGGACGACGTCACCGATCCGCACGGCGCCGTCGGTCCTTCCGCCCGGCAGGGTCTCCTCGCTCATAGCTGCTGCCTACCAGAGCTCCAGCCACCAGCGAAAGCGAATTTCCTGGCCGAGAGCGGCAGCCGGCCGGCCCCGTCGGCTGGCACTGGATGCGCCATACTCAAGGATCCATCTGAGGAGGGGCCTGACGTGTTCCGTCATCATGCGCACGAGAAGCCGATGACCGAGACCGAGCGCGAAACGCTCCTCAGCAAGGGCGCCGTCAGCCAGGGAATGGTGATGCGCAACGAGCCATCCGCCGCCGACCCCAGGATCTCGCGGGTGCGTGTCTCCGTGAGGTTTTCCGGCGACCAGACGGCCGAGTTCAGCGAGGAACTACCCAACCTGTATCAGCCAGCACAGGGGAGCCCGGAGGCGCGGCGGCTCGCGGAGGTGCGAGCAGCCCAGCAGCTCCGTCACGCGGACCGGATACCCAAGATCCAGCTCCCCTTGTCCGACGGAGAAAGGGTGCCGGTCCGCTACAACGCCGCCGACCGCAGCCGGATGGTCCTGGACGTCCCGGCGCTGCAGAAACGCGCGCTGCACGACTACCTCCAGCGCGAGCAGCGGCCGAAGGCGCAACCACCAGCCGGGGCGAGCCTCAGGACCGGGCCGCCCTGGGTGGTGCCAGCCCACTGCCCGAACTGCGGCGCGCCGGTCGACCAGGCCAGGGCCTCGCGCGATCCCGACCCGTTCTGCGGGTTCTGTCACCAGCCGGTACCCGTGGAGCCGGTGCGCTAACTGGGGCCCCGGTCACACCGGAACCGGATCGTGCGGGGTGACGGCGAGGCTGCCGGGGACGAACTGCAGCGTGTACCAGCCGCCACGGCCGACGTGGCGCGGCTGGGAGATAGCGAAGGCCATGCTCAGCGTCGCCAGCAGGACCGGGATGACATCGCCGTGCGAGGCCGCGGCGGCCCGGCCGCGCGGGTGCGCGTCCATCATCAGCGTGACCGCGCGCAGCATCCGGCCCGCCGCCCAGGCACCGCCGAGTGCCCGTACCATCAGTTCCGGTACCCGTTCCGTGCCCGCCGCTGGTTCCCCGAAGTCACCAGCCTCGTACAGCTCGGCAAGGTCGCGCACCGGCAGTCCGGCAGCGGCAGCGAGCGGTCCGACGGTCTGCCGGCAGCGCACGGTTGTTGCATCCCTCCTGGATGAACGTCGCCGGTTACCGGCGGCCGGCTTCCACGCCGTGAGCCCGCACAAAGGCCGAGTAGACGGCCGCACTCCGCTTGGGCGTGCGGACGAACGTCTCCCGGTCCACCTCGTGCAGCCCGAACTTCACGTCGTAGCCGAAGATCCACTCGAAGTTGTCCATCAGCGACCAGTGCAGGTACCCGAGCACCGGAACGCCCTCCTCGACGACACCGAGCAGCCCTTCCAGGGCCGGCGGAATGAAAGCCGCCCGCAGCGTGTCGTCGCGATGCCCGAGGCCGTGCTCAGTCACCAGCACCGGCACCCCGGTCGCCGCGTGCGCGTAGCGGACCGCCCCGGCTAGCGACAGCGGATAAATATCCGACGAGCTCAGCTGGTTCAGCGGGGCGCCCGGCGGCGGGGGCACCTCGCCGTCGGCGTCGTACCGGGCGCGCTCGTAGTTCTGCACGCCGATGAAGTCGTCGTCCCGGGCCAGGTCCAGCCACATCCCGTACACCTCGGCCCGCTTGCGGTCCCGCACCGACGGGTCGTCACCCACCACCTGGTCGTCCACGATGGCCAGGCTGAGCCCCACCGGCAGGTTGGGCCGCCGGGACTTGATGGCTTCCCGTGCCGCCCGGTGGCCGGCCGCCAAGCCCGCCGCCATGGCGTCCATCTCCTCCGGCAGCACCAGGTTGGACGTCCGGTAGCGCTCCACCCCGGCCTGCTCGCTCGCGGCCAGCAGCGTCGCCCGCTCCATCTCATGCACTTCGGGGGGAAGCCCGAGCCAGGTAAGCAGCCGCGGGAGGTTCGGCTCGTTCACCGTCACGACCCAGGCGGCGCCGTCACCCAGCGCCTCGGTGACCATGCCGCAGTACCGGGCGAACAGCGCCGGCGCCTCCGGCCCGAGCCACGCCCCGCGCCGCGCGAACCAGTGCGGCGAGGTGAAGTGGTTGTACGTCACCACCGGCGCGATGCCCAGGGACAGGCAGTACCCGGTGATCGCCTGGTAGTGCTCGAGCGCCTGGTCGGAGAACCGGCCCTCGTCCGGTTCGACCCTGGCCCACTCCACCGAGAACCGGTAGGTATTGAGACCGAGCCCGGCCACCAGGTCGACGTCCTCGCGCCACAGCTCGTAGCCGTTGCACGCCCGGCCCGACGGCTCCCGGAAAACCGACGGACGAACGTGTTCGAGAAACCACGTGTCGCTATTGGTGTTACCACCCTCGGTCTGGTGCCCCGAAGTGGCCACGCCCCAGCGGAATCCAGGCGGGAACGGCATCTCAGGAGGCTAGCACCCACCCCGTTCGGTCCAAATGTTTTAGAGTTCCCACGTGAGCGCGCAGACAGATCAAACCGAGCAGTCAGGCCAGGAGAGCTTCAGCTTCCAGGCGGAAGTGGTCCAGATCCTGGACCTGATGGTGCATTCGCTGTACAGCAACAAGGAGATCTTCCTACGCGAACTGATCTCCAACGCCTCCGACGCGATCGACCGGCTCCGGCTGGAGTTGCTGGCCAAGTCCGAGGTCCCCGAGGCCGAGGGGCCGCTGCGGATCCGGGTCAGCTTCAATAAGGACGCGCGCACGATCACGGTCGCCGACAACGGGATCGGGATGAGCCGCCAGGAGGTCATCGACCACATCGGCACCATCGCCAAGTCAGGGACCAGGGAGTTCCTGTCGGCGCTGACCGGTGACCAGCGCAAGGACGCGTCCCTGATCGGCCAGTTCGGCGTCGGCTTCTACTCCGCGTTCATCGTCGCCGACCGGGTCACGCTGACGACCCGCCGTTCGGGGCTGGCCGCCGCCGAGGGGGTCCGGTGGGAATCGGACGGCCGCGGCGCGTACACGCTCGAAACCATAGATCAGGACGAACGGGGTACCTCGGTCACGCTGCACCTTCGCGAAGGCGAAGAAGACCTGCTCAGCGACTACCGGCTGCGCGGCATCATCACCAAGTACTCCGACCACATCAGCCTGCCCATCCTGATGCCCGCTGAGGATGAGTCCGCCGAAGAAGCGCCCGTCAATCAGGCTTCAGCGTTGTGGGCGCGCCCTAAGAGCGAGCTCACCGAGCAGGATTACAAGGACTTCTACAAGCACGTGGCGGGCGACTTCACCGACCCGCTGGCCTGGGTGCACAGCAAGATCGAGGGCACCTACGAGTACACGCTGCTGCTGTTCATCCCCTCCCGCGCGCCCTTCGACCTGTACATGCCGCAGGTCGGCCGGGGCATCAAGCTGCACATCAGGCGGGTCTTCGTGCTGGAGGACTCCGGCCAGCTGATGCCGCAGTACCTGCGGTTCGTCCGCGGCGTGATCGACTCGGCCGACCTGCCGCTGAACGTCTCCCGTGAGCTGCTCCAGGGCAGCCGGGTGGTGGACAACATCCGCAACAACGCGACCAAGAAGGTGCTCCGGCTGCTGGCCGACACCGCCGAGAAGGAGCCGGAGAAGTACGCCGCGTTCTGGAAGGAGTTCGGTGCCGTCCTCAAGGAGGGCCTGGCCGAGGACTTCGGCAACCGGGACGAGATCGCCAAGCTCCTCCGCTTCACCTCCACCAAGTCCGCCTCGGACGAGCCCGACGTCTCGCTCGCCGAGTACGTAGGCCGGATGAAGGAGGGTCAGCAGAAGATCTACTTCCTGCTGGCGCCCGGCCTGCCCGCGGCCAAGGCCAGCCCGCACCTGGAAGCGTTCAAGTCCAAGGGCATCGAGGTCCTGCTGCTCGGCGAGGGCGAGGGCATCGACAATTGGGTGGTCGCCAGCCTGCGCGAGTTCGACGGCAAGCAGTTGCAGTCGGTCGCCCAGGGCAGCGGCGACCTGTCCGAGCTCGAGGACGAGGCCGAGACCAAGGCCAAGGAGCAGGCCAGCACGGAGTTCGCCGGCCTGGTCGACCGGCTCAAGGCGGTCCTGGGGGAGCGGGCCTACGACGTCAGGGTGAGCAGTCGGCTGACCACCTCGCCGGCCTGCATCGTGGCCAACGAGGCCGACATCGACATCAACCTGGCCCGCCGCCTGCGCGGCTCGGGCGTGCCCAGCCAGCCGGTCCTGGAGATCAACCCGGACCACCCCCTGGTGCGGCGGCTCAACCGCGAGCCCGCCGACCCCAACCTGGCCGAGTGGGCCCACGTCCTGTTCGACCAGGCCGTGCTGACGATGGGGGCCCGGATCGAAGAACCCGCCGCGTTCGTCGGCCGCCTCAACGACCTCCTGGTGACCCTGAGCGCGGATGAGACTCCTAGCGATCAGTGACCTGCACGTTTCCTATCCGCGTAACCGTCAGTGGGTAGCTGACCTGCCACCCGGCGAGCCGGGGGACTGGCTCCTGGTCGTCGGCGACGTGGGGGAGAAGGCCGAGGACATCGAGTGGGTGCTGCGCACGCTGAGCGGCCGGTTCGGCACCGTGGTGTGGGTACCAGGCAACCACGACCTGTGGGCCCACCCCCGCGATCCCCTGGTCCTGCGTGGTGAGGCGCGCTACCAGCACCTGGTACAGGTGTGCCGCGACCTCGGCGTGATCACCCCCGAGGATCCTTACCCGGTGTGGGGCGGCCCCGGCGGGCCGGTCGTGATCGTCCCGCTGTTCGTCCTCTACGACTACTCGTTCCGCCCTGACGGCGCCCGCACCAAGGAAGAAGGCCTGGCCCTGGCCTACCAGGCCGGCCTGATGGGCACCGACGAACGGCACCTGTACCCCGACCCCTACCCGAGCCGCGAAGCCTGGTGCCAGGCCCGGATCGACGCCACCCTGCCCCGCCTGGACGCTCTCGACCCCGCGCTGCCCACCATCTTGGTCAGCCACTTCCCCCTGACCCGCGAGCCCACCCGCATCCTGCGCTACCCGGCCTTCGCCCAGTGGTGCGGCACCGAGCAGACCGCCGACTGGCACCGGCGCTACCGCGCCCAGGCCGTCGTCTACGGCCACCTGCACATCCCCCGGACCACCTGGGAGGACGGCGTGCGCTTCGAGGAGGTCTCCCTCGGCTACCCGCGCGAGCAGGACCGCTTCCCCGACCGCCCGCTCACCCTGACCCAGATCCTGCCGCCAGGCCCCGCCCGGACCCTCCGCCCCCGGCCCGCCTCCGCCGCGACCTGATTCCGCGACACCTGTCGTGACAGCAGCCCCTGATCAGCTGCGCGCTGATCAGGGGGCCTGGCTGCTCTCGGACGGCTAACTCTGGCTGTTGATAGCGGCTGAGACGACGTTCAGCATGGCTTGCTGTCCGGCGAAGTTCGGGTGAGCTGTTTCATTCTGCCAGGCCGAGACTATTCCCAGGTCAGCGGCTGCGGCGGAAAGCGAGTTCACGTATGCGCGCGGCGTGCACATCTCATGCCCCTGGAAGGCGCCAAGAGTATTGATGTAGTGCACGTTCCAGCTCGGCGGTAGCTGGCCTGCGATGGTGGCCTGGACGGTGGCGAGCCCGGTGATGAGGTCGATGATGTTCTGCTGCGCGGCCGAGGTGAGCCACGGACATAGCAACAGGGCTCTCGAGCTCGTGCTCATGACATTCGGGTATCCGACTAGCTCGATCTTTGCCGCCGGAGCGGCCAGGTGGATCTTTTGCATGTCGTCCGTCATCATCTGGCTGAACGCGGGGCTACGCGCAAAGGCCAGGCTGCGCCGGATCTGGGCGCCGCACTGGCCCAGTATGCGGTTTTCGAGGCAGTCCACCACAACGTCATGGAAATCGACGTCGT
>Ga0335085_10005989_pt1 | contig 19332 bp, 13 predicted proteins | sample Lox_Sample_45_FD_206712 | JGI IMG/M metagenome (GOLD analysis project Ga0335085, IMG submission 206712) | Soil microbial communities from Loxahatchee National Wildlife Refuge, Florida, United States - Lox_Sample_4.5 | ecosystem: Environmental > Terrestrial > Soil > Wetlands | place: USA...
CCCCACAATGTGCTGAGTTTCGAGGAGATCGACAGCCTGCAGCCGGAAGGCGGCAAGGCGGCCGAAACCCTGATGAACGTCGTCGCGCTGATCGCCAAGCGCTTCGCCACCGACGTCTGTTCCGCTTATCTGCTCGAGCCCGACCGCGCCAATCTGGTGCTGGCCGCTACTCTCGGCCTTCGCAGCGAAGCCGTCGGACAGCTCCGCATGGGCATCCACGAAGGCCTTGTCGGCCTCGTCGCCGAAGAGGTCCGCCCCGTCGCCGTCGCCCAGGCTCGCAGTCACGCGCGCTTCAAATATTTCCCTGCAGCCGGAGAAGATCCTTACCAGTCCTTCCTCGGCGTTCCCCTCATCGACCGCGGAGTGCTGCAAGGAGTGCTGGTGGTGCAAACCGTCGACGCCCGCGACTTCACCGACGACGAGATTCACGCCCTCAGCCAGGCTGCAGCTCAAGTCGCCCCCGTGGTCAGCGAGGCCCGCAATCTCGACCGCTTCATCGCTCCCATTCAGGAGCGCCTCTGGGCTCTCGCGCGCAACCTCTGGTGGAGCTGGGACCAGGATTCCTCCAGCCTCTTCCTCGATCTCGATCCCGTCCGCTGGCGCGAGCTCAATCAGAATCCCGTTTCCCTGCTGAGCGAATTCCCTTTGGCACGCCTCGAACGCCGCGCCCGCGAACTCGTCCTGCACAGCCGCATTAACTACGACTACCGCCGCCTGCGCGAATACCTCGAAGCCGGGCGCACCTGGGGCGGCCGCCACGCCGGCGTCCTGCGCACCCGCCCGGTCGCCTACTTCTCCGCCGAGTTCGGCGTGCACGAGTCTCTGCCCATTTACTCCGGAGGCCTCGGCGTCCTGGCGGGCGATCACATCAAGAGTGCCTCCGACCTCGACATCCCCCTCGTCGGCATCGGCCTGTTCTACGGCCAGGGATACTTCCGCCAGCGCCTAGACATCGACGGTTGGCAGCAGGAAGAATACCTCGTGACCGACATCAGCCAGTTGCCCATGGAGCCCGCTATCGGCACCGATGGCCGTCACGTTGTGGTGAATATCGAGACTCGCGCCGGCACCATCCTCGCGAAAGTCTGGCGCGTCAGCGTCGGCCGCCGCGACCTGCTCCTGCTCGACTCCGACGTCGAGGGTAATGCCCCAGAAGACCGCGAGCTCACCTCTCGCCTTTACGGGGGCGACGCCCGTACTCGCATCCGTCAGGAACTTGTGCTCGGCATCGGCGGCTTCCGCGCCCTCAAAGCCATGGGCATCACCCCGGGCGTGCTGCATCTCAACGAAGGCCACAGCGGCTTCGCCATCCTCGAAGCCATCCGCACCCGCATGGAGGAAGAAGGCCTCAGTTTCGATGGCGCCGTTCCCCGCATCGCCCGCGAAGTCGTCTTCACCACCCACACCCCCCTGCCCGCCGGACACGACCGCTTCCCCGCCGACCTGGTCGAAGAACATCTCGGCGTCATCCGCGAAGCGCTCGGCCTCTCGCAGGAGAATCTCGTCGGCCTCGGCCGCCAGGATCCCAACAACGCGCAAGAAACCTTCTGCATGACGGTGCTCGCCCTGCGCCTCTCCCGCCGCGCCAATGCGGTCTCCGCCCTTCACGGAGAGGTTTCCCGCGCCATGTGGACCGGCATCTCCCCCGGCAAGCCCGAAGACGAGGTCCCCATCGGCCATATCACCAATGGTGTCCACGTTCCCTCCTGGCTCGCTCCGCAAATGTCGCGCCTCTACGAGCGTCACCTCGGCACCGCCTGGCGGGAACATTCGAGCGAAGCCAAGATGTGGGAAGGCATCGACGATGTCGAGGACGGCGAACTCTGGGAAACTCACCTCAGCCTGAAGTCACGCTTGATCGAGTTTGTCCGCCGCCGCCTGGTCGAGCAGGCTGTCCGCCGCAACGAACCCCGCGAGGTCCTCGACCAGCTCGATAACGCCCTCAATCCTGACGCCCTCACTATCGGCTTCGCCCGCCGCTTCGCCACCTACAAGCGCGCCAACCTGGTGCTGCATGACATCGAGCATCTCGCCGGTCTCGTCAACGATCCCAAGCGACCCGTCCAGTTCGTCTTCGCCGGCAAGGCTCACCCCCACGACGAACCCGGCAAGCAGATGCTGCAGCAGATCGCCAAGCTCATGCGCGACAAGAAGTTCTCCGACCGCTTCGTCTTCATCGAGGATTACGATATCAACGTGGGACGCCACTTCGTGCAGGGCGTCGACGTCTGGCTCAACAATCCCCGCCGCCCCATGGAAGCCTCCGGCACCAGCGGACAGAAAGTCGTGCTCAATGGCGGACTGAATCTCTCGGTGCTCGACGGATGGTGGGCCGAAGCCTACGACGGCATGAACGGCTTCGCCATCGGCAAGGGCCGCACCCACTCCAACCCCAGCGTGCACGATACCCGCGACGCCGAAGACCTGCACCACGCCCTGCGCGACGAGGTCATCCCGCTCTTCTATCAACGCGATCGCGACGGACTCCCCCGCGGCTGGATCAAGCGCATGAAGCACACCATCCGCACCCTCGGCTGGCGCTTCAACGCCGACCGCATGGTAATGGATTACACCCTGCGCTGCTACCTCCCCGCCGCCGGAGGCACCTCAAGCGACGTTCGCGAACCCTAGGCCGCGCCCCTCACCTGCCCTACCGCGCAGGCAACCTCGCCCTGCGTCAACCCGAGCAAGGCCGGCCTTCTTCCCCGGGTTCAGGTTTTCTCCGAGAACTGGGAACGGACAACTGAACTGATATCCTTTCCCCAATGCCCCCCGAGAAATCGCCTACCGCCAAACTGGTTCTCGGCCTCGTCATCACTCTTGCCGCTGTCGTCCTCTACTCCCTCTACATCACCCGCCAGATCACCGGCCTGCGCCAGCTCCAGCACACTCTCGTCGACCGCAATCGTAAAGACTCCCTGCAGCTCATCCGCATCCAGAATGACCTCAACTCGCTGGCCCTCGCCATGCGCGATATGCTCGACAATACCGAGCCTTATCCCCTCACCGCGTACTCTTCGCAGTTCGAGCGTATCCGCGCCGATCTCGACGACGCCCTCCGCCTCGAAAACCAGGTTGCCCCTGCCGATCGCACTCCGGATCAGCAGAAATATTTGAACGATTCGCTTCAGCAGTTCTGGGACGCCGTCGACCGCACCTTCGCCCTCGCCCGCGGAGGCCACGAACCGGAAGCTAAAGACCAGATCCGCCTCTCGCTGCAGGCCCGCCAGGCCGCGCTTTCCACCGCCGTCTCGCGCCTGCTGGTCGAAAACAACGAGAGCGAACAGCGTGCCACCGGGCAGATCACCGAAATCTACGACCGCGTCCAGCGCCAGGTGTATTTCTTTTTCGCTGTCACTCTGACCGCCATCCTGCTCACCAGCCTTTACCTCATCCGCTCCAACCGCCGCCTCTTCGCCCGCCTCGCCGACCTTTCTCACCAGCGGAGTGAGCTGGCGCAAAAACTCATCTCCACGCAGGAATCTACTTTGAGCTATATCTCTCGCGAGCTCCATGACGAGTTCGGACAGATACTCACCGCCATCGGTTCCATGCTCAGCCGCGCCGGCCACCACGCCCCCGAAGGCTCGACGCTGCGCGCCGATCTCCGCGAAATCTCCGAGATCGCCCAGACCTCTCTCGACAAGGTCCGCACCCTCTCCCAGGCCCTCCGCCCCGTCATGCTCGACGAAGCCGGTCTGGAAAGCACCGTCGCCTGGTACCTCCCGGTCATCGAAAAGCAGACCGGAATCCGCATCCACTATGAGAAACTAGGAGAACCGTTCCCCTTGGACGGCACTGCCGCCATCCAGGTATATCGTGTCTTGCAGGAAGCCTTGAACAACGTAACCCGCCATTCCGGAAGCCGCGAGGCTTGGGTGCGTCTCCGCTTTCTCGCCGCCTCGCTCGAACTCGAAGTCGAAGACCACGGCACGGGATTGACTTCCGAGGCCAAACGACAAGGCATCGGGCTGGTTGCCATGCGGGAGCGTGCTCAGTTACTGGGTGGATCCCTCGAACTGCTCCGTCCAGAGGCCAACGGAACTCTCCTCCGCCTCAAGGTGCCCCGCGAGAATGCCGAACCCCATGGCGAATAAAATCTCCGTACTCCTCGTGGATGATCACAGCCTGGTGCGCCGTGGCTTCCGCCGCATCCTCGAGGACGAACCCGACATCACCGTAGTCGGCGAAGCCGGCAACGGCGAAGATGCTATCCGGTTCGCTCGCGAGTTGCGCCCGTCGGTCATTGTCATGGACTGTGCCCTGCCCGGGATTAACGGCCTCGATGCCACTCGCCGCATCCTGGAAACTCAGCCCGAAACCCGCATCCTCATGCTCAGCATGCATCCCGAGGAAACCTGGGTCCGCCGGGCAATGGATGCCGGCGCCAAAGGCTACATTCTCAAAAATGCCGTGGACCTGGAATTGGGAACTTCTGTCCGCCGTATAGCTTCAGGCGAAACCGTCATTGACTCCCAGCTCGCTCGCCCCGCCGCCCTCAAGGGCGAGCAGAATTCCGCCCTCACCCCGCGCGAGCTTGAGATCCTGCAATTCATCGTAGACGGAAAATCCAACAAGGAAATCGCTGCCGCCCTTCGTCTCAGCGCCAATACCGTCGCGGTCCACCGCGCCAATATCATGAACGCACTCGGCATTCACAAAACCGCCGAACTCGTCGCCTACGCCATCCGCAACGGGCTGGTGAACCTCCCGTGAAGCGTCGTGATTTCCTCGCGGGCATGGCGGCGTGGCTTTCCGCGCCCGCTTTCGCGCAGCCTCAGCCTGCCCTGCCTTTCCGCTTTACCGACGTCACCCGCAACGCGGGAATCGCCTTCCGCCATAACAGCGGCGCCTACGGGGGCAAACTCCTCCCCGAAACTCTGGGCTCGGGCTGCGCCTTTCTCGATTATGACGCCGACGGCTGGCCCGACATTCTGCTCATCAACGGCATGGACTGGCCCGGCCACCCGCGCACCCGCACCACCCTGCGCCTCTACCGCAATAACCGCAACGGCACCTTCACCGATGTCACCAAACACGCCGGGCTCGACGTCGAAATGTACGGCATGGGCGTGGCCGTCGGCGATTACAACAATGACGGCTTCCCCGACATTCTCGTCACCTGCGTGGGCCAAAACCGCCTATTCCGCAACACTGGCAAAGGCACCTTCCAGGACGTCACCAGGTCCAGCGGACTCGCCGGGCGCCCGAGCTTCAGCACCTCGGCCCTGTGGTTCGACTACGACCGCGACGGCCGCCTCGACCTGTTCGTCTGCAACTACGTGAAGTGGTCTCCCGAGCACGATGTCTTTTGCAGCCTCGACGGCAAACACAAGTCCTATTGCACCCCCGAGGCCTATCACGGGGAGACCTGCTGGCTCTTCCACAACCGTGGCGACGGTTCCTTCGAAGACGTCACCGCCTCCAGCGGCATCTTCGACAGCAGTTCCAAGTCGTTGGGCGTGACCATGCTCGACTACGACCACGACGGCTGGCCCGACCTGCTCGTCGCCAACGACACCCAACCCAACAAGCTCTACCGCAATCAGCGCAACGGAACCTTCAAGGACGTCGCTGTCGAAGCCGGCATCGCGTTCAGCACGGAAGGGAAAGCCCGCGCCGGCATGGGCATCGACGCCGCCGACTTCGATAACTCCGGCAACACCGGAGTCGCCATCACCAACTTCGACAACGAGATGGTCGGCCTCTATCGCCTCTCGGCCAACGGCGTCTATAACGACGTGGCCTCGCAGAGCGGCGTTGGCCTGGCTACCAAAGACAAGCTCGGTTTCGGCTGCCTCTTCCTCGACGCCGGACTCACCGGCTCGCTCGACCTCGCCGTGGTCAACGGACACATCGACGACACCGTGCGTACCGTCCGCAACGTCGGTTACGCCCAGCCTCCCCAGCTTTTCTTGAATGACGGACACGGAAGATTCCGCGACGTGGCGGCCCAGGCCGGAGGAGGATTCGCTGCTCCCAAGGTCGGCCGCGGCCTGGCTTGCGCCGACTTCGACCGGGATGGCGACCTGGATCTGCTGCTCACCACCAACAACGGCCCGGCCTATCTCTACCGCAACGATCAGCTCGCCGGAAACCGCGGCCTCCGCGTTCGCCTCGTCGGCACGCAATCCAACCGCGACGCAATTGGAGCCACCCTCAAGCTCACCTGCGGAGGCGTCACCCAAACCCGCATGGTCAAAGGCGGCTCAAGCTACCTGTCGCAATCGGAACTGCCTGTCACCTTCGGCGTCGGAAAGTGCGATCGCGCCGACCGCCTCGTGATCGACTGGCCCAACGGCCGTACCGAGGAATATAAAAACCTCTCCCCCGCCCGCGCCTATGACTGCACCGAGTCCAAAGGCATCTCCGAATCAAAATCCTGAACCCCGGCACTTGTCATCCCGAGGAGCAACGCGACGAGAGATCTGCTTTTTTTTGCGAACCTATCCGTCTCCGGTTTAGGCCAACAACCATAGGGGCTGACACCTTCTCTAGTACTTTCACAGTATTGTCGCCATCCCCGGCGGCGGACTATCTTGTTCCCACAATTCACGCCCTCCGACGGCGCTCATGACGCCCAAGCGGAGGCACCCTACCCAATGGGAGCGGTACCCTCACCCGGCCCGCTCCCCGATGTTTTAACCAACTGTTTCCCGAATTGGAAAAGAATTCCCCAAAAACCTGAACGCCGACTTTTTTGGTCCGATATCTTGTCAAGCCCCTAAAGCCCTTCGATTTTCTCCAAGCTATTGATTCAAAGGCAAAAATAATTTTTAAAAATTGTCCGATTTTCCCCCTCAAATTTGCTATGCTGAAATTAGGATAGAAAAAAGAAAGGCGTTGGCCCCAGTGCCAGCGCCTTTTGTGTTTGGAGGGAATAGTGAGTCTTTCAATCAACACGCGGAAATCAGCATTGATCTAATCCAAACCCAGCTCTTTCCACTTCTTGTCGACCAGAGCCTTGGTTTTCGCGTCCATAAGAATTTCGTCCGGCCACGGGCGCGTGAAGCCTTCGCTCGACCATTTACGGGTGGCATCAATGCCCATCTTCGACCCGAAGTTGGCTAAACGCGAAGCGTGATCGAGGGAATCGATCGGGCCGAGCGTGAATTGAATATCCCGTTCGGGATCAATGTGGTTCAGAGCCTTAAGCGTAACCTCGCCGAGGTCCTGCACGTTGACGTCTTCATCCACCACGATAATGCACTTGGTGAACATCGCCTGGCCCAGTGACCAGATGGCGTTCATCACCTTGCGCGCCTGTCCGGGATAGGACTTTTTGATGGAAACGATCATCAGGTTGTGAAATACGCCTTCGAGCGGCAGGTTGATGTCGACCACTTCGGGGATGGTCAACTTCATGAGCGGCAGGAAGATGCGCTCGACGGCCTTGCCCATCCAGCCGTCTTCCATCGGCGGCTTGCCGACGATGGTGGTGGCGTAAATGGGATCTTTGCGGTGGGTAATGCAGGAAACATGAAAAACCGGATAGAGATCGTCGAGCGAATAGAAACCGGTGTGATCGCCGAAAGGACCTTCACTGCGCAACTCGTCGAGATGCACGTGCCCTTCAAGAACAATTTCGGCGTTGGCAGGTACTTCCAGGTCAACCGTTTCGCACCGAATCAGCTCGACCGGCTTCTGCCGCAGGAATCCGGCGATCAGATACTCTTCGACGTCAGGCGGCGCAGGCACAATTGCTGAAAACGTCAAAGCCGGATCGGTACCAATGGCGACAGCGACTTCCATCTTGCCGCCGGGAAGATTGTCGGTGAGTTGGGAGCCACCGGAGGTACGGGCCATGATGTCCACCGAAGTGCTTGAAGACGCGGCGCGTAGTGCTTCGCGATAGTGCTCGGCCGCGACTTTCTGGCGCTGCCAGTGCATGCCGGTAGTCTTCTCGTCGTACACCTGCATGCGGTACATCCCGACGTTGCGCTTGCCGGTGTTGGGATCACGGGTAACTACGCAGGGCAAGGTGATGAAGCGTCCGGCATCCTGCGGCCAGCATTGCAGGACGGGAAAGTCGAGCAGCGAGAAGTTGTCGCGCTTTATGACTTCCTTGCAGGGCGCGCTAGTCACCGTCTTGGGGAAGAACTTCCCCATTTCCGCCAGCATGGGCAGCATTTTCACTTTGTCGAGAAAGCCTTGCGGGGACTTCACGTCCATGAAGGCGCGGATGCGGTCGGCAACTTCGTCGAGCTTTTCGACTTCCAGCGCGAGATTCATGCGGCGCGCGGAACCGAATTGATTGATCAGCACTTGCGCGCCGGGATGACCCTTAAGGTTCTGGAAAAGCAGGGCCCGGTTCTGCGCGGCCTTGCCTTTCGAGACGCGGTCGGTGATTTCGGTGATTTCGAGAATGGGATCGACTTCGGTGCAGATCTTTTTCAGTTCACCGGCGCGGTCGAGCGCGGCCATCCAGTCGCGTAGATCGTCGTATGCCAAGCATCCTCCTGGAAAGGAAAGATTATAGAGCTTTGGGCGCGAAAAGCTTGAACCACAGAGGGCGCAAGGAAGCCAAGCCCTTGTCGGCCTGCATTCCTTGGTGAACCTCTGGTCCTCTGGGGTTAACAAGTGTTTGTAATGTTTTTGTAATGTGTGCACAACATCACAGAGTCGCGAGGCGCAAATTTCTACGATCGAATCATGCAGACACATCCGAAGGGTACGAAGGCGAAAGTGTTGTTAACGTCGGTGTTCGGTCCGTATGCGCAGGACGATCAATTCGGCAGCCGGCGCATCAACCCCATGGAGCTCTATGAGAACCAGGTGACGCGGGCGCAGGGAGCGTTCTCGTTGCGGATGTTTCATCGCTCGTGGGGCATCTTGATGATCCAGGCCAATATTTCGGCTCCGTGCACAGTGCTGGATTTCCCCACCCGCGAACGCTTTGCGCGCGAGCTGCAGAAGCAGGAGTATGACGTTGTCGGCATCTCGTCGATCATTGTGAACGTCGGGAAAGTGCGCGAGATGTGCCGGATGGTACGGGAGTTATCGCCGAATTCGGTGATTGTGGTTGGCGGTCACGTCACCGCCATTCCCGGCATTGAGCGGATGATGGACGCCGACCATGTCGTGAAGGGCGAAGGCATCGCCTGGATGCGGCAGTACTTGGGCGAAGATGCGGGGAGGCCGATCGTACATCCGCCGATCGTTTCCGGGCTGAAGACGCGCATCATGGGGGTACGCCTGCCGGAGCGACGGGGAGCAACGGCGGCGACGATCATTCCGTCGGTGGGCTGTCCCATGGGATGCAACTTCTGTACCACCTCGGCGTTTTTTGGCGGCAAGGGGAAGTTCGTGAACTTTTTCGACTCGGGCGAGCAGTTGTTCAACGTCATGTGCCAGATGGAGAAGCAGTTGAAGGTACAGTCGTTCTTCGTGATGGACGAGAACTTCCTGCTGCACAAGCAACGGGCCATGGAGCTGCTGCGCCTGATGAAAGCCGCGGGCAAGAGCTGGGAACTTTCGGTATTTGCTTCGGCCAACGCGATCCGCAAGTACACGATGCAGGAGCTGGTGGAGTTGGGAGTGTCGTGGCTGTGGATGGGACTGGAGTCACCGCGATCGAGCTACGCCAAACTGCAAGGGACGGATACGCAGGAGTTGACCCGGCAGTTGCGCGAGCACGGGATCCGGGTGCAAGGGTCGACGATTATCGGCCTCGAGCATCACACGCCCGACAACATTCGCGGAGAGATTGAGCATGCAGTGGCGCATGACACCGATTTTCATCAGTTCATGCTTTATACGCCGGTGCCGGGCACGCCGCTTTATGCGCAGATGGCGCGGGATGGCCGCATGCGCGATGACGTGGAGCTGGCCGACATCCACGGGCAGTACAAATTCAACTTCCATCACGCGGCCATTTCGCAAGATGACTCGAAGCGGTTCCTGGATTGGGCGTTTGTGCGGGATTTCGAAAGAAATGGCCCGAGCCTCTATCGCATCTGCCAGACCATGCTGCAGGGGTGGAGGCGGTACCGGGATTATCCCGATGCGCGGGTGCGGGAGCGTTTCGCGCGGGAGATGAAGAAAGTAGGAATCGCATACAACGCCGCGTTGTGGGCGATGGAGCGGGAGTTTCGGCGGGTGAATCGCGAGGTCAGCGAGCGCATCGGAGAATTGCGGCGCGACGTGGAGCAGGAATATGGGACAGCGGCGAGAGTAATGGCGGGAGTGCTGGGGCCGGTGCTGTTGTGGACCACGCGCCGCGAAGAACGGCGCCTGGCACGGGGCGTGACCTACGAGCCTCCTACGATCGTGGAGAGAATGAGGTTTGGGACTTAGGCTCCAGGCTTTCGGCGCTAGGCGCTAGGAAGACCTAAGACCTTTAAGCGCAAAGAGCGCGAAGGATTCGCAAAGGACGCAAAGAAAAGCGAAAGCGGTTTACCACAAAGGAGCACTAAGGGAACAAGTTAACGGTTTTGGCGGCGGGGACGACGGCGCTACGAAACCTAAGTTACAAGCAGCCTGCGGGCTGCTTTTTCATTGGAGGGAAGATGATTACAGAATCGACAATCGAAATTCCGGAGTTGCACTTGGCGCCTCCGGCAGGGCTGGCGGGAATCGTGCAGGCGTTTGGGGACGTGCGGGAGTATGTGCGGGCAGATGGAAGCCTGGATCCGCTGTGGGAGGCGGAGTCGCTCGCGCTGGTGACGCTGCCGTTTGCCATGGTGCTGGCGTGGGATCACTCGAAGACGGTGTCGGCATTGCGGTGTCATCGCAGGCTGGTGAAACTTTTTTCCAATGTTTTCGGACGTATCGTCGCGGCGGGATTGGCATCGAAGGTCCGCAGTTTTGGCGGGTGCTTCATGTTCCGCCCGCAGCGGACGGGGGCAAAGCTGTCCACCCACAGTTGGGGGATCGCGATGGATCTGAATCCGGAGACGAACGGGCTGGGGACGATTGGGGACATGGATGCCGGGGTGGTGCGGGTTTTCCGGGAAGCCGGGTTTGAGTGGGGCGGCGATTGGCAAGGCCACGGGCGGGACCCGATGCATTTTCAATACTGTTCCGGGTATTGAAACCCAGTTTCTCAGTTCTCAGAAAAAGCTTCACCGCCGGAGGCAGAGGTTGCGCAGAGAATGCAGAGAAGTGCAGGTCGCTCCTGGGCGGAGCCATGAACTTTCCATGTGATGGTGGCCCTTCCCTCGTGTGAACGGTTCAGGTATAGTCTCAACCCGGTTTACATGGAGCCCTTATGACTACAGAAACCAGGAATGGTACGAAGGCAAAGAGCTTTGGGGTGAATCTGGAGAGCGATCTGGCACTGGAGTTTATCCGCGTGGTGGAGAATGCGGCCATTGCTTCGGCGCGAACCATGGGCCAGGGGGAGCGCAAGCTGTCGGATCACGTGGCCACGGAAGCCATGCGGCACACGATGGATACGGTGCCGATGCGGGGAACGATCGTGATCGGCGAAGGCGAACGCGACGAAGCGCCGATGCTTTACATCGGGGAAAAAGTGGGATCGGAGTTCCCAGACGGAAAAGACGTGCCCGACGTAGATATCGCGGTCGATCCTCTGGAGGGAACGAATCTGTGCGCTACGGGCGCGCCGGGTTCGATCACGGTGCTGGCGGCCTCGGAGAAAGGAGGGTTGCTGAACGCGCCCGACTGCTACATGGAAAAGATCGTGGTGGGTCCGTCGTGCAAGGATGCGGTGGAGATGGATGCGCCGGTGGCGGATAACCTGAAGAACATTGCCAAGCGACTGGATCGCGACGTAGAGGACCTGGTGGTGATTGTGCTTGACCGTCCGCGGCACGAGAAGCTGATTGCCGACATACGGGCGGCGGGAGCGCGGATCCGGCTGATTGGCGACGGCGATTTGTCGGCCGGCATTGCGGCGGCGGTCATTGGCACGGGCGTGCACGCGGTCATGGGCTCGGGCGGCGCTCCGGAGGGGGTGATTACGGCGGCGGCGATCCGCTGTCTGAACGGCTACATGCTGGGACGGCTGGTAGTGGATAAGCCGGAACTGGAAGAGCGCATCCAGCGCATGGGGATCAAAGATAAGAACAAGATTTACGAAGCCGAAGACCTGGCGCCGGGCAACCAGATGATCTTTGCGGCAACGGGAGTGACCGACGGCGCGCTGCTGCGCGGCGTGCGCTTCTTCGGTGAAGGCACGCGGACCCAGTCAGTGATCATGACCCTGAAAACCGGGAAAGTGCGGTTCATTGACAGCATTCACCTGGAGAAGAGTCCGGATGTGAAGATCAGATTCGCATAGCGGACGTCAGAGCTCGGACATCGGCCTCCCGGAAGCGGGAGGCCTTTTTAGTTCTCAGCCGTCAGTTCCCAGTAGAAGGGTTTAACCGCAAAGAACAGACGTCCATTACCCAGTACACAAGAAGGGCCACAAAGGAGGTTTGATAAGCTGGCGACATGAACCACGAGAGAAAAGAGCCGGTGTATCTGTTTACGGAAAAGCAGGTGGCCGAGAAGAGCGAGCTGGCGAGGCGGTTTCTGGAGACGCGCTCGCGGCTGAACGAGAACGTGGAGAGAGCCGACAACTTTCTGGTCAAACGGTTCTACAACATTGATCACAACACGTACCTGGAAGGCGCGATTCCGGCGAAGTACAAGGAGATGATGGGACTGGTGGTATCGGCGGGGCTGCGCTGCGATGATTGCATTCACTATCACATCATCCAGTCGTACCGGTTGGGAGCGACGCGGGCAGAACAGGAAGAGGCGCTGAACGTGGCGCTGGTGGTGGGCGGAAGCATTGTGATTCCGCATTTGCGGCGGGCGTATGCGGTGCTGGAAGAGCTGTATTCGACTTAGTTCTCAGCTGTCGGTTCCCAGAGAAGCGTTTGACCGCGAAGGCCGCAAAGAGAAACAGATTCCTCTCTTCGACTGCGCTCAGGTCGGAATGTACAAGGCTCCTGGGATTCTTCGCTCCGCAAGGTCATGAAAACGCGCCGGGGCGAGGCGGCCATTCCTCGGATAGACCGGCGAAGAGGAATTTGGTTTTCTCGGTGCGGCGGTTGCCGTCGTGGACCGCGATCTGGTGCGGCTTGCCGCTGTCAGCATACCCCTCCCAGAGAGAGACGCCAGCGTAGGCTCCGTCTTTGCGCAGGATGTAGTAAGTCATATCCATGTAGCGCAGACGGTCTTTTTCGCCGTTGTAGTTGCGGACGATGCGCTTCAGCGTTTCCATGCCGGCATCCTCGGGCGACATGCCCTTTCTCATATTTTCCACGATGGTATGAGCGCCGGCGACCTTGATGTTCTCTTCGCCGCTGCCGGTAGCGCCAGCCGAGCCCACGTCCTGGTCGGTATAGCAGCCGGCGCCGATGATGGCGGAATCGCCGACGCGTCCGGGAATCTTCCAGGCAAGTCCGCTGGTCGTGGTGCAGCCGGAGATTTCGCCTTTGTCGTTGAGGGCGGAGCAGTGAATGGTACCGGTGGGAGGGCGCAGGATTTTGCGGATGGCAGCGGCGCGTTCGTCCGGGGGGATGCCGAGATCGGCGGCGACTTGGGTCATGCGTTCGATCAGGGCGCTGGTTTGCTTTCCATTGGGCAAGCGTTTCTTCCAGTTGGGATCGGAGAGGCCGGGTCCCCACCAGTCGGAGTGAGTTTCCTTGTAGAGGAGCCAAAGCTTGCGGGCGTGCTCGGTGAGCAGGTTCTCGCGGGGGAAGCCCTGGGCGACGGCGAAGCGTTCAGCGCCTTCCCCCACCAGCATAACGTGCCCGGTGCGCTCCATGACAGCTTTCGTGACGAGAGAGACATTCTTGATATTGCGGACGCCCCCGACCGAGCCGGCGCGGCGGGTGGGGCCGTGCATGCAGCAGGCATCGAGTTCGACCACGCCTTCTTCGTTGGGAAGGCCACCAAGGCCGACGGAATCGTCTTTGGGGTCGTCTTCCGGGCCGCGCACCACGCGCAAGGCGGCATCGAGGGTGTCGGCGCCGGAACGCAGCATGTCATAGGCTTCGTCGAGGTAGTTGTATCCGTTGTAAGCGCTGATGATGATGATGGGGCGCCTGGCGGAGGAAGGCGTTTGGGCATGAAGCGTGACCGCAAGAGAACCGAGAGCGGTGGTGGCGATGAAATCGCGGCGCGAGATGGACATTGGGGCTCCGAGGAGAAGAAGGATAGCACTTTTCAGTTGTCAGCTGTCAGTTCGCGGAGAAAAGCTTTTAAGCGCAGAGAGCGCTGAGGCTTGGCAGGGGACGGGGAGAAGAGCAGATTCAGAGGCCAGTGAAAAGGGACAGCCCGAAGGCTGTCCCTACGTGCCGGTAGAAACTACGAGGCGACGGCGATGCCCATGCCGCGGGTGTGATCGGCGCGGAAGCGCAGCAGGGCGGCGATGTTGCCGGCGCGATCGAACTCGGCATCGTCTTTCACATAGTAGAGTTCGATGTCGCGGCGGATGGCGGCGGGGAGGATAGCATCGCAGACGTCGTCGAGTTCGCGGGTGGTACGTCCGCAGACCGGGCAGTGGCGGACCATGTGGGCATCGAGATGTCCGCAGTTCGTGCACTCGACCGCGTGGGCGGAGTAGTTTTCGCCCATCAGCAGGGTCTGGACTTCTCCCAACTCGAGCGAGCGCAGCACGCGGCGAAGCCCGGTAACGCCGCGGTTGTTGCTCTTGGCCTGGTTGAGGGCTTCACGGACAAGCGATTTTCTGCGGTTGTTGCGGGCTTCGAGGAGCACGCGCGAGGCTTGTTCACGAATCTGCTCGTTGGTGGCAGTAGCCACGTCGGCGGTGAAGCGTCCGAGCAGGCGTTGCAAAACGTAAGGATGGAGATGGGGCTCGAACTCGGGCCAGTGATTGTCGGCGCACCCGATGATGAGTTTCTCCCAGGCTCCTTTTTCCGCTTCATCTTTCAGGCGAGCGGCGACGTCTTTGTAGTGATGGAGAGTGTCGTCGGCGGCGCGGCGCTGGTGGTGCCCGGCGTTGTATCCGGCATAGCCGTCGCTTTTTGTGCGGCGAGGGACGGCGTGATAGATGCCGTCTCTTTCCACAAGCTCATCGAGACGAAAATCGAAAAGCCGGGCGCGCTGGCGATTGACGAGGGCCACGCAGACGCGGCGCTGGGCGCCGAGAAGCTGGGCGAGCGGCTTGAGATGGAAGCGGCTGTTGACGAACAGGGCGCTGCCGGGAAGATCGGGAGGGAGATCGTATTCGCGCCAGAAATTTCTGGCACCACAAGCAAAGATGACCTTGGCACGCGTCTGATGGCCGTGCAGGTTCTCAGCGACGCTCAACATGCGCAACAGATCGGCGCGGGCGCAGCCGTTCTTGCCGTTCTTTTCGGCTTCACGCATGGCGTTGCGCACCAGGTCTTTGGCAAGAATGGCTTCTTCGCGGTGAGATTTGTTCTGCGGCGGCCGGGGTTGGAAATAGAAACTCAACGCACAACTATCCTGGTCAGCAAACTGGAATTGCGCCAGCTCACGGATGTCTTCGCGTGTAATCATCGAATTCTCCTGCTTGCTGTTTTGAGTTACTTGGGTACAGATGCTTGAAGGACCTGGTTTTTGAATCGGCTCGCGATGAGGGCGGAGCGGCGGAGATGATCGCGGGCCAGGGCAATCGAGGACTCCACGTCGGCGGGCTTGCGGTCGGTGATGACAGAGATTTCCTCCACGCTGAAGCCTTCGATGCCGTGGAGCAGAAAGACCTCGCGGTGTTGGCGGTCAAGGCCGGCGAGGGCGTATTGCACCAGGGAGACCATTTCATCGTTGTCGGCGATGTCCTCGGGAGTAGCAAGGCCACGATCTGGGATGGTGCTCTCCCCGGTAAGGGTTTCATCGGGTTGGTGAAATTGCAGAACGGGCTCGTCACTGCCGCGGACGTTCTGGCGGCGCGTGGAATCCTCGAGATGTACGGCAGAAAGCTCGTCGGGATCACGCGCGGCGAGATCCCCGATGACATGCAGGGCAAGGCGGTAGAGCCAGGGCTCGAGGGCGAGGCGCTCGGGCTTGTCGCCGGAGTCATCGAGAGCGCGGGCAATGGCCTCGTCGATCACTTCCTCCTTGGTAACGAGATCGGTAGGGATCTGGTCGGAATTTTCGCGGTAGGAGAGCTCGCGCTCGACGAAGCGCTCCAGGCGGCTGAGATTGGCATTGACGTAGGTGCGGACATCGTCGCTGGAAACCATGACGGGTTGGACGGCAGCGATAGTCTGCTCGAAAGGCACCTGGCGATTGACACGCTCTCTTTCCACCCGCCGCCAGCGGGGCCACTTGTGAGAGCTGCGAAGCTGCGCCTTATGTTTGTTCAGCTGCTGCAGAAGGTCGTCGAAGGCAGCCTTGAGCGTGGCGCTGGCGGAGGCGGCGGTTTTCTGGACCGCCATCTGGCCGGAAGGCAGGCGCAGGTTCAAGGAAACCATGAAGCCTTCGCGGGGATTGCTTTGATCGAGAAACCCCTTGAGATGGATGAGTTCAGGACGAAAAACCTGTAGACGTTTACGCAGCTTGTCGAGGTGGTGGTTGATTTCTTTTTCGATGTCAGGCGTCTTATGAATCTTGTAGCTGATGTGGACGTTCATGCACGCCTCGGAAACGGGGAGCGGATCCCGTGAAGCTTTCTCTCGCTACAAGCCGATTCTACACCCGTGCGAAGGGGGCGGAAGCAAGGAATTCCGACAGGTCTGGAATGTGACGGCCGTACTTGACGGAGTCTAGCTGCGAGTTCTCAGTTCCCAGAAAATGAGGACTTATTCGTAGCGCAGGGCTTCAATGGGATCGAGGCGGGAGGCGCGGAGAGCGGGGATCATGCCGCTCAGCAATCCGACGATGGTAAGGATGATGGTGGCAACGATCAGAGTCGTGGGATCGATGATGAGGCGAACGTCTCCGGCCTCGGCGTGTTTGGCGATCGCGCTGTAAAGAGTGAGGCGTCCGACGGAGAGCGCAACCGTGTAAGCGAGGATCACTCCCAGGGCTCCGCCGAGGAAGGTAATGGTCAGGGCTTCGGCCAGGAACTGGAAAAAGATGTCGCGGGCGCGGGCGCCGAGTGATTTTTCGAGACCGATCTCGCGGGTACGCTGGGTGACCGAGACCAGCATGATGTTCATCAGGCCGACGCCGCCGATGCCGAGAGTGAGGGTGCCGATGAAGCCGAGCAGCACTTTCAAACCCAGGGTGATGAGTTCGAACTGATGGACCTGGTCCATCAGGTTGAAGACGTAGAGGGCGCGCCGGTCGGCAGGATTGAACTGGTGGAGAGGGGCCATCAGATAGCGGACCGACTGTTCGAGGCGTTCGTATTCGCTGGTCTCGTAATTGAACCAGATGGAATCGAGGTAGTGAGAATCCTTGAGATCAGAGACGGTGGAGAATGGAATATAGATGACACGGTTGACGTTGTCGTCTCCAGCCTGCATTTTGGGCTGAAGGACGCCGACCACTTCAAAACTGATGCCGTCGATGCGAATGCGTTCGCCGATGGCGTTGCGTCCGGAGAAGAGCTTGTCTTTCGTATCGGAGCCGATGACGGCGACGCGCGCGTGCTGCATTTCATCCTGCGCGTTGTAAAACCTTCCGGCAGCGAGATCGAGAGCGCGGATGGAGGACACGACCGGATAATTGCCGCTGGTGTAAATGGGATAAGTACGGGTGTCGTACTGAATGTTGCACTGCTTGCCGACTTCGGGCGTGATGTGGGTGATCTGCGGCAGGTTGTTACGGAGAGTGTCGATATCATCGAGGGTGAAGCGCACTGCGGCGCCAGCTTTCTGGCCTCCCGCCTGCATGGAATTGCGGCCGGGAGCAAGGATCATCAGCTTGGTGCCGAAGTTGGCGAAGATGTTGGCGCAGGCCTGACCAAAACCGTTGCCGTAGGAAAGAAGCATGACGACGGTCGCAATGCCCCAGGCCATACCGAACATGGTGAGCACGGTGCGGCGCCAGTTGTGGCGCATGGCGCTATAGGCTTCGCGTAGTAGGTCCTTAAACACGGTTACTCCTGCCTCAGGGCTTCCACCGGTTCGAGCATGGCAGCCTTGCGCGCCGGGTAGAGCCCTGCGACGACGCCTGCGATCGCGAGGCTGGCGATCGCAAGAGCGGCAGTGGCAGGGACCAAGCGGGGAGGATCGAATCCTCCGGGTCCTTGGAACTGGCCGAGGAAGGCCATGAGGCCGCCGGCAAAGGCCATGCCGATAAAGCCGCTGATGACCGTGATCAGCACACCTTCCAGGAAGAATTGGATCAGGATGCTGCGGTTGGTCGCGCCGAGAGCTTTGCGCAAGCCGATCTCTTTGGTGCGGTCGCTGACGGCGATCAGCATGATATTGATGACACCGATGGCGCCGAGGGCGAGAGTGATCATCCCGACGGTGCCGAGGAAAGTATTCATGGCGTCGAAAATGGCACTCATCATCTGGGCCTGTTGCACCGTGTCCCAACCCTCGAAGGCATCTTCATCTTTGACATTGAAGCCGTGATTGCGGGCAATGATCTTGCGCACTTCCTGCTGAGCGATGAGATGCTCTTCCGCAACGCGGGGCTGGTAGTTGATAAAGGAAATAGCATCCTGCGACTCCTCGCCGGCAAGGGGGAAGTAGTCACGCATGACAGAAAATGGGATGTAGCAGCGGGCGTTGGTGGAGTTGTCATCACCGCGTCCCACGCGCTCGAGCGTTCCGACCACTTCGAAGCGGATGCCATTGACGAGGATGGTGGCGCCGATGGCTGGACGGCCGGGGAAAAGATTGCGCCGCATTTCGTCGCCGAGGACGATAACGTGGTGCTCCTGGGTTTCATCAAGCCAGTCGAGCCAGCGGCCCTCGCGCAGCGGGAGATACCGAATGCCGCGATACTGTGGCTGAGCGCCGGTGACTTGGCCGTTGGCGGTGGCGAATTCGCTGACGGCATGGGTATCGTCTTTGACCAGAACCGGGGTGGCTGCTTTGACGTGCGGGGCATCGCTTGCGATGTCGGCGTAGTCCTTATAGGTCAGGCGGTACGTGCGGGCGGAGCTCATGTTTCCCTGGACCGCGGGGGCGCGGCCGGGAAAGATGAACATGATGTTCTCGCCGTATTGCGAGAGATTGCGCTTGTTGCCCGCGCGAAAGCCCTCGCCGAGGCCGACCAGCAGTAGCAAGGAGCCTACACCCCAGGCAATGCCGAACATGGTGAGAAAGGAGCGCATTTTATGCGCCCATAAATTCCGAAAGATCTGGGCCAAGAGATCAAACAGCACGCGAATCGGTCCCTTAACCATGGTAATTGGACAGAGGCGGAGTGGAAAGGGTGAGCGGGGAAAATTGTAAAAAGAAGACACTTCCGGGAAAACCCCTAAGATGCAGGCTCGTGATATCCCCCCATCGAAAGATTGCGGGAAGTGGGAAACCCGCAAAGTTG
>Ga0335085_10005990_pt1 | contig 19332 bp, 15 predicted proteins | sample Lox_Sample_45_FD_206712 | JGI IMG/M metagenome (GOLD analysis project Ga0335085, IMG submission 206712) | Soil microbial communities from Loxahatchee National Wildlife Refuge, Florida, United States - Lox_Sample_4.5 | ecosystem: Environmental > Terrestrial > Soil > Wetlands | place: USA...
CATCGTGAAGGTGACCATCCTCGGTGCGGTGCTGCGAAAGGCACTGGATCAGCACAGGTACCTGACCGCCACCGAGACGGCCCAGCTCCGTGCCATGATCACCAGGTCGGACAACAACGCCGCGTCCGCGCTGTGGGCCAGGCTCGGGCATTCGTACTTGCAGCATTTCCTCAACCTCGCCGGGATGAGGCAGACAGTCCTCGGGCCCGGCGGCTACTGGGGCCTGACTCAGGTCACCGCGCATGACGAGACGCTCCTGCTGCGGCTGCTGCTGACCGCCAACACGGTCCTGACCGGCAACTCGCGCGCCTATGCGCTGGGCCTCATGGCGCAGGTCATCTCTTCCCAGCGTTGGGGCGTTCCCGCGGGCGCGCCGCGCGGCGTCACCGTCCACGTGAAGAACGGATGGCTGCCCCGCGCCACCCACGGCTGGCGCATCAACAGCATCGGCGGCTTCACCTGGCCCAGCGGCTGGTACAGCATCGTGGTGCTGTCCATGGACAACCCGACCATGTCCTACGGGATCACCACCGTCGAGGCCATCGCCCGGGTCATCCACCGCGACCTGAACCCGGCCGCGAAGGCAGTAATCCCGCCGTCCACGCCCAACCCGGCCTGGGGAAAGCCTGACGAGCTGATCCCAGTCCTGCCCGCCATCCCGTAGCGACCTGGGCTTGGGCTCGGCATGCTTATCGCCAGCGGTGATCGGATTGGCGCGTTGTTCTGCTGTTCGTACTCGTCGGGGTTGCCCTCAACATCGCGTTTCCGGCGGCGTTTAGTATCGCCGGACACCGCCGTGGCTGCAGGCGGTATCTGCGCTCGTCCTGGCGGTGGACATGGCCGCCTGGGCATGGTCGGTGCTGCTGATCCTGACGAAGGTGCATGCGGGCAAACTCGTCACCACTAGGCCGTAGCTGCCTGCGGCCGCGGTCGACCGCGAGTGCTTCCTGGCCGCCGTCAGCAGTTCGGATACGCCGTGCTCGATGCCGCGGGCTAGCACGTCCAGGTCCGGGTTCGCTGCGAAGTCGCCGGAGGCCGAACGTGATAGTGCCGCAGTAGCTGAAGATCGAGATGCCGGTGCGGATCCGGCCCGCGATCGGAACATAGGGAACGATCTCTTCGAGCCTGCGGACCATCCCGAACAGCCGCTCGCGGGGACCGGGCACGTTCGTGGTGACGGTGGCGATCTCCCGCTGGGGCAGCCAGAAAGCCAGCCTGACTCACCATGACGCGAGCGAGTACGGGCTGTAGCGGCCCAGACCGGCCGGCACCTCCCCGACCATCGCCTCCTTGCTCGCGTTCAGCGACTCCAGTTCCGTCCGGACCACCGCGAGGCGTTCCACCGGATCGGCGATGTGGACAGGGAGATCGGCCACGGTCGCCGACACCCGGTTCTCGTAGATGCTCTCCTCGCCCGGAGCCCGCATGGACACGGCACCAGCGACGGGACCTCGTGCGGTTCGGGCAGGCGGTCCAGCGCTAGATTGACGACGGCGGATGTCCCGTAGATGCATGTCCCAGCGCCGGATGGTTCAGCCGTCGTCCCCTGGGGCGCCGCGCCGCCGGGCATCGTCGCGGGCGGTCACGGCGATGAGGTCGGTGATCGCCTTGCGGGCTTCGGGGCTCAGCCCGAGGATGGCGCGGAGCTGCTCGGTGTCGATGCGCGCGTCGCGGATCATGGCCAGCAGTTCGACCTGCTCTTGCAGCAGGCCGGCCTGCTTCTCGTCGAACTCGGGGAAGAAGAAGGCGGCTGGCACGCCGAAGGTCCTGGCCATCGCCTCGATCAGGCGCATCTGCGGGTTCTGTGCCTGGCCGTTGCGCAGTTTCCAGATCTGGGTGTAGGAGATCTCCTCGCCGGTGGTCTTTTTGATCAGGTCGGCCACTTCGTTGTTGGTGTAGGGGCCCCGGCCGGCCGGGTGCGCCCGGTCGATCAGCCAGTTCACCTTGTCCGCCAGCGTGCGCAGGACGGGCATGCCCTCTGCGCTATCCGCTGCCTCACCCCGCATCACTACACCTCCCCGGGCCGCCATAGGCATCATCTTATATCAACGTGACCTCATCCTGTCTCGTACTCAAGTTGACAGGTTTTCGTTTCCTGGACCTATAGTGGAGTCAACCTGAGTTGATCTCAGTAATAGAACCGGTCAACTTGAAGGTGGTGGGACGATGGCGGCCGGCAGCGTCCGCGGCTGCGGTGAGCCGCGAGGGGGTACGCCCGGCAGCGCGGCCCGGGACGACGAACGCCCGCCCGGCGGATCTGAGCGGCGCGGCCAGCGCCGTCCCGGGCATGTGCACTCCTGAGAGGCTGACGCGTGACGGGCCAGCATTCGCGCACACGGGAGACCGTAGCTTCTGTGGCCCAGTATGTGCTGCTCGGCGGGTTCGCGTCGACTGCGGCCGGCATCTCCGCGCAGGGCCTGACAGGTTTCGCCCGCTCGAACATGGCTCTGCGCGGACCCTGGCCCTACCTGCTGTTCTTCGCGCTGGACGGCGCGGCAGGAGTCTGCGCGGTGCTGCTGGTGCGCCGGGCAGCGCGGGCCGAGCCGGGCCTGGCCCCCCGGCTTGCCGTGTGGGGCCTGGTCGCCGCCAGCAGCTTCTTCAACTGGACGCATGCGCCCCGCCGTCCGGCCGCGCCCGAGGCGTTCGGGCTGATGCCGGTCATCGCCGCGCTGCTGTTCGAGTTCTGCCTGCGGGAAATGCGGCTGCGCACGGCGAACCGGGCCGACCGCACGCTCGGCGCGCTGCGGTGGCTGCGTCCGGCCGAGCGCATCCGGGTCCAGCTCCGCATGGCCGCCGACCAGCAGCTGTCGGCGGAGGAAGCTACCAGCCGGGTCCGGATCGACGCCGCCGCCAGGCGGCTGTACCACCTCCGCGCGCTGCTCCGCGTCGGCGAGCACGCGGCCCGCCCTGGCGCGCTCTCTGCGCGCCGTATCCGGCGGGGCGAGCGCCGCGCCTGCGGCGCTCTGATCCGCGCCGGGTTCACCGAGCCGCTGACCGCCCTCGCGGTGCTCCGCCAGGTTCAGGTGATGACCCAGACGGCAACCCTCGCCCGGCTGGACTACGGTACCGCCGACGCTGCTCGCGCAGCCATCGCCAGCCTCATCTCCGCTGCCCCCGCCGCGGCACCGGCACCCGATCCCGGGCATCCGGCCGCGCCGGACGTGACCGCCACTGAGATCGCCGCGGACGACCGCGCGCCTTCAGCCGGCCGCAGCGGACCCCGGCCCGACGGAGGCCTGCCGGACCGCACCGCCACGGCCGCCGAAGCAGCAGCGGCAGGAGGCCAGCAGGACGACGGCCCGGATCCCGGTGACCGTGACGCCGAGCTCGTCGCAGCCGCCCGGCGCATCGTCGCCGGCACCAGCCACGCCGGCCCGCGCCTGAGCCAGCTCGCGCTGGCCGAGAAGCTGCGCAGCGAAGGCCACAAAGTCGCCAACAACCGGCTCCGCTGGCTGGCCGCCGTCAGCGGCCTGGAGACAGGCCAGAACGGCGAGCCGGGCCCGCGAGCTAACGGCAGCCGGTGATGGCCCGCACCAGGACGCCAGCACCCGCAGCCCGGCCCGGGCAAGACGAGGACCGCGAGCAGCGGATCGCCGCCCTGCGCACCCGCCTGCACGAGACAGCCGGGCAGATCCGCTCCGCGCAGGACTGGACCAGGTACCTGCAGGCAGCCGCCCGCCTGCACGGCGAGACCTGGGCAAACATTCTGCTGATCTGCTCCCGTATACCGGACGCGACCCTAGTCAGGGGATACGAGGCGTGGCGGGCAGCCGGACGCCAGGTCAACCGCGATGAAAAAGGCATCGAGATCTTCTCCGGCACGCGCCAGCGGCGGGAACCAGACAGCCGTGGCACTGCGGAGGCCGGCCAGGACCATAGCTGGCGTGACGCGCGGCGTGTCGCCTACGTCTGGGACCTGTCCCAGACCAACGGTCAGCCCGTTCCGCTCCCATCCGCCTTTCCCGCGCCAGAGGAGGAGGCGCCACCTGGGCTGTGGGACTGCCTGTGCTGGCTGGCCCGCAGGGAGGGCTTCGCGGTCGAACGCCAGGACGGCAGCCCCGATGACGGCACCACGTTCTGGGCCGCCCGGCGCATCCGCATCCCGCCCGGCCTGCCCAGCGGACCGGCTACCTGGGCGCTGGCCCACCAACTCGGCCACGTCCTGCTGCACAACACGACTGCCCACCCGCCGGGCGCCACAAGCTCCGGCTGTCACGGCATCCAGAAGTCCGAAGCCGACTCCGTCGCGTTCATCACCTGCGCCCGGCACGGCGCCCGGATCGAGCACGCCTTCTCCAGCCCGCAGACGTGGGCGGGCACCGATCCGCGCTCCCAGCCAGCCGCCGCTATCCTGACCGCCGGGGAGCGCATCACCACGGCTGCAGCGAAAATCAGCCGCTTGCTGGACCACTACCTGGCCGGCAACCGCCCGGCTGCAGCGCCGGCGGAACCAGCGACGAGGGCAGGCCATGACGAACGCCCGCCGCAATCTGCCGCATCCACGGCCACCGCACCGCTACCGGCTCTGGAGCCCGATCCGCGGATCACTGGCGTCCTGTACGACGCCATGCAGTTCTACGACAGCCAGCTCGCCCGTAGCTGGGTCCCCGCCTACCTCGCCGAACGCGGCATCAGCGACGCCGCGATGCGCCAGTGGCACATCGGATACGCCCCCGGCGGCTGGGACACGCTCACCGGCCACCTCCGCGCCCTCAGCCACGACGACGACGCGATCCAGGCCGCCGGGCTCGCCCGCATCTCCTCCCGCGGCACGCTCATCGACCACTTCCGCGACCGGGTCATGCTCCCGGTCCATGACCAGCGCGGAAACATCGCGGGGTTCCTCGGCCGTGCCCGCCCCGGAGCTGGCCCGCAGGTCCCGAAGTACCTGAACAGCCCCGAGACCAGCAGCTACCAGAAAGGCAGCCTGCTGTTCGGCCTCCACCAGGCGCGCGATCTGCTCGCCCACGGAGCAACGCCCGTCATCGTGGAAGGTCCCTTCGACACGATCGCCGTCACCGTGGCAGACCCCAGCCATCACGTCGGCCTGGCACCTTGCGGCACTGCCCTGACCAGCAAGCAAGCCGCTATCCTCGCGCAGTCCGCCGACCTCAGCCGCACCAGCGTCATCGTCGCGTTCGACGACGACCCGGCCGGTCGCAAAGCCGCCGTCCGTGCCCACGGCATCCTCCGCACGGTCAGCGGACGGCTGCAATCAGCGGTCCTGCCCGGCAAAGACCCCGCTGAGATCCTGCAAACCGAGGGTCCGGAGGCTCTCCGGACGGTTCTCCGGGACCAGGTGCAGCCGCTGTCCTCCGTCGTCATCGACGCTCACCTCACCGAGTGGGAACGGCGGCTGCACGACCCCGACGGACCGCTGCTGGCCATGCGCAGCACGGCCGCGGTCATCGCCAGCCTGCTTCCCGCCGGGAGCGCCGAAGCGATTCGGCAAATCACCGGCAACCGGGAACTGGCCACCGTGGACGAGGAGATGCGGCCGGTGGCGAACCCCGAACTCCCCGAGATCGCCCGCGTCCTGCCCGCCGACGTCGCCTGCCAGACCATGCGGGTGGCCGAACGGCTCGGCTTCACCGATTACTCCGATGTCCTGGCCGAAGTCGCCAATGCGGTCACCCGCGACGCCGTCCCGCCGGGCAACCGCTTGGCGGACGGGGCACCGCGGCTCGCTGCAAGCAGCTTCCCGCACCCGCCAGCGACTATCCGTCACGATGGCAAGCCTGTGATACCCGCGCCCAGTCACGGCAGCCGCTTGGCAAAGACGCGCGGATCGCCGCGATCCCGCAGGTGAAGCCACTGTGCTGTCATGCCGAACGGCCGGGCCGGCGGATCGGCACCATCGTGTTCGCTCGGGCGGCGGATGGTGCCGCCTGGATTGCGCCTGTGGCTGCCGCGGTCACCGCGTCGACGGCGGTGCACGGGAAGCCCTCAGCTGCCAGCCGCGCCGCGCTGCGGTCATCAGCAGCATGGGCTGCTGCCGAGTCCGCCGTCAGCCGGTCCTGCGCAGCCGCGGTGAGATACTCGCCGTGCGCGATGCTGCCTGGAACGGAGGCAGCCGAGGCGCTGCCGAGATCATCCGCGCGGCTACGCTCAGCCCCCCATGCCATACGGTCCTGGCTGTCCGCGCGGGCAAGCCGGGCGATGACATCGCCTGGCAGCGTGGTGATGGCGCCCAGCGTGGTCACCAGTTCGTCCGGGCTCAGCGCATGCCCGCGTTCGGCCAGCGCGCGGGCTTGCAGTTCCCGCACGATCTGCTGACCACGCTGCTCAGCCTGCCCGATAGTGCTGGAATCGGCAGCGGCCTGGGCCACGTCGGAATCGTCCGCGCCGCTGTCCTGCGATGCCGCGCCAAGACCGTCCGGGGCGGCCAGGCCGCGGCGTTCGGCGGCCGGGTCGCCGGGACGTGCGTGCGGGGCGCGGGCGAACAACGGCAGCGCCTCACGCATGGCGTCGAACGGTGCGACCCTCTCGTTGCGGAGCCGGTCATACCTGGCCATCGCATACGGGTGCAGGACACGCAGCCGCTGCTCGCATCTGCGGACAGCATCAGCGGCTTCGGGGTCGGCATCGGCGTAGGCTGCTGCAGCGCCCCACGCGCGGGCTGTCTGGAGCAGGTCGGCCTGATCCATGAACCGCGGATCGCGGGTCGGAGCCCAGCCGGCCCGTGTCAGCTGATAAGCGGCGCGTTCCTGATCGTGCAGTTCCCGTAGTTCCCGCTCGCTGCGGATGGTCTTCGCGGCGTTCCGCTGCGTCTTGCGGCGGGCCTCGACCGTGGCCGCGGCGGTGACTAGCGACGCGAGCTGGGCCATGCGCTGCGACGAGTAGCTGAGCGCGTCACCGAACAGGTCGGGGTAGACATCAGAGGTGTCCATCGGATGCTCCTTCGGGATCGTTGTTCACTGGTGCCGTGGCTGCTGCCCGGGTCCGGGTGGCGACGGGGGCCGGGCTCGCGGTAGTGGTTCCGGGGCGGGCGCTGTGGCCGGGGCCGGGGCGGGCGGCACCGGGAAGCCGGAGTCCGCCAGTGTGGCTGCCGACCGCGCCGGGTGCTGTCCGGCTGCGGCTGGCGCGGTATAGATGCCCCTGGCGGCGTGGAGCTGCTGGGCGGCGCGCAGGGCGCCGGCGGCCTGGGCGGCGTGCTGCTGGCTCTGCCGGAGATCGGCGATCGCCTCGGCGAGCACGGCCAGCCGGAGGATCAGTATCAGGGGCCGGAATGACGGGTCGCTGGTGATGTACCCGTAAGCAGACAGCAGCCGGGCGGCCCGGCGCAGGCCATCTCCAGCCGGTGTGGGCGCGGGGGTGCGCCCGTACGGTGCCCGTGCCGCGCGGTCGTAGGCGTCGGCGGCCTGCCGGAGAATCCGGCTGCCCAGCGCCGCGGCGGCTGCATGCAGCGTGTCCGACGCCGCCCACGCGGCATCATCAACGCCGCCCGGATCGTCCCCGGCGAGCAGGCCCCGGATGTGAGCTGAGGCATCGCCCACGACCTGCGCGACGTGATCCCAGGCCGCGCTCCGCTCCGCGGCGGTGAAACGGTCATCGCGGCCGGGCCGGAGCCAGCGGTGGCGCAGCTTGGGCAGGGTCAGGTCCGCGGCAAGTTTCCCGCCGCCGTACCAGACCGGGTCCCCGGCCTTGGTGGTGTCGCCGGGAAGGGCGACGGCATACCCGGTGAGCTGGGCAGGATCGCGGGTGCTGTGGCGGGTGCGGACGAGCACGCCGGACTGCCGCAGCCGGTCGAAGAAATCCTGCTCGCTGCCAGCCACCGCGGCGGCGGTGCTGACCTGCCGCCGCAGCGCGACCCGCGGCGCTTCCTCCAGGCCGCGCCGGGCTGCCTTCTCCGATTCAGCCCGCGAGGGGCAGCGGGCGGCCGTCCGGTCACCGGGCGCGGTCGACCGCAGCCCGTACCGCTGCTCGGCAGCCTGGCAGGCATCCCGGACCCGGTACCGCTCGTTACTGAGCCGGGGACGGCGCCCGTCCTGCCGGGCCAGCATCGCGACCAGGTGGATATGGTCATCGCCGTGCCGGATCGCCACCCATCGGATGGCGTCGTCTTCCTCGCCGAAGGGAGCCAGGCCGGTGCGGTGCATCACGTCGCAGGCGATCTGCGCCCACTCATCGTCGGACAGCGTCTTGTCCTCGGGCGCGGCCCGCATCGAGCAGTGCCACACCGGCCGGGCGAACCCCCACGTGCCCATCGCGGCGTGCGGCTGGTTGAGCAGCCCGAACAGCCGCCGGAAATCCCGCCTGCCGTCCCCGCGCAGCGGCGGCTCCAGCTCGGCCGGGTGCCGCCAGCCCGCGACGATGTGCGGGTCGGTGTGCTCCTCCCGCCGCCCGGGACCGTACAGGTAATAGATGAGCGGCTCGACCCGCTCCCCGCGCGGCGCGCTGATCTTCCCGATCACCGCCGCGCCATCCCGGACCCGGCCACGGGCCGTCCCTCGTCTGCGGAATGCATTCCGCGAACCAGCCAGAGAGCATTCCGCCTGTGCGGAATGCCGTCCAGGTCGGCGGAATGCATTCCGCGTATCACCGGAGAGCCTTCCGGATTTCTTCGGCTACCGCGTCGAGGCGTTCCGCGCGCCGGAAGCTCTCCGCGGCATACGGGGCGAGATCACCAGAACGCTGACCGATGGCATTCAGCTTCGCTACCGCCTGGTTAAGGTTCACGCCGATCCTGCGTACCAGCCCGGACGCACGTATAAGCTCCCGGAGCAGTTCATGGAACACGGTGTCCTGCTCCATTGACCGGCCCTGCGCCGCCATCAGTGCCGCCTCGGCGGCATATGCTGCCGTGGCCCGCCCGGCCCTGCCAGCAGCTGCTTCCAGCAGCGCGTACTCCTCGCCGGTCAGCGAGAACCCCACGCGACGATCACGCCTGGCCTGCTGCCGCGGGCGGCGTGACCCCTGCGCCTCACCGCGGCCCGCCTTGTCATCGATGATGCTAGCCATGTCACACTCCTCTGGCTGCTTTCAGTTCCGCGCCAGCCTGCCGCGCCCTTCGACGCAATATCCCACTGGGAATTCCCGGCAGGGCCGGGGTACTGGGATCAGTTTATGTATAGGCCGCGCACGGTCAATACATAAAGCTGTTTTACGCACATCTTGCTTCGCCCGGTACCCGGTCTCAGCGCAACCCTGGAAAGGTGTCGGCAACCTCCTCTTCGCTGCCGCAAAATGCGCCAACATAGACCGCGCTATTTCCACGTTAGCCCCGTCGGCCGTCATCGGCTATAAATGGGGCCACACGGCACGCAGGAGAATACGCTTCCCGCAACCTGGGTCCGGTAGGCAGGCGCTCCGCGAAGGCCGACGGCAAGAAGCCGTACAGGCACAAGACCACCGGCCGTGCGCTGCGCCCCGCAGTACGCGGGAGGCGGCACGGGCTCGCGGTGGCCGTACTTGAGCGAGGCACCCGCCGATCCCGGCCGGGATCGGTGCACACTACGCCGCAATGCTCACGATGATGGCGTCGGGCCACCTTGCGCAGACTCGTCGCCAACGCCTGCGAGGACCCTCGGCGAGCCAACCGCTAGAAACGCTGCCCGTCCACAGCACGGTCAGCCTCACAGCACGCTGCATGACAGCAGACCGGAACCGCGGAAGGTGCGGAAGGGAGAGGCTGGAATCCGGGATCTGCGTCCATTCCGGATTCCGGCTCCTCCCAGTGCGCCCATCGCCCGCCATCCGGGCTCTTGCGAGACGGATGGGACGGCTAACAACGCTCCGCCTGGTCATTCCGCGGAACAGCGGAATGCATGCTGCGAGTTCGCGGATCAGTTAAGGCACGCCATCGAAGTCGGATCCGTCCGACGAGCAACCGGCCAGGCTAGCCGTTGGGGTACCGGCTTCCAGCGGGGATCGGTCCGCTAGCGCAGCCTGATCACTAACCCAGCAGGATGTTGGTGTGCGCTAGCGGCAGCGGCTGACTGGCCTGTGGGACCCGGGTGTCTGCGTCCATGACGACGCGGTCGCGGCCGTTGCGCTTGGCTTGGTAGAGGGCGTGGTCGGCGGCGGCGAGGAGGTCATCGAGGGTGCGGCAGGTCTGGCTGGGGACGGCTATGCCGATGGAGATGGTGACTCGTATTGCCGCGGTGCCGTCCCGGGGGATGGCGAGCTGGGAGATCCCCTGGCGGATCCGTTCGGTGATCTCGAGGGCCTGGGGAGCTGTGGTGCGGGGGAGCAGCAGGGCGAATTCCTCGCCGCCGAACCGGCCGCACAGGTCGCAGTCGCGCAGCAGGTCCCGCATGGTGGCGGAGACCGCGGCGAGCACGGCGTCACCGGCGAGGTGGCCGTGCGTGTCGTTGACGGCTTTGAAGTGGTCGATGTCGGCGATGGCGACCGCGAGCGGAGCCTGGGCCGGGGCGGCCCGGGTGACCTCCACTGCGGCTTCGCGCTGCCAGGCGCCGGCGTTCAGCAGCCCGGTTTTGGCGTCTGTCCGGGCCGCGGCGGCCAGTGCGGCGTGGCGCACCGATCGCTGCAGCATGATTACCAGGGGCAGCGCCACAATCGAGGCGAGGGCGCTGTGCGCGGCTGCGAACGCGGTCAGCACCGCCAGGCACAGTTCGGTGAGCTGGTTGCAGGCCGCCTCCCGGCCCAGGACCAGGCTGTGCAGCCGGGTGCCGGGAGCTGCGGTGGCCTTGACCGGGGGCAGGATCAGGCAGGCCTCGACAGCCATGCTAACCAGCCCGCACCCGGCAGCGAGCGTGATCCAGGCCGGGCCATGGCCGCCCGGTCCCCCGCCGCCCAGGGCGGGCACGGTGGACCTGAAGACCACTGAGGCCGCTCCGTTGGCCAGGCCGTGAGCCGCGGTGCTGTAGGCCCTGCGGTGCAGCAGGGTGCGGCGGATGCGCCATTCGGTGAGTACCGCGCGCGGCAGGGGAATCAGCAGCGCGTATAGCGGCGGCAGCAGCACCGCGGCCGACAGGTCCCAGATGATGTACACGTCCCGTGTCAGGCCCTCCCGTTCCCCGGACCGGCGCGTCAGCTCCACGGAAGCCGCGCCGCAGCCGGCGAGCACGGCGCATAGCCGCAGGTCGCCGGGCCGCACTGACGTGGATGCCAGCGCCCCGGCGGTCGCGGCGGCGTAGGCCGCGATCACGGCGGTGACGCACGTGGCGAGCCACCTGGGCAGCTGCCACACCGGCCAGCCCCGCATCGGTGACTTCCAGGCCATGACGCCCCCTTCCCGGGGTTGGGTCGTTTCCGGCCGCTACTGCCTGTTTACGGTGGATCACGGCCCCTGGGTTCGGGTGAAGTTCTTACAGACAGGTGAATTGCAGACGGTTCCGGTCCGGACGGAGAAACATGGCCGGTGAACGCGCGGACGGACCTGGAATCCGTCCGCCGCGCAGCGCCGGCGAAAGGAGAGGGCGATGACGGTCCGCCACATTTCCTGGACGTAAGCAGTGCAGGAGCGCGCGCTGTGCCGGGCAGCGCACGCTCGCACTGCCGTGCCTGTGCCCAGGGCAAGCAGCCAGGCCGCACCCCTTCACTCCTCAACGGTCATCGAGAAGCCCAGGTGGGACGAGGGATTCCCGGGCATGCCTCGGGCATCGTTACCTACCCGCACCGCCATCGGCGAAGCCGTCGCCAACGACGGGTAGAACCCAGCGGCACATCGTTGAACACCAGCGCGGCACTATCAGCGACCGGTAGTAACTGCATCGGATGTCTTGTTCAGGGGCGGTCGGCCGCAGAAGACCCGTAGGCGGTCGCCGCGTGTGCTCACGAGCCTGGTGGTTGCAGGCCCTCTGGCAGCCAGGCCGCCATCAGCCATGTGCGGGGCGACAGCGAGGTCATCATCGTGCTGGCTTCGACCGCGCCCCGGTCATGCCGGACCCGGATGGCCGAGTGCCGCCGCGGCAGGACGATCTCGTGCCGCCCCCATAGCTCGCGGGCCTCCGGCCCGGTTTCCAGGAGCGCCCCGATCACCGCGCCGAACCGCTCCGACCCGATATGGCGGACGTACTGGTAGCGCAGCCCGGCAACGACAGCCCGACGGTACGCGTGGATGTCGGGCAGCAGCCGCTCAGCCGCGGACGTGAACAAGAACAGCACGAGATTCTGCTTGCGCACAGGGACCCGGTCGAACCACCCGCCGGTCCACGCCGTCAGCGCCTTGCTGCGGAGCACCAGTGTCCACGTCTCGTCGGTGATCGCGGCCGGGGCGTCCAGCCGGGCGATCAGCTCGCGCTGGCCCGGGCCGACCTCCGGCCATTCCCCGCCCGGCGTAGCGGGCGGCATCGGCGGATCCTGGCCCCGGGACAGCACGTGGAGGGCGCTTCGCTCGGCCGGGGTCATGCGCAGCCCGCTCGCCACGTTCTCGATCAGGTCCAAGGACGGGTTCTCCACCGCGCCGCGCTCCAGGGCGGCGTACCTGCGCGTGCTCAGCCCGCTCAAGATCGCAGCATCATCCTGGCGCAGCCGCTTCCCGCCGTTCCCGCCTCGCCGTGTCCGCAGAGCCGTCAGCAGCGACCGCAGTTCCTCGCGGCGACGCCATTCCACGTCGTCCGGACCAATCATCTCGCCGCGCTCCCGGGTTCGCCATGCGGGTACCGCACCGGAAAATCGGCACTGCCGCTTCCGGTCCTGGGGGTCTGCGCTCCGTTACATCCAATATGAGCAGTTCATAACAGATTATCCAGAGTAATCATCTGATTGCAAGGAGTTAATACGATTCCGCCAGGGAACGCGGTGCCCGCAGTGGCAGAAGACCAGAGCCAGGCATGCCAGCTAACGGGATTAGGAGATGACAGGACCAATCACCGATCACATGCTGGCCTACATGCACAGGACTGGCAGAAGCGCGTGTCGCCTGGCCGGACAACCCGGCCTGGCTCCGTAGACGTGACAGGAAGGGGACAGGACGATGGCGGGGCAAGCCGGTGAGCGGCCGGTTACGGCAGAGATCGGGGCGGAGCTGATCAGTCTCATGCTGCCTGACGCGGACCTAGAGCTTGTTCAGCTCATGCTCAGCCGCGCCGCCCGCAGCGCGGCAGATGGCCGTGCTGATCACGAGGGCCACCGGGGCGGGGGTGGCAAACCCCAGGCCACACTACTCCAGGAGCATGCGGAACTGATTGCTGTCATCCGCGACGCCGGCCTTGACCGCGCCCAGCTCCGCGCGATCCTCGCGCGGCATCCGGAAACCCGTCCGGCCGGCGACGACAACCCGCATCCACCTCTGGCCGATCAGTGAGAACGCGCTGTATGGACGGGTGCCTGCCTGGTGAGCGAGGCCTGGCGGCTGAGATGCCTCGCGGAGTGGCGCCCCACGGCGGGTGATATCCCCCGCCAGCGAAGGGTCAGGCCACAGGCCGCAAGAGCCCCCAGTCCCCCGCCGGCAGCGATGACCGTCGAGGGAGGTATCACCTCGGCGACCGCCCCGGCCAGCGCGAAAGCCGCACCCTGGCCAGCGACCAGCCCGGCGTTGGCGAAGCCGAAGGCCTGAGCCCGCTGTTCGCCCGGAACCTTTTCAACGAACGCGGTGTTGGCCGCGAGCTGGTACATCGCGAAGCAGCTGGACAGCGCGAAGATCGCCATCGAGGCGGCCAGGCTCGGCCGGAACGCAGTAAGCACGAGCGTGCCGCAGGCGCATGCGGCCATCGGCCCCATCCACTTCAGCCGCGTCAGCGGCCCGATCCGCTTCGCGAAGACCGGCGTCGCCACCGCGGCGCCTAGCTGCGAAGCCGCGATCAGCAGGCCGGCCGCGGCCGGCCCGCCGCCGAGCCTGGCGGCGTAGGGCGCCGCGATCCCCCCCGGTATCCCGTAGAACGCCGCCAGCCAGCCGAGCATCAGCAGGATGCGCAGAGCACGGTCACCGAACACTACCCGTACCCCGCCGCCAAGCTGGCGCAGCGCGCTGGGGACGGACGTCGCCGCGGCGGGCCTGGCGCGTACGCCGAACTTGATGAGCAGCGCCGAGACCGCGAACGTGGCGGCGTCGAAGCCCAGCGCGGGCCGCGCGCCGAGCAGGGCCACCGTCAGGCCGCCGGCCGCGGCGCCCGCCACCACCATGGCCAGGAACGTGGACTGCATGGTCGCGGCGGCCAGCGCGTAGCGCTCTCCCTGGACCATGTCCCGCAGGATCGCCGAGCGCGCCGCGTCGAACGGCGGCTGGAAGGCCGTTACCGCGTACAGCAGGGCGATGAGGACGTCCAGCGGCATCCGTGGGACCAGCATCGCCGCCACCAGCACCGCCCGCACCACGTCGCAGGTGACCATGACTTCCCGGCGGGGGAAGCGGTCGGCCATCCCGGACAGGAACAGCGCGCCTATCAGATAGGGCAAGGTTCCCGCCGCGTAGGCGATCGCGGCGAGCAGCGGCGACCGGGTCCGGTCATAGATGAGCAGCGCCAGGGCGACCAGGGCCAGGCGGTCGCCGCCTGCCGAGAGGATCTGGGAGAACCACAGGGCCCGGAACTCGCGAACCGCGAAGACATCGCGGAAGGCTGCACGTTGTGCCGGGGAACTGCTCACGACGACCCACTTCGTGTTCGTACCGGCTGACGCGGGACGGCCACCTGAAACGCTCAGGCCGGTTCTCAACCGTCATCCTCGCAAGGAACAGCGACGCATTGCCGCTAAATCGTCACATCGGGTACATGGATAGCGAAATCTGGCTATTCATGACCGGGGAGCGGCAGGTGTACCACCACGGAAACGGTGCCGGCGGACTATCAGGAAGCGCCGGGGCGGCGCCGACATTCCGGCGCCAGCGCTCCCGGCAGGCCGGAACGGATGGGCCGGCAGACAGCGGATGGCGCCGAACGGACCGCGCGTTCCGCGCCGTCCGCGTGACGGATCACATTCCAGGCGCGGATCGCGGATCGTTCCGTGATTCCGCCGGTCCGCGCTGGCCGTTTTGGCGGTCCGGTCCAGGCCCCCGAGGCCGGTTCGGCTGCAAACGGCCCGCTGGGTGTTATCTCAGCGTTCGCGGCACGCTGCGTAATAACCGAGTCCGGGGACGCGCGGTACAGCAGGCCTTCGCCCTCCAGCAGGCGCATAGCCCGTCACGTCCGCAGGCCTGCCTGGCATGGCCATGCTCGCGGCGTGGATGAGTCGCTTGGCCGCTGGCCCTGGCCGTTCGCATTCGGGAAGATGGAGGTGAACTGACTGTGGAAGCAGGCCCCCGCAGCGACAACTGCGACACCGCAGAAGTGACTGCATAACCGCCGTGATCCAGGGCAGCCACCCTGATCGTTCTGGTGCTCACCAATCGTCCCCTTCCGGCAAAGTGGCGGACGCGGGTGCACCATGCTGGGCTGCTGCGACGGTCACCCTACCTGCGCGTTCGCAGCCATCCACAGGTCAGGTCTCGTCGGTTGGCACGGTAGCGCTGGATACCGTCAGCCAAAGCTGGTACTGCTCGGCCAGCAGCCGCGCGAACAAGTCTGCGTTGCCGTCACGGACAGCGGCTATGGCACGGTCGTACGCTTTTGGCGGAGTCATGCCCTGGGCACGGAACTGTGCGTAACCAGAGGAGTAGGCGGCCTTGCGGAGTTCAGCCAGCCGGGCATTAGTGACTGCTAGCGGCTACCTCGACGACCGTGCTAGCTGCCTGGCGATCCTCCGCGACCAGCTGCGATAGCAGGAATGCGGTCTCATGACCGTCGGAAGGCAGCGGCATCTCACCCCAGCTCATCGATCCCCGTCTTGCCTGTACCCGGCACCTGCCCCGCCCGGCCTGACCCGGGATTCTGCCCGGGGCCGCTGGCCGGGGCCGGATCGGGCGTGGCCGACAGGGATGATGACCCGGCCAGTGACGGGCAGCTGGCCAGGCCGCCAAGGAGCGCCGCCACGGCTTCCGCGACCTGCCCGGCGCCGTCCACAGTGGTGATGTCGGCCCAGCAGTCCCAGGCCAGCTGGCAGGTTGTCCCGGCCACGTCCCGGTCCAGGGTGACCGGTCCCAGGTGCGGGGCCTGCGGCAGGCTCGCCTCCAGTTCGGTCCAGCCGTCGAGGTAGTTGACCAGGGCGACCTGCAAGCCGCGGCGGACCAGTTCCACCGCCACCGCCCGCAGCTGCTGCCCGGCCGCTTTGTCCTGGGCCGCCAGCGCGCCGGACAGCTCCTCCAGCTGATCCCGGGCCTGATTCGGGTCGCTGGCCAGCAGCGTCTTGTTTATCGTGTGAGGGGGCATCTGCTCGTTCCTTTGTCCTTCCTTGTGCTGGTCCTGGCGCAGGTCATCCGCCGAGCTGGCGCCGTGTCCCGGCATGTTCCAGCGAGGTGTATTGGATCCCGCCAGGGCCGACCAGTTCCGGTTTCATGGTTGCGCCACCGTGCCGGGGAGGCCTGGCTAGTTGCCTGGCAAAGCCGTGTCCGTGGTCGGCTCGCTCCCCGCGCCGCTGACCCTTGACCGCCAGCCGGCAGCAGGCCCGGGGGCCAGCCCGCATGTCCGGCTGGCGGCGCGGCAGGCGCCGGGCGCTCCCATCCCGGCCGGCGGGGTGGCGGGCGGGGTGATCAGCCCGGCGGCCGGGGTAGTGCTGCCTGGCGGGCGCGGGTCCGGGTCCTCAGCTGGCGGCTGCGCTAACCTGTTCTCGCAGCCTGCCGTTACCGGGCGTGGTCGCGGGTGCGCGGCTCGCGCCACATCGGGTACATCCGCACGCCGTCGGCAAGCTCAATCGGGCTGCCCCGGTCGGTGTAGCCGTGGGCAAGGTAGATGCGGCGGGTGCGCTCGTCCGAGGCCTCCAGGTAGGCCGGGCTGCCCTGGTCGTCGAGTGTGGCGTGGCGGGCGTGCAGCAGCGCGGTGCCGGTGCCCTGGCCCTGGCGGTCCGGGCGGACCGCGAGGATGGCCAGGTGCTCGTGGAAGGTGCCGTCCGGATGGTGCCGGTCCAGTGCCTCGTCGAAAGCCAGGAAATTGCCGAGATGCGGACCGGTGAGGGCGGCCAGCTGCCCGGCGTACTCCTCCGGCGGGGCTGTCGGCCCATCCCCGGGGATCCATAGTGCGGCGGCTGTGCGGTCGGGAGTCGTCTCGACCAGCCCGTCGGTGATCGCGTGCTCGACGTAGAGCCGGAAGTAACCGGGGAAGACAGCCCGGCGGGCGGGCCCGTCGGGGATCAGCCACCGGCACACCGCCAGGGAGAAGAACGCCTCCGCGATCACCAGGCTCAGCACGCCGATGTCGGCATGGCCGGCGCGGACGATCACGTGGCCGGCGCTGCCCGCCTGCCTGTCGCGTGTGGTCATGACAGCGTCCTCCCGTCGGCGTGGCTCGCGGCGTGGGCGCCGAGCCCGATGGTGGCGTACACCTCCGGGCGGCGGGCCCGCAGGAACACGCCCCAGCACAGCCCGCCCGCCCCGGCCACGCCGAACGCCGACGGGAGCAGCCACGCGGCGGGGTTGCCGGGACCGGTGCCCAGCAGGGTGCCGAAGTGCCAGATGGCCAGCACGATCGCCGCGCCCAGCAGCAGGGCTGACAGGGCCGGGGCTGTCATCCGCGCCCACAGGCCCTCCCCACCGCGATGAAAATCGAAGTAGCGGATCACGGCGACCGAGGTGAGCGCGAGCAAGATCATCACTCCGAGGCCGCCCATGGCGCCGCCGCCGAAGAACAGCCCGTTCATCGCCGGCCACCCGGCTGCGGCGAACACGACGATGACGGCCAGGGCGCTGCCGCTCTGGATCAGCGAGGCGCCCCGGGGGATGCTGGCCCGGCCGGTGCGGGACAGCGCGGCGGGAAGGACGCCCTCGCGGGACAGGGCGAACATGTACCGCCAGGTCACGTTGTGATACGACAGCGCGGCGGCGAACAGCGAGGTCATGAACAGCGCCTGCGCCGCCTGCGCCAGCGCGCTGCTGGAGCTCAGCCCGTACAGCAGCCCCGGCCCCTGCGCCGCCGCGGCGGCGGCCACGTGCGCCCGGCCCGCGTGGGCCTCCATGGCCCACGCGGCGCTGGCGTAAAGCACGGCGATGGCGGCCAGTGCGGTGTAGGTGGCCGCCGGGATCGTCCGCCTGGGATTGCGCGCTTCCTCGCCCAGGACGGGGGACTGCTCGAACCCGACGAACGCCAGCCCGGCGATCACGGCGAGGACCCCGATGGTCCCGGCGCCGGAGGCGGTCAAGGTCGAGGGGGACAGCGCGCCCAGGTCCAGGTGCCCGCCGGCCGGGGAGGTCAGGCCCGCGATGGTCTCGGCCAGGACGATAGCGATCTCGGCCGCGGTCAGCACGGCCAGGACCCGGCCGGCGACCTCGACCCGGGCTAGGCCCAGCACGGTGACCACCGCCCAGACGGCCAGCGCCCACGCCCACCAGGGCCAGTGCACGCCGAGGTGGGCGGCGGCCTCGGCCTGGAGCGAGGGGCCGAGCGCCCCGTAGGTCGCAACCTGGAAGGACTCGTAGGCGACCAGGGCCATCAGCGCGGCAGCGACCCCGGTCACCTTCCCGAGCCCGGCGGCGGCGAAGGCGTAGAACGCGCCCGCGTTCCGGATCCGCCGCGACATGGCCACGTACCCGGGGCAGAACAGGGCCAGGACGACGGCCAGGACGAGGAACGCGATCGGGATGCCGGTCAGGCCGGTGAGGGCGTACGCAGTGGGGATCACTCCGGCTGCCACGGTCATCGGCGCGATCGAGGCCAGGATGAACGCGAGCACGGCGAGGACGCCGAGCTTGTCCCGGGCCAGCGCCCGGGACACCGTGCCGGCCCGGGCCGGGGCCGTGTACATGGACATGAGGAGCCTCCTTCTGTTTCTGCTGTTGACGGGGTTTCAGGTGCGCTGCGACATCACGGCGGCATGGACGGTGATCTGGGTCTGGATGATCAGCTGCCGCAGGTCCGGGGGCAGCCAGGCGACGGCGTCCCCGGTGCTGCGGCCGGCCTGGGGCTGGTACTGCTCCAGGCGGAAGCCCAGCCCGCACGCGACCGCCAGCCCGGTCAGGGCTGCCGCGGGCGGGCTGGGTTCCCGGCCGCGGTCCAGGGCGGCCCGGACTCGGAGCATCGGCGCGAACGCCCAGTCCGGGTTCACCGGCACCATCCGGCTGCCCCGTCCCGGCACCCGGCTGCGCACCCGGGCCAGGTACCCGGCCTCCTCGAGCCGCAGCGCCACGTCCCGCGCCGCGGTCTGGCTCAGGAACTCCAGCCACGTCTGTACCGGGAGCGGTTTGGGCTCATCGGCGATCAGCTTCAGCAGCACGTGCCCCGCCACCGCTGCCCGGGGCACGTGCTGGCCGATCACGACCGCAGTGTCGGACCGCAGCCCGATGCAGCGGGCCAGCATCAGCTCGGCCAGCAGCGCGCCGGCCAGCCCGGTGCCCAGCGGACGCGGCGGCAGCAGCGGCCTGCCGCTGCGGTCATCGTGCGCCAGCAGGTACAGATCGTCAGCCAC
>Ga0335085_10005991_pt1 | contig 19332 bp, 16 predicted proteins | sample Lox_Sample_45_FD_206712 | JGI IMG/M metagenome (GOLD analysis project Ga0335085, IMG submission 206712) | Soil microbial communities from Loxahatchee National Wildlife Refuge, Florida, United States - Lox_Sample_4.5 | ecosystem: Environmental > Terrestrial > Soil > Wetlands | place: USA...
GTAACCCAGATAGAGCGGGTCGTTCAGCAGATCCTCGTTGTCCGTGCCGCAGTCCAGGCAGATCGGCAGCGTCCGGGCCGGATCGATGCCGGCGCCCGCCGTGTAGAGCGAGAGCTTCCCGACCGGGATGCCCATGCCGCCGGCGCCCTGGTCGCCGAGCCCGAGAATGCGCTCCCCGTCGGTCACCACGATCAGCGATATGTGCGGCCGGTCGGCCTGGCGCAGCATGTCCGGTATCCACGCGGTGTCCTCGGGCGTGATCCACAGGCCGCGCGGCCGCCGCAGGATGTGGCTGAACCGCTGGCAGGCCTCGCCGACCGTCGGCGTGTACACGATGGGCGCCAGTTCCTCCAGATGGTCACCCAGCAGCCGGTAGAACAGCGTCTCGTTCCGGTCCTGCAACGCCATCAGCCCGATGTACTTTTCCATGTCGTTGTTCTTGCCGCGCAGGTGCTCCAGTTCCAGCGCCACCTGCTCGTCGATCGTCGCCACCCGCCAGGGCAGCAGGCCCCGCAGCCCCAGCGCCTCCCGCTCCCCGGCGCTGAACGCCGCGTCCTTGTTGAGCAGCGGATGCCCGAAGATCTCCGCCCCGTACGGCCTTCCCGGCCCCTTCTCGCTACCGGTATTGACGTCCATGTCAGCCTCCCCGCCGTTGGGGTCACGCAGGACCGCGTATCTGTGCTCCGGCACCTAGCCATATAGCTTCCATTGTCCGGCCGCGAGCCGACAATGAGCCGCCGGGACCCAGCTCACCAGGGTCAAATGGCCCTATCGGCAACGAGCCGGCCCCGCCGCGGGCATGGCGGTGGACGGAACGGCCCCGCCGCGGGGCCTGGCGGTGGACCGAACGGCCCCGCGGGCCTGGCGGTAGTGGGAACGGCCCCGCCGCGGCCTAGCTATTGAGGTACCGGTCCGCGAGGGCGGCCGGCGCGCAGGCCAGCCAGCCGTCGGTGATCGCCTCCCGCAGCGCGGCCGGGGAAACTGCCCGCAACTGGATGAGTACGGCGGCGTACCCGTCGAAGTGCGGGATCGTGAAGAAGGTCCCCGGATGCGCGGCCAGCACCGCTTCCTTCTCGCCCAGATCCCCGACGCGGACCGCCAGAATCGGTCCCCCGGGCGGCGTCTGGTCACCGAACCGGCGGACGTCCGCCTTGCTGAACGGCCGCTCCCAGGCGAACGCCTTCTGGACGACGAACCAGGTCCGGTTGCCGTGCCGCTCGTCCTCGGTGACCTCGGGCAGTTCCCGGGCCAGCGCCGCCACGTCGTCGATCGTCGCCATCCCCGTACCGTACGCCCCGCCATCCCCCCGGCTACCCCCGGTCAACCCCGGGCTATCCCCGGTCAACCCCGGGCTATCCCCGGTCAACCCCGGGCTATCCCAGTGCGGCCCGGAATTCGGCCGCGAGCCCGGCGGCCGCGTCCCGCAGCGCGCCGATGTCCGGGCCGGGCGACAGCAGCGACCGGGACGCGCTGGGCATCACCCGGCCGGGGCAGGCGGCGAAGGTCCGCGCCACGTCTGCGCTGGTGGCGCCCTGGGCGCCGACCCCCGGGGCGAGGAACAGCGCGTGCGCCGCGGCCAGGGCCAGCGGCGGCTCCCGCGGCGAGGGGCCGACGACCGCGCCGACCGGCCCGATCCCGCCCGGCGTCAGCGCCGCGTTGAGCGCGCCGATCTCGGCCAGCAGCGTTTCCTCGACCGAACGGCCCCGGTCGTCGCGTGCCGCCTGCACGGCGCGGCCCTCCGGGTTGGAGGAGCGGGTCACGACCAGCAGGCAGGCGCCGGCCTGGTCGGCGCGCGACACGAAGCTGCCCATCGCCGCCAGGCCCAGGTAGGGGTGCACGGTCACCGCGTCCGCTTCGAGCGGGGCGCCGGCACCGAGGAACGCCTCGGCGTACGCGTCGTTCGTCGACCCGACGTCGCCCCGCTTGACGTCGAGGATCGTCAGCAGCCCGGCGTCGCGGGCGCCGGCCAGCAGGCGCTGCAGCGTCCGGATGCCGCGCCAGCCGTGCCGCTCGTAGAAGGCCGACTGCGGTTTCACCAGCCCCACCGTGCCCGCGGCCGCCTCCAGCACGATGTCCGCGAAACGGTCCAGCCCGTCGGCGCAGTCACCGAATCCCCAGGCGCCCATCAGCGCCCCGGACGGATCCAGTCCCCACACCAGCGGCCCGAACCGGGCGCGGGCCGCCGCGAACCGCGCCGCGAACGACTCTGCCATGTCCTCAGACTGCCATAGCGCACCGACAGCGCCCCGCGGCCGCCGGGATCCTCGCCAGTTCCTGCAGTTCGGTTACCCGGTCGGCGGCTGGGGCACCCTGCAGCAGTACGTCCAGAAGTACCCGCACACGGTGGCCGCCTTCCAGAAGGCCATGGCGGAGGCGAACCAGGCCGCGGCCAGCGACCACGCGCTGGTCCAGCAGACCGTGTCGACCTACACGACCATCAAGCCGGCCATCATCTCGTCTATGGCGTTCGACACGTTCACCCCGGCCCTCAGCACCGCCCAGCTCCAGCACGCCGCCGACGTGATGTTCCAGTACGGCTTCCTGCACAAGAAGCTCGACGTGGCCCCGATGATCCAGCCCGCCCCGTCCGCCTCGCCGTAAGCCCGGCCGGCCGTCGGCACGGCCGCCCGGACCCAGCCGGGACGACGCCGGTCAGAGGACGACAGCCACGACGATCAGCGCGATGATCACCGCCAGCGTGACCACGAAGACGTACCACCGTTGCCGCTGGTACGAATGCTCCTCGCGCTGGCCGGTATTCTGGCCGGTCACGGCGGGTCCCCGGGCAGTTCGACGTGGTTCTGGGCCATTATCCATCGCAGCAGGGCCCGGATGGACGCGTGGATGCCGCCGTCGGTGTTCATCACGGCGGCCGTGTGGAAGAAGCGGACCTCCCTGAAGTTGAGCTGCGCCGACCGGACCAGGTTGCCCAGGCCGAGCTCGTCGCGGGCCCACGCGGCCACGTCATCGCCCGGCGCGTCGATCAGGTCGGCCCGGCTGAAGGCCACCGCGAGCCGCGCCTTGTTCAGGTTCACGCCCATTTCCTCCATTTGCTGGTGCGCCTGCTGGTAGGCCAGGTCGGGGGAGGGGGCGGCCGAGCGGACATCTTTCAGCTTCGCCTGCTGATCGGGGGGCAGCCGGTCCCAGAATGCCTCGATGGACAGCGGGTCGATGACGAGGATGAAGGTCCCGGCCTTGTCCAGGTACCCCAGTTCCTGGGTGCGCTCGCTCCGATAGAAATACTCGCCCGCCGCGTCGAACATGTGCAGAATCCGGGTGCTGTGCCTGGAGGTGAGGCAGATCACGTAGGCCGGGGGCAGCTCGACCGGGGTCTTGAGCGTGGCACTTTCCGGGCCGAGGACCCGGTCGGCATTGCCCAGCCTGCGGGTGGTGTCGGCATTGCCGAACTCGACGGCAAACCGTCCCGCCCTGGCCTGTTCCTGCTCCGGCCGCTCCTGCTCGGACCACATCCGCAGCTGCAGGACCATGCTGAACAGCAGGCGGGTCTTGCCCGCGCCGGCCGCACCGAAGAACGGCAGCACGATTTCCGGCGCCCGCCCCGGGTGGTGCTCCAGCGAGTGGCCACAGTATGGGCAGAACGCGCTCATCCGCGACGAGCCGAACAGCAGCAGCGTGTTCATCCGCGTGCCGCAGCGGCAGCGGCGCCGCAGCACGCCGAAACGGCCGGGCCGTACGTCACGGTGCCGGTTCGGGCAGTCCGGACTGGGGCATTCGTACCCCGGATAGGGCACCCGCCGGTAACAGGCCGGGTTCGGGCAGACCATCCGGATGTTCTTGACCCGCAGCACGGCCGAATCGGCGCCGCGCAGTACCGTTCCGGCCGCCCGGACGAAGGCGGCCGAGACGCCGACGACGGCCAGGTGAATGACGGCGCAGCCGGCCGTGACCACGATCCCGGCCACCGCGCCCACCGTCATCCCGATCGCCCCGCCGAAGCCGAGCGGCCAGGTCGCAACGGCCCGGCCGGCCCCGAACGACGATCTGACGGCGGCGGTGCCCTGCTGCCAGAGCCACCGGCAGTTGCCGCGGGCGACGCGGACCGCGTGATCCGCGTCGACCACGGCGGGGCCGTAGAAGTACTGCGGGATGGCCGGGTCGGGATTGTCCGGCAGCTTCAGCGGGCGGCTGGGCCCGGACCGCAAGGCGGACCGGAAGGCCAGCACCTGCCCCAGGCCGTACAGGTAGGCGGCCGGCATCCCGGCGCCGTAGACGACGAAGGCGGATACCGCGGCGATCGGCACCGCGCAGCCTATATAGGCCAGGTAGAGCAGCCCGCCGATGACGAAGCCCACGGCGGCGACAACCTGCATCGATCAGGCCTCCCCTCGTCTCGCGCCGCTACGGCTGCTCATTGGGCGGCCGGGCGCTCTGGCCCGCTGGCCGGGGGGCTGTCGCCTGCTGGCCGGGCGCTGTCGCCTGCTGGCCGGGGCCTGGCGGCCGGTGGGAGGAGGCTGTCGTCCGCTGGCCGGGGGCTCCCGCCCCGGAACCTCCGGGTAAGTGCGCTGTGGTGGGCGTCCCGCCAGGCCTGGAAGGACTGCGCCAGCGCGCCGTCGTCCTCGAAGGACTGGCCCAGGGTGCTGAGATCGCGGCGGCGCCACCGGCGGACCTGCTCGAAGACGCCCGCCAGCCACCCGGTGAGTACCGGCTGGGCCAGGACGTCCGGATGGGCGATCGCGGTGAAGGTCCGCCGGGCGAGCCCGATGTCGGCCTGCAGCGGCGTCAGCCGTTCGGTCAGCATCAGGCAGAAGGCGGCGGCCACCTCCTTCGGGCAGCCACGCAGCGCCTTATCCAGTGGGTCGGCCTCGGCCAGCAGCGGGGGCAGTTCCCGTTCCAGCAGGCGGCGGGTGTCCTGGTCAGCCGCGGTGTACTCGCCGAACAGCCGGGGGAAGACCCCCACGCTGCCGCGCGGGCCGGCCTGGTGCGCGAAATCCAGCAGCGGCACGATGCGCACCGCGTTGCGCACCGGCCGGGTTGCAGGTTCCGGCAGCAGCGGCAGGATCGGGTGGTCCTGCAGCGCCCGGGCGAGCCACAGCCAGTCGTCCGCTGTCGTCCCGCGGGCCGGGACGGCCCCGATCTGCGCCCCGAACCAGTCCAGCACGTCGGGCGCGGGGGGTTCGGAATCGGTGAGCGCGCCGAGCAGCTCCGTGATGTCGTCGGCCGGGCAGCCCGCGGGCCACAGCAGGCGCAGCAGCGCCGCATCGACCCGTGGCGACCGCTGCGCGCCGTCCCGGACGTCAACGATCTCGTCGAAGGCCTGCAGCGGCTCCCGGTCACCGCGGGCCACCGACTGGATGAGCCACAGTTCGGTCAGCTCCGGATGCCCGGCCAGGTCGTCGCGGTGCAGCAGGGCACCGACGGGGCCGCGCAGCAGCACCTCGGTCACCTGCGGCGGCTCGGCGGCCAGCCGTTCGAGCAGCCCGCGCAGCACGGCCGGGTAGGCTTGGACGAGCCTGGCCGCCGCCGGCTCGAGCAGCGCCGGATCGAGGCGAGCCCGCCCGTACCGTTCGAGTTCGCCCGCCGGGAGCGCGACCCCGGAGGCGGCCGCCCACTCCAGCACCGCCAGCGCCGTCGCGGGCGTGGCCACCTCCAGGATCTCGGTGGCCTGCTCGCCCGCGGTCACCGCGGCCGGGCTGGTGAGCCGGACCGGCAGGGCCGGCTCACCAGCCCGCAGCTGCGTGACGACCCGGCCGATCAGCAGGCGTTCCAGGTGTTCGGCCCTGGCCGGGGCGGGCAGCCGCCGGGCCAGGTCGAGCAGCCCCACGAGCCGCCCGTCCGCCAGCGTGCCCGCCGGCTGGGCGAGCGCGACGCCGAGCGCGACGTCGGCGACCTGGGCCGGTATCCAGCCGGCCGCGGCGGGCAGCCACCGGGCCACGGCGTCCGCCTCGCCGGCGGACAGCGGCCGGCCGAGCACCCCCGCCGCGACCGCGACGGGCGCCAGCCAGTCGTCCAGATCTTCCTCCGCCCCCGTGGCGAAGGCCGTGGCCTGCTGCCACAGTCCCGCCGCCGCCATCACCCCGGTGCCCGCGAGCAGGGCGGCCAGCGGATGGACGCCGCCGCCCGGCGTCTTCCCGGCGGCGAGGTCGAACAGCTGGAAACCCGCACCCGCGTCGGGCGGCAGCATACCGGGCAGGAGCCCGATGAGGTGGTAGCGGGCATAGCTGGGCCGGTGGCTGTAGGTGGTGAACGTCATCCGGCGCGCCAGGCGCTCGCCCAGCAGGTACGAGACGGCCGCGATCCACCAGGCGTTCTCGGTCACGTCGTGGCTGGCCACCAGCACGGGCTGCGCTCCGGCCATCGCCCGGCCCACGGCCGTGAGCAGCTCGGGCAGGACCTCGCCGGCGCCGTGCGCGTCGAGGAACGCCTGGGTGCCCGGGCGGTCAATGACGCCGCGCGCGGGCGGCCCCGGCAATTCCGGCAGTTCGGTGTCGCCGGCCGGGCTGCTGCGCCACAGCCCCGCCTCCCAGAGCTCGGCCGGCAGCAGCGGACCGAAGTCCTGCTCCGGCGTCCCGGTCACGAGGGCGTGGACGAAGTAGTTGCCGGGGCGGCCCGAGTAGTCGGCCCCGGTGAAGACCACGTTCGTGACGATCGCCGTGCCCGTCGCCTCGCTCATGCCGTAGGAGAGCGCGACCGGGTAGGCCTCCGGCTCATCCGGGCACGGGTCGGCCTGCAGCCAGCGCGGCGGCTCGTAGACGGTACGTTCCTCCACCTCGCGCAGCACGACCGGCGGAACACCGGGCGTGATCGCGTTGAACTGGTATCCGCCGTAACCGGCCAGGCCGTGCTCGCAGGACGTGTAGTAGAGCTGCTGAAAGGCCATGCCAGCCTCACTTCACCGGGATGATTCCGAACTGCGCGAGGATCCACAGGATCGGGCTGGTCACCCGGTAGGGACGGATACCGCGGGCGCTGATGCGGTTGTCCGCCGTGGGTGATTCGCCGAGCGCGGATACCCCGAAATAGCGGTAGTGGCGATAGTTCAGCTGGGCGATCTGGTCGATCCGGGAGCCGTTCCACCGGGCGAGCAGCCGCTGCATCTCGGTGTGCACCTCCCGGCTGTCGCGATCGTCGAAATACGACGTCTGGGGCGGCGGGCGGAGCAGCGGGCTGGTGTCCTTCAGGTCGTGCAGCAGCGCGTCCATCTTGGTGAACACGATGGCGAGCGGATTGCGGATCCGGTCGTTCGGCTTTTTCACCTGCGCGGCCAGGATGAGATCGGTGATGTTCTCCAGCACGTTGGCCGGTTCGTCGTCGGTCGTGCCGGGCGTCGGCAACCGGGTATCGGCCGCGGCCAGCCCCCGCGCCCCGGGCATCTGCAGCGGGTCCAGGAGCAGCAGGATGCCATCGGCCGCGCCCAGGTACCGGACGTTCTGCTCCACCGACCGGGCCGAGCGCAGGTCCTCACCGGCGGTGTCGAAGAACGACAGCAGGGTGCGCTGCGGTTCACCGTGGCCGGCCAGGCCCGCCCGGCCCAGCGGGCCCCGCGGGCCTGGGCCCCGCGCCGCCGCCCGGCGGCCCTCGGTGGTGAAACGGAACACCAGCGGTGCCCGGTTGGGCGTTCCGGCCGCCGTCGTCGTCGGGGCCAGCAGTTTCGAGTCGCGGTACATCGGCCGCTCGTAGTCGCGGGTGAACCGCTCGCGGGTGTAGTCATCGGCGCCGGTGATCGCCGCGTTGAGCCGCTGCCCGGTCTGGTGCATCAGCTCGTGCACGAGCACCGTCATGAACACGGTCTTGCCCGCTTCCTTGGCGCCGACCGGCACGATCAGGCGGCTGGGCACCTTCCCGAAGTGGACCGGGAGCCGGCTGTGGCAGACCGGGCAGATCCGGATCGTGGTCTCGCCCCGGCACTGCGGGCACTCGGCCGCGCTCTGCCGCCCGTCGCCGGCGAAGGCCGGCGGCAGCGCCTCGTTGAATCCGGTGCGCTCGCGCAGCAGGGGGTCGACCTGCGGGGCGCAGCGCCGGCCGGACCGGCTGATCCGGCCGGAGCACCGGAACCAGATCTGCGGCGCGGAGATCTCCTCGTAGCAGTACGGGCAGTGCAGCCGCGTACCGGACGCCAGCCTCACCGGATCCTCATCTCGTCCGCGGGCGGCGGGAAGAGCAGGACGCGCCGGGCGTCCGCGCCGTGCTGGCCGGTGGCGGCGGCCGGGTCGGCGAAGCAGGCCAGCCAGACCGGCCGCTTCGTCACCTGCACGGTGATCGTCACCGGCTGGCCCGGCGCGATGGGCTGCGGCCCGGCCCGCTGCACCGCTTCACCCTCGGCGGGGTCGTCCGGAGCGTACGGGCCGGTGGATTGCACGACGACGAGGGCGGGCAGCTCGGTTTCCCGCTCGGCGGACAGTTCGACGAGCCGCTGCTGCGGGCGCCAGCGGCCGGCCCGGCGGATCCGGTAGTGGACCGCCACCCCCCGGGCGGGGACGCGGACCTGGGCCCCCGGCGAGGTGACCCGGCCGCCCGGCTGCGGGTAGAGCACGCAGACCTCGATGGCCGTCGCCGCGGGCCCGACCGTGATCACCACGCCGCCCTCGTCGTCGTAGCCGCGGCGGGAGCAGCGGTGCTCACCGCCCGGCCAGCGGACCAGCGCGTCGGTCGCGTCGCCGGGCCACACCCAGCCCAGCCGGACCTCATCGTGCATCCGGTCCGCGGTCAGGCCGCGGACCGGTTCGGCCAGCCGGACCTCCGTGGCCCGGCCGACCACCGACACGTTGCGTCCCATGGTCAGGGCCAGCAGGTAGTGGCGGCCGGGCCGCAGGCGCAGTTCGAGCACCTCGCGGCCGTCGCTGCCCCGCCGCGGCACCCCGGAGATGACCCGGAGCCGGGCCGCGTCCTCGGGCCGCAGCAGGGTGCCGGCGGGCCACGGCGGCGGTTTGGCGCCGAGGGCCAGCCGCACCTGGCCGTACCCGGGCGGTGTCCAGCGGGCCACGACCACGGGGGTGCCGTCGCCCGGCCCGGTGACGTCCAGGTCGGTAACGGCCCCGGGTCTGGGCTCGGGGATCGCCCGCTCGACAATCCCGGCCGAGAGGCGGCGCTGGCCGCCCGGGGCCCGGTAGGCCGTCACGATCCGGTAGTAGTACTCGGTCCCCGTGCGCAGTCCGGTGTCGGTGAACCCGGTCAGGACGGCATCGACCGGTGTCCCGTCGTCCAGCGCCCGGACCGTGTCCTGACCGCGCACGACCAGCACACGGTCCGCGCCGGGATGCGGCCGCCAGGTGACGGCGACCGAGGTGTCGGCGGCGGTCACCGACACGCGTGTGACGTCCGGTGCGAAGGTTACCGGCGGCGTGACGGCGGCCGGTGACCAGGTCTGGCCGCCGCGCCCGGCGAAGACGCTGTAGAAGAGCTCGGCTCCCGGCGGCGCGTCGGCGTCCTCGATGCTGTGCTGCCCGGTCCGGGTGACCACGGGGGTCCCTTCGGCGGGGGAGGCGGGAGGTCGGTCCTGGCCGCGCGTGACCCGGTAATGCACGCCGCCGGCCAGCGCCGGGCTGGGGGTCCAGGTGACCACCACGTGGTCACCGTCCACGGTGGCGGTTGCCTGGCCGGGCGGCGGGGGCGGCAGCGCCGCCAGCCGCCCGGCCAGGCCGGTGTCGTCGCGGGCCAGGTTCATGGCCTCGGCCAGCAGGCGGGCCGCCTGCTCGGGGCGGCCCCCGGCCTGTGCCTGGCCGGCCCGGCCGCTGAGCTCGGCGACCTCGGCGTCCAGCGCCGCGAGCCGCTCGTGCAGCGGGTCCCCGGCCGGCAGCCCGGTGCCCAGCCGCTGCGCGCTGCGCAGCCGGCTCCCGGCCAGCTCGTTCGTCACCTGCTGGCGCAGGGTCTCGAGCGCGTCCGGGGCGACGATGGCAGCCGCGATCAGCCCGGCCTCGTCCTGGTCCAGCCCGAGCTCGGCCGCCTGCGCGGCGATGCCCCGCTGCAGGAAGCCGCTGCGCGCGAGCTGCCGCAGCGGTTCGACCACCTCGGACAGCAGCAGCGTGTCCAGGTCGCCGGGCTGGCGTGCCGCGGTCCGCAGGATGGCCAGGACGTTCTCGCCGGGCGCCTTGGCCGGGTCCGTGTAGGGCAGGGCGCCTGCCCGGCGGCGCGCCGCGGCGATGGCCGCTTCGTCCAGGGCCCGCCCGTCGGCCAGCCGGAACCCGCCGAGGACCCGGAAGCCAGCGGAAACGTCCTCCCCGAAGACGACCTCGGCCGACAGCGACCGGCCGAGCCGCTTGAGGTGCCTGGCCAGGTCAGCCTGCTTGGGGTGCGGGGCCGGCGGCAGGTGCGGGAATTCCCCGACCACCGCGACGCCCGTCTTCCGGAGCGCCGCGGCGACCTCGGCATCGGTGACGGCCCCGCCGACCGCATCGCGCAGCCTGGTCACCGTGGCCGGCCCGACGTGGGTGGCCGCCCCGGCTTCGGTTTCCGCCAGCCGGCTCAGCCGCTGCACGTTGTCCCGGCGGGCGTGCGCATGGCGCTCGGCGAAACCCGCCGGGGTGAGCCGCCCGTCCCGCTGGAGCGCGCCGTGCGCCGTGATCAGGGCCTGGGCGAGCGGGGCGTACGTCCGGGTGGTCCCCAGCTCGCGCCAGTAACCGAGGACCGCGGCGATGTGCGCGGCGAAGACGGCCGGGTCGGCGACGCCGCCCGGCAGCCCGTACCGCACGTACAGGTCGGGGGGAGGCACGTTGCCCGACCGCCGCGCCGGTTCCAGTACGTCGCGGCGGTACCGGTCCCGATCCCAGTCCACCTATCCGTTCACCTCGTAGCGGGCCACCGCGCTGGTGGCCCGCTGCACCTCGGCCTCGTCCAGGCCGCCGATCTGGATCTCGAACCGCACCTCGCGCCCGGAGTCGGCCTCCTGGCCGTGCACCTTCAGCAGCCCGGTCTCGGACATGTGGAAAACGACCTGGAACGGCGCCCCGGCCGGGCGCGGCGGCAGCTCGCTGAGCGCACCCTCGCCGATGTGCGTGTTGTGCTCGAGTTCTTCGGAGGCGACCTCGCCGGCCTGTTCCCAGACCTCCAGGCTGACCTCGCGCTGATTGTCCCTGACCGTGCGGAACGTCTCCGGCCCGGTGTCGGCCGGCAGCGGGGTGTTCGCCGTGAGCAGGTGCACGATGTAATGCCGGGCGCGGTGCGGGTCCGTTTCGAACAGGGGGTCCGTGCTGTCCACGACCTTGAGCCCGAAGGCGCGCGGCACGACGGTCGCCACCCGCTTGCGGGCAATGCTGCGGACCTGTTCCTCGCTGATCCCGAGCTGGTCAGCGACCTCTTGCGCGGTGCCGGCGGCCGGGCCGGATTCCCCGGTGCCCGCCATGGTTCCCTGCACCTTCTGCATGAGGGCGAACAGCGCGGCGCCCTTGGCCACGGCCAGGTGCGGGTCCTGCAGCCGGGCCTCCAGCCCGAACCGCTCCCTGAGCGTCCGTGCGATGGCCGGCATGATGGTCATGCCGCCGACCAGCAGCACGTCATCGAACCGTTCCACCCCCTTCTGCCGCGCGGTGGCGATCGTCCGCTCGGTGATCTCCATGGTGCGTTCGAGCAGTTCGGAGGTGAGCTCCTCCAGATGTTCCCGGGTCAGTTCGAGCTGCACGACCGACCCGTCGAACCGCACGTTGTGCTTACGCGTCTGGGTGGAGCTGAGCTGTCTCTTCAGCTGTTCCGCGGAGGTGGCCAGGTCCTGCATGAACTGCTCGTCGCCCGCCGGATCGAGCTGCGGGTACTGCTCGGTGAAGCCATGCAGCAGGAAATCGATGATCGCCGAATCCCAGTCGGCTCCGCCCAGGTGGTGGTTGCCGTCGGTGCAGACGACATGGATGTCGTCGCCCTCGATGCGGATGACGGTGGTGTCGAACGTCCCGCCGCCGAGGTCGTAGATGAAGATGTGCCGCGGCCCGCTGTCTTCCCCGAGCGCCTCGTAGTTCAGTGCGGCGGCCACCGGCTCGGCGATCACGTCGAGCACGGTCAGCCCGGCGATCTGCCCGGCCGTGCGGGTGGCCTCGCGCTCCAGCACCCCGAAATAGGCCGGCACGGTGATGACCACATCCCGGACCTCCTCGCCGGTCTGTTCGCGGGCGGCCCGGGCCAGCTCGCGCAGGATCAGCGCGGAGATCGACTCGGGTGTGTGGTCCTGCCCGTGGAACGCGTAGTGCACGTCCTGGCCCATCTGCCGCTTGATCAGCTCGACGACCAGGTGCGGGGCCAGCAGCGCGGAGTCCTTGGCCTGCCGGCCGACGACCACGTTGTCCGGCGACTCGAAGTAGACCACGGACGGCGTCGTGTCCTCTCCCACCGCGCTCTTCAGGACGACCGGCCGTCCCGTCTCGTCCACGTACGCGATGCAGGAGTAGGTGGTGCCGAGGTCAATTCCGTAGGTAGCCATGTCACCTCACTATGAGTGCGGGTCGCCGGGGGCCTGCCCGGCCTCGCCGCGGTCTGGGGAGCCGTCGCGGTCCGGGGCCTCGTCGCGGTCCGGGGCCGCGTCACGGCCGGGGGAGTACTGGTAAAAACGCGCGTGCAGCGGACGCCTGATCCGGCCGGTGTCGCGCTCGATGAACCCGTCCGCGACCACCTCGGCCACCGTGTTGTGCCGGGTTTCGTCGCCGGAGGGCACCACGGCCAGCGGGCGGTGCCGCTCGCGCAGGAAGGGGTCGCCGGGTTCGGCGGAGAAGACCTCGTATCCGCACCGGTCCAGGACCTGCGCGATGTCCTCGGCGAACGACCAGAGCAGCCGCTCCTGCTGCTCGTCCGCCCCGAGCCGGCGGACTTCCCGGCTGAGCTGGTCATACAGCCGGATCAGGTCCGCCACGACGGGCTCCAGGACGACCCGCCCGATCCCGCCGCGGAGCCGCTGGTTCTCCTCGTGCAGCCGGTCGATGAGCGCTTCCCGGTGCGCCGAGCGACGGTGAAACTCCGATAGCTGCCCCTCCACCTTGTCGAAGCGGCCGGTCAGTTCGCCCAGCACCGCCATGGCGTCGCCGGCCGCCGGCCGCGGAGTGCCCGGCGCCGGGCCGGCGTCCGGCGCCGGGCACGGTTCCTCCGCCGGGTGCGCCGGGGTCTGCGCCGGCCCGGTTCGGTCCTCGTCTTTCTCGGTCACGCCGCCACCTGGTTGCTTAGGACACAACAGAAAAAGCATCGCTCACCTGCAGCAAAGTCTCCAGACCCGGACGAGCATTGTTGCCTGGCCAGACATGCCCCGATCCGGGCCTTCCGGTATATACCAGAAATTACCGCCCGTTATGGCTGACCTAAATCAGGAGGAGGCAGCCATAATGACGAAAACAAGTATGTTCGCGTCCCCATTGTGATGTCCCGGAAAGCGGGCGGATCTGGGTGCCGAATTCGCCCCGGCGCGTCCTCGTCACGCCGGGCTATCCGCGTGCCTGGCCCGCGCTCCCGCCGGTCCCGGCGCGCCGTACGCCCCGCGCCAGGCCGGTTCCTGAGCGCTCCCGGCGCGTCAGCCCGGCCCCCCGGGCCGTTCCTGAGCGTTCCTGAGCGGGGGCGGCTTCCGCCCGAACCGGCTACCCGCCCCCGACCAGCGGAATCGCCCGGCTCTGGAGTATTTTGTTCTGGGCGAAGCTTGAGGATTCATCCAGCTTTCGCCAAGATCCATGTGCGCATCATGTTCCCAATGTGAGGCGCGTGGCCGCAGGCCGACGGCGATCGCGGACCTGGGAGGCGGCGGCTCGTGGGGAATCTGCTCATCGCACGCGACCGTTGGCAGCGGCGCGTGGACCCGTCGGCCGATCCGGGCGCCGCGGGACCCGGGCCGGGCCGGCGCTGGTCGTGGCGGTGGGCGCTGTACCTGGGCCTCGGCTACCTGGGCCAGGTGGCCCTGCGGCTCTGGCTGAGCCGGTCGCAGACCGTTCCGCTGGCCAACCCGGACGAATCCGCGTACCTGGTGATCGCGCGGGTGCTCGCGCACGCCGGGGCGCCGTCCGATTTCTCCTACGGGACCCTGTACCAGAGCGGCTACCCGCTGCTGCTGGTGCCGATCTACTGGTTCACCAGCAATGCGGTGACCGTGTACCACGCCACCATGGCGGTCAACGCCGTGGTCAACGCCGCCCTCATGCCGCTGGCCTATCTGGCGTTCCGGCGCCTGCACCTGCGCCGCTGGGTCGCGTTCGCCGCCGCGGCGGTCGCGGCCGTCGTGCCGGAAGGTGTCTTCTACACCCAGTACGCGCTGTCCGACGCGATCTTCCCGGTCGTGGTCCTGGCGTGGCTGCTCTGCGTGCACAGCTGGCTGACCACGCAGAGCACCCGCGCCGCCTACGCCACGGCGGTGGGCTCGGCCCTGCTCGCCGGGTACGCCTATGCCGTTCACCCGCGTGGTCTGGTCGTGGTGATCGGGTTCGCCCTCGTGGCGATCTTCGCCGGGGTGCGCCGGATCGTTCCCGCGTGGACGCTGGCCGCCGCGGGGCTGACGCTGGCCGTGGTCGTGGCGGGCTCGCTCTGGCTGGACCGGCACATCTCGGACCTGCTCTACCCGGAGGGCCCGCGCAGCCTGAGCAGCGAGGCCTGGTCCCGGCTGACCAGCGTCAAAGACCAGATCTACGTGCTGGAGATGGCGGGGGGGCAGCTGTGGCGGCTCACCCTCGACACGTGGGGGATCGCCGCGATCGGCCTGATGGCGGCGGTGGTGGCGGTCTTCCGCCGGGGCGTCCGCCGGGACCTGCGGATCATGGCCGCGCTCGCGGTGCTGGTCACGCTGGCCATCGTCTACATCGCGCCCGCGGCGCTGCCGGACGGCCAGCAGCCGAACTGGGCCTCCGGGCGCTACCCCGACGCCATGAGCGTCACGTTCTTCATCGTGGGCATCGTCGTGCTGCTGCGGGCGCGCGGCTGGCGGCTCGCCGGTTACGCGGCCGCCGCCGGGGCGCTGGCCGCCGGGACCGCCGTGGTGGTGGTCCACTACGCGGGCTCGCCGCAGGACGTGACCGGATTCGCCGCCTTCAACTGGGCTGACCCCGCGGTGCTCACACAGGACTGGACCAGCCTCAGCGTGCCGGAGGCGACGGTGGCCGGCCTGTCGCTGCTGGCGTTCTGGGTGCTGGCCGCGCTGGCCCTGCGCCGGCTGTCCGGCCGGTCGTTCGCGCGCTGGCGTGCCACGCTGCTCATCCCGGTCGCGGCGATGAACCTGTTCGCCCTGGTCCAGATGACCACGCACGTCTCGCAGGCGAGCACCCCGTCCCAGCAGGCCAACTCGCTGGCGCTGGTCACCGCTGCCGGCCTGAAACCGGGCGACCGGGTTGCCGTCGACAACGGGCTCTCGGCCGACTGGCAGAGCTGGATACCCCAGTCGTACGAGGTGTGGTGGAGCGAGCTGGACTTCTTCAGCGCCAACAGCGCGCCGGTGCCGGCCGGGACGACGGTCGTCGAGGTGCCCTGGCCGTCCGGGAAACCCGCGAGCGCGAGCTGGCCCAAGGCCCCGGCGGGCTGGCGGGTGGTGGCGGAAGACCGGCTCTACAACTGGGTCGCCTGGCGCGCTGCGGCCCCGTCCGGCCACTGAGCCCCGATCTGGCGGGCTGATGGAACGGACCTTCGACTGCCTGAGCCAATGACCCGCGCCTCCCCAGGGGCTGACCAGCCGGCGGCTAGGCTGTTCGCTGTGCGCAGCCGCGAGTCTCTCACCGCGCCGGAGACAGCGGATCGCCGCTCACCCGGCGCGGCGGGCAGCCATCGGCCGGCCGTCGCGCTCAGCCTCCGCAGGGCCGGGGCCTCGGCGTGGGCGATCGTCCGTGCCACGGCGGGGCAGGCGTGGGCCGACCGCGTCTTCGGGCTCGCCGCCGAGGCCGGATTCTGGGCCCTGCTGTCGCTGACCCCGCTGCTGCTCGTGCTGGTGGCCGCGGTCGGCTACCTCACGCCGCTGTTCGGCGCCCACCTCGTGGTCCAGCTGGAGCGGGACATTCTGCGCGGCGCCGGGCACTTCATGGCCCCTGCCGCGGTACAGCACGTCCTGCGGCCGGTGCTCACCGACGTGCTGCAGCACGGCCGGGGCGGGATCATCTCGCTCAGCTTCCCGCTGGCCCTGTGGACCGGATCCACGGCCATGAACACCTACGTCAACACGATCACCATCAGCTACGGGATGCGGCACGTCCGCTCCGCCGTGCGGGCGCGCCTCGTCGCGTTCGGGCTGTACCTCGGGGCCCTGGTGGCCGGCGTGGCCGCGTTGCCGCTGCTGGTCACCGCGCCCCGGTGGATCGCCAAGGTGGCTCCCGGCCCGGTGCTGTCGGTGCTGCGGCCGGTGGTGGCCATCGCCTACTGGCCCGTCCTGGTGGTCGTTTGCACCGGGCTGCTGGCCACGCTGTACCACGTGGCGGTGCCGGTGCGCGGCCGGTGGCGGCGCGATCTGCCCGGCGCCGTCGCCGCGATGCTGGTGTGGCTGGCGAGCAGCCTGCTGCTGCGCGCCTACCTGGCCTTCGCGATCGGGCACAGCCCCACCTACGGTGCCCTGTCGGCCCCGGTCGCCATCTTGCTGTTCCTGTACTTCAGCGCGCTCGCGGTGCTGCTCGGCGGCGAGCTGAACGCCCAGATCGCCGGGTGCCGCCCGGCTCCGCCGCGCCGCAGCCCGGACGGGTTGTCCGTCCCCTTGCGTTGACTACGCTGTCAGCATGGCTGATCAGGCGCGCGACGCCGCGGCGGGCACCGTGGCCACCGGATCGGCGGCTGCGGCGGGTCGCCCCCGCAAGGTCGGTTACCGCGCCGCCGCGCAGATTCTGGCCGAACGGGACCCGGTGATCGCCCGCCTGGTCGAGGCGGCCGGCCTGCCGAAATTCCCCCCGCCGGCCGAGACCAACTTCGCCACCCTGGTCCGCTCGGTCACCTACCAGCAGCTGGCCGGGGCCGCGGCCCGGGCCATCCACGGCCGGCTGATCCAGGCCCTGGGCGGCGAGGTCACGCCCGAGCGGCTGCTGGCCACCCCCACCGAGACGCTGCGCGCCGCCGGCCTGTCCGGCAACAAGACCGCTTCCCTCCAGGACCTCGCCGCCAAGGTCCTGGACGGCACGGTGGTGCTCGACGCCCGGCGGCTGGCCCGGGTCAGTGACGAAGAGGTCGTGGCGCGCCTGTCGACGGTCCGGGGCATCGGCAGATGGTCGGCGGAGATCTTCCTGATGTTCCAGCTCCGGCGGATGGACGTCTGGCCCACCGGCGACCTTGGCATCCGCAAGGGGTTCGGCCTGGCCTGGAACATCCCGACCCCCACCCCCAAGCAGCTCGACCTGCGGGGCGAGCCGTACCGCCCGTACCGGTCCGTGCTGGCCTGGTACTGCTGGCGGGCCGCGCAGCTCTACGGCGCGTCCGCCGCCAGCGCCGTGACCGCCTAGCTGCCGACCAATAATCGCAGCACAAGCGGCGCCCGCTGCGGGCCGCCTCCTCGCTGGCCCGGACCGTGTCCAGTTTTCCGCTTATGCGCGGGCTTCGTCGGACGATCCGCGGCAACCCTCAGGCGTCGGGCTTGGGCGGGCGGCGGCCCATGTTCACCATCAGCCCCTCGAGCTCCGCCCACCGGTTGCTCCACTCGGCGAGCGGGCCGAGGATGCCCTCCAGCACCCCCAGCTGCTCCTCGAACGCGGTGAGCTGAACCTGCAGGGCCTGGATGCTGCGCCGCTGCGCGGTGACGTTGGTGGCGATCGACTTCAGTTCCTTCGCCGACAGGGCCCCCGGCAGCGGCAGACCCGGCATCAATGGTATAGAGGCCCGGGGCGGGAGGGGCCCGCCCAGCCCGGTCAGGCTTTCCAGGTCCGCGGTCATCCGGCGCAGCTGAGCCACGAACTGCTGCACCGGGCCGGGGATGATCCCGCCGGTTGGCTTCTCGTCATCGGCCATCGATTCGCCTTCCCCCGGCCGGGCCGGATTCTCTGCCGTCTCGCCTAGAGTCGGCCTTTACCCGCCCAGAAGCAAGGACCGGGTAACGTCGGCCCGCCCGCGTCGCCGTCCCGCCCTGCCGCGTCCCGCGTCCCAGGGACCGGTCTCAGACCTTGATGTCGACCTCCCTGAGCAGGTCGACGATGTCGGGGTCCCCGAGGGAATCCACGATCTCCTGCCACAGCCTCATGTTGGGCCTTGGCCCAGGGAAAGGACCGGTCACGAACGGCGGAGTCGTCGAAGTAGATCCCCTCCTCCATCGGCGGGAGCTGTTCTTTGACGATCTTCTCGGCCAGCTCGCGAAGGCCGATTCCGTTTTTCGTGAGGTACAGATGCGAGAAAACGACGGGTGTCATGGGCAGCGCCTTGAACAGGCTTCCTCATTCCCGGAGACACGGGCCCCGTGCGACACTTGTGATGTCCGGATTCGGCTAGGCGCCTGGAGGGTGGTGGCCGTGACCCGCATGGGACTTCGTAATCCCGGTGACGGTACGGATATGCATGACCAGGTCGCACGGGTGGGGCGGGCGTGGTGGTGGCCCGCCATCTTCGGCGTGATCTCGATCGTCGCCGGGATCCTCGCGCTGGCCTGGCCGGGGCCGACGCTGGTCGTGCTCGCCGTCCTGTTCGGGATCGAGCTGATCGTCTGGGGCCTGTTCCGCCTGGTGGGCGCGCTGACCTTCGGCGAGGCGAGCGGCGGCGCGCGCACGCTGTGGGCCATCCTCGGGATCCTGAGCCTGCTGATCGGCTTCTACGCGCTGCGGCACATCGTGATCACCGTGCTGTCGCTCGGCCTGCTGCTCGGGATCTTCTGGCTGGTCGACGGGATCGGCCTGGTCGTCTCGGCCGCGGAGCACCGGGACATGCCCGGCCGGGGCTTCACCGTGTTCTCCGGTGTCCTGGGGATCATCGCGGGCCTCATCCTGCTGGTCTGGCCTGCACTGTCGATCCTGACCCTCGCCGTGCTGGCCGGGATCTGGCTGATCGTGACCGGGGTGATGCAGCTCAGCATCGCCCTCCAGCTCCGCCGGCTGTAAGTCAGCCAGCCACGCCCCCGTTAACCGGCCCGCGCGGGCGCCAGGACACGTTCGTGCGGTGTCCACATACCTTGGCGGATCGACGTTGGCCAGCTGGGCTGGAAGTGGCCCCTACGCAATCCGGTGACCGTTCGTGGTCACCGCACTTAGGCGGACCTCAGCAGAAGGCCCACCGAAAGGCCCCCTTCGAGAGGATGAGCCAATGACGGACAACACCTATTCGATCAGCGAGATCGTCGGCAGCTCGACCAGCAGTATCGACGACGCCATCCGGGGCGCGGTCGAGCGCGCCTCAAAGACCCTGCACAACCTCGACTGGTTCGAGGTCACCGGGATCCGTGGGCACATCGAGAACAACGCGCTCTGCCACTTCCAGGTCACGCTGAAGGTCGGTTTCCGCCTCGATGAGCCGCACGGCTGACCCGCCCGGGCCCAGCATGCCCGG
>Ga0335085_10005992_pt1 | contig 19331 bp, 17 predicted proteins | sample Lox_Sample_45_FD_206712 | JGI IMG/M metagenome (GOLD analysis project Ga0335085, IMG submission 206712) | Soil microbial communities from Loxahatchee National Wildlife Refuge, Florida, United States - Lox_Sample_4.5 | ecosystem: Environmental > Terrestrial > Soil > Wetlands | place: USA...
AGCCGACCGACGCCGCCGGCGCACCGCAGGACTTCCTCAAGCTCACGCTGCAGAACGTGCTCGTCTCCTCGTACCAGCTCGGAGGCGGCCTGATGGACGACGGCACCTACAGCGCGATCTCGACGGGTGACTTCGACGCACCCGCGGAGCAGTTCACGCTGACGTTCCAGAAGCTGGCGCTCCACTTCGCGTCGCCGTCGACCGGGATCGCCGCCGACGCGGCGATCGACGCGACGAGCAACTGACGGCGCGGCTCTTACGGCACCGCGACGGTCTTCGTCGCGGTGCCGGCGAGGCCGGAGCCAGCGTCGGTGGCGGTGACGACGAGGAGCCAGCGGCCGGCGGCGAGCGGTGGGCTCGTGCCGTGCGCGCGGAGACCCGCCAGCCGGAGCGGCACCTTGACCGCGCGCCCGGCGCGCTTCAGCACGGCACGGACGCTGCAGCGGCCGCAGGAGGTGAGCACGAGGTTCAGGGCCACCGAATGCCGCTCGATCGTCGCCGAGAGCGCCGCGACCTTCGGCGGCACCGCCGCGGGCGGGGCAGCCGCGTAGAGGATCCCGCCCAGGAGGAGCGAGAGGAACGGCGGCTCGGAGTAGGACTCGGACGTGTGGCCCATGGCCGTGTACCACGAGCGGCCGCCGTCGTAGTCGTGCCACCAGGTGATCGGGTGGTCGGGGCCCATCGCGTCCGGGCCGGCGTCGTACGTCGACTCGTCGACCGTGAGGAGCACGTGCACCGACGGGCGGGGGTTCGACGTGAAGTCGTACCACTCGTCCGTCCTCGTCCACGGCGACGGCAGCGTCTGCGTGCCGGGGCCGCGAGGGTCGGCGACGAACACCGTGGCCTGCTGGATCGCGGGATGGCTGAGGAAGTACGTGCCGACGAGCCCGCCGTACCACGGCCAGTCGTGCTCCGTGTCGGCGGCGGAGTGGACGCCGACGAAGCCGCCGCCGTGCTCGATGTATCGCTGGAACGCACCCTGCTGCGTGTCGTCGAGGACGTCGCCCGTCGTGAGCAGGAACATGACGGCGCGGTACTGCGCGAGGTTCGCGTCGGTGAAGGCGCCGGCGTCCTCCGTCTGGTCGACGCCGAAGCCGTTCTGGGCGCCGAGCTGCTGTACGGCGGCGATCGCCGCCGGGATCGAGTCGTGCCGGAACCCGGCGGTCTTCGTGAAGACGAGGATCTTCCAGCCGGGCTTCGCAGCCGGCGCCGCCGGGCCCAGGAAGAGCGCGGCAACGCAGACGGCCGCGAGGGCCGCAACCTTTCTATCCCTCGTCCGATGCCTCCTCGACGGCGCGGTGGCGGATCTCCTCGACCACGGTCGGGTCGGCGAGGGTGGTCGTGTCGCCGAGCGGCCGGTGCTCGGCGACGTCGCGGAGCAGGCGGCGCATGATCTTGCCGCTCCGGGTCTTCGGCAGCTCGGGGGTGAAGACGATGTTCGCCGGCTTGGCGATCGGGCCGATCTTGTCGGCCACGTGCTGGCGCAGCTCCTCGAGCTTCTCGACCGATCCCTCGACGCCGCCCTTCAGGGTGACGAAGGCGACGATCGCCTGCCCCGTCATCGCGTCGTTCCGTGCCGCGACGGCCGCCTCGGCGACGTCGTGGTGGTCGACGAGCGCCGACTCGACCTCGATCGTCGAGATCCGGTGGCCGGAGACGTTCATGACGTCGTCGACGCGCCCGAGCAGCCAGAAGTCGCCGTCGGAGTCGATGCGGGCGCCGTCGCCGGCGAAGTAGACGTCGCCGTACTTCGACCAGTACGTCTCGCGGTAGCGCTGGTCGTCGCCGTAGATCCCGCGCAGCATCGCGGGCCACGGTCGCTTGAGCACGAGGTAGCCGCCGCCTCCGGGGCCGACCTCCTGTCCCGCCTCGTTGTAGATCCCGGCCTCGACGCCCGGGAAGGGCCGCGTCGCCGAGCCGGGCTTCGTCGTCGTGATGCCGGGGAGCGGGGTGATCATGATCATCCCGGTCTCGGTCTGCCACCAGGTGTCGACGATCGGGCAGCGACCGCCGCCGATCCACTCGTGGTACCAGATCCACGCCTCCGGGTTGATCGGCTCGCCGACCGAGCCGAGGAGGCGCAGGCTCGAGAGGTCGTGCCGCTGCGCGTACTCCGGGCCCCACTTCATGTGCGTGCGGATCGCGGTCGGGGCGGTGTAGAGGATGTCGACGCCGTAGCGCTCGACGATCTCCCACCAGCGGTCCTTGTCCGGGAAGTCGGGAGTGCCCTCGTAGAGGACGCCCGTAGTGCCGTTGCAGAGCGGACCGTAGACGATGTAGCTGTGGCCGGTGACCCAGCCGACGTCGGCGGCGCACCAGTAGACGGAGTCGGGCTTGACGTCGAACACGTAGTGGTGGGTCGTCGCGACGCCGACCAGGTAGCCCGCGGTCGTGTGCGCGATCCCCTTCGGCTTCGCGGTCGTCCCGGACGTGTAGAGGAGGTACAGAAGGTCCTCCGAGTCCATCGGCTCGCAGGGGCAGGCGGACTCGTCGGTGGCCACCTCGTGCCACCAGTGGTCGCGGCCCTCCGCCATCGGCGTGTCGCCGCCCGTGCGGCGCAGCACGATGCTGTGGCGGACGCTCGGCGAGACCTCCATCGCCTCGTCGGCCGTCCGCTTGAGCGGCACGCGCGACCCTCGCCGCCACGCCTCGTCCTGGGTGATCAGCACCTCGCAGCCCATGTCCTGGAGCCGTCCCGACAGCGACTCGGCCGAGAAGCCGCCGAAGACGACGGTGTGCGGCGCGCCGATGCGGGCGCACGCGAGCATCGCGACGGGCGTCTCCGGGACCATCCCCATGTAGATGCCGACCGGCGTGCCCTTCTCGACGCCGAGCGCGCGCAGCGCATTCGCGAGCTTCGTCGTCTCCCGCTGCAGCTCGGCGAACGTCACCTCGCGCCGCTCGTCGACGGCCTCGCCCTCCCAGTAGTAGGCGATGCTGTCGCCGCGGCCGGCCTCGACGTGCCGGTCGACGCAGTTGTACGCGACGTTGAGCTTGCCGCCGACGAACCACCTGGCGTAGGGGAGCTCCCACTCGCACACGGTCTCGAACGCCTCGAACCAGCTCACCCGGGTCCGCGCCTCGTCGCCCCAGAAGTCGAGCGGGTCGCGGTCGTAGATCCCCGGCTGGGCGTTCGCCTGCGCCGCGAACTCCGGCGGCGGGCCGTAATGCCGCTCCTCGAGCAGCATCGTCTCGATGGCCGCTTGCGGCTGCGTCGTCTCGCTCATGGCCGCCGACGATACCGCTCGCCGCGTGCACTATGTCAGGCGGTGGCGCTCCTCGACCGTCTGCCCCTCGCGCCGACGCGCCGCGGGGGCGTGCTGGCGGCCTCGCTCGCGGCCGCCTTCGTGGCGCTCGCCGTGCTCGTCGAGGTCGGCGCGCTCAACTGGCTCGACCAGTTCTCGGTCGACCACCTGATGCCGTGGCTCGTCCCGAAGAGCGGCAAGGGGCTCAGCCCAGCGACCTTCTACCGGCCGTTCACGCTCGACACGCCGGCGCCGAACAAGCTGCTCGACCTCTGGACGTATCCCTGTTCGGTTCTGGTCTCGCTGCTCGTGCTCCTCACCTGTGCCTACCTCGTCTTGCGCCGGGCCGGCCCGCCTCCGGCGCTCGCGCTCGTCGCCGCCTGGGCCCTCGGCAACGCGATCGAGGTTCTCGGCAAGGGCGTGATCACGCGGCCCGGGCTGCACGAGACGGTCGACGGCACCCCGGTGCACCTGGTGCCCTTCGACAACTCGTTCCCGAGCGGGCACATGATCCGGGGCACCGTCGTCGCGTTCGCGATCGCCATCGTCTGGCCCCGCGCCACCCGCTGGGTCGCGCTGTGGGCGGCCCTCGTCGCGCCGGCCCTCGTCCTGCAGTCGGCGCACACGATCAGCGACGTCGTCGGCGGCGCGGTCGTCGGCGTGCTCGTCTGCGCGCTCGCGTACCCGCTCGCCGCCCCTGCGCGCGCGTGACCCCGGAGGAGCAGCGCCTGCTCGACGCGGTTGAGCAGGGGGAGATCGGCGACGCTCCGACCGTCCTCGCCTGGCTCGCCGGCAGCGCGCTCGAGCTCCCCCAGGCGGAGCTGAACGAGGGGCTCCGCCGCGCGATCCTCCTCGCAGCTGCGGGCGGCGACCCGCATCGCGAGCTCGGGGTCGACGACCGCGCCGTGAAGGCGCTCGCCCTCGATCTCTACAGCGACGAGCGCCGAGATGCCCTCGCCGGGCGCATCGACGCGCTCGTCCTCGCCGCGCGCGACCGGCCCCGCACGAGCCGGGCGCTGCTCTTCCTCGCCGCCGACCTCGATCTCGCCTGGCGGCTCTTCGCGCTCGGCCTGCTCGCGGAAGAGCTCTCCTCGGACGAGTGACACCTTCCGGGGGATCTGGCTCCGCCTTCTGAGGGATTCCCCTCATCCCGGTTCGGGCGTCGCCGATCCGGAGAACATGCGGCGTCTAACTCTTCTCCTCACCCTGTGCGCGGCTGCGATCTTCGTCTCACAGGCCGGCGCCTCGCAGGTCATCTCGACCAGCACCGTCACCGGCCTCGAGCTCCAGCTCAACGGCAAGGGCGAGGCCCTTCTCACGTACAGGTCGGCGGGCCGGCAGGTGCACGTGCTCGCCTGGGGCGCGATCAACGCCGCGCCCACGAAGCCGGGCACGAAGCAGGTCGCCTTCCAGCTCGACTACTCGGGCGGCTACCAGAAGTACTTCCTGAAGAGCCCCGAGGCGCAGGCCCTCGTGAAGCAGTACCGCAGGATCAAGGGCACGCCGGGCTACCTGGCGAACCCGGTGGTGAAGAAGCTGCGCGCCGTGCAGCTCGCGGCGGACGACTACTGGGCAACCGCCTTCCACGGCGGCTGCGGCCGCTACGACGGGCCGAAGCTCGCCTGGGCCGTCGCGGAGTGCAAGGCGCCCGACGGCACGTACTGGGCCGTGCAGGAATGGCAGCGCAAGCTTCCCGACTACGGGGTCGCCCCCACGGGCCTCGACGGGGCGTGGGAGGTCCATCTCTCCCACTGGAGCGGCCCGCTGCCCGTGCTCAGCGTCTACACCGACTGGGCGTGGCACCAGTGGAACCATCTCTACGGGACGTTCACGTACGACGGCCTGCCCGTCTTCGGCCTCGCCTCGACGCCGGGCGGCCAGCCGCTCGACAGCTTCGGGCGCAACGTGTACCTCGACACGTTCGACTCGAGCTACGGCAACGGCTGGATGCGGGAGAACAGCTTCCTGACCCACAAGGGCGACGGCGTCTTCTGCTACAGCGTGAATCCGCACCCCGGCCATCCCGCCGGCACGGGCACGCAGTACCGCGCCACGATCATGGGGCCGGGCGTGACTCCCGACATCATGTGGTCGGGACTCGCGCCGGGCGCCTACGACAAGACGACCGACGCCACACGCAACCTCGCGATCGCAAGCCTGCACGACTCGCTCTGCAAGCCGAACTGATCGCCGAACAGAGCTGAGCGCCGGCGCGGGCCCGCGAGCAACCGCGCCGGCGCTCCGCATCCGTCCGCTGGTAGTGGTTCCCGGTGGTGGTCGAGGGCGAGGAGCAGCGGGAGCTCTTCCGGCGCTGGCCCGCCGGGGTCTCGGTCGTGGTCGCCGAGGCCGGCGGCAGGCGTGCGGGCCTGACCGTCTCGTCGCTCGTCTCGGTCTCGCTCTCACCGCCGCTCGTCCTGATCTCCGTCGCCCGCAGCGCCTCGCTCTTCGAGGTGCTCGACGAGGCGGGGGAGTGGGGGGTCTCGATCCTCGCCGGCGACCAGGATCACCTCGCCCAGCACTTCGCGCGCAACGTGCCCCCGCTCGTGCAGTGGGACCGCATCTCGGTTCGCGAGGATGACGCGAGGCTGCTCGCGGGCGCGGTCGGGTGGCTCGTCGCCGGGACGGTCGAGCGCCTCGAAGCCGGCGACCACGTCCTCTTCCTCGGGGCCGTGCGGTCGCTCGAGCAGGGGCCTGGGCGCGGGGCCCTCGTCTACTACGACCGCCGGTACTCCGCCGTCTGACGTGTCGGGCGCGAGACGCCCTCGCGCAAACCGAGCGCCCTACGGCAGGTGCTCCCGGTGGAACCTCTTCTCGTCGTCCTCGCGCCACTTCGCCTCGTAGGCCTCCGCCTCGGCGAACTCGCGCTCGGTCTCCGCTTGCGCTTGCGCGTCCTCGCTTGCAGGGCGCTCGCCGGCAGCCGTCTTGCGACGTGAAGCGACGTACGCGACGACGACCAGCGGCACCGCAACGACTCCGAGGATGACCCAGGGCAGCAAGCCGGCAGCGTACCTGCCTCCGGGTGGGCAGGCGGCCGACGCCGGCGTTATCGTGGTGAGGTGACGTGGAGGGGCGCCACGACCGTCGCCTTGCTGAGCGCAGTGGTGCTCTCGGCGGTTGCGGCGGCGTCCGGCGGTTCGCCCGGCCTCTACTCGATCAACGCGACGCAGACGTGCTTCGCCCACCTGTCCAATGCCGTCGACGGGCTCCCGCCGGCGACGCCGCCGTCGCCGCCGGTGCTCTTCGTCAGGCAGCTTCCGGCGGACGAGATCCCCGCGCCCGTCGACGGCCGGGTCGGCGCCTGGAGCGGTCACGGGAGCGGGTATGCCGGGGTCACGCTCACGTTCTTCCAGGGGCCCGTCACTCGTAAGTGGCTCGACGCACTCGAGTCCGTGTACGGCGGCGGTACGGTCGTCCGGAACGTCGTCGTCTCCTGGGATCAGAAGTCGTCGCCCGCCGGGTTCCGTAGCACCGTCATGGGGTGTCTCCAGGTGGGACAGCTCGGTGGCGCGGAGATGCCGGCGATGCAAGCCGCGCCTGCAGCCAGCCTGGCGGCCTTCGGGGGCAACTGGGGCGGACACACCCGGGAGCTAACGCTCACCGCGACCGGCCGGGGGCTCGAGAACACCGACGACGGCTGCTGCAACCACGTGTACCGGCTGGGTCTGCAGATCCTGTCCGTGAGCGGCACCCTCACCGACGGCACCGCCCGGTACCGCGTAACGTCTTTTCAGCGCTACCACGACGGCGGGCCGAGCCTTCAGGTCGGCGAGACCGGGAAGCTCCTGCTGAAGGACGGGATCATCACCAACTCGCGGACGCACAACATCTTCTGCAGCGATCCCGCATGGGGCGCGACCGGCGCCTGCGGCGCGTAGGCTCGCCACAGATCAGGCCTGGTGCCGGCGGGTCGAGCCAGACACTGGACGGGGTCCTGATCGACTCCGAGCGCGTGTGGGACGAGGTGCGCGAGGCGCTCGCTCACGATCGCGGCGGGCACTGGCACCCCGGCGCCCAGGCGATGATGGGCATGAGCTCGCCCGATCGGTCGTTGCGTCAGGGACGCACGAGCCGGCGGCCGATACGGGCGTGGCCGAAAGAGCGCCTTGCGCACCCGGGCAGACCGATGGAGCATGCTCGGCACGACCCCGGAGTAGCTCAACTGGCAGAGCGACCAGTTGTCCGCTGGAGGGTTGCCGGTTCGGTGCGCCGGGAGACCGGCATGGAGAAGGAGATGAGAGAGCTCTACATCGAAGGAGTAGCGATCCACGGTGGCCCCGAGTCATGCGTTGGCGTTCGTGAGGGCGTCGGCGAAGCGTTGACAGGGGTACGTGTGGGCTGGGTTATTGAGCCGCGAAATGCATCTCGATCGGGGTGCTGACGCCCTCGAACCAGGCGGAAGGCAACACTGCTGGCGGCGTTATGCGCGAGTCGCCGGCGGGCCCTGCGCGGTCTGAGATCCTTGGCACGCACGGAATCTCCATGCATGGGAACCGGGAGATCCCACGGTCGCCCGTGGGTGTCGGCGATGCCCCGCCCTTCAGGGTTCGCGGGGTGGCAGGCCGATGCTTGACGGGACGCGGGGGGAACGCTTCGGCGGTAAGCCCTCGATGAACGGGCGTGGGAAGTCGGACAGGCCTGTAGTACCTGGGAAGCCGCCGAACAAGTCCGTGGAAGCGGGGGCGGAGGCGGTGGAGGGAAGGGGCCTGCCCAAGGGGAACGCGGCCAGTGAAACACCCCCCGGACGCAGTGCCGGGCCGGGCGTGTCAAGTGATCTGGATCGCGTGCGGGAAGTGGCACGAAGAGACAGGGATGTGCGGTTCACCGCGCTCCTGCACCACGTGAGCGTCGAGCGTTTGGAGGCTGCGTACCGGGCGATCCGCCCGGGGGCGGCGCCGGGCGTCGACGGGGTGACGTGGCGGGAATACGGCCATGACCTCGAAGCGAACCTTCGCGGTCTCCACGGCCGTGTCCACAGGGGCGCCTACCGGGCGTCGCCGACTCGGAGGGTGTTCATCCCGAAGCCGGACGGGCGGCAGAGGCCGCTCGGAGTCGCGTCGTTGGAGGACAAGATCCTGCAACGGGCGCTGGTCGAGGTGCTGAACGCAATCTACGAGTGCGACTTCGTCGGGTTCTCATACGGGTTCCGGCCGGGGCGTTCACCGCATGACGCGTTGGATGCGCTCGCGGTCGGGATCACACGGAAGAGGGTGAACTACGTGCTCGACGCGGATCTCCGTGACTTCTTCACCCGGCTCGATCAGGGCTGGCTGGAGCGGTTCCTCGGGCACCGGATAGCGGACAGGCGAGTCCTGCGCCTGATCGGCAAGTGGCTCAGGGCAGGGGTCATCGAGGACGGTGAGTGGTCGGAGACGATGGAGGGGACGGCGCAAGGGGCATCGGTTTCACCGCTGCTCGCAAACGTCTACCTCCATTACGTGTTCGATCTGTGGGCCGACCAGTGGCGGCGACGGTACGCGCACGGCGACATGATCGTCGTACGCTTCGCCGACGACTACGTGGCGGGCTTCGAGCATCGCGACGATGCCGAGCGGTTCCTTGCCGACCTCCGCGAACGGCTTGCGGAGTTCGCGCTGGAACTGGCCGAAGAGAAGACACGGCTGATCGAGTTCGGGCGGCACGCCGCCACGAGCCGCGCCAGACGTGGTCTCTCGAAGCCGGAGACGTTTGCGTTCCTGGGCTTCACGCACATCTGCGCGAAGGACAGGCGCGGACGGTTCAAGCTCAAACGCGTCACGAGCAAGAAGCGGGTGCGGGCCAAGCTGCACGAGGTGAAAACCGAGCTGCGGCGACGCCGACACCTCCCGATCCCGGAACAAGGGCGCTGGCTCGCCAGCATCCTGCGCGGGCACTACGCCTACTACGCAGTGCCCGACAACATCAGGGCGCTAAACACGTTCCGGTACGAGATCGCGTGGCATTGGTATCAGGTGCTCCGGCGCCGAAGCCAACGCACTCGCGTGACCTGGGGACGCGTCTGGCGCCTTGCATCCCGATGGCTCCCAACGCCCCACATCCAACACCCCTGGCCCGACGTGCGCTTCGACGCCAAAACCCAAGGGAGGAGCCCAGTGCGTTAAACGCGCCCGCTGGGATCTGTGCGGGGGGCAGCCCGAGCCACATAGCGAAGGGCTGTCCCTACCGCGACAATCCGGCCCCCGGGGGGCCCAGGACATTTGAAGGCCCGCCGCGAGGCGGGCCTTCGGGTAACTCAACTGGCGCGAACTGTCCTCGGACAGGGTACGCCGATCGGGCGTCATAACGCAACACTCGGGCCGGCGACCGCCGCTGACCCTCGAGGGCAACACCGGCTTGTGGTGCAACGTACGAGCTGGCTTGACTTTGTGACTTGCACCACTTGCGCTGGTGGCTTGCTGGCCGAGGCCAACGCAGCCACGCCCGAAGGCTTGCCTTCTCACGCGATCCGAGGCTCGCCAGACGTCGGATCTCGCTGCACCGACCAGCCGTCGTACGCCACCCCGTGAATCTCCGCGACCTCGCGCGCACGATCCGCCTCCGCAAGCGTCACCTCCTCGTCGGCGCCGATCTCGGCATGAGCCCCTGGCGTTCCGAAGCCAGCCTCACCCGCAGCGCCCGACGGAACGCGCAACGCTCTTCGAAGCTGGCGCCGGAGTGCGAGAAGAAATGCGTCACTCAGACTCGCGTCTCCTCCGGCACGCAGGCGCAGCCCAGCAACTCTGCCCGGGTCGGTAGTTCGGTGCACGGTGGGTCGGTGCTGCCACGGATGTAAGTACGGGCCGCACGGTAGAACGCTGTTCGCTGAGAGGAGCGCGAGATGCGTCGACGGCGTTTGCGCGTGACTGCCGCCTTGGCAGGCGTGATGCTGCTGCTTGGTACGTCTGCGGCGAGTCCGGCGGCGTCGGCGCCGGCACGTTGGATGATCACCGATCTCGGAACGCTCGGTGGGAAGCAGAGCTGGGCAACCGCGATCAACCGGCTAGGGCAGATCGTGGGCTACAGCGACACGGCAGACGGCCAGAGTCACAAATCGTCGGGTTGAGCACCACAGGGGGGAAGAAACGGCCCTACCACCCGTTTCTGTGGCAGGGCGGGCGGATGATCGACCTTTCTAAGCACGGTCTCAGGGTGCAGGGGACGTATGACGCTGTGGAGCACAACGGCGAGGGCGTGGTCGGCATCAACGAGCGCGGTCAGATAGCCGGGACAACCCTGGCGACCGGCAATCCGCGTGCGTACCTGTGGGAGAACGGGAAGATGACCGACCTCGGCACACTCGGCGGGAGCTACACCGTCGCCCGTGCGATTGACGCGCGCGGCCGGATCACAGGTCAGAGCTCGACCAAGAGCGATCAACGGCACGCGTTCCTGTGGCGGAACGGCCGCATGATTGATCTGGGAACGCTCGGTGGAAGGCTGTCTGCACCCGCTGCCATGAATGTGCGGGGCCAAGTCGTCGGGACGAGCGAGACGAGACGCACTGGTCCGGACGGTTCCTCGCCGGGGCACGCGTTTCTATGGCAGAACGGGAAATTGCGAGACCTCGGCACGCTCGGCGGGCCGACCAGCAGCGCCTCCGCGATCAACGAGAAGGGTCAGACTGTCGGGTCGTCGCAGAAGACCGGCACGGGCGCAGCCGTCGCCTGTCTGTGGCACGACCACACCATCCGGAGTCTCGGCGCGCTCGGCGGTAGATGGAGTGACGCGGTGGCGATCAACGTGCGCAGTCAAGTCGTGGGGACGGTTCAGACCCTCAGCGGAGCGAATCACGGGTTCGTCTGGGAGAACGGGCAGATGACCGACCTCGGCACACTGCCGAACGGGAACGACACCCAAGCGCGCGCGATCAATGAGAACAACGAGATCATCGGAAACAGCGTGTCGTTCAAGATCGGCCAATCGCGCGCCGTCCTCTGGACGCGGAGGCCCTGACCGACGACTCCACCCGGCCCCGGAGTAGCTCAAACGCCAGAGCGGTCAACTGTCCATTGAACAAATGCCTGTGCAAGTGACAAGCTCGCTTGCTCGTGCCGGCGTGAGCTCACCCGAACCGGACCGCAGCGGACCCCGAACTCATCGTGAAACCGCGTCCGCGGTCGGTGTCTTCCCCCAGGGCCGGACCGTGCCTTTCTCCGATGCGGGGCGGGCGCCGGCGTGCTGATAGTTCGTGTGGCGGATCCGCCACAGCAAAAGGAGGGCAACGTGGCCACAGTCGTTCGCGAGTCCCATCTGAAGGAGAACCCCTACGAGGTCGCCCGCGCGCAGCTGCACCACGTTGCGGAGACCTTCGACATCGGCGAGTCGCTCGTGCGCGTGCTCGAGCGCTGCAAGAAAGCGGTTGTCGTGTCTGTCCCGACACGGATGGACGACGGCAGCATCCAGGTCTTCGAGGGCTACCGGGTCCAACACAACACCGCGCGCGGCCCGTCGAAGGGCGGGATCCGCTACCACCCTGACGTCACCCTCGACGAGGTGCGGGCCCTGGCGATGTGGATGACCTGGAAGTGCGCGTTGACGGGGATCCCGTTCGGCGGCGCCAAGGGCGGGATCGCCTGCGACCCGAAGGCGATGTCGAAGGGCGAGCTGGAGCGGATGACTCGCCGCTACGCGAGCGAGATCGTCAACGAGATCGGGCCGCAGGTTGACATCCCCGCGCCGGACGTCAACACGGGCGGCGAGACGATGGCGTGGCTGTTCGACACGTACTCGATGAACAAGGGCCACTCCGTCCTCAGCGTGGTCACCGGGAAGCCGCTCGCGATCGGCGGCTCGCTCGGGCGCGAAGAGGCCACGTCGCGCGGGGCGCTCTTCGTCGTCCGCGAGGCGCTGAAGAAGCTCGACCGGGACTTCGAAGGCCTCACCTGCGTCGTGCAGGGCTTCGGCAACGTCGGCAGCTACCTCGCGGTCTTCCTGCACGAGCGGGGTGCGAAGGTGATCGGGGTCTCCGACTCGACCGTCGCCCTCCACAACGAGCGGGGGATCGACATCCCCGCCGCCTTCGCCTGGAAGCGCGAGCACGGGACGCTGCGCGGTCTTCAGAACGCGTTCGAGATCGACGCCGCCGAGCTCCTCGAGCTCGAGTGCGACCTGCTTGCACCCTGTGCGCTCGAGCAGGTGATCACCGGCGAGAACGCCGATCGCATCAAGGCATCGATCATCGCCGAGGGCGCGAACGGGCCGCTCACCCCCGAGGCCGACGCGATCCTGGAAGCGCAAGGCATCCTCGTCCTTCCCGACATCCTCGCCAACGCCGGTGGGGTCGTCGTCTCCTACTTCGAATGGGTGCAGGGCCTGCAGGAGTACTTCTGGAAGGAGCACGAGGTGAATGAGCGTCTCGACGAGATCATCACCGCCGCCTTCGAGCAAACCTGGAAGCTCCACGAGGCGCGCGACGTGCCCCTGCGCGTCGCGGCCTACGGGCTCGCCGTCCAGCGCGTCGCGGAGGCGACGACCACGCGCGGCATCTACCCCTGAGCCGGTCTAGAGGTCCTTCCGCGCGAACAGCGCGAGCGCGGCCGCCCCGACGGCGACGAGATACGCCAGGGCCCAGACGCGGATCGGCCAGCCGTGCACGTAGGCGCCGCCGAAGGGCCCGAGCTGGAGCAGGAACCCGGTCAGGCCGCTCTCGTCCTGCGTGATCATGCGGAGCCCGTCCTGGTAGAGCGCCTCGAACGGGAGGGCCCAGGAGGCGATCGTCGAGGCGTGCTTGATCGCGTGCGAGTCGAGTGCGTGGCCGATGGAGCCGAGCAGGCCGGCGACGAGGCCGCCGCCGAACAGCATGAAGACCATGATCCCGTTCGCCGTCGACGAGAGCAGGACCGAGCCGAGACACGAGACTGCGGTCACGATCACGACACCGGCTGCCAGCTCGACTCCCGGCCAGACGAGCACATCGGGCCAGAAGCGGCCGGACAGCCCGACGATGCACACGGCGAGGAAGTAGACGGCCAGCACGTAGCCGGCGCAGACCGCCGACGCACCGGCGAAGCGCGACAGGAGCAGGGTCGAGCGCCCGAGCGGCCTCACGACGAGCGGCTGGAGCAGCCCCCGCTCGGCGTCCCCGGTGACCACGCCGAGGGTCAGGAAGACGGCAAGGACGACGCCGAGGAACAGGGTCGCGAACATCGCGAGGCCCACCAGAAACGACCCCGCGAAGGTGCGCGTGTCGACGTTGACGTCCTGCGGCGGCTGGATGTTCGCGAGGTCGCCGAAGACGTAGTGGTTCGCGACCCAGAAGAGCACGAGAAAGGCGACCGTGAGCACGAGCACGACGGCGAACACCCTCCGCCGCAACGCCTCACGGAAGCCGTAGCCGGCGATGACCGCGACATCGCTCACGCCATTCCCTCGAGCTCCGGCGCCGTACAGGCCGGCGCCTCCGGACAGCTGGCCACCACCTGACAGCTCGCGGCATCGTTGGAGCCTCCGTCGAGCCTACGGCTCACGTGGCCTCGCTCCCGACGACCTCGAGATAGACCTCCTCCAGGGTCGAGACGAGGACGCGGACGCCGTAGACCCGCCGCCCGGCCGCGACCGCCTCCGCGACGAGCCGCGGCGCATCCTCACGGGTCGTGCCCTCGACCAGCCGCGTCCCCTCGTCGGTCTCCAGCTCGATTCCGCGCGGCCTCGCCAGATCGTGCGGCGCGCCGGCGGCGACGACCTCCCCGCCCCGCAGGATCGCGACCCGGTCGCAGACGAGCTCGATCTCGGACAACAGGTGCGAGTTGAGCAGCACCGACGTCCCGCGGTCGCGAAGGCCTTCGAGCAGCTCGCGGACGATCCGTCGCCCGCCCGGGTCCAGCGCCGAGGTCGGCTCGTCGAGCAGCAGCACGCGCGGCTCACCGACGAGCGCCTGCGCGATCCCCAGCCGCTGCTGCATGCCTTTCGACATCCCGTCCACGCGCCGGTCGGCGGCCTCGTCGAGCACGACCAGCTCGAGCAGCCGCTTCCGTTCGGGCTCGCCGCCGGTCGATCCGGCCAGCCGCTGGTGCAACGCGAGCACCTCATCGGCCGTGTACCAGCCGGGAAAGCGGAAGAGCTCGGCGAGATATCCGAGTGCTGCCCGCGCAGCGCTGCTTCCGGCGCGAGCCCCACCCAGCTCGGCCGAGCCGCCGCTCGCACGGACGAGCCCGACAAGGATCTTGACGAGCGTCGACTTCCCGGCCCCGTTCGGCCCGAGCAGCCCGACGAGCTCGCCCTCACCCACCTCGAGGTCGACGCCGCGAAGTGCCTCGACGGGCCCGTAGCGCTTCCGCAGCCCGTGCACTGCGAGGGCACGTCCCACCCTCCGAGCCTAGCCGCATGGCGCCCGGGTTCGTCCTTCAAGGCCGCCGTCCGCTCAATCCGCCTCGTGCAGACGTCCTGAGCCGATCGCGACGAGCGCGGCGACGACCTCGTCGAGCGGACGGGCGGCGTCGAGCTCGTGCGTGCAGGTGGCGCGGAGCCGTGGCTCGACCTCGGCCAGATGCTCGAGGACGAGCGCGCGCTCTTCGGCTCTCTTACCGTACTCGTTGCTCGTCCTGCGCTCGATCCGGGAGAGCAGCAGGTCGGCCGGCGCGCTGAGCAGCACGACCGCGTCGAAGTCGCCGTAGAAGCGCCCCTGGTTCGAGACAGTCCCGGAGACGTAGAGCGTGGCGTCGCGTGGGCGGGCGAGCAGCTCCGCGATCAGATCCTCACGCCACACGTAGCCGCCCTCGTCGTCCGACCATTCCGTCCAGCCGCCGTGATCCGTGTCGACGGCCTCGTAGCCCCGCCGGCGGAGCTCGGCCAGAGCGGCCGACTTCCCCGTGCCCGACATGCCGGTGACGAGGATCCTCGACAATCGTCCGGTGGCGGCGGATCCGTTCACGCACGAGATCATCGCGGCCTCCCTCCAGGCGACCGCCGACGAGATGTTCGCGGTGCTGCGGAAGACCGCGATGAGCGCGATCATCTACGAGGTGCTCGACGCGGGCACCGCCGTCACCGATCGAGCCGGCAACCTCGCCTCGTCCGGTGCCGGGATCCCGTCGTTCGTCGGCGTCCTCGACAAGGCGGTGAAGCGGATCCTGGAGCTGCATCCGCAGCCTGCGGAAGGCGACCTCTTCGTCACCAACGACCCCTTCTACGGCGGCGTCACACACCTGAACGACGTCGTGCTCGCGCTCCCCGTGTTCGCCGAGGGCCGGCGTGTCGCGTGGACGGCGGTGATCGCGCACTGGAACGACATCGGCGGCATGGTGCCGGGCTCGATCTCGGCGGAGGCACGCGAGCTCTTCCAGGAGGGGCTCCGGCTTCCCGCCGTGAAGCTCTTCGACCGCGGCCGCGAGCTCCGCTCGGTGACGCGGATCATGGAGGTCAACAGCCGCCTCCCGGAGTTCCTGCACGGCGACCTCTGGGCGTCGATCGCGGCGGTCCGCGTCGGTGCGCGGCGCATCGAGGACGCCCTCGCCCGCTACGGCGCCGACACCTTCGAGGAGGCGCTCCGCCGCCTGCACGACCACGGCGAGGAGGAGGCGCGCCGCGCGCTCGCCGGCCTGCCGCACGGGCGCTTCGAGCTCGCCGAGGAGCAGGACTCGGGCGCCGTCTACCGCGTCGCCGTCGAGCTCGCGGCCGAGCGCATGGTCGTCGACCTGCGGGACAACCCCGACCAGGACGCCGGCCCCGCGAACGTCTCGCGCGACGGCGCCGTGATCGCCGCGCAGATGGCGCTGATGAACCTGATCGGCGGCGGCGCCGCGGCGAACGCCGGCCATTTCCGGGCGCTCGAGGTGCTCACGCGGCCCGGCTCGGTGTTCGACCCGCGCGAGCCGGCAGCGATGGCGGTCTACTACGAGGTGCGGGTCCGGCTCTACGACCTGATCCTGCGCTGCCTCGCGCCGCACCTCGAGGGCCGGCTCCCGTCGGGCGGCTTCTCGTCGATCTGCGGCACGTTCATCGGCGGCCGCCACCCCGATACGGGGCGCCACTTCACGATCGTCGAGCCGGAGGTCGGCGGCTGGGGGGCGACCGCGGAGCGCGACGGGATCAGCGCGCAGTTCAGCATCCTCCACGGCGACACCTACAACTGCCCCGCGGAGATCGCCGAGGCGAGGTACGGGCTCTACGTCGAGCGGCTCGAGCTCTCGAGCGAGCCCGGGGGAGAGGGTCGCTTCCGCGGCGGCAGGGGGATCCTGCTCGAGTACCGCGTCCGCGGCGACGGCTGCTTCCTCACGTGCGCCTACACGCGCAGCGTCCATCCGCCGTGGGGCCAGGCGGGCGGCAACGACGGATCGCCGAACTACGTCGAGGTGGTGCGCCGCGGCGGCGGCGTCGAGCGCTTCGCCGTCGCGACCGCGCTCCCCGTGAACGAGGGCGACGTGATCCGCATCCACACCGGCAACGGCGGCGGCTACGGCCCGCCCTCGGAGCGCGACCCCGAGGCCCTCGCCGGCGACCGGCGGAACGGGCTTTCCGTAGCCGGTTGCATTCAGGCGTCAGAAAACCTATTGTTGCCGTCACCGTAATGCCGCGCTACCGCGTCTCCATGGACATAGGCGGGACCTTCACCGACGTCGTCGCCTACGACGAGGAGCGCGGCACCTACACGGCCGGCAAGGCCTCGACGACGCCGCGCGACCTCACCGAGGGCGTCTTCGCCGGCCTCGGGCAGGTGATCGACTCGCCCGCCTCGATCGGCTTCACGGTCCACGGCACGACCGTCGGGCTGAACGCGTTCCTGCAGCGACGCGGCGAGAAGGTGCTCTTGCTCGCGACCGAGGGCGCCGGCGACGTCTACCACATCGCCCGCGGCAACCGGGCGCGGCTCTACGACCTCCATTACCGCAAGCCGCGGCCGCTCGTGCCGCTGTCGGACATCGTCGAGCTCCCCGGCCGCCTCGACTGGCGCGGCGAGGAGCGCGTGCCGCTCGACGAGGGCGCCGTCCGCGCCGCCGCCGCGCGCGTGCGCGACGAGGGTTTCGGCGCGGTCGCGGTCGCGCTGCTCTTCAGCTTCCTCAACCCGGCCCACGAGCTGCGCGTCGAGGAGATCCTCCGCGAGGAGCTCGACGGGGTCGCGATCTCGCTCTCGCACCGCGTCGCGCGGGAGTGGCGCGAGTACGAGCGCACCTCGTCGGCCGTCGTCGAGGCCTACACGGCGCCCGTGATCCGCCGCTACCTCGAGCGCCTGGAGACCGAGATGGAGAACCAGGGCCTCGCCGTGCCGCTGCACGTGATGCAGTCGAGCGGCGGGGTCGTCACCGCCGAGTCCGCGCGGGAGCGGCCCCTGCAGACGCTCCTCTCCGGGCCCGTCGGCGGGACGATGGGGCTCGTCGCACTGGCGCGCACGCTCGGCCGGCCGAACCTGATCGGCATCGACATGGGCGGTACGAGCTTCGACGTCAGCCTCGTGATCGGCGGCAAGCCGGACGTCTCCACCGAGACGTCGCTCGAGGGCTTCCCGCTGCTGATGCCGATCGCGAACATCCACACGATCGGCGCCGGCGGCGGCTCGCTCGCCTACGCCGAGGCCGGCGGGCTGCGCGTCGGGCCCGAGAGCGCCGGCGCCGACCCCGGCCCCGCCTGCTACGGCCGCGGCGGCACGCGCCCGACAGTCACCGACGCGAACCTCGTCCTCGGCCGCATCGACCCCGACACGTTCGCCGGCGGCCGCATGACGCTCGACCCTGCTGCTGCCAGGGAAGCCGTCGCGCGGCTCGGCGAGGAGCTCGGCCTGGGCGTCACGACGCTCGCCGAGGGCATCGTCTCGGTCATCAACGCGAAGATGGCGCAGGCGATCCGCACGCTGACCGTGGAGCAGGGGATCGAACCGAGGGACTTCGCGCTCGTCGCCTTCGGCGGCGCCGGGCCGATGCACGCCGCGTTCCTCGCAGAGGAGCTCGGCATCCGCGAGGTGATCGTGCCGCGGCTCGCGGGCGCCTTCTCCGCCTGGGGGATGCTCGAGACCGAGCTGCGGCGCGACTTCACGCAGCCGTTCTTCCGCCGCGCGGGCGACGCCGACCTGGAGGAGCTCGCCCGTCTCTGCGCGGCGACCGCCGCCGAGGGGCGGGAGGCGCTCGAGGCCGAAGGCGTGCCCGCCGGCGCGACGCGCGTCGAGCACTCGCTCGACCTGCGCTACGAGGCGCAGGAGTACACGCTCGCGATTCCGGTCGACTCGCCCGGAGCGCCGCGCGAGCCGGGCTTCCTGGAGGAGATGATCCGCCGCTTCAACGAGGCGCACGAGTTCCGCTACGGCCACTCGAACCCGGGCGCGCCGGTCGAGATCGTCGCCCTGCGGGCGGCGGCGCTCGGCGACCTCGGCCATGCCGAGCCGGAGGAGCTGTCCACGAACGGCGCCACGCCGGCAGGCCGCACGCGCGACGTCCTCTTCGAGGGCGCCGAGCATCCCGCCACCGTCGTCGCGCGCGACGACCTCGGTGTGGGGACGAAGCTCGACGGCCCGGCGATCGTCGAGGAGGCGACCGCGACCACGGTCGTCCCTCCCGGCTGCACGCTCGCCGTCGACCGCTACGGCTCGCTCGTCATCACCGTCGGAAAGGAGGCGTGATGGCCACGACCACCGCCGTCGACCCCATCACCACCGAGGTGATCCGCAACGCGCTCAACTCGGCCGCCGACGAGATGAACGCGACGCTGATCCGCTCGGCCTACACGTGGATCATCTACGAGCTCAAGGACTGCTCCGTCGCCCTGCTCGACGCCGAGCACCGCGTGCTCGGCCAGTCGTCGGGCCTGCCGATCTTCCTCGGCAACCTCGAGGTGTGCACCCGCGTGACCGAGGAGATGTACGGGCGCGAGGTCTGGCAGGCGGGCGACGTCTGGATCATGAACGACTCGTACCTGGCGGGCACGCACCTGAACGACATCACCGTCTACGGGCCGATCTTCCACGACGGCGAGCTCGTCGGCTTCGCCGCCTCGCGCGCGCACTGGCTCGACGTCGGCGCCAAGGACGCGGGCGCGCCGATGGACTCGACCGAGATCTTTCAGGAGGGCATCCGTCTCGGACCGACCAAGGTGGTCGAGGGCGGGCGCGAGCGGCGCGACGTGATCGACCTGCTCGGCCGCAACTCGCGCTTCTCCTACCCGGCGATCGGCGATCTCTCGGCGCAG
>Ga0335085_10005993_pt1 | contig 19324 bp, 18 predicted proteins | sample Lox_Sample_45_FD_206712 | JGI IMG/M metagenome (GOLD analysis project Ga0335085, IMG submission 206712) | Soil microbial communities from Loxahatchee National Wildlife Refuge, Florida, United States - Lox_Sample_4.5 | ecosystem: Environmental > Terrestrial > Soil > Wetlands | place: USA...
TGCAGGCGATCTACGTGCCCGCCGACGACTACACGGACCCCGCTCCCGCCGCAACCTTCACGCACCTCGACGCCACAACCAACTTAAGCCGCCAGATCGTAGAGCGCGGTATTTATCCTGCGGTCGATCCTCTTGCCAGCAGTTCGCGCATTTTGGATCCCCGTGTCGTCGGCCAGGAACACTATTCGGTTGCACGCGGCGTCAAATCCATCCTGCAGCGCTACAAGGACCTTCAGGACATCATCGCTATTCTCGGCATCGAAGAGCTTTCCGACGAAGACAAGCGGACCGTGGCCCGCGCACGCCGCATCGAACGGTTCCTCTCGCAACCGATGTTCGTGGCCGCGCAGTTCACCGGTCTGGAAGGCAAGTACGTGAAAATCGAAGACACCGTCCGCAGCTTTAAGGAAATCGTCGAAGGCAAGTACGACGAAATTCCCGAGCAGGCTTTCTACATGGTCGGCACGATTGAAGAAGTTCTGGAAAAGGCGGAGAAGATGAAGGCGGGCGTCTGAGGCCAAATGTTTCCTGAAGCTATTGAATTGATCGTGGTCACGCCGGAGCGGCAACTGCTTCACGAAACCGTCGTGGAAGTCATTGTTCCCGGCCTCGACGGCGAGTTGGGCATTTTGCCGGGACACGCCCCGTTGATCACGGAACTTGGCATCGGCGAGCTCAGATACAGGACCGCCACTTCCAGCCAACCCGTCTTGCTCGCGATACTCCGCGGGTTTGCAGAAGTCTTGCCGGACCGCGTCACGCTTCTGGCAGAAACCGCCGAGCGCGCCGGTGAAATCGATCTCGCCCGCGCGGAAGCGGCAAAGGCGCGCGCCGAACAGCGTCTGGCTTCTAATGACACCAATATTGATTGGGATCGCGCTACTATCGCCTTGCAACGCGCTGTGATTCGGATTCAAATCGCCCGCAAATATCGCGGCGTCCCCGTTGAAGCCCACTAGGCCCTGCGCTCAAGATATGGAACCGATCACGATGTATTCCACAACCTGGTGCCCGGATTGCCGCCGCGCCAAATCCTTTCTGAAGGATCGCGGAGTCGAATTCCTCGAAATAAATATCGAGCATGATCCGGGTGCGGAAGCTGAAGTTCTTCGCGCCAATCACGGTAAGCGTAGAGTCCCAACGCTCAAAGTAGGAGAGCGCTACATCGCGTGCAGTCCGTTTAACCCTCGGCAGCTCGCCGACGAATTAAATATTCCATTGAACAAATAGGCAGGAACGAACAGCTAAACGGGGAGCCCTCGCGTGAACACTTGCGTCACTTCCAGCGCTTCATTCAGGAGAATGATATCCGCATCCGCGTTTGGATGCAGCACACCCTTTTTATGCTCGATGCCCAGCAGTTTTGCGGGATTGAACGTTAACATCTGCAATCCATCGCCCAGCGAATAACCCAGTTTCACCATGTTTCGCAGCGCGCGGTCGAGCGTCAGGGTGCTTCCCGCCAACTTACCTTCCAGGTTGCGGCAGACTCCCCCGCTGACCGTCACTTCAAATCCGCCCAAGATATATTTCCCGTCGGGCATTCCCGTAGCGGAAATTCCATCACTGATTAGAATCACTCCACCGGCGCCCTTGACTTGAAGCAACAACCGCATCGCCGTTTCTTCCACATGCACTCCATCGGCGATCAGTTCTGCGGAAATCTCCGGTGACGTCAGTACCGCGCCGATCACTCCCGGATCCCGGTGCGAGAAAGGCCGCATAGCGTTGTACATGTGAATGGCATGATGTGCGCCATGCGCCAGGGCCATCCGCGTTTGCTCGTACGTCGCGTCGGTATGCCCGATACCGACTACCATCCCTGCCTTGAGCGCCGCGTCGATGCACGGCAGCGCACCCATCAGTTCCGGCGCTATCGTCAAAAGCAAGGCGTTTCCCTGCGCCGCCGCCACAAACTTCTCCAGCATTTCCGCGGAAGGCAGTCGAATCCATTCCGGAGGATGCACTCCGCGGCGCACCGGACTGATAAACGGTCCCTCAAAGTGAATCCCCAGCACTTCTGCGCCGGCGCGAGATTTCCCGTGCTGCTGCACAATATATTTCGCGATTTCCTCGCTGCTCTTGCAAATGACGCTGGGATCGGCGGTAACCGTCGTGGCCACGAATGCAGTCGTGCCATGCGAACCGATCAGCGAAGAAATCGCGTTCAGCGCTTCTTCGGTCCCTTCCATCACGTCATGCCCGCCGGCGCCGTGAATATGCACGTCGATAAAGCCAGGCGCGGCGACCTTGTCTGTCGCAACGATTTCCTCGGCGCCTCCCGGCAATGTCAGGGAACTGCGCGGCCCCACGGACTCGATCACACCATCCCGGACAAGAATCCCAGCATCCCGTAGCTCGGTGGTAGGAGTAAACGCGCGGCCGACGTGCAGGAGTTTCGTGCCCATGGTGAAACATCATCGTAGCTGAATCCCAGCCACCGTACAAATAAAAATGGGCGGAATTCGTGCCCCGCCCATTTCACTAAAACGAATTAAAACTGACTTATTTCGCCATCTCGATGCTTGCCACCTTCAGCCCATCACCTTCCACCGAGCCTTTTACAGTCACGTGATGGCCGGCATGCGGAGCGGCCTGATCCTGATTCGCTATCGTGTATACTTTGTGATCTGCATCATCCACGAATACATATTTCCCGTCGTGCTCCTTCACGCATTTCACGGCGCATTCTTCGTGCCCCGCCTTCGCGCCTTCTGCTCCGCAATGGCTGTCAGAGATATAGCCCGTCATCGTGCTATCGGCCCCGAAAGCGAACATCGCCGTCGAAAGTAGAAAAACCATACTTGCTACCGATTTCATTTTCATTTTGCTCTCCCCTGCCGATACCCCAGTCTTTACCCCGGCTAGGACCCACTTGAGAGTGTCACAACCGAAAGGCCCAGTCCACAGAACAAAGCCGGAGAACCCGGTCCGATCACTCGCGCACAAAAAGCGAAAGGGAGGAACCTTGCGGTCCTCCCTCCACTTGTGCTCTCTCAAGCTCTTCTGGGCAAAACGCCGCCGATCTTATTGCGCAGGCGTATTGCTTGCTGCCGTCGCTGCCCCTCCGGACTTCGGTGTCGACAGATAGCCCGTCACCTGGTTTTTGTTCACGTCGAACACCACCAGTTCGTAAGGTGCATAACGGGCGGTGCCCTTCACGTAGAACTGTACGGGTTCGCCCGCGGTCTTGTCCTTTTTTTCGATGGACTTGTCGTCGGCCAGCACGGTCACTGTGTATTTCGACCGCTTCTGGTCTGCCTTGTTCAGCGAAATCTGGACCGGTCCCACACGCTGCGGAGTCTTGGACTTTTGCAACGTGAACTCATAGTAGTTGCGATCGCCCTTCCGCTTCAATTCTTCCAAGTCGTCATGATTTCTTGCGATCAGGCCGCTCATCACGCCCATATCGCCGGTGGCGCGTTCTAACTTCGTTTTGGTGTCTTCCAGATCGTTCTTTACGCCGGTAACATCTCCACCCAGTTTATTAACATCGTCCGTGCTGGCTTTCGTCGCCAGTTGCGTGTTGACGTTCGTTTCCAGGCCCGACAGCTTCTTGTTGTATGCAGCCACCGAAGCTTTTGTCTGTTGCCGTGCCTTCTGCAGATCTTCCTGGGTTACGTTCAACTTATCAGTTACGACCTTCAGATCGCTCTGCAGTTGCTGGTTTTGATCGTCTTCCTTTGCCAATCGTTGAGACAGCTGATCATTCTGCTGCTTCAACGAGGCTTGGGTAGACTGCTCCAGAGCCTTCGAAGAATTCCACGCCGATACCCCGAATCCCAGGCCCACTAACGAAACCGCTCCAAGCGCAGCGATAGCAAGCCCGACCCAACGGGGCGCAGCAGCTGTGCTTTCAATATGGGTTTCCTGATAGTCACTCATGGACATCATCTCTCCTTTGGGCGATTGCGCCCTGTGCTGTGGAAAATGGCACCTTTGGGACCAAAGTGAACTCACCGGGCAATATTGCGACAATCGAAAGAAGCAAAAGGGGTTGGAGGGCCCAGCGAAGACGCAACCGCGCAATTTTAAAAGTACTAGTACTCGTAAAGATTACTTTCTACAGGTTTTCAAAGTAAATTTTGCAGGATGTTCATGTAACCTAGCGATTGCCCAGATCCTTGCTCCTCAAAACAAAACAGGCGCGGGAACCATTTCTCCTCGCGCCGCTAACTCTTTAAAATTGTGTGTTTTAGCCTGAAGTTCAAGCTGCTTGGGAATTGCTTGCCACTTTAGTCGCACTGAAATAGCGGTCCAGCGTACTTGTCGCCGCTTCCAACACCAGCCTACAATCAGCGCAGGAGGTCAGATGATTTTCGATCTCCATTTGCACCGGTGCCGAGAGTTTCCCCTCTAAGTACATACAAATCAAATGAATAGTGTCTCGGCAGCTCATTCCCATCTCCCCCAAGTCCCCGTCAATAGCGGACCGCATTCATCGTTATGTAATGCACTTAGTACGCCAAAGGTAGGGTGGGTTCACCGGCCGAACTAAGGTTCTGAAGAAACAAGACTTATTGTTGCCACGCCGTTTACGCGTTTTGCGTGTTCGGGACTAGGACTAGAAAACTTTACCGCGACACACTTTTTCCCATCCGTTCTCGATGTACAAATTCGCACCTCGTGGGTTAGCGCAACGGCGTCACCGTCATCTGCTTCAGTGCTGCGATACGTTCCTCCAACGGAGGATGCGTGCTGAACAGGGAACTGAGTGTCCCTGCTCCAAAAAACGGCTGCACGATGCACAGCGATGAAGTGCTCGGGGAGATTGCCGAAGTCGGGATACGTTTGTTGTACGCTCCTAGTTTTTCCAGAGCGCTGATCAATCCTTGCGGGTGACCGACCATCCGCACTCCCGTTTCGTCCGCAGCGTATTCGCGGGTTCGCGAAAGGAACAGCTGCAGCAACAACGCGGCGAACGGCGCCAAGAAAACCATGAGCAGCGCGGTGAAGCCGCCGCCTTCCCGATCGTCATCACGGCTTCCGCCCATGCCACCGAACAGCATAGCCCACCGGCCCATCTGCGCCATGTATGTGACGGCTCCGGCAATTGTCGCCGCGATCGAACTTGTCAGTATGTCGTAATTCCGCACGTGGGATAGTTCGTGCGCGATCACCCCTTCCAGTTCGTCGTCATTCATGATCTGCAATAAGCCCTGCGTTACCGCCACCGATGCATGATTCGGACTGCGCCCCGTCGCAAACGCGTTCGGCGCAGCATCCGGCACCACGTAAAGTTTCGGCACTGGGATATTTGCTTTGGCTGCCAGACGCTCCATCACCTGATACAGACGCGGAAGTTGTTCACGGGTGACCGGCTGCGCACCGCTCGTCTTCAACGCGATTTTGTCAGAAAAGAAATATGAAACGAAATTCATCACCACCGCGATAACCAGCGCGATCTGCATGCCTCCACGCCCGCCGATGGCCCCGCCAGCCACCACCAGTACCACGCTCAGAAGAACCAATATCGCGGCTGTCCGTAGAATTTTCATGTTTCGCAACCTTCCCGCAGCAAAATTCTAGAAGTCGGGTCAGAGAGCGTCAAGCCGCCGCGCTCTCTGATTCCACGACCTCACTCACCGTTTCGCCGCCGCCGGCTTCTTTTCCGCCACGCGCTCAAAGCGCATCGCATCCTTCTTTCCATCGCGATCCACCCGGATGTGATCGCCGGGCAATACCGCGCCTTCCAGGATCTGCATCGCCAGCGGATCTTGTATCAACCGTTGGATGGTGCGCCGCAGTGGCCGCGCGCCGAACGACGGGTCATACCCTTCGCTAAGCAACAGTTCGTTCGCGGCTGGAGAAAGTTCCAGAGTGATCTGGCGTTCTGCCAACAGCTTCTCCACGTTCTTCAACAGTAGTCCGACGATCCGTTCCAACTGTTCCTTGCCCAGTGGATTGAAGATCACGATCTCGTCGATGCGGTTGATGAACTCCGGCCGGAACGCTTGGCGCAAAGCCTCCATGGCCTCCTTTCGCGCGCGCTCCGGATCTTTGGCCGCAAGTTCATAGATGGCCGTCGAACCCACGTTGCTGGTCATCACCAGAACCGTATTCCGGAAATCGACCGTGCGCCCCTTGCCGTCCGTCAGCCGGCCATCCTCCAGGATTTGCAGCAGCACGTTGAACACATCCGGATGTGCTTTTTCGATTTCGTCGAACAGCACCACCGAGTACGGATGGCGCCGCACCTGTTCCGTCAGTTGCCCGCCTTCTTCGTATCCGACGTACCCCGGGGGCGCGCCGATCAGCCGGGACACTGTGTGCTTCTCCATGTACTCAGACATGTCGATGCGGATCATCAATTTCTCGTCGTCGAATAGAAACTCTGCCAAAGCCCGGGCCAACTCCGTCTTTCCCACGCCTGTGGGCCCCAGAAAAATGAAAGACCCGATCGGACGCTTCGCATCGGAAAGGCCGGCACGGCTGCGTCGAACAGCGTTCGACACGCGGGCCAGTGCATCTTCCTGGCCGACCACCCGTTGCCGCAGACGTTCCTCCATGTGCACCAGTTTTTGCGCTTCGCCTTCCAGCAATCGCCCCACGGGAATTCCCGTCCACTTGCTGATCAGGCGCGCGATATCTTCCTCATCCACTTCTTCCTTCAGCATCCGCGCGCCCTTCTGCATAGACGCAAATCGCTCCTGGGCCTGCTGCGCTTCACGTTCCGCTTGTGCGATTTTGCCGTACCGGATTTCCGCCACCTTCGCCAAATCTCCGGCGCGCTCGTACCGATCCGCTTCCGTCTTCAATTGCTCAATTTGCTCCTTCAGCTTGCGAATCTTCGAAATCGCATCCTTCTCCGCCTGCCAACGCGCCTTCCGGCCGCTGGAGTCTTCCCGCAGCTTCGCCAATTCTTTATCGATTTGGCCGCGGCGCTCGATTGAATGCGCGTCGGTTTCTTTCAACAACGCCTGCCGTTCGATTTCCAGTTGTAAGATGCGCCGCTCGATTTCATCAATTTCCGTGGGCAGGGAATCGATCTGCATGCGCAAACTGGCCGCCGCCTCATCAATCAGGTCGATCGCCTTGTCCGGCAAGAACCGGTCCGCGATATACCGGTGCGACAAAGTGGCCGCGGCAAGTATGGCCGCGTCCTTAATCCGCACGCCGTGGTGCACTTCATAGCGGTCCTTCAGCCCGCGCAGAATCGCGATCGTATCTTCGACGGTCGGCTCGTTCACCAACACCGGTTGGAATCGCCGCTCTAGTGCAGGGTCTTTTTCGATGTACTTTTTGTATTCATTCAGCGTGGTCGCGCCAATCGCCCGCAATTCACCGCGCGCCAGAGCGGGCTTCAACATATTCGAAGCGTCCATCGACCCTTCAGCCGCTCCTGCTCCCACCAGGGTATGCAGTTCGTCGATGAACAGAATAATCTGTCCTTCCGCCTCGGATATCTCCTTCAACACGGCCTTCAGCCGGTCTTCGAATTCACCGCGGAATTTCGCGCCTGCCACCAAGGCTGCCAGATCTAGCGCCACCAACTTTTTTGTCTTCAGAACATCCGGCACATCGCCGGAAACAATCCGTTGCGCCAATCCTTCCACGATTGCGGTTTTGCCGACACCTGGTTCCCCAATCAGTACCGGATTGTTCTTGGTGCGCCGTGCCAGAATTTGCATCACCCGCCGAATCTCTTCATCCCGTCCGATTACCGGGTCCAGTTTCGACCGCCGTGCCAAATCCGTCAGATCCCGTGCATATTTCTCTAGCGCCGCGTAGGTCGTCTCGGGATTCTGCGAGGTCACTCGTTGGCTGCCGCGAACACCCGCCAGCGCTTGCAGGATCGCTTCGTGCGACGCTCCATGTTTCTTCAGTAGTTTTCCCGCAGGATCACTGTCCGCGCCGGCGATCGCCAAGAGCAGGTGTTCGGTCGAAACGTATTCATCCTTAAATTTCGTCGCTTCGTCAAACGACTTCTCCAGCACATCGTTCAATGCCCGGCCCAAGTGCTGCTGTGCAAAGCCTTGCACTTTCGGCAATCGCCCAATCTCCCGTTCCACATCCTGGGTCAGTGCTTCGGCGCGTATTCCCAGCCGGGCCAGCAGTGGCGGCACGACGCCGTCTTGCTGCTGCACCAACGCCTCCAACAGATGAATGGGTTCCACCGCTTGATTTTCGTGACGTGCGGCAACCTCTTGCGCTTCTTGGAGCGCCTCCTGCGCCTTCACTGTCATTTTGTCGAATCTCAACATAAATCCCTCTTGTGTCTCTATCCCTACAGAAAAGGGGCTGGCCTGCGGCCAGCCCCCCTATGCTACCCCACGGCGGCAACTGCCGCCGGGACCTTTCGCGTGTTACTTGGCCGCGGCCGCCGCCACTGCTGGCGTCTCCACATGAACCTTGATCTGCTTCGGCTTGGCTTCCTCGCGCTTCGGGATGCTCAGCGTCAGCACGCCATTCCGGTAGTCCGCCTGGATCGCTTCCGTGTTCACTGTGCTCGCCAACGAGAAGCTCCGGCTGAACGAGCCATACGAACGCTCTACGCGTAGATAATTGTTCTCGTTCACTTTCTTCTCAAATTTGCGTTCACCGCGAATCGTCAGGATGTTGTTCTCGACTCGAATGTCGAGTTCCTCCGGTTGGATGTCTGGAAGATCCGCTTTGACCACCAGGTTCTGCTCGGTCTCGTAAATGTCGACCGCGGGAGCCCAAGGGGTCAAGCTGGCTTCGTCTGAGGAGCGATCAAACGTTTCATTGAACAGCCGATTGATCTGGTCCTGCAGGGAAACACCGCGAAAAGGTTGAAATTGAGTCAGAGTAGCTCTCATGGGATATCCTCCATAAGTGATATCGCAACGATAATAAAATCTTAGCGTTACAGTGTCAAGTATTTTCTCGCCTCCTTAGACTTCCAAATAAGTCTATTAATAACAATGCTATGCAGGAATACTTCTGCCTTCTGAGCTCAGCGATGCCCAGGCCGATCTACCGCCATTTCCACCTAACTAGCGCTTTTGTTATAGGATGGAAAAGACATGCGCGTCGACGAATTCTCCTACGATCTTCCCAAGGATCTGATTGCTCAGGAACCATTAGCCCAAAGAGACGCATCCCGCCTCCTTCTCCTCGATCGCGCCAAGGGTGGTTGGCAAGACCGTCGATTCGTAGACCTCCCAGACCTGCTTCGCGGAAATGAGTTGCTCGTGTTCAACAACACCCGAGTCCTACCTGCGCGCCTGTTTGGCCGTCGCGCTGGGGTTCATTCGCAACCGCCTTCGCGTAAAACGGCGCGACAGCATTTGACCGGAAGCGTCGAGGTATTTCTTACGCGCCGGCTGGACGCTGATTTATGGGAAGCTTTGGTTCGCCCAGGGCGAAAGATGCACGTCGGAGAACAGGTGGTATTTGGCGAAGGCGAAGTGGAAGGCGAAATCCTATCACGAGGAGAACTCGGTCTCCGCACTATCCGCTTTCGCAGCACGAATAATCTGCCTGTCGATGTAAACATCGAAAATCTCGGCCATGTGCCGCTGCCGCCCTACATCGAGCGCCCCGATAAAGAAATGGACAAGCAGCGCTATCAGACGGTTTTTGCGCAAAAGCCGGGTGCCGTCGCCGCTCCCACCGCGGGACTCCACTTCACGGAGCAAACTCTTCAACGAATCCGCGCGCGCGGCTGCGAAACCTGCGAAGTCACACTAGAAGTCGGCTTGGGGACATTCCAGCCGGTTCACACGAAAATTCTCGAAGAACACAAGATTCACTCGGAGTCGTACGAAATCACCGAAGCGGCGGCCGAGAAAATTCGCAAAGCAAAACAGGAGAAGCGCCCAGTCCTGGCCGTAGGCACCACGGTGGTCCGAGCGTTGGAAGACGCAGCGGTTCGCTCCGATACAGGCAACCTCTTGCTCGCAGGGCGCGCCGGAGCGCAGATATTTATCTTCCCCGGGCATAACTTCCGCATCGTCGATAGGCTTCTGACCAACTTTCATTTGCCGAAATCCACACTGCTCGCGCTAGTCTCCGCGTTCGCCGGCCGGGAAAACGTTCTGGCTGCATATCGTCACGCCGTTTCCGCACACTACCGCTTCTACAGTTACGGCGACTGCATGTTCATCCGCTAATTTCAATAAATTTCAGAAATTAGAAAGAAAACAGAAGGTCGATTTACCGGCTGGATCAAAAAAGAGAGGGAAGCTCAAAACGCAAGCTCCCCTCTCCGGTCAGGTCACGAATGACAAGTTACAAATTACGGATCGCGTCTTCTTACTGAGGTAGCACGAACACGCTTTTCTTGCCTTCAAAGCGCAGTTCGACAACTTTGCCGTCTCCGTTCGACACCACACTGTTGTATTGAGCCTTGGCGTCCCGGTCTTCCCAACGCCCTTCGGCTTCCGCAACGGTTTTCTTTCCGTTCAAAATGGTCAGGTGATTGCCATCGATCAAGAAACGGTAGTCCCCGGCCTTGACCTCGGTTTGTCCTATTTTGACGTTATGCGTAATCGGTAGGTTGGCGGACATGGGTTTTGCGAACACCGGTACGGCTACAGCGAGCGCGCCCGCCAGCACCAGATTCGCAAGGAGCGATTGTTTTTTCATGTGAGTCATATTCCTTTCCACGTTCGAGTCAACCGGAAGCGTGTGCTTGGAAGGAAGAGTTGACACACAGGTAGGAGAGGAGTAGCCTCACGTGCGAGACACCTCTTCGTCCTGGTTTAAGAGCCGGTACAACTGAGTGTCATTGGCCCCGCGGCTGCCACCGCGGGGTTTTTCTTGCCGAAATCTCTGTCCGTCCCGCTACAGCCTGATTGCCGGCTGCACTGGTATAGACGAACGCCCCCGCTTATATGTTTCGCGGGTGAAGCTACTTTTTTTGTGTCATTTTTACATGGAGTAACATTCGGTGCCATCTTATCAAATGTCTACTTTGCGCCGTGCATCCCTTTCCTTGTTCATCTATACTCTTTGCCACGGTCCGGAAGCGGGATGCGAACTCTAGTCCTAAGCGATCTCCACGCCAATCTGACGGCCCTTGATGCCTCCCTGAAAGCAGCGGAAGGGAAGTGGGACCGCGTCGTTTGCCTCGGCGATGTCGTGGGTTATGGCCCCGATCCCAACGAAGTGACTTCCCAAATTCGGGAGATGGGTGCCGTGACCATCCGTGGCAACCACGACAAAGCCGTTGCCGAACTCATGGCTACCGATGACTTCAATCCCGTCGCCAAAATGGCTGTCGATTGGACCCGCGCGCAGCTCTCCAACGAAAACCTCGATTGGCTGGCAGGTCTCCCGCAGGGACCGTTGGAAACCGACGGCCTTATCCTTGTGCATGGCGCGGTTCAGGACGAAGATGAATATGTATTTACACCTTCGCAAGCTCTGGAAGGACTGCTGGACTCTACTGTGCAGGTAACGTTCTACGGACACACGCATCATCAAGGCGGGTTCGCTTATCTGGACTCGCAGTTGGAAGTTTTACAACTTCATCCGCGCAGCAACGAACTGCATTGCGCTCTGCAGATCGAAGTTGCGAAACGGTACTTGGTCAATCCAGGTTCCATAGGCCAGCCTCGCGACGGCGACCCCCGCGCCAGTTTCGCCATTGCCGATCTCGATCACCATGCCATCGAATTCTGGCGCGTCGCCTATGATATTGGCCAGGTTCAAAGCCGTATGCGTTCCGCTCGGTTGCCGGAACCTCTTGCGCATCGCTTGACGCTGGGTCGTTAGCCACTTGGCCGCTGCAGCCGAAGTGAGATTCTCATGCAGGCATCACACGAAAGTCCCGAAACTCCGGAAAGCAAATCTAAGTTTTCCCCGATCACCCTGGGTATAACGCTTGTCGTTGCGATCGCGATTCTCCTCAGCCTGTGGTTTCTCTTCCAACCTTTTCAGAACCGAAAATCTTCCTCGGTATCCGAAACTGTCGTTCTAAACATGAATCCGGCGGAACAAGAGTCCGCGAAGAAAATTGCAGTCGCGAAAATTGAAATGAGCCGCGCGGAAAACTTTCTTCATCAAGAGGTGACCACCCTAGCCGCGGAACTTTACAACGGAGGCGCCCAACCCGTTATAGGTATCACTCTTACCGCCGAATTTTTCGACGATATGAACCAGGTCGTGCTGCGTGAAACCCGCAAGGTTTTCGGCCCACCGGCACCCGCCTTGGCCCCCGGTGAGCGCCGCTCCGTCGAGATTTCGTTCGAACACATTCCTAATTCTTGGAATAGGCAGGCTCCCGTCGTCCGCGTGTCCCGCCTGCAACTTGCTCCCCTAAAACAGTAGTCCGTTAATTATCTAGTTAGATTATGATTAGGGTATGCATTTCGCCGAGGAACTGCGGGCGAGCCTTCAGGACTTGCTAGCGTCTGGCTCCATCGAAATTCGCGAGAACGGTGGCCGAACCTGCCCCGTAGCGCCCCTATCCTGGGAGGTTCGCGGGGCGGAAGAGAAGCCGCTGCTTCATCTTTGGGCGGAGAACTGCAACGTTACCCGCCGTGTGCTTGCCATTGCCGATCAATCGAGCGAGCGGATCCTGTTGGCCGTGGAACGCTTTGGCCGGGCCGCACCGGATCGTATGGAAATCATTCGCCGGGATTTTACCCGCAATGCAAAGCAGATTTCGCGCGAGGATTTCTGCGAACAGTTGCGCCGCATCTTGGCGGAAAAGTTTCCCGATGAAACCGTGGAAAAATTGTCGACCGCCGCGGATCTCGAACATTCTCTCTCTCGAATTTACGCACGCGGCACAGCTCTCCAAGGCTCAATTCGTTCTGCGTTTCTCGCCGTTCCCGCCGGAGAGACTCAGGACGCCATCGAAAGCTGCCTGACTTTTGCTCTCCTGTGGTTGGAGCGCGCAAGGCTCGGGTCCCGGAAGGGCAGCGCGTCTTTTCTCCGCCTGATTCTGCCGCAAGGCAAATCCGGACTGTTGGCGCACCAACTGGCCTCACTCGATTCCCGCTTGGCAGTCCAGATTTATGAACTGAATCCCCTCAACGAAAACCTGGAACGCGTCGATCCGCGGCGCGATGGGAATGTCAGTAGTTGGCTCATTCCTCGCCGCGAGTCCGATTCGTTACTCGATCGGGCAAAAGGCGATCTCGAAAATATTCTAGCTTTGGCCCCGGAAGCCATCTGCGCTCATGCGGTGCCCCGCGAGCAGGAAGTCGTCCTGCGTTTCCGTGGTTTGTCTTTCGCTCGCTGGGCCGACGGCCAAATCCATTTTGGCTGCGGCGCGGTCACCAGGCCTTTGTCCCCCAAAAATGAGCATGAATTGAAAAATCTCGTTCTCTCGCTCAAAAAATTTCGCTCTCCCTTGGCGACCAACCGCCGCCATCCCTTGTACCGCGCCCAGGCCGAGCGCTGGATGCAGTCCTTGGTGATCCAGGACATCTCCCGGATAGACATCAATTTGGACCCGGAGCACGTTTACGAGCAGATCATCGCCAACTCCGCCGGCCACCATGGCATCCTCGACTTACTGGCCGTCACCACCACCAAGCGCCTCGCTATCCTCGAATTGAAGGCCACGGAAAATCCAGAACTTCCTCTGCAAGCCGCCGACTACTGGACTCGCATCCACCGGCATCAGTTGCTTGGTGACCTCCAAAGGTATGGATATTTTTCTCGTCTGGAACTGCAATCAACACCGCCCATCGTCTATCTTGTTGCTCCGGCTCTGCGTTTCCATCCCACCACCGACGCGCTATTGAAATATTTGTCGCCAGAATTGGAGATCGTTCGAGTCGGTGTGGCCGAAGGCTGGCGCCGCGGACTGCGCGTTGTCATGCGCCAGTGAGAAACGTTCGCGTCCCTAGACTTTCACTCCCAACGACAAACCCTTGCCTTCCCGAGAATACACGGTAGAATTTCTGAGTACCTCAGGCACCCGGTAGGTTCTCATGAGCTTTTCTGTCAGCGTCCGTTACACTGAAGATGTCTCACTCGTCGACGTTACCGGTCGCTTGACCTCCTTCGAATCCAAAGCCTTTCAGCAGATGATTCACGGATTGCTCAAACAGGGCTACGCCAACATCGTCCTAAATCTCACTGGCCTCGAATATCTGGATAGCTCCGGGATCGGTGAACTCGTCCGAAACTACATGAGCGTCGTCAAAAAAGGCGGTGCTATGAAGGTTGTAGGTTTGGCTCCTAAGGTAGAAGAGATCCTTAGAGTGACCCAGCTTTACCAGGTCTTTCCCGAATTCCCCGACGAGGCTTCCGCAGTAGAGAGTTTTTCCGCCGTCAGAGACACGCCGGCCTAGTTGCCGCCCTCGGCCCGATTCCGCCTGAACGATCAAGTTTGAGGTTCATCCCGCCGGCGGCACTGCCTCCAGTGTAAAATGCTACCCAGTCGGATTCGCTGGCTGATGCTCCCCTCTGGGTTTCCGAACTTCCACCATGCACTTTCCGGAGGCCACATGCGCCTTTGTCTTGTCTCCTTGCTTTGTGTTTCACTGGGTTTTGCGTCGACGATTGCCGCGGAGCCAGACATGCCTTCTCTTACCGACGACAACCAGACTTTGCCTTGGATGAATGGCGCCAGGGAAAAACTCACCACCGAACTGATTGCCAGGTATGGTGCTGCACAACGTGCTCGTATCGATCGAGGTTTACATCAGGTAACAGAATTCTGGAGTACTGAGGACGGTGATGCTACGGTGTTCGAAGACTTCGTCCTGGCTAATTTTGCTGGCGATCAGCTCACGCTCAATACCATGTTTGAGCGTTACCAGTCGCTCCTGGAACAACTGAACGGCCACATGCACGAAATTAATCGCGAATTTCGCCAACAGGCTGATCTCGATAACGGCCCGGTCCTTCCCTTCGATGAATTGTTTGCCGGATACGACCCCTCTGCGCACGTCGTCGACGATTTCTTCAACAACAAACTGGCCTTCGTTGTCCTACTCAATTTCCCGCTCACCACCCTCCAGGAACGGCTGTCCGAGGGCCCCAGTTGGACCCGCCAGCAATGGGCCGAGGTGCGCCTTGCGCAGATTTTTTCCAAACGCGTTCCTGCCGCTGTGAACCTGGAGATAGCGCGCGCGGGCGCTGAAGCGGATTCCTACATCTCGCAGTACAACATTTGGATGTTTCATGTCCTCGATCAGCAGCGAATGCGGCTCTTCCCGGCGAAGTTACGCTTGCTCAGTCACTGGAACCTTCGCGACGAAATCAAAGCGGACTATGCTGATTCGCAACACGGATTGGCCAAGCAACGCGCCATCCAACAAGTGATGGAGCGTATCGTCACGCAGACGATTCCTGAAATCGTCGTGAACAATCCCAACGTCGACTGGAATCCCTGGACCAATGAGGTGCAGCCGGCTGCTGAGCAGGACAGCGATCTCGCGTCGCCATCGAAGAAACAAATTGCCAATTCCCCGGAACCGTCCACCCGTTACGCCATGCTCCTTGCAACTTACCAAGCCTCTCGCAAAATGGATCCGTATTCCCCTACCGCTCCCTCTTTAATCGCTCGGCGGTTCGACGAAGACCGCGAAATTCCAGAACACCGCGTGCGTGAGTTGTTGGAGCAGGTTCTGACTTCACCCCTTGTTCCCAAAATCGCGAACCTCATTCAGTCGCGCTTGGGCCGGCCCCTTGAGCCGTTCGACATTTGGTACGACGGTTTTCGCGCGCGCGGCGCTTACACCGAAGCGCAACTGGACGCCATCGTATCGAAACGATATCCCACCGCAAGTGCCTATCAGAAAGATATTCCGAACATTCTGATGAAATTCGGATTCACTCCGGAAAAGGCCCAATATCTGGCGAACAACATCATCGTCGATCCGGCCCGCGGATCAGGCCACGCTATGGGTGCGGAAATGCGCAGCGAAAAAGCGCATCTGCGCACCCGCGTGGAAGGCACCGGCATGAATTACAAGGGCTTCAACATCGCCATTCATGAGATGGGGCACAACGTTGAGCAGACTTTCTCGCTGAACGAAGTCGACTACACCTTACTAGAAGGTGTGCCCAACACCGCGTTTACCGAAGCGCTCGCGATGGTGTTACAAGGCCATGACCTCGAGGTTCTTGGTCTAGCCACGCCTGATCCACAAACCGAAACGCTCAAAACTCTGAACGATTTCTGGAATACCTACGAAATCAGTGGCGTCGCGATGGTGGACATGGACGTTTGGCACTGGATGTACGACCATCCGAACGCCACTTCGGAGCAATTGCGAGATGCCACTATTCAAATCGCGAAAACTATCTGGAACAAATACTATGCGTCGGTATTCGGCAAAAAAGACGTCGTACTTCTCGCGGTGTACTCCCACATGATCGATTCGTTTATGTACCTGCCCGATTATCCGATCGGCCATCTCATCGCCTTCCAGGTGGAAGAGCAAATGCAAAAATCCGGTGCCATCGGCCCGGAGTTCGAGCGTATGGCCAAAATGGGTCGCGTTACCCCGGACATGTGGATGATTCACGCTACGAGGAAACCCGTAGGCGCGGAAGCTTTACTGAACGCCACTGCGGAAGCTTTCGCAAAACTGCAAACGCAAAAGCAGAAATAGGAAGCGGCAATAAATCCTGGATAAAAAATCGGCCTGAAAAGGAGAGAAGCAGCTAGGGTGTGGACCCTAGCTGCCTCCCGGGGTGTGTCCTCGAAGTGGTTGTTATAAAGTTAGATGCACCACAACGAAAAAGGTTTCCTAAAAATGTTGTGTTTGGAATTTAGCGAAATTCCCGCCTAAACTTCAATAAAACAAGTATTTACGCCAGCGTTCATCGCGATGGCCAATCAATCGCATCAATTGCCGCGAGGTGTGGAGCGTAAACGGCCGCGGACGCCGCGCCAATTTCAGCCCCGCTTCTTCCGGGGTGCGATCTCCCTTATTGTTGTTGCACCTATAACAGCACGCCACTAAATTTTCCCAGGAAGACCGGCCGCCTCGCGATCGCGGAATTACATGGTCCAGCGTCAACTCCGAACTCGGAAATATCTTTCCGCAAAATTGGCACGTATTCCGATCGCGCAACAAAATATTTTTTCGCGAAAGTGCGCGGCTCTGCTGCGGTATGTGCCGATAAGCCAAAAGCCGGATTACCGACGGAACCTTATGCGAGTGCGCCGAGGAATGTACTTCGGCGCTGTGCAACTCTTCCGCTTGCGCTACGCCCTTCAGCAGCAGCACCATTGCGCGCCGCACCGCCGTTACATTAATTGGTTCGTAGGTCGCGTTCAGGACTAAAACAGGTTCCTGCATGAGGGAAGCCCGAGGAAGCACCAGCGGAGTTACTTGACGACCGATGTTCCCCGAAGCGTTGGACGCAAGCGTTCCGACCGCTTCGGGGGAATGTCGCCCCCGGTGGTCTACCGCCTCTGGTCGTCTTGCGCTCATCGCCCGTCCCTTCTTGCTACGGGTGTTCGGCGAAGGAGCTTAGCGGACGGCCGGCCCGGGCTATCGTCAAACCCGAGACCGATTTGGCGCCAGCTTCGTGTAACGCGCGTGAACACGCGTCTAAGGTCGCTCCCGTCGTCATTACATCATCTAGCAGCAAGATTCGTAAATTGTCAACTCGGCCGCCCTTCCGCATGGCAAAAGCGCCACGTACGGCCTCCCACCGTTCTTCGCTCCGGAGCAGGTGCTTTTCCGGCCGCGGGCGCGACCGCTTCAGCAGCACGGTCTTATACGGCAGATTCAGGAATTTCGAAAGCGGTTCGCCGAACAGGTCGACTTGATTAAATCCTCGCTCCCGGCTGCGCTGGCGGTGCAAGGGCACCGGCACAATCACATCGGCACACAGGCGCTGCGCTTCTTTTCGAACCAACTCCGCCAACCGTTCTGCGAACCATTTTCCCAGCGGCACAATCTGTTCGTGCTTCAGGAGCAATATCGCACGCGCCAGGAGTCCCTCATAAAATCCAAAGCTGCGTGCCACTTGAAAGCCAAACCGGCGCTTTTCACAATCCGCGCAGATCGACCGCTCCTTCGGAAACTCCGGATCAAACGTTCCCGGCAGACCGCAAATATCGCAGCTGCCTGGCGGAATTTCCACGAACGACGAGAGGCAGTTGTCACACAGCGGGAGCCGGCGGGCATCCACCAGCAACTCTTCACATAGTCGGCAATTGGCGGGGAAGCATAGACTCGTAACCGCGCCGCCGACACTCTGAATAAGCTGCACCAGCGCATGGCGTGACGGGGAAATAGGCATAGAACCGCCCATACGGAATCTAGTTGTCTATTATATATTGGTTATCTATTTGTGCGGTAAATGAAATACGGTGAACCTACAACAAGCCCTGCTCCATCTTTTCCTGGCAGGAAATACAGTGTTTGGCCCAAGGGACCGCTTCCAGCCTCTTCTGCTGCATCTCTTCATGGCACACGGCGCATTCACCGTACTCGTCGCTGCGGATGCGCTTCAGCGCCTCATCAATCATATTCAGGATGTTCCGGTCGCTGCTGGTCTGCCCGAACAGGAACTCCTTGGTATAGGAGTTCGCGGCCTTGTCCGCAAGATCCACCGTGGGATCATCGTCAGCCTGCCGTCCTTCTTCCTCCGTGCGCGTGATCGTTTTCACCAATTCGTCCCGGCGCGTCAGCAGTTTCTTTTTATAGTACTCCAAGCGCTTCTTTTCCATTTCCATCCTCCCCCAGATGGCTCCAGGGGCCACCTAAAAACTCCGTAGTGTAGGCTCAATCTCCAGAAGAGTCAAGGCAACCTGCACCATTTCGCGCCTAACACCCAATGGTCCAGGAGCATCTGATGAGAAACGTCCGCTTCGCGTTGCTTTTCGCGCGACACGCCTCTTATCGGTCAACCACTTGCAAGGTTTTCCGTCAACAGGACCAACAAGACAACCGAGGATCGCTCCGCGGCCCTCGCCGGATTTCTTGGTGATCGCATTATCATCGATGATGTTGTGCGGTTGCCCGAACAAGGCGTATGGCAACACGGGACATGTCGTGTGACGCCCATCACAGGGTTCGCTTCGCCCCCATGAGATATTCCACATAGTGTACGGATAGAGGATTTAGAACGCTCACCGCGAATCTATCCCAACAGAAAGGATTCTTTCATGTTCAAAAAGACCATGATCCTGCTGGGTATGCTAGTGGTGGCCGCCAGCCTATGCTTGGCACAAGACAAGTCGGACCAGAAAACCGCGGTAAAGTCGACCTCCATTAAGCAGACCAGCCCGATTTCTGGCAAAGAGATGTTCACGCAGTACTGCGCTCCTTGTCACGGCCTTGATGGAAAAGGCAACGGTCCGGCTGCCAGCGCTATGAAGTCACAGCCCACGGACTTAACCCAGTTGGCCCGTAAGCACGACGGCAAATTTCCCGCCAACAGTGTAGCTAGCGCCTTGAAGTTCGGCAGTGGTTCCGGAGCCGGAGCGCAT
>Ga0335085_10005994_pt1 | contig 19322 bp, 12 predicted proteins | sample Lox_Sample_45_FD_206712 | JGI IMG/M metagenome (GOLD analysis project Ga0335085, IMG submission 206712) | Soil microbial communities from Loxahatchee National Wildlife Refuge, Florida, United States - Lox_Sample_4.5 | ecosystem: Environmental > Terrestrial > Soil > Wetlands | place: USA...
GGCAGCCATCGTTACAGTACGGACTTGCGTCCGGATGGGATGCTCTACGGCAAGGTACTGCGGCCGCCATCGTTCGGAGCCACGCTGGTTTCTTATGATGATTCATCCGCAAAAGGCATAGGCGACGCTCTGATTGTGCGGGACGGGGATTTCATCGGTGCCGCAGCAAGCACCGTGGCTGCAGCAGAAGCGGCACTCTCAAGAATACAATTGGAGTGGAAGGAAGTGCCACAGATTTCCGATAAGGAACTTTTCTCGTATCTGAAGAATAACGCCCAGCCCTCGGGTGAAGAGCGGTTCCTTCGGACTAAGGGTTCCCTGGCCAGCGGCATAGCTGCGGCCACACGCAGTCTCGAAGGCGACTTCACTGTCGCTTACATCGCGCACGCACCTCTGGAGCCGCGCGCGGCGGTCGCGCAATGGAGTGGAAGGAAGCTTACCGTCTGGATGGGTACGCAACGGCCGTTTGCGGTCCGCGACGATCATGCGGACATTTTTCATGTGTCGGAAAAAGACGTCCGCGTGATTGTGCCGGACACGGGCTCAGCGTACGGTGGAAAGCACACGAGTGATGCGGCACTCGAAGCGGCTCGACTCGCGAGGGCGACCGCGGGGCGACCTGTGAAGCTGGTTTGGACGCGTGAAGAAGAGTTTACGTGGGCGTATTTTCGCCCCGCGGGGGTGATTGAGATCAAGAGCGGCATCGACGATAACGGGAAACTCACCACTTGGGAGGTTCACAACTATCACTCCGGCATGTCCGCGATTGAGACGCCTTACGATGTTCCCAACCAACTCTCACAATACCATCCAGTGCCGCTGTTGCTGCGCAGCGGTTCGTATCGTGGCCTGGCCGCCACGGCGAATCACTTCGCAAGGGAAATGCATATGGATTCGCTGGCGCAACTAGCCGGAGTGGATCCCTTGCAATTCCGTTTGGCGAATCTCTCGGACCCCCGCATGAAGGCTGTCTTGGACGCGGGCGCAAAGGCATTTGGATGGCCGCGGAAGCGAATCGAAGAGGGCCAAGGCTTCGGCCTCGCGGTGGGGCGCGAAAAAAACAGCTACGTGGCTACGTTTGCGGAAATCGCTGTGGACCTAAAAACAAAAAAGGTCCGCGTGAAGAAATTGGTGGAAGCCTTCGAATGCGGGGCGATCGTGAATCCAGACGGCCTTCGCAATCAAGTGGTCGGTGCGATGATCCAAGGGATGGGCGGGGCGCTATTTGAGGCTATTGAGTTTCAGAACGGGCGCATAACCAATAACCGTTTCTCCAGCTATCGCGTGCCTCGCTTCCGCGACGTTCCGGAAATTGAGGCTATTCTTCTCGATCGGAAAGACATCGCACCCGCGGGCGCAGGTGAGACACCCATCATGGCCGTCGCTCCAGCCATTGGAAATGCGTATTTCAACGCAATGGGCGTACGCCTTAACTCCCTGCCTTTACTCCCCTCCGCGAGCTAAATAACAAGAAATCGGTGACGCCCGCCGCGGCGTCGCAAACAAATCCGATAACTATTTGGGGGAAGATGATTCTCCCCGCTTGGGAGGAGAGCTAACGCCTCTTTAGGAACTGGCTACAGCGATATGCTGAACTTGCCTCGGAGAAAAATGCGGCACGCGAACCGTTCCCGGCCCCACCGAGCGTTATTTTACTTCGAGGGGTCGACCAGGGCCTGGTAGACGGTGGCGTGGCTGCGATAGAGCAGTTCGTGATTGTCGGGATGGATCATGCGCTGGATCATGGCGACAAATACGATATCGTTCGCCGGATCCGCCCAGAACCACGTGCCCGCGGCGCCATCCCAGAAAAACGTTCCCTTGCCGTCCGGCAATGCCGCCGCGGCCGGATCATATACGACGGCGCAATTGAAGCCGTAGCCAAAGCCGGGGCGCATGACGTGTTGCCCGATGCCGAATTCACCAGTCAGCAGGTTCGCGGGCAGGTGATTGGAAGTCATGAGTTTTACGGTTGCGGGAGAGAGAATGCGCTTGCCGTCGAGTTCGCCGCCGTTTCCGAGCATCTGCGCGAACCGGTAGTAATCCTCGATCGTCGAGACCAGCCCGCCGCCGCCCGAGGGCAGCGTGGGTTGCGAGATGTAGTCCGGAGGAGCGCCGGGAGCGAGCGCCGGCTCAAGCTGCCCTTGTGCGTTGCCGCGGTAATTGGTGGCAAAGCGCGAACGCTTGTCCGCCGGAACGTAGAAGCCCGCGTCCTTCATGTCGAGCGGCGCGAAAATGTGGTCGCGCATGAAGTCCGGCAGCGACTGCCCGGACAATTTTTCGACCAGGTAGCCCTCGATATCCATCGAAAGGCTGTAGGCCCAGCCCTTGCTCGGCTGGTAGTTGAGTGGAATCGTGGAGAGCTTGTCGATCATCTCCTGGAGATTCGCCGAGTGCAGCGGCTGCTTCTCTTTGTACACGTCGTCGACCAGGGAGTGGCCCGAACCGTAGGAGAATCCCGCGCTGTGGGTCATCAATTCGCGGATCGTCGGCGCATGATCTGGATCGACGAGAAGCATTTTTCCGTCCGGCCCGGCCCCGTTGAAGACTTTCAGATGCGCGAATTCGGGAATGTATCGGGAGAGTGCATCGTTGGGCAGCCACTTCCCTTGTTCGTAGAGGATCATCATCGCGACTCCGGTGACTGGCTTGGTCATCGAGTAGTCGCGGAAAATAGTGTCTTTGGTCATGGGCGTGCCGGTGGCCAAGTCGCGGACGCCGAAGGTGCGGTAGTCCACGATCTTTCCGTGCCGCGCCAACAGGATCACCGCGCCGGCCAGTTGCTTGTTGTCCACTTCGCCCTGGATCAATTGGTGAAGGCGTTCCAGGCGCTCGCTGGAAAAGCCGACGCTTTCCGGCTTCACGACACTGAGGTCTACGGCGTGGTGCGAAGTGCTCTGTGCCGCGCACGGCAAAACAATCACCGAGGCAAGCACCATCGCCATGGCAAGCTTTGTTGTACTCACGAGCTGGGTCTGTTTCACAAGCCTCCTCCAGACACGTCTTTCGTCTTCAGGCGGCGGTTCTGCATCACGCACATGCGGCGGTGCACTCGCCGATTGCGGACCTGGCTTCCCCGGCTTCGTCAAAGGTGCAGGGAGTATACCTCGACCACCGATTCAAGTGGGCGGCTGTGGCACTCAGGACTTAGCGATTGGTTCGTCGCCCGCCAACTTCTCGTTCTGTCGTTGAAGTATACGAACTGCGAGTGTAGTTTCGCATTCAATTCCATGCCAACACGGAGGCTGCCATGTTCGCTTACCAACTCGAGCACATCTGCTCGTACACGGCGCAATTGAAAAATCCTCCGGAGGTAATTGGCCCCATAGCGGAGGGGATTCGCGCGAATTTCTATGTAACCGGTGGCGAGGTTATCGGGCCAAAGATCCAGAGCTCTATTCGCCCAGTCGGGGGCGATTGGTTACGGTACGGATCGATGGCGTTGGAATTCTGGACGTGCGGGCCACCATCGAAACGCACGACCACGCTCTCATCTACATCCACTACACAGGCGTGGGAGATCTGGGAGAAGAAGGATATCAAAAATTCCTTCAGGGGGTGCTGCCGTCCAAAATTGCGTTGCGCGTGGCACCTCGTTTTCAGACGTCACACCCGGCCTACAAGTGATCGAACCGTCTGCAATGCATCAACATCGGCGAAGCGGATCTAGAACGCCTCGAGGTCCGCTACGACGTGTACGGACTGCGTTAGGGCTGCAGAAAGCGCCAGTAACAGAACTTCCCCACCTGGTGAAATTGCAGCCGCGTTCCGGCTTTTCCGGCCCAATACGCAACAGCAATAACCGCGATGCCGCTAAGCGGATGGGTTCTTCAGGACTTGCGCCAGAGAGCGCAGGCGCGCGGCGTCCGCCGGATCCTTTGCGGAAGCGGCGCTCTTTTCGAGCGACGGGGCCATGCGCTGAAGCTTCTTCACCTTGCCCTTGTTCAAGTGCGATTTTTCCGCAGCGTCGATGTTCTTGCGCAGAGAGGCGATCTGGTTCGCGGGAAGGGCTTGCGAGCGTCCGAGTTGGTCGAGGTACGCTTTCGCCACCACGAGTTGGTTGGGCCACACAATTTTCTGCTGGTTCTGGACGTTTTCCTCGGCGACCTTGACGGTCTTCGCCGCGTCGATTTCGTTTTGCGTCAGGTTTTTCGTCGGAGTTAGCTCGAATACGTCGAGTCCGCGGGCGATTTCCGAGGCGTAGATATAGCCGTTGTACCAATAGGCGGACCAATCGCCGCCTAGGATCAGCAACTTGGGGCTGATCGGGCCACGATCGAAATAGGCGATCTCGTAGGGATGCGCTGCGTCTGTGAAATCCATGACGGAGATTCCGCCCTGATACCAAGCCTGCACCTCGATGTCGCGACCGGGCACCGGGACGAGCGAACCGTTGTGGGCGACGCAGTTTTCCGTGTCGCCCTGCGCGGCGGGAAGCTTGTAGTAGCTGGCCATGGTGAGCTTGTCGTCCTTCAGATGGAAGATCGCGTCGGCGCCCCACTTATTGGGGTCGTTCGGACGGCAACGCGCGCCGAGTCCTCCGCCCCACTCGTCAGTGAACACGACCTTCGTGCCGTCGTTCGAGAACGAAGCCGAGTGCCAGTAGGAATAGTTGGGATCGTTTACGGCGTCCACGCGCTTCGGATGCACAGGATCTTTAACGTCCAGAATGATTCCGTTTCCGGAGCAGGCGCCCGCGGCGAGTCCGATCGCCGAATAGACCGTGATGTCGTGGCACTGGTCGGTGTCGCGGGGTTTCTCTTCCTTTTTCCCATGGCTGCCACCGTTGCTGAGGCCGTTGATGGCGCCAGTGCGGGCATCCATGAACACGCGCGGGCTGGAAACGATCTTGGCGTCCTGCGGAGCGGCCAGCGGCACCTGAATCACGTCAATGCGGAACAGCGCGGTGTTCGGATCCTTGTCCGGTTTTTCTCCGGAGCAGCCGGCAAGCTCTTCCGGTTGGCGGACGAACGAGGTGCCGGAAACATAGATGTAGACATTATTTTTGTCGTTCGGGTCGACGACGAGCGTGTGGGTGTGGGAACCGCGGCAGGTCTGCACAGCGGCAACCTGACGTGGATTGCGGATGTCCGAGATGTCGAAGATGCGCACGCCGCGGAAGCGGTCTTTTTGCGCGGCGGGGATGCGATGTTTCTTCTCTTTCACTTCCTCCGGAGTCGGAGGAGGTTCGGGTGGAAATCCTTGCGTGCCGCAATCGAGGCGGCCGTTGGGCATTTCCACGGACATGAACATGAGATTCTTGTAGACGGAAACATCGCCCTGGCCGCCGGGGCACACCATGGAGGTAAGTAGACTGGTCTTTGCGGGATCGCTGATGTCGAAAATATTCATGCCGTAGAAATTGCCCTGGAACAGGTGTGTACCCTGGAAGGCGAGATCCGAATTGGAGAAGGCGAGTTGCGCGATGACGAGCTGGATAGGCTTGGGGATTTTGGCGAGATTGCCAATGCCGAGCAGCTGAATCGTTTTCACAACCTTTGGATCGTCGGGATCATCGGCGCCGAGCTGAAATGCGTCGGGCTTCTTGATGAGGATGAGGTGTTTCATTCCCATGGACGTTTCGCCCGCATCGTAGAGTCCAGGAGTCAGCTTGTAGCGCGGATCATTGACGTCCGAGCCGGTCATACCCGGAGGCAGCACGGGAGCGGGCTGCGGTGCAAAAGGATTCTCTTCCTCTTGATCCTCCTTTTTGGAGGGTTCCTCCTTGGCGGCGTCCGGCTTGGCCTGCTCCTGCGTGGAAGGCTCCGGCTTGGACGGCGCAGGTTCCTGGGCCCGTGACCGGCTCGTTCCTGCAAACAGGAATAAGCCCGCCACCAACACGCTGAATAAAATACCGCGCGATCGGATCATCGTTTCTCCTCGGAGGATTGTTTTTCGAGCATGCCCTGCATAATGCGGATTTCGGCGCGTTGCGTATTGTCGGCGTCGGTGGCGAAGTCGAAGATCTCCGCGTCCTGGCCGGCGCCAGGCTGGTTGAACAGATCCTTCACCATGGTGAGAGCGCCTTCGTGGTGCTGGATCATGCCGGTTAAGAATAGACGATCGAATTCAGCGCCCTGGGATTTGCCCAGAGCTTCCATCTGCTCGGGCGTGAGCATACCGGGCATCAGCGCCATGGGTTTGCCGAAACGGTCCATATCCGGCATGCCAGCCATGGCCATCGAAAGAGGCTGGCCGCGTTCGGCGAGCCACCGCTTCATGAACCGTATTTCGTCGGACTGGGAGCTGCTGATGCGGGCACCCAGTTCCTGGAGAGCTTGATTATCCGTGTGAGTGGGGATCATTGCGGTCATGACCACCGCCTGCTGGTGATGCATGATCATGCCCTGCATGAAGTCGATGTCGGCTTGGGCGAGCGGCGGGAGAGTGCCCTTGGTTGAAGGGGGGAGGGTTTTTGTCGGCTGCCCGGGGGCGCCGGGCTGGACGATCACGGGGGCGGGAGATGTTTTCTGCTGGGCTAGCGCGGAAGTGGCGAAAGTGCTTGTCACCAGAAATGCAAGAACTGGAATTGCGCACACCACGACAACCTCCTTCGCCGGGAGCAATTTCAATCGGCGGGGATACTGTTTCGTAAGCTTTTCTTCCGACGTTTGTTTCAATTCGACGCTCAGAACTCGATACGAGATCCAGCCAGTCCGGACAGAGTGGAGGTCAATTCCAACGATGCGCGTCTCCGGACTTTCGAGTGCCCCTTAAGAGCGGCGCGCAGCATCACAAAAGGGCTGCGCGTCGCAGGGAGGAGAGAGCATAGAACAAAAGTGGCAGCCTTCGCAACGCGTTGCAGGAAAATGTTGGGCCGCTGGGGGCGGGGGTCGTGAGCACATGCATCGTGGACTGGCGTGGCCCTGCTACTTGCATCGGGCCGACCGGTTGCCGCTGCCGCCGAAAAAGCAGGCCAAACCGAAGAGGTAGCCAAAGTTGTACAAGGCTCCGTTGTTGTGAACTTCGTAGATTCCCAGATTGTGGCGAAACAGCGAAAGGACGAACACAAACGGGGCTATGAAGCCGTGCCAAACGCCCAGCCAGAAACCCGCTGTTTGGTGCTGCTCGCTTGCGGTTCCCTGCAACGTATTTGGACCGGCCGCGCAGCCGGCTAGGATGGCTGCCAGGAGGAGAAGCAACAGGAAGACCGAAAAGGATTTCATCGACATTGCTCCTTACCAGGAATACGTGAGAGCGGCAGGAAAAGTCTCAGCCCGCGTGAGTTTTCACGCAAGGGCCCCTGATCCAACCAAGCAATCATTGGGCGCTGCCCCGTCTTCGGGATTCCTCCGGACCAGGGAGTGATGCAAGTTCCCCTGGGCGCGGGGCGGAGTAGAATCTTGGGGAGGATGCCGTGCAGAAGCGCGAACTACAACGGAGCATGTATGAACTGCCGAGCGATTCGCGTGCTCCGCGGTTAGGGGTGGCGGGGCTCGGGCTAGGCTGTGTCGCGCTTGCGTGGTGGTTGCTGTGGGCCGGAGGCGCGGAAAGCGTGGCAAGCCGGCTGGGCTGGGGTTGGAAGGCGGGGGACCCGGTGCGAAAGGGATGCGTCGCCGTGGCGCTTGCCATTTACTACGTCCGAATGCTGTTTACGGAGTTTGTGTTTTTGCGGCGGGGGATGGGTTGGAGCGAGGCGTCTACAATTGGACCGTGGCTGTGTGTCATTTTTGTTTTTTTGGCGATGGAGGCGGCGGGTAATCCGCATGCGCTCGGCACGGCGGGTGTAGCGGGGGTGTTTCTGTTCGTCCTGGGTTCCTGGATGAACTCGTATTCGGAATATGCGAGGCACAAGTGGAAAAAGCGGGAGGAAAACCGCGGGCGGTTGTACACCGAAGGGTTGTTCCGGTACTCGCGACATCCGAATTACCTGGGAGATCTGATTTCGTTTTCGGGGCTATGCCTGATGACCGGGGTGTGGGCTACCGCGATGATTCCAGTGTTGATGCTGGCGGGATTTGTTTTCGTGAACATTCCAGTTCTCGATTCCCATTTGCCGGAACACTACGGAAGCGCGTTTGCGGAGTATGCGACGCGGACGCGCAAGCTGATTCCATTTGTGTATTGAAGAAAGAGCGGCCTGGATTTGGCGCCAAGCCTTCGGACTCACGCCAGGATCTACCAGGGTACCCAAGGGCTGGAACTTTAGTTCTATTTCCGCGTTACCGATCGGGCACGTACGATCCATTTGGATTATGAATGCAGAAGCCGCTTGTGAAGCGCCCGTTCGACGCTACCAGCGCATCACTCTGCCGAAAGGGATGTTCTTAGCCTGGTACGGCGGGGGCGATCAACAGATTTCCCGGGTGCAAACGCTGGGGATGGGAGGCGTGTTCCTGGCGGTGCCGAACGCGCCGCCAGTGGGAACGAGCCTGAGAATGGTGTTCGAGGTACCGGGCGGGAACGTGCGCGCGGATGGAATCGTGCGGAGCGTAAAGGCGGGCGAGGGGATGGGTGTGGAGTTTGTGAAGCTGGGCCCGCAGGACCGCATCCTGCTGGAGCGATTGCTGAAGCGTCTACTCCGTTAGAACGGGCAATTCAGGGAAGAAGATGCGTGAAGCTGCCGCGTCAAAATGCTCTCCAAAAAAATCAGAAGGTAGAGAGTTGGGCCGGGGCCCATCGGCGGGTTATTCCCGAACCGGCGAGCGTATGGCGATACTTCCCGGAGGCACCGCGGGCAAGGGTCATGACCAGTCACGAGCGACAAGTCCGGCGACGACAAGCCACAGTAAGACGCCATAAAGCCCATACCACATAGTCTCTTGCCCCGGCGCCACTGCCGGGGGACCAAAGACGACCAGCGAACCGGTCGAACTGATATGCAAGAGTTGCGCCAAAAGCACGCTATCGGTTTTGGAGTACAGCCAACAGATCAAGACTCGCATGGCGGTCATGGCGGTGGCGAACGCCGCAAAGAAGGGCCACAGGTACTTTCCATGGGGACTGGCGCTGCCAAGGAAGTCGATCACCGGTAGATGCCAGAGTGACCAGAGAAGGCCAAGGAGAATGCTCGCGCCCCATACAGTCCGGCGAGACCGAAGACTTGGAAACGCGTAGCCAGTCCATCCGATTTCTTCCAGGAAACCCGCAGGCACCCCGAAGAAAACTCCGGCGAGAAAGAAGTTGGGGGAGTAGGAATGGGACACAGCGGTCTTCAAGATGAAAAGAGTCGCAAGGACCAGCACAGGAGGAATAAGAAGAACGGCGAACCACCGGGGAGAAACTCGCCGGTGGAACATGCGGCGGAACAGATTTCGCAACCCTTCGCGCGGGTTGTCGATCCTGGTCAGAAGTAAGCCCGCGATAGCAGGGCCAAGCAGCATGGCGGGGAACATGAGAATGCCTGTCATCCTGGGCAAAGGACCATGGCGAAGCAAGCTCGGGGATGCGACAGCTAGCGCGCCAGTCCAAGAGATGGCGAAGGTCAGCAAGAAGTAGAAGACAGCGGGAGAAGGATGGAGCCCAGAATTTGCACTAGAAGTCCTGCCGGGAGGCACATCCATATTCAATTTCGCATCCCTCTCACCGGGCGGGGGGAGCGGAAATTGCCCGGTGCGAAAGGATATAACAACGCAGGGCGAAGCCAATCGAGATCAGCCTGAGAACTTGCCCGCTACTCCCTCATTCCGGGGTTTTGCATCCACTTCCCTAATCCCCCATCCGTCAATCAGTGGGATGACGCGGGTTTGAGGATGGCGGTGCTGCGCTCGTCATTGGCGATGACGCGGTAGAACTTTTTCAGATCGCTGATTTGAGAGACCGGGACACTGAGCTCCTTGATTTCGAATGTGCGGGTGTACCGGATGGAGTCGCCGACGGCTTCGGTTTTGCTGTGGTAGCTGGCGAAGTTGTAGTCGAGGTCGGCGGGTGGGGGAAGCTCGTCCACGACATAGCCGGCGGGGAGCTTAATTTCGAAGGTGTCGGAGTCACGTTCCGGGCCTTCGAACTCGACGGGGTATTTGCGGGGCTCCTTCGTTTCCAGGATGCCACTGGACTGGATGCCGAGGACGCGCGGGCGGATCAGCAGGAGGTTGCCGGCGGTCTTGCCGTAGTCCGGAGCAAAAAAGGACCAGTCGTAACCAAAGGGTAGATCGTATTGCTTGAGGCTGGTGATGCTGGCCTTGGTGATACGAAACGAACCGACAGAATGGGCCATGAGCTGTTCGATGGGATGAATTTGGTCTTCGACTTTTTGCGAGTCGCGCAGCATCCAGCGCTGATACCAGGCAGAGTCACCGACACGGACTTCGTGGACACTGCCCTGGAGAAGGCCACTAGCATCAATGGTGAATGTGCCGGTGCGAGTAGTCCCGTTGGTGGAGGGGCTCAGCTGCGGTAGGCGCGTGAGTTCCCCGCCGCCCGGAGTGACGAGGAGAGCATAGTTGGCCTGCAAGGGGCCGTGGAGCTCGCCGAAGGGAGTGACCTCGTCGGTGGGATCGAAGAAGAGGAGGCGCCCCAGCTTCGGGTGCTGAACGACGGCGACGAGCCAAGGACTGTTGACGCTATCCGGAAGATGGATGGCCAGGATGGCGTGATTGAAGGAGCCAATATGCGGTGGCGTGGAAGGAGAGACCCCGCCACGCTGGGTGTTAATGACGACAGGGTAAGAATCAACGCCGACTTGCTTGAGCATGACGGCGAGTAGCGTGGCCTTGTCCTTGCAATCCCCGTAGCGGTGGGCAAAGGTTTCGGCCGCAGCATGCGGCTGCAAACCACCGATGCCGAGTTCAATAGCGACGTAGCGGATATCTTTTTGGGTGAAATCGGAGAGTGCTTCGATTTTGCCAAGCGTGGTGGGCCGATTGGCGGTTAACTCCGCGACTTTCTGAGCGATCTCTGGGGAAGAGTTAAGGCGATCTTGCAGCAGGCCGTTATACCAAGTGCCCATTTCGGACCAAGTGAGAAAGCCATGCTGCGAACCTCCTGGGGGAATCAGGGAAACGACCATCAGACCGGCAACGCCCTTCCATGGTGGCATGTCGTCTTCCGGCTTGATTTCAGGAATTTTCTGAAGCTGCCACTGCCATTGATTGTTGCCAACACTCGCGGGGGCCACTTCGGGATGATTGATCCAGACGGCCTTGTATTCCCATCCGGGAGGAAGCTGGAGAGTGTATCGCGCATCGCTTACCGGCACGGCTTCCTGGAAGAACCACTCGTCCTGAAGCACGTAAGGACGAACTTCATGCTCGTATTCGAAACCGACGATGTTGCCGGGATCGGGGGCGGGGATATCCATGACCTTGGACCGTAGATCGGAAACAAGCTCGCCACCCGCAACATCCGTGTAGCCTCGCTCGATTAAATCCTTTTCCTTCACTTCAAAGTCCTTGCCTTGGGCGGGAATGCACCAGCCGTGGATGTTGTTGATGCGAGTTTCGGAATCGAAAGGAAAGGAGACTTTGCCGAAATGACGACCTCCGGGCCGCAGGATTCTGTAGGCGCTGCGGTAGATTTCCTTGAGCTTGCCGTTTGGCTGGACGATCAGGATTTCCTCGGAATAGAGGAGAACGGCATCGTCGTCATCGGCATGAGGCGGAACAGGGGCACCGGCCAGCGCGCGCATCCAGGCGGGTGCCTCGCTGGCAGAGGAGGGCAGCACCCCCAAGAAGAAGGTGAGCGCGAAAAAGAGCGCGCTCACCAGGGAGAGTTCAGTTGGCGGCAGCCGAAGCGCCGGGTTGCAACACGATTTGTTGTTCATCGCCGGATTTTACCGCCTGATAGAAGCCTCGCAAGCTAGGATAAGCCGATTTGGGAAGCATCAGAAGATCGCTCCGGAGTACCCGGCTGATATGCAGGGTTCCGGATTGCTGCTGGAGTTTCAGAGTGTATTCCGCCGCGCGGGCATCAACATCGGTGTCCTTGGGCAGCGTGTCGATTTTCCAGTCGAGTGGCAGGTCGATGGTGATGTCGTCGACTTTGCGAAACGGAAACTCGAAATAGACGGAATTTACGCGATCGGCGTGCTCGAACAAATGTTTTTCCGCGGCGGTGAAGATGCCGGTGGAGATGAGCGCGTGACGCCCCGCAGAAGAGGCCCACCCGGGAATTTTGACGTCGTACTCGGCAACAAGAGGGACCTCGGAACTGGCCCAATCGGGCTGCTTGGTGAGAGTCACTTCGGAAGCCGCGGGCACGCTGTCCTTGATGAGTTCTTCGAGGTAAGTCTTGCGTGCAGCGTCATCCTGATTATGATATTCGTCGCGGCGATAGACAGCTTCCAGGCCGGTCAAAGTCAGGGTGAGTTTGCCCCCGAGCGAGCCATCGTCGGAGAGTTTGAAGTTGGCGACGCGTTTGGCGACGGAATCCGTGCTCTGGGGGAGAGGCGTGTCGAACCAAACGCCGCCATCCTTGTTGAGCTTGAGTCCCCTCACGGACGTTTCGTGCCAAGGGAGGAGACCGTAGGGGACAAAAGCGTAACCCGGGTCGCAATAGACATCCTTGCCGGCGACCTTGACGACGGCGATGTTGGAGTTGAGCTCGTTGCTGTTCATGCGTTTTTCGTTGAAGAAATAATCGTTGCGCGTGGACACCCAGGCCCCGGAAGCATCAAAGCCGGCAGCGCGAGCGAGGCCAACAAAAAGCCAGGTGAGGTCGGTACCGTCGGCGTAGCCGTTCTTGAGGACGTCGGCGGCGTTCTGGATTTTCTTCTGTTTGTCGCGTTTCTGCTCCTGGGCGGATTTTTGGGTTTCGAAGCTGAGATTCTTGAAGTGCTGGACGTAATCATAGATCTTGCGGAGTTTTACATCCTGCGAATCGGAGGGGGAAACGACCTGAGAAACGGCCGCTTCGAGTTCCTTGTGCTTACCGATGAAACTTTCCAGCTGGCCGTTCCATTTCTTTCCGAGATTGCGCCAGTATTTTGCGGGATCTTCCTCAAACTGTGATTCGCTGTAGATGAACAAGACGCGATAGGTGAGTTCATTTTCCGGAGGCATATATTCCTCTTCCTGGAAAGCAGGAACGTCCCTGGCATCCATGCGGACAACTTTGTCGTCACCTTGTTTGGGAGGATCAGTACCCTGGGGCAAGCCTGCGGGCCAAGTCCAACGGAGGTACCAGCCTTCAGCAGGCTTGAGGGTGAATTTAGCCAAACGAGTAAATAAATCATCGCTGACGACCCAATAGGAATTGAAGACATAGTCCTCGGCAAAATCGTAGGTCCAATGGTACTCAATGATGCTGCCGACCTGGACGTCGGGAATGGAAAAGGTCTTGACGAGGGTTTTATTGCCCTTGGTCTTTTCGATGGTTTTGTCGAAGATCTTGCCGTCGAAAGGGACGATCGAGCCGTCCGGGCGGATGGTGCGGGCACGGATATCGGCGATGCTGAAACCAGCGACGCGCTTGAGGTAGGGAATTTCGACGTTGGCGAAGCGGCGGCCTTCTTCGGTGAGGATTTTGATGCGGACATAGTTACGTTCGTAGGCGTTGTGGCCGGAATCGTTGCGGTCGACCTGGCGATAGAGATAGATGGCCGGGGCGCCGGGGGCTTTGGGCTCGCTGGTCATCTTGAGATCGGCAGGATCGATAGGTTGCCACTCATCGGAGGCATGAGTGAAGAAGGCAGGTTTACAAAGAGCGAAAACGCAGACGCAGAGAAACAGCGCAGCAAGGCGGCGAATCAACACGCGAGGCTCCCGAAGCATAAGGTCGGCCGCGAGGACGGACCAGCGAAAGCTCGCCAAGGGACAGGGACAGAGAGGCCTGAGGACGGGCGTTCCGCAAGATCCACTTCAACGGACTTGGTACCGATTGCTCGTGACAATACTGACTCGTAAAACAGATGTCAAGAGGACCGGAGTACGGGTGGTGTTCGAGAGCCGAGGAAGCACTTTGCGGAGGGAGCGGGGTGGGGCATAATCCGGGCACGCAGAAACAAATCAACATTCGAAAGATACAGAGAACGATTCGGGGAGGCTACAGGTGAGCGACCGTCCATGGAATCCCGCGGGAGCGACGGGGCAGTTTGAGCCATACGTGCCCCCGGGGCAAAGTCCGGCGGAATTTTCGCTGCGCGCGGTGATCCTGGGAGGAGTGTTCGGACTGCTATTCGGCGCGGTGTCGGTGTACGTGGGATTGCGCGCGGGGTTGACGGTATCGGCATCGATTCCGATTGCGGTGCTCTCGATCAGCATTCTGCGGGCCTTCGGGCGCGCGACGATTCTGGAAAACAACATCGTTCAGACCACAGGATCGGCGGGAGAATCGCTAGCGGCGGGCGTGATGTTTACCTTGCCGGCGCTGATTTTCCTGGGGTTCGGGTCGGAGTTCACATTTTGGCGGATTTTTCCACTGGCGCTGCTGGGCGGGTGGCTGGGCGTGCTGTTCATGATACCGCTGCGGCGGCAATTGATCGTGAAGGAGCACGGAAACCTTGCGTTTCCGGAAGGGACGGCGTGCGCGGACGTGCTGGTGGCGGGCGAACGGGGCGGCTCGTTTGCCGGGCGCGTGTTCTGGGGGTTGGGTCTCGGAGGCGTATACACCTTCCTGATGAATACAGTGCAAACGTGGACGGGACAGCCGGAATACCAGCCGAGATGGTTTCCGGGCGCGTCGTTCCGGGCGGCGGTGACCTCAGAGTATTTGGGAGTGGGATACATCATTGGGCCGCGGGTGGCGGGAATATTGTTTGCAGGCGGCATCGTGTCGTGGCTGGTGATCATGCCGGCGATCAAGTTCTACGGACAGCTGGCCGGGAACACGCCAATTTATCCTTCGACGATTCCGATTCCGCAGATGACGCCGGACGATTTGTGGAGGAGCTACATCCGGCCGATGGGAGCGGGAGCGGTGGCGGCGGCGGGGTTGATCACGCTGCTGCGTACGCTGCCTACGATTATTTCGGCGCTCACGGCAGGATTGAAGGATGTCCGGAAAGATGGCGGCGACGCGGCAGGGAGCGGGCGGACCGAGCAGGACGTACCGATGAAGTGGGTGGTGCTGGGTTCTCTGGTGATCGTGGTGATGATGTGGGTGTTGCTGACGTTTCACCCGATGAAGGGCGCGCAAACGGCGTGGTACCAGAATCTGTTCGCAGGCGTATTCGTGGTCGTGTTCGGATTTTTGTTCGTGACAGTGGCGAGCCGGATCAGCGGGTTATTGGGGAATTCGTCGAATCCGATCAGCGGAATGAGCATCGCCACGCTGATGGCGACATGCGCGATTTTTTTCCTGGCGGGGTGGACAGCGCCGAATTACGCGGTGCTGGCGCTGATGATCGGCGGGGTGGTGTGCATCGCGTCGGCGATTGCCGGGGCGACGTCGCAGGATTTGAAGACGGGATTTCTAGTCGGCGCGACACCGTTCTGGCAGCAGATGGGCTTGCTGGTGGGCGTGACGATTTCGACGTTCGCCATCGGCACGACGCTGAACTTGATGAACACGGGACTCGAACGGTACATCCCGACGCAGATTCCGGTCAACCTGCAGGCGCTGCCTTCTGGCGTGAAGGTGGAGCGGCCGACGTTCGTGCACGAAGGAAAGACGTACGTTCTGATCAACGTGCTGGGCTCACATGAGATCGCGGATGGAGAATATCTCTACGACAACGCGACGAAACAGATCGAGCTCCAGTGGGCGCAGGGCATCGGCGGAGACAAGGCGCCAGCTCCGCAGGCGCGGCTGATGGCGACAGTGATAAGCGGAATCTTGAACCAGCGGCTGCCCTGGCGGCTGGTGCTGATGGGCGTAGCGATGGTGGTGGCAGTAGAAATTCTGGGCGTGAGGTCGCTGGCGTTCGCGACCGGCATGTACCTTTCGGTGGCGACGACGGCGGCGATGTTCGCAGGAGGCTTGGTGCGCTGGGCGGTGGACGCGAGCCTGAAGGACAAGAGCGACACGGACAGCGAGGCGAGCCCGGGGGCGCTTTATTCGAGCGGACTGATTGCGGCGGGAGGGATTTTCGGACTACTGGGGATTGTGATCAATTTGCTGCAAGACCCGGAGATTTCGACACGCGTGCCCCAGTGGGTGTCGAGTCTGCTGAGGTTGCCCTGGAGGCCGGACCTGTTTTCAGTGGGGCCGAAGATCATGGGTGGGTTGGCAACGAGCAATCTCTTTGGAGCGTTCATGTTTCTGCTGCTGGCAGGATCGCTCTTCCATTTTGCGCGGAAGAAGCTGGATTAGCAGGAAGTCGAGGGCGCACGCAGGAAAAGGTCCGCCCGCGAGGGGGCGGACCCGAGGACGAAGTTGGTCAACGCGTGAGGACCTCATCGCGATCCACATCCCTGGCGTCTTGCGGCTGATATTCCCGCTGGGAGGAAGAACCGCGACGATCTGAGAAAGAAGAAGAAGATTTCTCGAGGCGGAATTGTTCGACGAGGCCGCGGAGCTGGGTGGACATTTTGGCGAGCTGCTGGGCGGCCTTGAGGGAATCGGTGGCGCCCTGGGAAGTGTTCTGCGCCGCCTGGGCCACTCCATGAATGTTCTGGCCGACTTCACCGGCGCCTTTGGCGGCTTCGGTGAGGTTGCGCGACATTTCGCTGGTGGTGGCGGATTGTTCTTCGACGGCCGCGGCGATGGTGCCGGAGATCTGGTTCACCTGACTGATGATGCCGCTGATCGCGCTGATCGCCTGGACGGCGGCTTTTGTGTCGGTCTGAATGGCCTCAATCTTGCGGCTGATGTCTTCCGTGGCTGTGCTGGTCTGTTTGGCAAGTTCCTTGACTTCGTTGGCGACCACGGCGAAACCGGCACCGACTTCGCCGGCGCGGGCGGCCTCGACGGTGGCGTTGAGGGCGAGGAGGTCGGTTTTTTGCGCGATGGAGGTGATGACCTTGATGACCTGGCCAATTTCGGCGCTGGATTCTCCGAGCTTGGAGACGATGGTGTTGGTCTCGTTGGCAGTGGTCATGGCGGAAGCTGCGACTTTGGCGGCTTCGGTGGCGTTTTTGGCGATTTCCGAGATGGAAGCGCTCATTTCTTCGGTGGCGGTGGCGACGGTCTGGAGGTTACGGTTGACTTCCTCGGTGGCGGCGGAGACGGCGTTGGCTTGAGCGGAAGTCTCCTCGGAGTTAGCCGTGATCTGCTGGCTGACGGAGGAGAATTCCTCGCTGGCGTTGGCGACGTTCTGGGAGTTTTCGGCGATGGAGCGAACGATGTTGCGGAGGTTCGCTTGCATGTCGTTGATGCTCTTGGCGAGAAGGCCTGTTTCGTCGGTGGATCGAACCTTGATCTCGCTCTGCGTGAGGTCGCCTCTGGCAACATACGAGGCGACGTTCGCCGCCTCCTGCACGGGCCGGGAAATCAGACGGGCAATGAGCAACGCGATTACCAAGCCAAGCGCGACTGCGCCCACGAGGACTGCGATGACTGCCAAGCGCGCGGCGCTATAGATCTGAAGGCTCTCTTTGTCGGCGGCAGCTGCGCCTTTGTTGTTCAATTCGACGTCCTCGTTGATATCAGACGTAAGCTTGTTAAATTCGGGCAGCCGATCGGAAACGGCCTGCTGGGCTGCGGCTAGTTGCTTTGCTTTCGTGAAGTCAACGACGCGGTCCAGACCTTTGAAGTAGGCCTGGGCATCGGCCTGAATAGCTTCGAAGTACCTTTGCTCTTCCGGGCTGGAAACAAATTGCTTGTATCCCTGAAGACTGGCGTCGAATTTGCCGCGCTCAGACTCCAGCAACTGGATGGTCTTAGCCTTGTCCTGATCGTCGGTGGCAACCGACAAATGGAATTCGGAGCGGCGAACGCCTCCGGAGTGATATTGGATGTCGCCCAGAACGCGAACGGAGGGTAGCCAGTTTTGGGCCATGTCGACAGTGGTGGCACGGACGGCTGCGAGCTTATCGAGGGAGAAAACCCCCAATCCAAGGGTCAACGCAAGAACCACGACGAAGGCCAGAGTCAATTTGGCCGCAAGCCTCATGTTAAAGAACCAATTCATTGTCATTCCTCCAGGAGCGGTACAAACCCCAGGAATTCGCTACTGAACAGCAGATGAGCTCGATGAGAATCGTCCTACTCCGGAGTTTGCGAGTGCAAACTAAATGCCAATCAAGATTTGATTTATCAGATGGATAGAGGTCGAAAAAACTCGCATGAGTGCCAAATCCGTAAGAAGCGAAACATGAGTTTCAGTTAGAAACGCTGATTTCTGGAGCGTAGAGAAGCCACTGAGGCCGGACCGCGCCGGCAATGTTCCCCGGGAAGAATCACTCGGCTACCGGCCGAGGGGAAACCACGGGATGGAAGAGCGTGCCGACAGCGTAAGTGATTCCAATGAAGTAGGAGGTACCGGGAGAGCCTGGACCTGTGGTAAATCCCACGTAGGAACCGCTGTCCAGGACGATTCGAGGGCGGAGGATGTATGTGATGGCCCAAGTGGAATTGACGTACGCCGGGCTAGCACTACTGGGCGAGGAATCGCCAAAAACCTCGGCGATTATGCCCCATTTTCCTTTCAGGGTATGAGAAATGGCAAGCGTGCCCTCCCCCTTCGCACGATTCCCGCCCGCTGGTTGGCCAATCGAGAAATAGGAAAAGTTCGATGAAAATGAGAAGCCATGCACGGTCTTGCCGAGCATGAGGGTGACAGCATGATCCATTTTGCCGGAACCCAGGCCGGCGCTTGGATCGGCGCTGGGAAATTTGGCTGTGTAGCCAAGGGAAATAGACGGACGGCGCGAGCCCTCGCGGACGAGGCGATATTGTCCTCCAAGAAAATTGTCGCCAAAGCCGGAATGAAAGGCCGAGGGTGTATCCAGGCTACTGTAGGCATTGACGTTCCAGCGAACTTCAAGATTACACCAAGCCCCGAAACGAAGCATCGTGCCAAAAAGTGATTGCGCTGCGTCCTGGGTCGCCCAGGTATGCGACCATCCGGATTCAACTTGCAAGACGCCAGGAGCGATCGGATCGGCTGGAAAAGACTCGGTAGGACGAGTGGGATATGCCGTTAGGCCACCCGGTTCGGCGGGCGGGCAATCGGCATAGCCCAGTTGAGCAAATAGAGAGACCCAAGCGAGAAGGAAGGAGGAAAGGGAGAGAGGTCGAAATAGAGACATGCAATCCTCCTGTATATCTATCGGCGAGCCGGCGAGAAAGCTTCTTAGGTGGTCGCGGCCGTTTCTTCGTTGCAAATATCTTTACTGATTGGCACCAAATCGGGAGGCGTCTGCGCCTTATTGGTGCAAGACTAGTCGCTCTCGCGAGCAGGAAGAAGCCGAGGGAGAGCGCCTCACTGCAAGAGCGTGGCTTCTTCGAGGCCGAGCTTCTCCTTTCGAGAGGTGACGGTGGATTCTTCAGGAAGCTGGACAATCTTTTCGGTGTCGAGGACGAGGAGGAGTTGGCCATCCAGCTTGCAGACGTGGGTGGTGACG
>Ga0335085_10005995_pt1 | contig 19321 bp, 18 predicted proteins | sample Lox_Sample_45_FD_206712 | JGI IMG/M metagenome (GOLD analysis project Ga0335085, IMG submission 206712) | Soil microbial communities from Loxahatchee National Wildlife Refuge, Florida, United States - Lox_Sample_4.5 | ecosystem: Environmental > Terrestrial > Soil > Wetlands | place: USA...
TCCGCGGAAAGCCCAAATCGTATCCCTGGCCTCATAAACACCACCTTTGAAAACTGCTTTATACCAGATGGTGTTGCATCCACCGTTTGAACCGGCACCGCTAATCAGGAACTCACGAATTGCTTCCGTCAGAGCCAGATTTGCCTGACTAATTTCACCCCCTGCACAACCTCGGATGTGAGCAATAAGATCAAAAAGGAGCCGTGTCTGAAGCGCTTCAAGTATCTGTGCTCCTTCAAGAAGCCCCCCAATTAGCACTGCCGCAAGAGATGGCCCCTCGGGATCGATCAGCACTTCATGGGGGATCGGCTTGAATTTGTCTGAAGAACTGACCAGATAGTTCGAGACCCTCAACATAAAGTCATTGGAACTAACCAGAACGCCGAGAGACCAATTGGGGTTTCCGGTCTCGATTAGCCGCTTCATCGAGTCACAAATTGCGTATTTGATCGGAATAAGCACTTCGTGGTAGTACCCGTAGGTTGAGATTTTGACCTGATTGTAGACTTTAGTTTTGTTCGCACCAGAAAGGAGATCATTTCCGAAGGCTGTAACGTCTGTGCCATTGCTGCGATGGTTCTCGTACCCAAAATCAAATACTTCTGGATGAAGAGCATTCATAAGCTCGCCGATCCTAGCTGGGTCCGCTCCTCGAAACTCGTAAATGCGTTGATCAGGATCGGCCAGCGCAATGACCCTACTCTGCGTACCAAGAACCTTGATCGTCCGCCATTCGTCTCGGTCTGTATCTTGGAACTCGTCCACGATAATTGTTGGGTAGCAATCACTCACCATCTTGAGCAGACGAGAGCTTTTTTCGAGAAGGTCGGCCGCAAATCCTGCAAAGAGATCGAAACCGAGGAGTTGTTCCGTTTGCAGTAACTCTCGAAGGCTCTCGAATCGGTTCGCAGTGGGTATTCCCGCCATTCGGTTTGCTTCTTCTGGGGGCGGCAACAATCGAAGCCGTCTATGTCCGGTGAGGAGGTATCCGAAGGACTGGATCAGCCGCCATTCAAAACCGTGGTAGGTCGAAATCTCAAGCGACTGACGCTGGCCATCTGGAATTAGGCATTTTATGTCTTGGACCGCTCTTGCAATTGTGGCTCGGGCAAAACTCAGGAATAGGATTTTCTGCCCGCTTGCGACAGTTCCTCTGGACAGTTCTGTTGCAGCCTTCACGAGTGCAATGGTGGTTTTGCCGCAACCGGGTCCGCCAAGCACAAGAAGATGGTTCTGCGAATCAAGTATCCCCTGCCGCTTGACGCATATCTCCAGTTGATTAAATGCCACTTGCGTTGTCCCGTTCGGCAGAGATAGCGGTGGGAGGAGGAGGTTGCGGGCACGCTATGAGTTTTATTGCCTCAAGATTGTCCTTGATCGTAGCTGGCATTTCGGCGAGCGTGCATTCGACAAGAAGGTCACCAGCACAGCCCTCACCCTTTCCGTGCATCAGGAATTCCTTCATCGCCCTCTTTAGATCGGCAAGTCCTGTACTAGCCTCAGGCTTACAGCCGTTCAAATGCGGAGGCCAATCCCCACTGGCTACCACCTTGGCTGCAAATCGCCGCAGCGCATCCTCGGCTGTCTCGGCTACTAACAGTTCTTCGAAGCCCTTAGAAGATGCCTCGAACGGATAATCCACCGAGCCCTCGATCCGCTGCTTCTGTTCCAGATCAATCTGTTTGTCATAGATTGCGAATACCGCCTTGTGGAGGTCACGAAACAGTTCGGCGGACGGGGCGATTTGCGAATCGGTCTTTGCGCAGAACACAGCAATATCTAATGCCTCAAGCGACGAGTACCGATCCGGCTCAAGCTCCGCCAGCCTACGGGCAGCGACGGGATAAGCCAAATACTCTGCCTGACCTTCAAGGATAAGCACTCGACGAGCCAATAGCGCTTCAGCAAAACGCAGGCGGAATTCCGAACTATAAGATTTAGGTTTGATGTGTGCAGGAAATTTCGCAGGTGTGCTCGTTAAGTTTCCGTCAGAGTCCCGTGCAAGCACAAGTATCTGCTCTGGATTGAACTCCTCAAGTACATAAGGCGAGTGTGACGTGAAGATTGCCTGTGAGGATTTCGAGCGGACGCCACTCACAATGCTTTTTTGTGTTGAGGGAGGAATAGCTGTTTCGGGCTCTTCCATCGCAAAGATCACTGTCTTTTTCGCCTCTGCGATCATCGACAACAGCGCCAGCACTAGGACATTGGTAGTTCCAGTGCCTTGGTGTTGAAAAGGAGCGGCGTGGGGTCCTGTTGGGCTCGTTGCACCAGTCGCCATGAAGACTGTCAACGTTTTGCGTAGGTGTTCTCGGGTCAAATCCGAGACTCTCAGATGGGGCTTGGAGGCCCATTCATAAGGCACGAACTCGTTCAACGCTGACTGAAAACCAGTCAAAATCTCGGAGACGCCGATTTCGGGCGCTTCTGCGACAGGAAGGGAGCGCAATTGCTTCAGGACTTGTTCCCACATCTTGGGGCGGATTTCTTTTATTCGGAGAATGATGTCTAAAAGCGAGCCCCGTTCAAGGCTTAATGCCCGAGAGCCTGTACGCAGAGACCTCAGATAGAGAAATCCGCACATTCTCTTGTCCGAGGATTTGAAAACCGTCTGCTTGCCGTTTTCCTGCTCCGGCCAACAAAAGAAAGTCTCAGCTTTGAATTCGTCTTCTTCTGCGGAGTACCAGCCCCGAAAGCAAACACGCAATGCTTCTTTAACTGTTGTGGGATTGATCGCTTCAATTGGCGGCGAGGATATGAGGGTCTGGGATGCCTCGTCCCAAAACTCTAAATGATCCCTAAAGCGGCGGGTTTGATCCGGAATCAGATCAACTACCACCACCTCAATCAGTATCTCGACCGGGTTCTGCTCCTCATCGACATAACGTCCGGCGTAGAAATCGTGTTCGTCGATTGGAGAAATCCGTGAAAGCCTATCGGGACCGAGCACCAAATCAAGAGCTTCCAGCACTGTCGATTTTCCAGAATTGTTGTCCCCAACTATGACGGTGTGACCAGCGAACAGAATCTCGGCTTCGGCGACGCCCCTAAAATTCGAGACCTTGATTCGGGCAACTCTCATGTTCCCTGCAAATCTGGAGCGACAGACTCGATCCAGCGATAGTCAATTACTCACAATATAACACCTATCGAAAACCGAAGTGAGTGGAACGCTGTGGGGATAACATTCGTCCCTTCAAGAATCAGATGTATTCCGAGCCCTCGGATCGGCAATTTTCGCTCTTTGAGATCAGCAGGTTACGGCGGGGCTGCCAGCAGGGTTTTTCGAACGTGAGCGGATCAAGGCTGGGCGCAACATTCTCACAGAGACTCGACTTGCCTGTTTCCGTGGATTCTGACCCGAACTGTCTCACGGAACTCATAATCTATGCCATGTAAGTCGTACTCTACCCGGACTTCCAAATCCACGTCCTCACTAAATGTCCAAGTGGGGAGGTGTCTGTCCACAATTCCAAGACTTTGAAGTTTTAGCGCGGCGTCTTCGTCCGTAACGAAAGCAATGCCAGTGTTTTCGGTACCGGGTCCAACATCGACAAAAGTTCTATTGTCGGTTGGTACACCGTGGTTCAGCCTCTTATGGGCATACCAAAGACTGGCGGACTTGACCAACACTCGGAAGTCTGACCGATTTGTTATCCAAATCGTGAGTCTAGGGTGAACCCCGTACAAACGAGTAATCGCCAGTCTTCTTCTGATGGCTTCCAGTTGGTAGGGCGTCAATTCGCCTTCGTCAACTGACAACGCCCAATCGGGCGGGACAACTTCTTGGTCAACAACCAATCCATTTTTCTTCGCAGAATCTAGTGGTTTCGGAGATTCCTTGCCCATTGCCTCTCGAAGTTGTTGAACGACTTTTTCGATTCCATCCTCTGACCTAGCCGCAAGACGCCCGGCGAGGGTTGGCGAATGCTTCGCAACTTCGTCTCGCGTGATGTTGAGCCAAACAGGTAGGATTACTTTCACGCCTCCAATCTCTTTGGTTGTAAGCCCCTCTAGCTCCTCTTTCGTCCAGTCCTTCGAGAAGAAATGTTTGCTCAACACAACAATGCCATACCGAGATTTGGACAAACCGTGGTCAATTGCTTCTCTCAGCCTGTCACCCACTTTCAAGGTTGTTTCATCAAACCAGATTTCGAGACCAGACTTCTGGAGAGCCTCAGCCAGAGCCCGAACAAAACTGTCCTTGTCCTCACTGGCATGGGAAATGAAAGCATCCCATCGTTTGCCCGTGGCAGCGGCGTAGACTTTCTTCTTCACGTCTATGGCTAATCCGATTTTGGTGCTCATAATGTCGAGTTCGGATGCGAAATCAGACATGATGTGCCCTACTTCGGTGACAATTCGGTTCGACGTGTCATCATCAATTACGAGTTTTCCACCACTGTCTAATTTCAGTTGGGGAATCCGGTTGTAAATATCGTCCTGCTCGTTGCGGCAGAGGGAAATTACTTGGTCCTTAATCTCTTGGACTATGGGCTTGTCGAGAGGGATTTCGGCATCTTGATGTGCGCTCAGTAGGCTTTCCATCCTCGCATCAGCGAGAGACCGTATCCGCTCGACGTAGATTTCTGTAAGATTTCTCAGTACGGCGTTTTGCCAAGTACCGCCGCCCTTCCAGTTAGGCTGCTCAAACGCCACTTCTAAATTCTTTTCAAGCTCTGAATCAATTTGTCGTTGTCGTTTCGAGAAAATCTTATCGGCATAGGCTTGCACTTGCTCATCAAGGCGCATAGCGGGATGCTAACACAGTCAAAAGTTCATTTTCGTCGCGCTTACTTGATAATGGCTCGCAACTTTTGCTTTCGACTTTCGTCTCGCGGCAAGCGCCCCGGCTGATTCAACCAGCACAGCATCTTTGAAACATCCACCCGATGTCGGGTTGGTTCCTCCCACACCTCGACAGTAACCCATCCTATCTGCTCGCCGGAACTCTCCCAACCGACTCGTTCTAGCTTCTGCAATCCCTTCATCGCCGCCTCGTAAACAGATTCCGCCCGGACTCTAACGCTGTGCTCGACACCGTGGTCGTCAATCAACTTCACGACACAATCCCGTTCGTCTGACATGGGTGCTGCTCTCAGTAGGAAATTGGAGGTAGAGGAGGGAAACCAAGTTTACTGCATCCGAGAGCGGTGTGCCATTCGTGCCCCGAAAGCAGTACCATGTGCGTGCGTCAGAACGGACACGAGGTTAGACAGTGAGATGCCCTTATTGCCCTGCGAACCAAGTGAAAAAGATTGGTCTCCCTCGTCGGATTCCGATTGAGACCAGAAAAACGAACCAGAGCAAAAGGCGCTTTCGTTTCTTCGTCCTGTTCCAGTGCGAGAAATGCGGCAGGAAATTTTGGGCGATACGACCTAAGCCGCATCCGTAACCCGTTCGTTGCGGGTCTCCAAGTATTGCGCTGCGAGTTTCTTGGCGTAGGTCAACCTGCCTTCCACGATTGCCCTTGCCATCTTGTCGGCATGTTCCAGCAGCACTTCCTCGGGCGATTGCCCATCGCTGTGCTCACGTCTCACGGATTCCGATGGAATTTCCTCCAGCAAACCGATTGCTTCATCGGCGGTGTTGCTCCGGTAAAACCACTGCCTCACGGTATCCCCATTCAATCCTATTTTTGCGAGCGATTCGTAGAATCCGGGCTTTTTGCGGTACGTCCTCTTGCGGAGTTCCACGAGTGCCGGGAGAAGGCGCTCCCGCATCTCCCGGTTCATTTGATTTCTGTGGTAGGTGATGGAACCAATACACTCTCGGATTTCCTTGAGCAGCCCGTCGATGGAGAGGGATTTGAAGTAAGTGTCGTTGCGAATCTCGGGAAGCGTGACAGTCACGTTTGAGCCCGTTTTGGGCTCATGCACCCATACGCACTCGGTGCGGAATTTCCTGACATCCCGTACTTGTGCAGCCCGCAGTTGCATCTCTTTCTGGAATGCTGGTTCACCAAAAGCAGCGACGTAAAGTGGCTGGCGATATTCGCAAAGTACCCAGCGGAACGGCGCTGATTTCAGGTGTTCGATCAATTCTGTTGGGCAAATGGACTCGGCGTCATAGGGTCCGACACCGCAGCCGAGGTAAGGAGCGTCCACGATTATCGTGTCGTTCGGTCCCGGCTTCTCGGCTTGCAGACAATTCAGCCAGTCCAAAGCGGTGATCCTGACATGCTTCTCCCGCAAGAACTGGCAGGCTAGGCGGCACATCTCCATGTAGGTGTCCGGGCTCCTGCGACCGCCGCCCGTCCCTTTCTTGCCGTTCGTTTGATACCTGCCGCCGTTGAAGCAGACGTACGGCTCCATTAGCAAGCCGTAGGGATCGCCCTGCTTTGCCAGCTTCTCGCAGCGGTCGTAAACGTGTTGCGGACAGTCCTTCGTACAGTCGTCGGCTACGAAATTGTCGCCGTGGTCACGCAAAGCCCGGAAAAACGGAGCGGTAAGGATGTCGTTGACCACCCATTCCTCGTAATGCAGTCCGTCGTGGATGGCACGGAACGTGATGTTTCCTCGCCCCGCAAAAAGGTCAATGAACTTTTGTCCTCGCCTCGGGACAAGCTTGAGGATATCGGGGGCGAGTTTGGATTTGCCGCCATCCCACGGGAATGTGGGGATTTTCGTTTGCGAGGGCATGACACCGTTATGCCATGCAACTGAGGGTAAGAAGGGGCGGGATGCCCAAACGGGCAAGTGCCGATTAGGAAGCGAAGGCTCGGCCCCTGACCTTCCGTAGGTACGCTGATCTGGAGAACAATACATGCATGTTTTATGGATATATCGACGAAAGTGGGGATGAACAGACGAATCTGAGAACGTTATCGTGCCTTGCAGGGCATTGGTCGCAGCTTTTTTGGTTTCAGAACGACTGGGAAAAGATTCTGGAGAACAAAAATAAGGAACTGAGGGCTCAAGGGCGACCAGTGCTCTCACGCTTTCATGCGACCTACTGGAGCACGAAGAACGATGAATTTGAAGGCTGGTCTGACGAGGAAAAAATCGAGTTCATAGACAAGTTCATCTGGCTCTTTCACCGTTATCCAGTTGTAGGGAGTTCAGAAACCTTGAACAAGCAGGATTTGGCGGAGGTATTCCCCGAAGCGAAAACACAGGAACGCATAGAACAACTAGCTCACGTTGTCCTTTTCATGTACATCGTCACATATTTTGACTCGCGGTTGCTCGGCGACCCGCGATATGTCACTGATCGCATCGCATTTATCCACGATGAAACTCCGCACAAAGGAGTACTGAGTGACACGTTTGAAGGGTTGAAGAACGACGTGGGAGTCAAGAACCGAGATCGTCTTGCTTGGATTCAGTGCAAGGGTTGGAAAGAAGAGGTTCTGTTGCAGGCGGCAGATTTGATTGCGTATGAGAATTTCAAGGTTATTGAACGAAAGCAGGCTGGCGCTGAAATGCGCATACCGATGAAACGAATTCTGCTCTCTTCTAGGTTTGCGGGACGGAATGCTATGGTTACCAAGGATACGCTTCAGGAGTTCAGAGACAAAGCCGATAAACCCACCCTCGATACCGTCTTCGGATATGCCCGGATAAAATTCTAAAACCCGGTGAATGTGGCGTGGGAGTTCGCTTGCAGCGCGACAGCCTAATCGTCATCGTTGAACACGTGATTGCAGTAGCTACAAAGTCCGCTGCCGTCAGAATCCTCCAATCCGGAGTCGTTAAGTGCGGCGATCACGAGCTTGCTCGCCTCCGAAGCATCATCGCCTTCCAGCCCATAATGGAGTTGCACTGATGAAACCACATCGTCAAATTCAGCCATTTCCGTGCCACATCCACACGTCTTCACCGCATCGAAATAGGCAGCAATAGTGTCTATGTCAGCGCTGCGGTCCTCAAGCTGCTCTTTGAGATCACTCCAAGTTTCGGGCACAGCGTGGGACAACTCACTCTTGTATTGAGCATCTATTTCAGCCCAGTCAGCTTTGCCTTGTCTTTTTGCAAAAGCAATTGCGGAGGCGGTTCCGTTCAGGGCAGCGTGAATTGCGCACTCCATGATCATCGCAGGATAGGGCGACCACTTGGTATGTTCCAGATAGGCCGCATCCAATTTTCCGAGGAAAGTCTTGTCTCGCAGCAAAGCGTCGAGCGCATCCGCCCGGATTTTCTTCTCGCCCACCTGTCGAAGTGCAATTTCGACCACATAATCAGGCGGCTCTTCTGCAAACGCTCGCCTGTAAAGAAATGCGATGGCGTCTGCGGTCAGAGGCGCATTGGCGGCGGGCTCTTCTCCCTTGCGGGGCTTCGTGACTTGTCGTCGAATCTCCTCCGCGACCGCATCGGCTTTGGCGAGTGTTTCAGCCAATTCCCTTGTCCGCTCAAGGAGCGACTCGGGAACGTTCTTTCCGTAAAGTTCCTCTCGGGAGAGGTGACCCCACGCATCTTGCAGCCGTGTTCGGATTTGGATTTCGCAGCCGAGAGTCATGTCATCACCAGCAAATCCGACCTTTACGGGAAACGTGATGTGGATAGCCCTATAGCCTGTCTTCTGCGGCTCCTCGATATAATCATGCCTGTGAGGTTTCAGCCCATTCTCTTCCAATGCTCTTTGGAAGAGATCAGCAGCACGGGAAACATCCTGTAAGTTGTTACACACCACTCGAAATCCAACGAAATCCCAACACTTTTCAATGGCTTCCTCAATCGACCATTTCCGTTGTTTTGCTTTTCTCGCAAGACTGCTGAGCAGCTTGATTCGAGGTTTGTCCAGCACACCCTTGACCAAATCAGGACTGCCCACCTTTTCCAAGCTGGATGCAAGCAGTGCCCCAATCCTACGCACAACTACGTCCGCCAATTCAACTGCTTTGATGTACTTTGCAGCTTGTTCCGCCACTGTATCGACCCACGAGAGGTGTCTCGGAGTGATTCTACCTCTTCTTGGGAGGTTGCATGCGGCTCCTAGCGACCTCATTCATAGAACGATTTCCCATCAAACTGCTGCACAGTCCGTTTGATCGTATCAGTCATGTCGATGACCCGAATCCGGGGAAATCTCGCCAACGAGGTAATTTGGTCTGAATAAGCGCAGAGCCTATCGGCTACCCATGTACCCATCTGGAATTTGTCCCGAGCCTCGCCGACGCTGGTTTTTGTGACAAATTCAACTCGGCGTATTCTCAGATCGTCTAGGTTCCGGAAATTTAGTTGAGAGGCAAATCGTCGAGCTTCCCCCACCAATAGTTCGCGCAAGGTTTTCTTCACCGCATCGGAATGCGCAGACTTGAGATTCTTCGGATCAAGGTGAATGTCAATCGTTCCCACATCTCGTTTATCTCTGAGCAATTCCCGAACGAGATGGGCGATTGCAAAGATCGCCGACATAGACCAAACGTTGTCCGACCTCGCCATCGCTGTGATGTCATCGGTGCGGTCGATTTCGCCTGCACGAAAGAAAGATTCGTCCAAGGCGGCTGTTGCAACGACCGCACGCCCGCCTAAAGACTCAAGCATTAAGCCAATTCGCTCCACAATCGGCGATTTGAACAGGTCAGCCTGCTTCACCGAGTTCTCGTTCCACTTGTGCTGCTCAACGGCCCAAGCCGCAGTCACAATCTTCTTCTGCTCACGCACAGGAGGATACGATTCGTCTAAGAAGAAGTAATCCATGGCCGAAAACCGAAGCCCCAAGAATGGCTTATTGGGAACGATTTGTCGCTGCCTTGATCAGAGCTTTGCGTCTCAAGCGCTCTTTGCGCTTCAACTCTTGTTTTGTCGGCTGCGGAAGAGGCTTTCGGGCTAAAAGCCGCGCGCCATACCGGGGGTCATTCAGTGTGTCTGCCATGTTGATCAACATGTGCTCTTTGTCCCAGCGGCCAATCAACTCAAAATGATCATGCCACTTCTCTTTGAGCGGTACGGACTCCGGTTTGCGGCTGGCAAGCCACAGAAGGAAGTTGTCTTTCACCAGACTCGCCAACAAATCAGCCATCTGCAATGGAGGTGTCAGCTTGTCATCCTTCGGCGCAAGCATCGCCATCGGACGTGCAAGCTCCGGGTGGTTGATTTTCAAACCCTCAAAGGCAGCACTGATCATGCCGGAATATGTGGAATCATCGATGATGCAGGCCACTTGATGATCCGGGGCGTTCTTCTGTGCAGCACGTGCAATTTCAAAGAACAGTCCTGCATAAGCTGCCTCGGCTGGGTCTTCCCGGTAGAACCGTCTTGCAATTGGAAACGAATTCCGTATTTCCCGGTAGTCGGGGATCAGAACAGCGATTCCGAAACCAATCCATGAATATGAAAGGAGAATGCCTTCAAGGTCGGCCCGTAATTTGTCCGCAACGGCTTGTGCGCCAGAGCCGTACTTGTTTCGCAATTTGAAAAACGCCCCATCCACACGCCTGCAATCCGTGGCACGGAAATAGGCAATTTCGTCGGGAACCCGCAGCCGCTCAAGCCACGCACTCTGTATTTCCGCAAAGTTCAGCGGATGGGCCAATATTGCCCCCACGCAGAACACGCTCTCTTGCTCCCTGTCCGAACTCTCGTCTATGTGCGCTTGTAGGAGGGCATTCTGCATAGGGCGATTCTAGGATGTTGCCCAAAGTCGGTGCAAACCCCACTGGTTTCTGTTAGCTTTTTACTTTGGGAGCCCGAATTTGGGCAATAGGCACAATTTCGCAGTACTGGACGTGAACCTCTCACCGGAGTTGGCAGCTTTCTTTCGCGGCAACGCCGCTCTGACAACTGAGTTGGGGTTGCGACCGGGCGCTGATGATTTTGACGTTATCGGTTTGGCAAGCGCCCGCCACGCCCTGCTCGTGACTGCGGATCAAGGCTTCGTCAGGAAATGCAAGATTTGGCAGGAGCAGAGCCGTGATTGTCTTTACGGACTGCTACTCCTGCCACAAGGTATGGAACTCCAGAAACGGATCATGACTGATATTGATCGTGGGCGCAGACGGCTGCTTCACCCCCAATTCGAAGGAGCGGTGAGGTGGTCTGACGTGCATCAAGCGAATTTGCTCGTGCAGGCACATGCGGAGGGTTCCCCTAAGGTGAATGACCTCTGCAAGTGCCCGTGGGAGGATTAGGGGAGTTTTGAATCGCTCACCGGGCTTAGTTCATCAGGGAAACAGAGCATTGTGTTTCCGCTGTCGAGTCGCACCTTCACCAAACCGTCACGCCTCGCCATCTCCTCGATCAAGTTATCCGAGTGGATGTGTGATCGGCTGCAAAGCTCGTCGAGCATAACCAGCATCTCGGGAGACACGTGATCCCCGCAGGCGTGAGCGCACCTAATGTAATCGTGGAATTTCTCCTTAAGTTCGTTCATCGGACCGCATCTCCCCTAGATTCCTCATCAAAAGCCAGAATTGACCTCTCTTGCTCGAAAATGTCCTTCGGAGTTAGCGTACCGCACGTCGGCACAAGGTTTCGTCGCCCCCGGCTGAGGCCGTCGTAGTCACCAGCGCCCAGTGAGAGACCATGATACATGATACTTGCTGGGCGTCAGTTAGCTGATCAAGCACTATCCTTGCTGTAAAACTGCTCAGCCGAGGGCTGCCGGAGGCATGATAGAAAGCAAGAAAAGCTACATTTCCGACAAGAGGGAGATATGGACAAAAACGAAATTAAAGTCATTCTCCAGTTGCTCGATTTGTTCCGTCTTGAGGACGAGCGCATTCGGCATCTTCAAGCGTCGGTAAATGTTCTGAAACAGGCTTTCGCAAACGCTTCGGGTCGTCCGAAAGCGTTTCTTCGGGAATTGTCGGAACAGGAACGTCAGCTTTTAGCCGCTGACGCAAAAGCTGACAGTACTCGGAAAAAGCTAGACAATGTAGCTTCGTTTCTGCGCGACTTAGCTGACGAGCACGGCGAATCGGATACCTAACTAGCCGAAGAATCCTGTCCGACATTCCGTTGAAAATCTGACCCAGCATACCTGTGCCCCCGGAGCTAATATTCAGGCTCCCGGATTTTGGGGCAGAGTCGAGGGTGTCGATGTGAGGATCGGTCGGTGATCGAAACGGTACAAATCTAATTTGCACCCCGTTTTCGTTATCGACGACAGCGCTGCCGGAGCCGGGGCAAGCCTCAAACTGCTCAGGTTCGAGTAGGACTCGGTGAGCTTCTTCCACGCTAGGCACTTCCACAATGCCGACCTGTTTTTCTCGTAACTCTTTCTCTTCCATCCTTTGAGCCAACTCGTCGTAGACCGCGGGCGTCACCAAATACACGAGGTCTCCAGTCTGTTTGTCCGTCAACACATCATCCGATTGGCCGAAGCGCTCGAACTTGCCGCTGGCAATCAGCACTCTCATGGATTCGTCCACGTCCTGAGTCGGTATGGTGAGCACTTGGTCTTGCATGGGCATGCGCGATCACCTCACAAAGAGTGAATCCCCTGCACGGTGATTCCGACCCTGCGAGCCAATTCTTCGTTTCGAGCGACTAAGCGCAGCAGGTTCCGTTTTGCTTTAGAACGGGGAAATTTGGATTCGACAAATGAGAATCGAAGGATCGACCAGTAACGCCGCATGCGTTTGGCAAGCAAAACTGGTTTTAGTTCAGGTCGGCAATGCATTTCGATTTGTTGCTCCTAGCTGTTTTCCCAGTATTACTGGGATTTTCTCGAAGCCTAGGTCACGACCTCAGGTGCGCTGCGTCGTAATTGAGGCTCCCACCAAATGAACTTGAAAGTCAGTTGAAGTCACGCTGAATGGGCCTCGAAGTTACTTTGAATCGCTTCAAATCAGTGCAGCCGTGCAACTAAACAGGATTTGCACGGCTGTCCTTGCACGGCTGTCTGCACGCCTGTCCGGGCAAGAGTTGCACGGCAGAAAGTCCAACAATGATGGAAAATAAGACAGACATGTATGTTAACCCTCTCCAAGAAAGCCACAGCCGTGCAGCCGTGCAACCCTTTTTAGCTTGCACGGCTCGGGCACATAAATTTGTCGATGGCTACATGACATCGCCCACGGCGAGTGCTTCGTCCAGCCGTTCGCGGCGTCGATCTTCGCTCCACACAACCCACCAATACCCCTGATGCTGATTGCGTCGGTCATCCACGTCGATAGGTAGTTCCCCTGCCAGCGCATGCCGTGCACGTTTCAGCGCATCCACACTCAACCCCTCCACTTCGCCTAAGCGGTAAAGCTCGCTCGTTCGCCATTGCCACGACTCAGCAAACCGTGCCCGGAGAAACTCCACAGATTGTGCTTGCTTCGTGTCCTCGGGCTTTTCCTTCCGTTTGTCCCTCAGTTCCTTAAGGATGTCGTCAGCCGTGGCTTCAAATCCTCCATCCTCGTCCCACACCACATGACAAGTCTCGATATCCTCGTTCGCTCCCGTGACTGACGACGGCAGCATGTCGCCCACAACCTGATAGCGCAGTGCTGTTGTCTCGGGCGCATTGTTACCCTTCATTCCCGCCATGATGCGCTTGGTCTTGTCCCGAGGGTCTCGGGTGAACTGCCACGCCGCACGAGCCACACCAGTGATCGAACTCGCCCCCAGTGTCCGCTGCACGGCGTCCAAATCTGCCTTCTTGTTGATGTGCGTGATGCCCACGAGCGCCACGTTGTACTTGTTGAGCACCGCACTCACGTCTTCAAGCAACGGTCGCATGTCCTTATCCTTATTGCTGTCCGCATCGCCGAAAAACCCGGTCAGCGGGTCGAGGAAGATAAGCCCGACCTCAGGGTGTTCTCGCAGCGATTTTGCCAATAGCTTCAAATGCGCCTTGAGTTGAAATTTGTGGTTGTTCGCATCCCCGCCCTCGTCCTGCGTCACCTTCACTAACCGAATGACGTGAATGCGCTTTCTGTCCGCCCCCGCCGCTATGAGCCGGGGAATCACGGTCTGCTCAAGGTGATCTTCGGTGAACGCGCACAGCACGTCCATCGGTCCCCATGGGTTCTCAGCACCGTCCGGCCAATTGTTCCCTCGTGTGGTTCGGGCGATGATGTCGCACCCCACGACCGATTTGCTCACACCCTGCGATCCGACCATCAGCGTGATGGCGTTCTTGGCGATGCGGCGATGCCAGAGCCACTCAAATTTCTCGGGCTTGATTTGATCCCCGCCCAGCACCATGAGTGAGCGAGTTACGGTGTTTTCCGTGTCGTACTGGCTGGAATATTCAATTAGTTCTGGCTCGTCGGTAGTGGGTTCATCTGGTTTCGGTTTTTCTGACGGGATGTCGGCTGGTTCCACTTCCGCCCACGACATCGCCTCTGCGTCCGACACCTGCGGCCAAATGACGCACGGATACGGCTCATGCGTCTGGTTAAGAAAATGGATCAAATCTCCGAACGATTTGCCGCATCCGGAGCATGATGTCGCCAAGCACGAGAATCCCAAGCGCTCGCCGTCATAGAAAATGCATGTCGCTCCTTTGTCGATCTGTCCGTTGTTCGTGTGCCAATCGCCCTTGAATGGGCAGGGGAGCGGCCATTTGCCGTTTTTACCGCTTTCGACTTCCAAGCGGTAATGGGTGCATAGCTTGTCGAAATCGAAATGTTCTGCAACCTCGCTCCCTTTGCCCTTTGCATGGGGTTTGTCGGCAACGGATTTCGATTCGATCCAGTCGGTGAGCCACTGAGGGAACTCGGCGATTGGGCTATCGTCTGCATATCGGTATTCACCACCGTCGCTGAGCAGTGATCCCGGACCTACGACATACTTGTCAATCGATTGGAGATCGAACAACCCCGGCACTTTGCGGTTGCCGAGCTTGCGGCTCCAGTCGTTCTGGCGGAAGTAGACGTGCGCTGCGCCCTTGCCGCCACTCTTAACGATCATGGTCCGGGGAAACCTATGCCCAGTCTCCTCCTCGATCTGGCGCATCAAACCTTTTTTGTCGCAGTCCAGAATAACGATGCCGTCAGGCTGTCCGACGCAGCCCACGTTATAGAGAGGATTTTCGAGGTTCCACTTCTCAATCTGGTCTCGGTCAATCGTAGCTCTGTTGGGCCAATCCTCCAGCACGCAACGTTTTTCGCCCGGAAGCACGGGGATCACGGGAATGCCACGCTCGGCGAGGGGTAATGCTCTGTCTTTGAACATTTATCTTTTCCTTTTTGGGTCAGCCCTTGTTTCACAATCACGGGTGTTGAAGCCGCTTTCCCAGTTGAAACAAGTGGGGACGGCGGAAAAGAAACCGTCCCCGAAAGCCTTGCAGCTTCCCAACAATGATGATCTCCGTATTTGGGAAATTCTCTGGCCAACATACACGTGCGCTGCTACTGGTTTCCATTCGCCACCACCTGAGGACGCCTGCCTCGCCGGGGCACGATGCCCCACGCTTTGCACAGCAAGCTGAGTTCGGGTCTGCTGTAGCCCGTGGCGCACCGCACGTCATCAAACTTCAATCCTTGCTCCAGCAGCACCTTGACCGCTTCCATGGGCAGAAGCTTTCTGTTTTTCTTCATCTTTCGTTCCCCTCATTCCCAATACTTGAAAGTTCAGAAATATGAGTTTGGAAACATCCGAACTTTTGGCCTCTTACAGAGAGGCCCAAACCATGATTGAGAAACTGACGAGACAAGAAATCGAGGAAAAGCTGCAACGGGTGGAGGAACAACGGCTGTACGAGTCGTTCGGGGTGGATCAGGAAGCCTACTACGACCTGATGGAGCGACGTTCCCGGCTCTTGACGATGTTGCGGGAGTTCAAGGAAGCGGAGAGCGACACTGCATAAAACGACGTGGGCGATGCTTGTCGGAGGTCCCCATGCTTCTCTCGACCTGCAATCGCTTGTGCCCAAAATACTGAGGGCGCAAACCGATTCGGTTGGGCGGTGCTGCTTCCAACCTGTTCGAAGCCCGGCTGCACCTAATTGCTCTGTTGACCTGTGCACGGTCTCAGCAAGTCCCGGCATCTACGCCCTCATACGTTTAGATGACAAGCTCTCAGGCCAATGGCGAATTGTTTCGTCGTCCTCGGAAGAAAAACCACAACCCTGTAATGGAAGGACAAAAAACTTCAAATTACGTAATTCGATGCTTTCTGTCGTCGAGTTATAAAAATTGAAACCAAAGTACCACGGGTTCTCGCTTGACGATTAGGGCCTGTTTTCGGCGATGCTCTCATCAAGGAGGCAGGATGATCGATACCAGCGAATACATCTTCACCCTCGGTCCCGAGCTTCGGGAATGGGTTTTGTTTGACACCAAAAATGACTGCCAGTTGTCGCACTGGTTTCTCGCTCCTTCGATTCCCACAGCGGCGAAATTCGCAAAGGCGTTCCTTGCGGGGAAGTTCAATGATGATCCTCGCTACACGCTGTTGAGCGGTCACAACAGTGTCCTCGAAGAGTACAAAGACTCGTACGAAGAACCACTCACCGAATTTCTGCTCTGCGACACCGACCGTAAGGTTGCTACCCGTTTTGAGTTGGTGAATGGCCAGTGGAAGCGCCGAGAGACCAGCAAGGAACTCTATGAATCATGAGCAAGGTTCACGGCTTCGGACGCTACGTGTATGCCCGGCAAGCAAGCGGTGGGCAGCATGACTGAAGAAGCGGAATTCTTGCAATCGGTGCTGGTAAAGGTAGGTTTGAGCCAGCACGTCACAGTCGTCGAGGAAATGGGACAGGTGCTTTCGCTGGCAGTGACGCCGGAGGGACAACAGTGGATGCGTGAGAATGCCGAAATGCTTGCCCAGTACGGAGCAAAGCTGCTACTGGAAGACTGACGGGCTTCCAGACAGAACTTAGCCTGCTACCTCGGCCCCCGAGACTGTCATCTAAGTGCCGTTACCACGTAAAGAGGATACCAATCAGTATGCAAGAACAAAACACAATGAGTGAATAGGGCGATAAAGCGTTACTGGTTGACGCCAGAAGGAATGTACCGGGAACTTGATGACGAGTTCCATTTCGATTTTGACCCCTGCCCATGTCCTCGTCCGGATGGATACGACAGCTTGCAGGTCGATTGGGGCACGGTCAATTACGTCAATCCGCCGTTCCGTCGTCACGACGGAGTAGACGGTCAAGCCCCAACCGCTTTTGTCCGTAAGGCGATCCAAGAACAGCAAAAGGGCAAGACATCCGTCCTCACCTTGCCTGTGCAGAGCTACGTTAACCTCCTGCTTGAGTCAAGAGCCGAATTACGCTCGGCCGGAAGAGTTCGTTGGCTGGAAGTGGAGACCAGAGAACCGAGCCCGAGTCCCAGTCCTATTGTGATTGCGGTTTTGAGGGGCAAGTAGATGTCACCCCGCCGCACCACAGCAAACAACAAACCAGCGTCCGAACTGGTCGAAACCAGCCGGAATCAAACAGGGTTGCCCCGAAGACGCACTCCCTTGCCTTCCTCTACATCGCAGACTACACTCCCCGCAGACATAGGGACGGCTAATTCGATAGCGACACGGAGAAAATCCTTGTCACGTCGAGTTATCGTCTCAGTAGGAAACGCAAAGCCGGAAATTCGGCAGCGTGGTTACCCGTATCAGAAAGGACGAAAGAAGAAAGACCCGTGGCTTCCCGACAAGCGGGCCTACGGCTTCTATCGAATTGACATCCCCGGACAAACCAAGCAAAAGGAAGTCCGAGTTCCGCTTGGATTTCGCCGGGACAGAAAGAGCGCCGAGCTTGAACTCCACCGAATAATGCAAGAGGCGGGGGTGCTCGATCCTGAGAAAATTCAGGAGCGCATCACGCCAGCAACGTCATTCCGAACGCAGGCGGAATGGTGGATCGTGGAAATCAAGGCTGGGCGCATCGTCAATAAGAAGACGAGGGAACCGATAGGGGAGCGCACTATCGACTACTACTCCAACGCAATCGCTTACCTAAACGGCATCGTCGGCGACAAGCCGTTGGCTGCGCTTGACAATCCCGAAGCACGTGACTTGGTAGCCCGGATGAAGCGAGAGACCAACCCAGACGGCTCAAAGAGGTTTGGGGAGGCAGGGAAAGCAATTGTGGAGTACTTCCGAGTGTTTCGATGCGTAATTGCGTCGGCGCGGGACGCCAAGTTGAAGCCGCTTTACCCTCGGGAATGGGACCTCGGCTATATCGGGCTTCCCAAAGTCAACAAGCGGAAACAGCATAGACCAACACTTTCGGCGGAAGAGATGACGTATGCCGTTGCCAATGCGAAAGGCAGGTACCAAATGGGGGCAGCCCTGCTTGCTGGCGACGGTGTTCGCATATCGGAGCTTCTCGCTTTGCGGATCGAGAAACACATATCCGATGACAGGAGTACTATATTTATTCGTAAGCAACGTACAAAGAAAGGCAACATTGAAACGTTCAAGTTAAAGACCGATGCCGCCTATCGTGACATCGACCTTCACCATGAACTCACCCAGATGCTTGACGAGTTCATTGGGGATCGGAAAGAAGGATTTCTATTCCAGACCCGGAACGGAAAGATGCTTTCTCCTGAGAGCTTCTACCGTGACGGCTTGAAGGCGATCTTCAAACGCATGGGTAGAACCCACGTCCGTTTCAATGCGTTTCGCCGATTCCGTGAATCGGTTCTGCTCAGATCAGAGTGTCGCCAAATTCTGATTGATTATTGGATGGGGCACGAAAACCCAGACATGAGCGCCCGCTACGGAAGGCAGATTGTCGAGGATGTGGCGTACCGCAAAGGGTGGGCAGAAAAAGTGGGACTCGGCTTCGAGCTTCCGCAGGCGACGAAGCCAGAGTTGCAAGTTTCCGAGGCGTCCGTAGACGTTAGTTGCGCTACGTGCGCTACAAATTAAGCAGAGCAGGCGTACAGCGCAAATGCGTAAGTCACTTAGTGAGAGGGATTTAAGTGGTCGGGGCGAGTGGATTTGAACCACCGACCTCCTGGTCCCGAACCAGGCGCGCTAGCCAGGCTGCGCTACGCCCCGACAATCCGCGTGGGGAGAGAAATGGCCTCTCTCCACGCGGGATTTAAGAATAGCATAGGAATCGAACATGCGGCTACCGCGGCGTTCCGTTTCCGGTTGGCAGCGGTTAGGATACCAGGTGTCGCCAGTCGACAACTGTCCAAAGGAATTTCGCCGGAAAGCCTAACTCTCCGACGGGCAAATCTTCGCCCACGGCGCGGATCAGAAGCTGTAGCGCAGCATGAACTCCAGAACGCGCGGCCCATTCAGCGTGTGGGTGAATTTGCCGAAGCTGCCGGAAACATCAATTTCCGGCACCGCGCTGAAGACGTCGAAGCGCACGGAGTTGGTCACGTTGAACGCCTCGGCCGAAAAGTCCAGATGCTGGCGCTCGGTGATTGCAAAGGTCTTGCGCACGGCCGTGTCCACGGTGAAGTAACCCGGACCTCGCAGAATGTTGCGGCTGCCGACCTGCCCCGGATAGGGATAGTCAAAGGTGGCTAGCGCGG
>Ga0335085_10005996_pt1 | contig 19319 bp, 13 predicted proteins | sample Lox_Sample_45_FD_206712 | JGI IMG/M metagenome (GOLD analysis project Ga0335085, IMG submission 206712) | Soil microbial communities from Loxahatchee National Wildlife Refuge, Florida, United States - Lox_Sample_4.5 | ecosystem: Environmental > Terrestrial > Soil > Wetlands | place: USA...
TTTCAGCCGATGTGTATAAAAAATACGTGTGCAAGGGGTTGTAATGGGACAGGGCAGGGCAAAATTAATCGGGTGAGAGGGCAATGGCGGTCGGGTGATGGGCACGAATTGCCGGAAAGAAGTGGCAAGGCCAAAGGAGTGAAGACAGTGAAACTTGGACTACGGGTCAAGTTTCCAGGAACGAATATGATTTCAAAACTTTTTTGTCCGGCGCATGTCTGAATTTGCAAACCAATGCCCGCCGCCAATACGTGCTCAAAAAATCGGCTCCCATGGAGGAAGGTTGCGGTGTCGTCGCTTCACTCTTCAGTCGACGGCGAGAGGCGCGGGAGAATCACAAAATGAAGGCATTTCGCATAGCTGATGTTTCAACCCGGTTGATGCTTCTCCTTTTCGCGTTTGCAGCCGCGGCGCAAACGAATGGGCCGGTGGTCCAATTTGGCGAATCGCACATCGTGCATTCGAAGATACTCGGCCAGGACCGGGCTTATTGGGTCTCTCTGCCTGCATCGTACCACGCGAAGGCAAATCGCCAAAAATATCCGGTGCTCTACGTGCTGGACGCAGAATGGAATTTTTACTGGGCCAGCGAGGTGATGCAATTCATGAGCGAAAGCCGGCAAATTCCGGAATTCATCGTGGTGGGTGTGCCGAACATAAATAGAGAGCATGATTTAACGCCAACTCGATATCCGAATGAGCCTTCTAGCGGCGGCGGACCGATGTTTGAAAGATTTTTGAATGAAGAACTCGCGCCGGAGGTAAATACCAGATTTCGGACGGTTTCTTACCGCGTCCTGATGGGTCATTCGGCTGGAGGCGCGCTGGCCGCGGACGCTTTCCTGCATCAAACCATCGGATTTCAGGGCTGCATCGCGATTGATCCGTCCCTCGGGTGGGTGAATGAAGATTTGATGCGCCGTGCGAAGGAATTCGTTCCGTGGGCGAACTCCCACGCCGCGATTTTCATTACCACAGCCGGCTGGAGACCGTCCGTTCAGACAAATGTCATGACGCGTGCCCAGGAACTTTTTGTTTCCATTCTCAGGACAAATTCGTCGTCTGGCGTTCGCATTGGATATGAGGTCGAATCGGAAGACCATAACTCAAGCCGCCTTTTGGGGTTGTATGATGGATTGCGGTTTATCTTTGAGGGCTACAAACCGATGGATCCTGGCGTCCTGAACACACCTTTGTTGATTAATGAGCATTTTGAGCGGTTGTCCAGCCGACTGGGTTTCAAAATCCTGCCGCCGGAGGGATTGGTCCTTGGAATCGGTTACGAATGTCTGGGGGCGCACGATACCAATAACGCGATCGGGTGTTTGAAGCTGAACGTTGGAAATTATCCGGCGTCTGCCTATGCGTGCAAGCATCTGGCCGATGTTTACTTGGCCGCGGGAAAAAAAGAGCTGGCGATAAAGAATTATAAAAAAGCTCTGGAATTGGACCCGAACACAGAGGGCGTGAAGGAGGCTTTGGCGAAATTAGGAGAAAAGTGACACGACGCGCATATCTCCCCGACGCTGGCGAAAGAATTATTTCGAGGACGAGGAGGAGGACGAGGACGAGGAGGACAGGGGAACAAAAAGCGGCGGAGGAAAATTTCTGAGTGCAGCGCGTGAGGGGCGCGGCTACATTGTGCGCGGTTTATGCCCAACGAAATTTTAAGTCCGCATCAGAAGGCTTTGCGAATCAACCTGGACGCCAAGCGTTATGGCACGTTTGCCGAAATTGGCGCGGGACAGGAGGTGGCGCGGTGGTTTTTTCGCGTGGGCGGCGCATCCGGCACGGTGGCGAAGACGATTTCCGCGTATGACATGGCGGTGAGCGATGCGATTTACGGGACGGCGGATCGCTACGTGAGCCGCCAGCGGCTGCGCTCGATGCTGGACCACGAATATATTTTGTTGCAGGAGCGGCTGGGTGAAAAGCGCGGGGACCAGGTGGCGTTTTTTGTTTTTGCGGACACGGTGGCGACGGGGAGTTTCAAGCGCCACGATGAGGGCCAGGGCTGGCTGGGGATTCGTTTTCAGAATGAGCCGCATGCGCCGTATTCCGAAATTTTCATTCACGTGCGGATGCTGGACCGGGACAGCCTGCGGCAGCAGGAGGCGCTGGGCATAATTGGCATCAACCTGATTTTTGGCGCGTTTTATTTTTGGGAAAATCCGGAGGCGTTGATTGGGTCGCTGCTGGATAATTTGACCTGGGAACGCGTGGAGGTGGACATGATCCGGTTTGCCGGGCCGGCGTTTGCGGAGGTGGATAACCGGTTGATGGCGCTGAAGCTGGTGGAAAAGGATTTGACCGAGGCGGCGATGTTCACGGCAGAGGGCGAGGCGGTGCAATGGGGCGAGGTGCTTTACAAGAAACCGGTGCTGGTGCAGCGCGGAAGTTTTCGTCCGCTGACGAATCCGATGCTCGACATGATGGAACGGGCGCAGGAGCAATTCGTGAAGGAGGAGTCGCTCAAGGGCGAGACGCCGATTGTGGTTTTGGAAATGACGCTGCGGCAATTGCAGGTGGGTGACGCGATCGATACGCGGGATTTTTTGGATCGCGTGGATATGTTGAGCGCGCTGGGCAAGCCGGTGTTGATTTCGAATTTTTTGCGGTATCACCGGCTGGTGACGTATCTGTGGCGTTACACGCAGAGGCCGATTGGCCTGCCGCTGGGACTGGTGCGGTTGCGGGACATCATGGACGAGAAATTTTATACGGACCTGCCGGGCGGCATCATGGAATCGCTGGGGCAACTATTCCGGAAGGACGTGAAGTTGTATGTTTATCCCTCATTGGACCGCAGCGGGAAACTGACCACGCTGAAGAACATGGAAGTGGCGCCGCATCTCAAGCATCTTTACGAGCATTTGCTGGTGAACAAGTACGTGGAAGACATCCGCAATTATAACCCGGCTTACTTGAATATTTACTCGGGCGATGTGCTGAACAAGATTCCAAGCGGGGATCCTTCCTGGGAGCAGTTTGTGCCTCCGCCAATTGCCGAAGTCATCAGAAAGCAGAAGCTGTTTGGATACAAGCCGACAACGAAGTAAGACGGGACGGTTGGGTGGTTTTGTGTTTCGGGGCGGCGGCGGGGGCGTGGAGCATTTACGATTGACGATTTGCGATTTACGAGCAGCCTGATTCGGTTTTAGGCCTCTTTCGTGTTTTACGATTGCAGGAGACGCCGCTCCTGACGGAGCTTCTACAGGGGTGGCGCATTTTTTATCATTTGATCTAATAATTTTCAGGATAATTACGGATAAAGTGCGGCCAAAGATACCCGATATGAGAGGCAGAGCTTGCACTCGCGGGAAAAAACGCGGATGCTGTTTGTAGAGAGCGCAGCGATGCCGCTCGGCCGTTCCGGGTGGGAATCGCGCGGCGCAAAAAAGGCCAGACGAAACTGGCCGTATGTCGTATGAGTCTTCTAGATTTGATCAAAGCAACGGTCGTTTGTGGAGGCGTGGCCTTCCTGTTCTACAGTTATCCCATTCTCGGACAGATTGCGGCGATCACGTTGCTCAGTCTGCTGTGGTTGTCCTATGCCCGGAAGACGGTGATCCGTGTCCGGAGCCGGAAAGCGGTCTAAGCAGTTGCAACACGGGACGCCATTGCCGGCCGAACGGCGGGGTTAGATTACTCCTCGCGACTTGGTCGTGACGGCGAGGGCGTAGCGGCCTTTTATCTTCTTCAATTGCGTTTGTTCTCCGAAGGCCTGGGACAGGAGTTTTCCATTGAGGGTTTTGTGTTTTTTTCCGGCGGCGAGCACGCGGCCTTTTTTCAGAATCAATACATGTGAGAACACAGGCATGGTTTCCTCGACGTGATGGGTGACGAGGACGAGCGTGGGCGCTCCCGGGCGGCGGCCAATGCGCTGGAGGAATTGCAGGAAATGTTCGCGCGCGGCGGGGTCGAGACCGGCGCAGGGTTCATCGAGGATCAGGAGGCGGGGTTTGGCCATGAGAGCGCGGCCGATGAGGACGCGCTGGCGTTCGCCCTGCGAGAGCACGAGCCAGGGGCGATCGGCGAGGTGGGTGCATTCGGTTTGGCGGAGGATATGGCGGGCTTCGGCGCGGTCGCGGGCGCTGGCTTCGCCCCAAAAATCAATCATGGCGTATTTTCCGCTGATGATGGTCTCGAGCGCGGGTTCCTCGTCGCGCATCATCTGGCGGACGGAGGAGCTGACGATGCCGATGTGTTTGCGGAGTTCGCGCCAGTCGGATTTGCCGTAGCTTTGGTTGAGGACGGAAATTTCGCCGCTGGTGGGCATGAGGTAGCCGGTGAGGGCGCTGAGCAGGGAGGTTTTGCCGGAACCGTTCGCGCCGAGGATGACCCAGTGCTGGCCACGGTCGACCCGCCAGGAGATGTCGTTGAGGATGACCGTCTGGCCGCGCTGAATGCGCAGGCCGGAAATTTCGAGGATGGGCCGTGTCTGTTTTGTTGCCATTCGTGCAGACAGGAAAACGGGTGGCGGAGAAAAGAGCAATAAATAGTCGCAGCGCGAGAACGTGAAACCTGTTAGGGTTGCGGGGAGTCCAATAAGGAAAGCCGTCTAACTATTCCGTTTATGGATGCGACGATTACTTTCACCGTGAATGGCAAGTCGCGGACCGTGATAACCGACCCTCAGAGGCCGTTACTGGACGTGCTGCGGGAGGATTTACAGCTCACGGGCACGAAATATGGCTGCGGCGAGGGGCAGTGCCGGGCGTGCACGGTTTTGATGAACGGAAAAAGCGTGGCGTCGTGCATCACGCCGATTTCCGATGCGGACAAGCAGACGATTTTGACGATTGAAGGCATCGCGAACGGCGACAAGCTGCATCCGGTGCAGCAGGCGTTTCTGGAGGAGGGGGCGTTTCAATGCGGTTACTGCACGGCGGGAATGATTATGGGCACGGTGGCGTTGCTGAAGGAAATTCCGAAGCCGACGGATGCGGACATTGTTTCCAAGATGAACCGGCACATCTGCCGGTGTTGCAGTTACCCGAAATATCTGAGGGCGATTCATCGCGCGGCGGAGCAAACGCGAAAGGAGGCGGCGTGAAAACAAATTCAGAATTGCACGAGCCTTTGGCGGCAACCGATGAAATTGATTACAACGAGTTGATTGAGCCGGTGGGTTATGATTTCGGGCTGAGCCGGCGGTCGTTTGTGCAGATTTTGGGAGCGGGTTTGTTGCTGGTGGTGGCTTCGGCGCCGGCGCTGGCGCAGGAACGGCGTCGTGGCGGCGGCGATTTCTTTGGGCGCGGCGCGAGGACGCTTTCGGCGCGATTGCACATTGGGAAGGATGGAATTATTACGGTGATGACGGGAAAGGTGGAAGCAGGGCAGGGTGCGCGGGCGGAATTGACCCAGGCAGCCGCGGAGGAGTTACGCGTGGCTCCGGGCCAGGTGCAGCTCGTGATGAGCGATACGGCGCTGGCGCCGGATGACGGCATCACGGCGGGCAGTGGCAGCACGCCGCGGACGGTGCCGGTGATTCGGCAGGCGGCGGCGGCGGCGCGGGAGTTGTTGGTGGATTTTGCGGCGAAGCAATTGGGCGTAGAGCGAGGCAGCATTTCCGTGCGAGATAGCAAAGCCACAGATGCAGCGGGGAAACGCGTGGTCAGTTACGCAGATTTGGCGGCAAATGAAGAAGTGACGAAAGATTTTGCGCAGCCAATTTCGTCGGACGTTACGTTGACGGCCGTGAAGGAGTGGAAGGTGATGGGGACTTCGTTGATTCGCCCGAATGCGCGAGAGGTCGTAACGGGCGCGCACAAATATCCTTCGGACATTATTCGGCCGGGAATGCTTTACGGAAAAATTCTGCGGGCGCCGGCGATTGGTGCGAAGCTCGTTTCGGTGGATGTCTCCGTGGCGAAGGCGATGAAAGACGTGGCGGTGGCGCAGAGCGATGGGTTTGTGGGGGTCGCGGGGCCGACGAGTTTTCAGGCGGAAGATGCTTCGGACGCGCTCAGCAAGACGGCGAAATGGGATTCGGTGACGCTGCCGTCCAGCAAGGAGTTGTTCGATTACCTGAAGCAATACGCGGAAGGCGGCGTGCCGGCGAATCCGTTTGCGGATGAAATCGCAAAGGCGGCGAAGGTAGTGCGGCAAAATTATAATGTGGCTTACGCGCAGCACGCGCCATTGGAGCCGCGCGCGGCGGTGGCGGAGTGGAATGACGGTTTGCTGACGGTTTGGACGGGGACGCAGAATCCATTTGGCGTGCGGCGCGAGCTGGCGGGTGCGTTTCATCTTTCTGAGGAGCGCGTGCACGTGATTGTGCCGGATTTTGGGGCGGGCTTCGGCGGCAAGCACACGGGTGAAGTGGCGGTGGAAGCGGCGCGGCTGGCGCAGGCGGCGGGCAAGCCGGTCTCGCTGCGATGGACGCGCGAGGAGGAGTTTACGTGGGCTTATTTCCGGCCGGCGGCCGCGATTGAGATCGAAGCGAGCCTGGATGCGGACGGAAAATTGACGTCGTGGCATTTCATTAACATCAATTCCGGCAATGCAGCAGTGGACACGCCGTATCGTGTGGGCAGTGATCGCAGCCGGTATGTGCCGTCGAAACCGTTTTTGCGACATGGGTCGTATCGCGGGCTGGCGGCCACGGCGAATAATTTTGCGCGGGAATGTTTCATGGACGAACTGGCGGCGGCCGCGGGCGCGGATCCGCTGGATTTCCGGCTGGCGCATTTGGAGAATCCGCGATTGCGCGCGGTGCTCGAAACGGTTGCCGAAAAATTCGGCTGGAAGGAGCGCGTGAAGAAAAAATCATCGAACGGCGGAATCGGGCTGGCCTGCGGGACGGAGAAAGGTTCTTACGTGGCGGCGTGCGTGGAAATTGAGCTGGATGCGAAAAATCAGATTCGCGCCAGGCACGTGTGCGAGGCGTTTGAGTGCGGGGCGATAGTGAATCCGGACAATTTGCTGAAGCAGGTGCAGGGCGCTATCCTCATGGGGCTGGGGCCGGCGTTGCGCGAGGAAGTGCGGTTCGAAAATGGCGAGATTCAGACGGCGTCGTTCCGGACCTACCCGGTGCCGCGATATGAAGATGTGCCGGAGTTGGATATTCACCTGGTGAACCGGCCGGATATTCCATCGGCGGGCGCGGGCGAGACGCCGATCATGTGTGTGGCTCCGGCGATTGCGAATGCGGTATTTCAGGCGACGGGGAAGCGGGTGCGCGAGATGCCAATCCGGCTTTCGGCGGTTTGATTCGAGGGCCCTGATTCACGAGGGGGTGGATTGTTTTTTGGCGGCTGAAAAATCGTGAACCAATTCCGGCCGGCTGACGGCTTGAAAAGCCCGAAGAAAATCCTCGTAGGAGATATTCTGCAGGAGAAATCGGATTTTTTCGAAAAGATACGCGGGCGCGGTTACAAATTTCGGGAAGTAGAGGAGCGTCAGTGGAATATCGTGGCGGGCGAGGGAGTGGAGCAGCGCGTGGAAGTTTTGCGCCAGGACGGTTTCCTGCTCATTTGGCCTTCGGATGCGCCAGCCTTTGATGCCCAGGAACGGGCGCGCTGTCAGGATTTTGTGGCTTCCTTTGCGCGCCACTGCCCGGCGGCTTTCCGCCGCGGAAAAAAGATCGCGGATCGGTATGATGGCGTGATCGATGACGATGTCCCGGTTTTGGAGAATCGTTTCCAGGTGCTCGCAGAGCGCGGGGCTTTTGACGATGTAGGGAGCGTTCCCATTTTTTGTAAGGTCCCATTCCATGCCTGCGTTGCGGTCTTCCTTCATTTTTTCAAATGGATTGGAAAAGCCCGTGTCCAATCCAAGTTCCGTGAGCAACTGGACTAAAAAAGTTGTGCCGGCGCGGCCGGTGCCCGAGATGATTAAATGATGTTTCGTGGCCACGCGTGTCTGGATGTGGTTTTTCGAGTTTTCCAACTGCCTGCTCGCCGGCTGAACGGATATTGGCTGCAACGAAGCCGGGCAGTGCTCCGAGGACGTATCAACCATCCGGTTACAACTTGGGCAAACAAGTCTCAGAGGGCGTGAATCCTGCGGTGAGTGGGCGCAGGCGAAGCTGTGTGCCGTCCGAGCGTTTTACTTCTTAAATATAAATCTATTACAATCTTATGCTGCTGAGCCTACAGAGTGGTGGCGTTCTTGAAATTTAATACATTTCTAACCGGTGGTTTTTCAAGAAAAAAATCTTCTTTTTGTAAAAATCGAATTGCGAATTTCCGGGTTCGGATTCAGCTGCGCGCCGTGTGGGAGAGATCCGCGCCGCAAAATACCCGATCTCCATTTACCCTTTTGAGTGATGGCCTGCCGTGAGAGAAATTGATAAACGAGAGCGTTTGAAGAAATACTGTAGAATCGCGATCCTATGAATCACACGGCCATTCGTCTCACAATCATTTCCCTCGCTTTGAACCTTCTCAATTCGACTGCGCAGACTTCCGGGGCGCCGACTGAGGCGGCGACGGCAACGAACAATTCGTCCACCAGATTGCGCCATAATCTTCACCTGCCGGAAATCCGGCTGCATGATCCGTGGATTCTCGCGCACGCTCCCAGCAAGACGTATTACCTCTACACCTCCAACAACGGCCGGGCCACCGGCGTGAACCGCCCCGGCACCATGGCCTACCGCAGCAAGGACCTGGTGAATTGGGAAGGACCCCTCGTGGTCTTTGCGTTGCCCGACGGCACCTGGGCCGGCAACCAGCCTGCCTGGGCTCCCGAGGTCCATGAATACCAGGGCAAATGTTATCTCCTGACCACCCTGCACAATCCGGAAAAAATCATCGCCACGCCGCCGGAAGTTTGGCGCACCAACTACATGCGCGGCACGGTCATCGCCCGCAGCGATTCCCCGGAAGGCCCGTTCACACTGTTGAAAACCAACGGACCTGTCCCGCCCGCTGATTTCATGACGCTGGACGGCACGTTCTATGTCGACCCGCGCGGCCAGCCGTGGATGGTCTATGCCCATGAATGGATTCAGAAGATCGATGGCACCATGGAAGCCGTGCCGCTCCTGCCGGATCTCTCGGCGGCTTCGGGCCCGCCGATCTATCTGTTCAAAGCTTCGGATGCTCCCTGGCTCGATGAGCAAGCCACCGCGTCCCGAAAGCAAAATAACTACGTCACGGATGGCCCGGAACTTTTTCGCACGAAGGATGGCCACCTGCTGATGCTCTGGTCCAGCTATGACAAGGGCGGTTACGTGGAAACCGTTGCCCGCTCGAAAACGGGCGAACTCAAAGGGCCGTGGGAACAACTGCAACCATTGGTCCGCCAGGACTCCGGCCACGGCATGCTCTTTCGAACATTCGATGGCCAACTAATGATGGTGCTGCATCGCCCTTTCAACAACGCCCGCGCAAAATTGTATGAGATGATAGATGAAGGCGACCACCTCGTCGTTGTGCGAGAACGAACCGATTTGGATGGGGATTAGCAGGCTTTTGAAAAACCCTTTCCTTGTAGCGGCCCGACGTGAGGAGGCTCAAAATTTCTTCGAAAATCCGAGGAGTTCCGCAGGAACGGCTGAACACTTCGGGTCACCCTGATCTCAGCCGTCCCTGCGGGACTTGGGGGCTCGCACGTGTTTCCCGGCGTTGAAACGCCGGGCTATTGTCAAATGTTCCTTCGGAACAATCTACTCACGGCCAAGCCATAGCTCGAACTGGCGGAGAAATTTTCATCTGCCTCACCCACTTTTAATCACACCCGCGCTCCGGGAAACCGTAAAAACTGGATTGAAGTCGCGGCTCAACTACCCCATAACTGCCGCATGTTGTCCAAGGTCTGTTCGGCAGCCGTCAATGGCATCGAAGCGTATCCCATCGAGGTGGAGGTCAATGCGGGCTGGGGCGATACGAAAATCATCATTGTGGGGCTTCCAGACGCGGCGGTGCGCGAATCGCAGGACCGGGTGTCGACGGCGCTGGGTAATTCGGGTTTCAAATTTCCCATGGGGCGTACGACCATCAATCTCGCTCCGGCGGATGTGAAGAAGGAAGGGCCGAGTTTTGATTTGCCGATTGCGATCGGGATGCTCGCCGCGAGTGAGCAGATCGAAACGGATCAACTGGATAATTTTGTCATTGTGGGTGAATTGGCGCTGACCGGGGCGGTGCGGTCATGCAAAGGGGTTTTGCCGGTTGCGCTGCGGGCGAAGGCGGACGGAAAGGTCGGCGTGCTGGTCCCGGCGGACAATGCGGCGGAAGCGGCGGTCGTGGCGGGGTTGCAGGTGATTCCGATTCAAAACCTGCGCGAGGCGACGCAATTCCTGGAGGGCGAAATCAAAATCGCGCCGATGAAGGTGGACATGGTGCGCGTGTTCAATAACAACCACGACGAGGAGATTGATTTTGCGGAGGTGAAAGGACAGGAGAGCGTGAAGCGGGCTTTGGAAATCGCGGCGGCTGGCGGGCATAATGTGCTTTTGATAGGTCCGCCTGGCACCGGCAAATCCATGCTGGCGAAACGGCTCGCGACAATTTTGCCGCCGTTGACTTTGGATGAGGCGCTGGAGACGACGAAGATTCATAGCATCGTGGGCTTGCTCGCGCCGGGGCAGGCGCTGGTGACGCACAGGCCGTTTCGCGCGCCGCATCATACGGCGAGTGATGCGGGATTATTGGGTGGGAACATCAATCCGACGCCGGGAGAGATTTCATTGGCGCATCATGGGGTTTTGTTTCTGGACGAATTACCGGAGTTCAAGCGCAGTGTGCTGGAGACGATGCGGCAGCCGCTGGAGGAGGGGCGCGTGACGATTTCGCGCGCGGCGGGCACGATGACTTTCCCGAGCCAATTCATGCTGGTGGCGGCGATGAATCCGACAGGTTTCGTTGCCTTTTTGTGAGTTCTTCAGAAGATGGTAAATACGACCAGGTTATGTCGATAGTGTCTTCTGAAAGAGTTACCTTTTCGACGATGCTATCGATGATCCTCCGCTTTTCCTCCTGGCCGAAATGAGGCCACTTCCGGTGAAGGCCGGTCGCCTCTGCGAACACCTCTTCGGCCGAAATCTGATGCATTTCGATGGCATCAATCTCGGCCTGGAGCTTCGGGAGTTCGGCTGTCAGCGAGCGTTCCTGTTCCTCAAGGGGCTTGTATATCTTTCCGAAACCCTCTGGCGTAATCTGGTCTGATTGGTATAGCTGATACGTTTTGCGCATTTCGGTGCGGACTTTTTCAAGCTGTCGGTTATGCGCTTCAAGCCGATTCTTCTTGTCGGCAAGGTTCTGATTCGCGCTTTCAAGATGGACTTTGATTTTCTCTTGCGACACGAAGAAATCCTGCAACTCGTCGTGGAAAACCCCCTCGATGTTCTCGACGGTGATTTTGTTCCGACACTTCGGACAGATATATTTCGGCGAGCGGGAAAAGACATACATTTTTTGGCCGCAGCCGCAATGGAGCAGCCCAGCGAACAAATGGACAGGCTTCCGTCCGAGCGGTTTCTGTGCCTTCCGTGCGTCCAAAGCGTCGTTGCATTCTTTCCACAGGTCTGCGGGCACAATCGCTTCAACGGGCGTGAAAACCCATTCGGATTCGGGTTTGAGAAGGAGTTTGCCTTTGGCATTCCGATAATTCGGGCTACAGCCCCCATAATGCGTCCTAACGGAGTCAGGGCGCACAAGCGGGCTACTCTTCAATAACTCATCATGGTTTAATTGTTAGAGGACGATTAATTTTTTGATTTTCGTTATTTCTTGCGACATTGCGATGAGTTTGATTTCTGTCATTCGAGCGTCTTCACTATATTCCTTTTTATCGTTAATGAACTCTCCTAGTTTCTTTAGGAATATCCCGTATAGGTCAGCGAGATACTCATTTAATATTTTTAGTTCATCCTGATTCTTTTTTATTTTTGTAGTCATGGAGTTTGTTTTTATCTGAGTAAAAAGACTTTCCGATTTCCCAGCAGCACAGTCCTCAAACTTGTTCTCCGTTCATAGTAAAAGAAAGGTGATGGCCTTCTTTTTCGTTTGAACGAGCACGCACTAGAAACGCGGAAGGTAATTATTTTTTCGTAAGATTGCCGATTCGACGATTCGGCGGGGGAAGTGTCCTGACGCGCGTGGAATAAAATTACGACACACTTTTAAGGACTGTACAAGTCTAACGTACCGAAAAATTATTTGTCAAGGGTTGCGGGCGATTGACACCGAGCAAGCAGTTATTTCCACTCGCTGAAAACCAACGAAGAGACCGCAAAAGGTCTACGGAAGCCGTACAACAAACGTCACGCCATCAAACTCTCTCCACGTCGGAGTAACTCAGTGTTGATCTGCGAAAGCTCCTCCAGTTGTTCATAAAAATCGGAATGCGCGGAGATGGCGGCGCGGACTTCCTCCTTCTGTGCGGCGGATTTAAGCAGGAACTTTCCGACTGTTCCCGAGTCGAGGCACTGGACGAGATAATGAAAGGGGCCGTGCTTGAATCCCCGGCGACAGCGGCAGTTTTTCTTTCCACAGGTAAGGTATTGCTTCACGAATGAAGCGCGCACGAGGTTTGTAGGAACGACGAGGTTGGACACAAGCGCCGCTTTGCGCTTCTGCAAATGGATCGTACTCGAATCCTTCAGGCGAAAAATCTTAGCCATAAATACAGATAGGAAGCTGTTTTCCCGTCACTTGCCTTTGGGGCTGCGCATGGTATCGGCGATGGCACGGATGGCTGCCTCCTCCTTCGCCTTTTGTTCCTCTTCCGAGCCCGTTGATTGCGAGTGTTTGATTTTGTAGCCTCGGCGAATCCTCTCTGACTTCTTTGGCGGTTCAACCGGCAGGGCCTTCAGGTATTCAATGAATGGGTCGAGTTGGAAATACCCAACCCGCGCCGCCAATTCTCGCTCAACATTGCCGTTAATCACTGCTGCGATCTCCTGCAACTTTTTCTCGTCCCCACAGATCACGGCAAACCGGGGAATACCGGCCCTCAGGCACCTTATGATTTTCCTGGATTCGTAGTCTTCCGTGTTGGTGAAGGAACATTCGCACGCAATGACGAGGCCTTTTCGTTCGAGCCATACGTCTATGTAGGCTTGGCCATCCAAAACACGTTCTTCAATGAGGCCCTTGAAACCGAGCGCTTCGGCTTCGGCCTTGATGCGTTTTTGGACCGCAACATGTTCCGGCCCTCCTCTTCCTTGGCTGTGCACGCGCTCCGGCTTACGGATTTCGACGGCCGGTCCTGGTGCCGCTTTGAGAATTTCGGAGAGGGGTGGTGGGATAAAAGAAGGAGCGAGCGGCGCTGGCGGAGCCGGCGTGATGGGCTGCGTTTCGGGTGCGACTGCTTTTGAGGGGGGCGTTTCAACAGTGGTGGTTGGAGTTATCGTCCCCTTTTGTTCCGGAACCGTTTCCTTTGGGATCTCCTGTGTCTTTAGCCGCTCACGTTCGGGGTGGAGACCCGGCGGCTCGTCGACCACAGGCTTTACCGGTGTCGAAACGTCTGCGGCTGAGACGGTCCGCGACCTGGCCAAAAGCGACTCCACTTCAGTTCGCGGCCTGGCATATTTTTTTCGCGAAGCCGTGATGGCTTCCATGCGTCGTGCCCGGGCTGAATCACTGTGTACCGCAGGAGGAAATGGGATGGTCAGGTTGAAATCGAAATCGCTGCGCTCCACCCGGCAGATGGCTTGCCCGGCTTCGAGATTTCGCAGGTCTTTGGCTTCGAAGTATGAGAATCCCTCGGCAAGCTTTCTGGCATCGTCGTCGCCAACGCGAAACACGACCCGCGTGTATGGGTGGGACATTACTGCGCTCGCCACTTCCTTATTTCGCTCCAACTGATGCAATTCGTGATGCGCCAGCGTGAGGCCAAGTCGATACTTACGTGCTCCAGAGAGTATTTCGGCCATCGAAGGCGTTATAAAATTGGCGAACTCATCGATATATAGCCAAAAGTCGCGCCGAGCACCGATTTGCTGCGCTTGCCGACTCATTGCAATCTGTTGGAATTTGGAAATGAGGACTGTCCCGAGAAGATGCGAGTTTTCTTTTCCTAACAGCCCTTCAGGTAATTTCGCCAAAAAGATTTTACCGCCATCCATGATTCTAGCGAAGTCAAGGTTGTTATCGGGCTGCGATACCATGAGACGAATGGGCTTCCTCCCAAGAAAAGTATCCAATCTTGTCAGAATGGAACCGATGGACTTGTTGCCGGAAAGGTGGGGGAAACTTTTTTGCCAATAGTAGATTACTGCGGAATCGCGGACGGATTTGAGGAAGTCACTGCGAAACGACGGTTCAATGAGAAACCGTTGCAAATCCGCGATAGTCCCGCGGCGGTCGCTTTCGAGAAATGCCAAAATGGCATTCTGCAGCACGCTATTCATCTGATCACCCCATGAACTTGAGAGCCGTTCGAACACCGCGACCAAATCGGATGCGAGGATATTTTTTTCGAGTTCGCTGTGGGCGGAAAGGATATTGAAACCGACGGAGTACTCCGGATCAGAGGGATCAACCAGAACCACGTCGTCAATTCGTTCGGGCGGGACAATTTCGCAAATGCGATCGATCAGATCTCCATGGGGATCCAGGACTGCAACACCTTGCCCGTTTTCAATGTCTTGCTGGATGAGATTGAATAGGAGTGTCGATTTTCCGGTTCCACTCGACCCTATGACATGAACGTGGCGGGTCCGTTGCTCTGCTGTTAATCCGATATTTTCGGCTTCGCCGGCGTGTTCATTCCTGCCGAGCAATAACCTCGTAGGCTTCCGGACAATTCCTGGTGCGAGCTTCGTTCTGGCTGTTTGCCGGACAAAGGCGGGCGAACGAACAGCGGTCGTCGGAATGTGAACGAACCCTATCAATTCATCACTGTTTAAGATCATTCCGCTGCGGCGGGTCTGGCGGGCGAGAACGTCCTCAATATGTTCGGCCAAATGATATCCGTCGTTTTTGAGGGGGATGAGTTCATTGCCATTCGGGTGTGCGAACGCGCGGAGTGAGCCGGCGAGGTCCTGAGCGAGGCGCAGCGTCCGGTCGAATGATTCGGTGGAAATCAGAATGCGAACAATCGTGGCGAAGAGCGGGCGGGCAACCTTATTTTCGGCTGCTTTCGCCAGTTCTGGCCTGTTCAGGAAAAACGGCCTTCCGTCTGAATGTGTGACTGATCGCACGATGCTCTCGGGCCAGTCGTCTGATACGTTTTGAAATAGGACTTGAAATAGCCCGATCTCGCCCGGTTGCAACGCGGAAAGCGCTCCTACGATTCCTATGAAGGGATCAATTTTACCCGAGGCAAGGGGAAGCATGAATTCGTGCGCTAAGCCAAATTCAACTGCGAGAGGCTCGTCACCGGTTGCCTGTTCCCACGCCGTTTCCAATATGCGATTGCCAGTGACAAATTGCGCTTCAGGAAAAAATGCATGCAACTGGCGGGTCAAAAGTGGAGCGTCTGCGGGAGGGACGGCGAATTGTGTTAGAACTTTTTTATGAGTGCCCAAAAGCTCGAATGCTATGGGTTCCTGACACAGGGAAAGGCTTAAAAGGAACTGCTCAAATGATTCTCTTGAGACGTCTAATTTGTCCGGCGGCGAGGCAACGAATTCAACCAACGTCTCGCGAACGAGTGGACTGGGTGCTAGTTCCTCTTCCTCAGGAGGGATGAGAGGCGGAACATGGGGGGCGGCCGCAACCTTCTTCCACAGGGAACTTAAAAACGTCGGCCTGCGCCCGTCGTCAACAACAGGCGTTTCGGGCAAATCGTGATTTTCAAACGGAACAAACTGTGGTTCAGGATGTATGGGCTGGCCATGGAGCTTCCAACCGCGTCCCCGCTGTTCCCATTTATAAAACCGTTGCGACAATTGTTCGTGGATTGTCGCCATTGTTCATTTTGAGTCCGGCACTTTCCGTATCGGTTTGTAGAGTTCACCGAAAATCGGAGCAAGTTCGTACTGCTGCACCAACTTTCCGCCCTTTGCAGCGGTGATTTCCTCTGCAACGGCCTTTACAATTTCAGGAATCTTTTTGACGTAGATCGCTCGCGTGTCCGTCCGATAATAGGTCTCGGAGCGAAAGCAGGCCTCGTAAATTGTGGAGAGGCCGGGAATTTTCAGAAGCAGTGCGTCGAGATCCGCAAAAGCAGCCGTGGCCACATTTCTCATTACGGCCGCCAGAGCGAAGATCAGAGTGGCGACGGCGAGCACCGTGAAAAAAATACCAAGTGGCTTAATTAAAAGCCCGCCTGTTGTACCAAAGAATAAAGACGCTGCGAGGATATGCCAAAGTCGGATGAGCGCCGGCACGTAAACGACGCGGCAGGAGTAGAAATAGCCGGTCCCAAATGGTGAAGCGGAGGTATAGATGGCAAGGCGTTCACGAAAGAAGCGCAGATAGATTCTCTTCTCCGAGAGCAATCCGCCCTCGGCAAACTCTTCGCGGGAAATTTCGAGGCCTGGCACCTTGCGCGCTTCCAATTCTTTGGTGATTGCTTCGTAGAACTCACTGGCAGAGTAACTTAGCTTGTCTTCGAAGGCTATCCAGTGGTCTAGGATGTCGCCCTTCTTGTTCCTGATCCCGAAGATGAAATCAACCCAGGCGCGCAAGGATTCGCCCCTTTTAGACTTGAATTCGTGGTTTCCTGTATTCAAGTATTGCAACGAGCATTATGGAGTAAGGTCGTTCTGTTGGTCAACGTGAAAACGTCGGGCAGGGAAACCTTATGGAAGAATCTGGCAGCTCCACGAGTCGCGCACGCTATTACTTTCGCGTGCTTCGTCCTTTGTTATGGTGGCTTCTGTTCGTCCTAGTCCTCTACTGCATCCGCACGCACCAGAGATTAATGGAAGATACACGGCTAACCTATGGTACAACACTAAACGGCATTCCCTTTGCCGCGGATGCCCGTTTGGACGGTCAACCCATTTTGCCAGGCGACAAAGTTCTGCTGGGTTTTCATACGTTCACCGTAACAGGACAAAACTTGGAACCTTTCTCGACAAATTTTTTCGTTTGGTATGGCGGCAAGGACCTGGGAGCGATACGGCTGAATCGCATAAAAGGGGTTTTGTCGCTGAGGGTAAAAGTAATTCCTGGGATCCTAACGATTGAAGGACAGGAATACAGCCTCACGCTCACCAACAGTCCCGGTCTGAGCGTCTCAGTTCCGACTGGTGATTACATGGTCACGGCACGGTACCCATACTCCACCTGGCAGGAGCGGGTTAAGGTATTTAAAATTGGCTCTATTCCCGTCACAATTGACCCCCAGTTGGGTACTCTGCAATTGGACTGCAACCAAAGCGGGGCCACGTACGAGCTCCTGCGACTGAACGTCGAACCGATGCTCTCGGGCAACCTGCCCGCCACTCTTACTGGTCTGCCGGCGAATGCCTACAAAGTGGTGGCGAGGCACCACGATCTTGAATGGAGCACAATGTTTTATTTGAAGGCGGACACTACAAACACTGTGCAGGTGGAGTTCGAATACGGTACGGCAGTGATACAATCGACGCCGTCCGGTGCCGCCGTTATTGATTCTAGCGGGCGACAGTTGGGCGTGACACCTCTCACCGTCACCGAACTTCAACCTGGATCATGGAGTTTCGAGCTGCGGCAAGACGATTACGAGCCGGTAGCGACCACCATTTCGATCATGGGAAATCAAACAAATATCTTCCACACGAATCTGATCAATCAGGAATACGCCACAGCGATACGAACTACTCGCCAATACATTCAGGAGCGAAAATACGACCTTGCGATTCAGGCTGTTTCTGATGCTTTAAAAGTCCAACCTGGAGATCCGGTCGCCATTCGATTGCAAAATGACGCCTCCGCCTTTGGATGTATCTCCAAGGCTGACACACTTGCCAAAGGTGCAGATTATTCCGCCGCAATTAAGGAACTTGAGCAGGCGCTGGCGATTGTCCCGGGTAATGAAACGGCGAAGCAGATGCTGCTTGATTGTAAAACGCAGCTTTCAGAACAGCTTGAAGAGCGGCGAAAGGCCCGAATGAATTTGGGCAGACAGGCCTTTGAGGCACTTCTTAAACAGAAATATCCGGACGGCGACCTTTTTGAGACTCACGAAATGACAACGTCTAAGTCGCTTAAAGATATTGAACTGCCTTTGCTCGACGCGCTCAAAGGTGAACCGCTTAAACTTACTGTGACTAAGTACAACGAAGTGACCGACCTATTTGAGATTGAAGCCGTCCAAGAATTCAGTACGGCGCTGGCAACCAGCGCGGGTCGTCGACAATTGGTGATGGTTGGTGCCCAAACCAAGGACGATGAGGCACATATTCTGTTCAAAGTTCTGGAATACAAAGCGGAAGCGGTGGAAAAGTTAAGTATTGGAAATTTGATCGGTGCTCCAGCAAGTGTGAATCTGGTCCCCATCCGCGCAACGGGAGAGACAAACAAATTGCAATTGAGGCTCGCAGAGGGGGTATCCAATGTCATGGTTACCGTACGGGGCGTCATTGGCCACTGAGGCGAATGGCACGCTTGCACGCCAGCACCAGATTGAAACGACTAGAAGCGGTTTCATAAGTCTAAAGTTGTAAGTGCTTTGAGCTTGTACTTTTGCGCTGATTTTGTGAAAAACTGGGAATGCAAAAAGCGTTCTTGTCGGACGAGCAATGGAAGAAGATTGAACCATTACTGCCACAGGAAAAAAGTCGAGGGCGGCCTTGGGCCAACAATCGCCAAGTGCTGGAAGGTATTCTCTGGGTGCTCAAAACTGGGGCTCGATGGCGTGACTTGCCCAAAGAATATCCCAGTGCCGCCACCTGTTGGCGGCGCTTGGCCCGTTGGGAAAAGCAGGGCATCTGGCTCAAGGTATGGCGGGCGTTCTTGGCCGAACTGGATGCTCGCGGCACGCTCGATTGGGAAGAAAGCTTTATGGACGCCAGTTTCGCTCCGGCTAAAAAAGGGGCTTCGGAGTCGGCAAAACCAAACGCGGCAAGGGCACAAAGTGGATGGTGGTGGTCGACGGCTCGGGTGTTCCTTTGGGAAGCCAACTGGCCTCGGCCAGTCCGGCGGAAGTAACTCTGGCCGAAAGCACACTCAAAAAGATTTCTGTTCCGCAAACGCGTGGGCGTCCTCGCAACCGGCCCTTGCGCGTAATCGCCGACCGAGGTTACGACAGCGATCCTTTGCGCTGGCGTCTGCTCCAACGTGGCATCCTGTTGATTGCGCCGCATCGCAAAGGACGCCGCAAGCCCTCCCTCAACGATGGCCGGGAACTCAGACGATATCGCAAACGCTGGAAAGTCGAACGAACTTTTGCCTGGTTTGGCAACTTCCGCCGCCTGCTCGTTCGCCAAGATCATCATTTGCATGTCTATGAAGCCTTTTTCCACGTCGCTTGCCTCATCATTACCCTTCGAT
>Ga0335085_10005997_pt1 | contig 19319 bp, 16 predicted proteins | sample Lox_Sample_45_FD_206712 | JGI IMG/M metagenome (GOLD analysis project Ga0335085, IMG submission 206712) | Soil microbial communities from Loxahatchee National Wildlife Refuge, Florida, United States - Lox_Sample_4.5 | ecosystem: Environmental > Terrestrial > Soil > Wetlands | place: USA...
GTGGCCCAAAAACTGCAGATATTCACCCCTTGAAGCCCTGCCGTTGCCTTCAGCAATGTTGCTCGCAATGGAAACAGAGGCACGCCGCATTTGGCTCGTCAAGCCAAATTGCTCGGAAGCTGGAAAGGTAGCCGTCAGTCGATAAATTTCAAGACTCAACTCAACTGCGCGTTGCCATACTATTAGGTCCTTGAATGAAATGCCCACATCCCGCTCCGAGCGAATCAGGATCAAACTGCGATGGGCACCATGGTAATCGGGCACTGAATCACGCCCGCGCGACCTCGAACACGCAAGTCACGCCTATGCTCCCTAGTCCCCTTGTAGCCTAGTCCCCTTGTCCCCTCGTTACCTGTTTTCCTCAGTACCCCGGCACGAAGCCTCTGCATTTAAACTGGTATTTCGCTGTTTTCCTCTTAAGGAGCGGACTCACCATGCCTTATCCCGCGAATTACCGCTATACCCGCGAACATGAATGGATTGAGCTGAATGGCTCGGTTGGCACGATTGGCATCACTGACTACGCACAGAGCTCGCTTGGCGACATTGTGTATGTCGATGTGCCCAAGGTGGGCGATTCGGTGACGGCGAACGCTACCTTTGGATCGGTAGAGAGCGTGAAGGCAGTGAGCGATCTGTATTCGCCTGTATCCGGCACGGTGACGGCAACGAATGAAGAACTGAAGACCGCGCCCGACAAGATCAACGAGAATGCGCACGGCACGTGGATCATCAAGGTTGAGTTGTCGAATCCCACGGAGTTCGACTCGTTGCTGGATGCGGCCGCGTACGAAGCATTCATCTCCGAAGAAACCAACGGCTGAGAGCAGCTTCCTTTATTGAGGCTGTGCGCGGAGGATCGATTCTGCGGAATCGCGGATGAGATCGGTCATCGCTGCCAAGGTTTTGGTGGGCCAATTAGATTCTAGAGACAAGCTGGAAGCGAGGGGCTGCAGCTACATGCGTTATCTTCCAAAATCACCCGACGAACGCAAAAGGATGCTCGCCGAGATCGGCGCCAGGTCGATCGACGAACTATTCGCGATTATTCCTGAAGAGTATCGGCTGACCAACGACCTGAATGTGCCGCGGCAGCACGCGGAGAGCGAAATCATTGACTATTTCCGCGCCGCCGGCGACATGAACGCCACCGGGTACGCGAGTTTTCTGGGCGCGGGCGCTTATCGCCACTACCGGCCCGTGATCATCGACTCGCTTGTGCAGCGCGGCGAGTTTCTAACGAGTTACACGCCTTACCAGGCTGAGATCACGCAGGGAACGCTGCAGGCGATCTTCGAGTTCCAGACCATGATTGCCGAATTGACCGGCATGGACGTAGCGAATGCCAGCATGTACGACGGATCGACCGGCGCGGCCGAGGCGGTGATGATGGCTGTTCGCATAACGGGCCGCCACAAGGCCGTTGTGGCGAGAACGGTTCATCCCGAATATCGCGAAGTGCTGGCGACGTACGCGAAGCACCAGGGCATCGGCAAGGTTCCGGTGGGGTACGACCGCGAGACCGGGCGCATCGATCTTGCAGCGCTGGACGCGGCCATCTCAAATGAGGCGGCCGCCGTTCTGGTTCAGAGCCCGAACTTCTTCGGGGTTGTTGAAGATATTCCGGCGATTGCGGCGATTGCCCACGCCAAGGGCGCGCTACTGATTGTGTCGATTGCCGAGGCGGTTTCGCTGGGCTCGGTCCGGCCGCCGGTGGAGGCGGACATCGTAACGATGGAAGCGCAATCGTTCGGCGTGGCGCTGAGCTACGGCGGGCCGTTCTGCGGAGTGATTGCCGCCAAAGAGCAGTACGTGCGGCAGATGCCAGGCCGCCTTGTGGGCCAAACGGTGGACGGCGGCGGCTATCGCGGCTATGTGCTGACGCTGGCCACGCGCGAGCAGCACATACGGCGCGAGAAGGCGACGTCGAACATCTGCACGAATCAAGCACTGGTGGCGCTGATGGCCACCATCTTCCTGACCGTGTACGGCAAGGAAGGGATTCGCGAACTGGCCGAGCACAATATGGCCAAGGCCGCATTCGCCGCGAAGACGCTGAGCGCGACGCCGGGGGCGAAACTGCTGTTTGATCGCGCGCCGCACTTTCATGAATTCGTTCTCAAGACCGAAGAGGCTCCGGCGGTGTGGAACAAGCGCCTGATGAATGCAAAGATCGTGGGCGGCATTGACCTGGGCCGCTGGTATCCGGAGCTGGAACACGCAACGCTGTGGTGCGCTACCGAAGTGATTTCGCGAGAAAACATCGACACCGCAGCCCGCGTGATGGCGGCAGCGCCGGTGGAGGCGTAGAAACAGTTGTCAGTTGTCAGTTGTCAGTTGTCAGGGATCAGGGGTCAGTTTTCAGTTTTCAGTTTTCAGTTTTCAGTTTTCAGTTTTCAGTTTTCTGGTGTCAGTGGGTGAGGGTGGGTGAATGTCAGTGAATGAAAATTACGCGCCGCGCTTGACGACGGGCAAAGTGCGACCGCATCAGACGCAGAATGAAGCGTTGGTGTTTGAGAGATCATCGCCCGGCAAGCGCGGATATAAGTTGCCGCCGCTTGACGTGCCGGCGGTGGACACGAAGGCTTTGCTCGGTTCGGCCGCGCGCGAGGTACCCGCTGCGCTGCCGGAGTTGAGCGAGATCGAAATTATTCGTCACTTCACGCGGCTCTCGACATGGAACTACGCCATCGACCTGGGCATGTATCCGCTGGGCTCGTGCACCATGAAATACAACCCGCGGGTGAACGAGTTCGTTTCGCGGATTGAAGGACTGGCTGATGCGCATCCTTACCGGCCTGACTCGCTTGCGCAAGGCGTGCTGGAAGTGATCGATCTGCTGCAGCGCTGCCTGATTGAAATAACCGGAATGGATGCCATCACGCTGCAACCTGCTGCCGGGGCACATGGCGAATTTACAGGCATCCTGCTGGTGCGCGCGTGGCACGAGTCGAATGGAAATCCGCGCAAAAAGATCTTGATCCCAGACTCTGCGCACGGCACCAATCCGGCGACCGCGGCAATTTGCGGATACACGGTTGAAAATCTGAAGTCGAATGCCGATGGCGGCATTGACCTTGAAGCGCTGGCGCGGCAGGTGGACGAAGAAACCGCCGCACTGATGCTGACCAATCCGTCGACGCTGGGCGTGTTCGAAAACCAGATCCACAAGATCGCAGACATTCTTCACGCCAAGGGCGCGCTCCTTTATATGGACGGAGCCAACATGAACGCGCTGGTAGGCAAAGTGCGGCCCGGTGACTTTGGCGTGGACGTGATGCACCTGAATCTGCACAAAACGTTTTCGACGCCGCACGGCGGTGGCGGCCCCGGCTCCGGCCCGGTGGCGTGCAAGGCGTTTCTTGAGCCGTTCCTGCCCACTCCAGTGCTGGTGCGGCGCGAAATTGAAGTGAACTCGCCTGCTCCGGAGCCGTGGGAGAACGTGGGTGACGACCGGCCGTTGCCGGGGGGCTCAATGCCGATGTTTCGCGCTCCCGCAGCCGAACCTGTTTCGGCTGAAGACCCGCGGAAGGCGCGCGTTACGCTGTGCTGGGACTACGACCGGCCCAAATCCGTGGGCCGCGTGCGCGCGTTCTTCGGCAATACCGGCATGTTCATTCGCGCGCTGGCTTACATCCTGGCCAATGGCCCCGACGGCCTGCGCCAGACGACCGAAGACGCGGTGCTGAACGCCAACTACATTCGCGCAAAACTCGAGGACCTGTACGAGCTTCCTTACAAGACACCCTCCATGCACGAAGTGGTCTTCAGCGACAAGCGGCAGGCCGCGCGCGGAGTGAAGACAGGCGACATCGCCAAGCGCCTGATCGATTACGGATTTCATCCTTACACGGTTAGCTTTCCGCTGATTGTTCCCGGCGCGTTGATGATTGAGCCGACCGAAAGCGAGTCTCTTGAAGAACTCGATCTGTTCATCGCCGCGATGCGGTCGATTGCACAGGAAGTGGAAGAGAATCCCGACCTGGTGAAGGCAGCGCCCCACTCCACGCGCGTGTCGCGCCTGGATGAGGTGCAGGCTGCGCGCAAACCAATCCTTCGCTGGCGCGATTCAAAATGAATTGAGTCGCATTCATTCGCTTCTTCAGCCGTATATACCCGAGGTCGCGCATCGCGATGGCCTGAATGAACGCCTGAATTCATTCCTTTAATCAAGCGAGTCTGGCGAGTGATGACCCAAAGGTAATAGCACTAAAGTTCGCCAAATCAGGTACTTTGGGATTGCAATCACTTCATGCAAACGCGATAATCGCCCCAAGATTACTGTGATAAGGATCGGGCCCACCTCCCTGCTGATCCTGTAACGGCGCTTGAAGAGCATTTTCCTCGATCCAGGGGCGGGCAGACGGCAAGAAATCCCGTCTGAACGTGCGTCCGATTTCATTACCACAAAACTCGATGAACTGAGCCCACCGAACACGTTCCGGGGACAGGGTATGAATGTGACCCACGTTGAAGGCATGGTAATGTCGAAACTTATACACATACATAGACGAGCACTGGCGCTCGGAAAAGGTGAAAGCGGACAAACAGCCGTCGTAATGGTTCTGAGCTTCACGGTGCTGGCCGGCGCTCTTGGCCTCGCGATAGATACCGGACTTCTTTTCGTCGCCAAGCGGAATGTGCAAATTGCCGCAGATGCTGCTGCCGTTGCCGGAGCGCTCGACTACAAATACAACGGATCGGTTTCAACGGCACAGAGTAACGGCCGAACTGCATCAACGGCAAATGGCATAACAAATGGTACAAACGGCGCTTCCGTAACAATTAACGTTCCCCCTGTCAGCGGTCCCTACGCCGGCCAGTCTGGCTTTGTTGAAGCAATCGTTTCCGAGCCGGCATCGACTTATTTCTTCAGGATGTTGAAGTTTAGCTCAGTAACCGTGACCGGCCGTGCTGTGGCGGGGTCGGGAAGTGTAGCCGGTTGCGTATGGGCTCTGGCAAAGTCCGGAACCGACGTATCCGTCACCGGATCAGGCAGCTTCACCGCAAGCAATTGCACCCTTTACGACGACTCCAGCAGCAGCAACGCACTTACTCTCACAGGCAGCGGTTCCATCACTGCCCAGAACATCGCCATTGTGGGGAGCTACAAAGATACCGGTTCTGGCTCCATCCATCCCAATCCTCCGACAACCGGCATCGCCCCGGCAGCCGATCCGCTGGCCAACATTCCAACCCCGACATATTCCACTGGTACTTGCTCATCGAATTGCACCAAGAGCTTCTCTGGAAGTTCCAACAATTCGATCGGTCCGGGCACCTATAACTCCATATCAAACACCGGCAGCGGAACGCTCACACTCACACCGGGCAATTACATCATCAATGGAAACCTGAGCAATACCGGAAGCGGAAATCTCGTTCTTGGCGCCGGCAGCTACACCATCACGGGCAACTTTAATACTTCAGGCTCCGGAGCATTGACGCTGGGAGCGGGAACTTACGCCGTGTTGGGAAATCTCGGTCTCACCGGTTCGGGCTCTCTGACCGGGATTGGCGTCACCTTCTATACGAAAGGCAGCAGCACAGTTACAGGCAGTGGCTCGATGGACCTGGAGGCGCCCACTTCGGGAACTTATAACGGAGTGATGTTCTTTCAGGACCGCTCTGACTCGAGTGCAATGTCCCTGACTGGATCTGGCGGTGCCAAGTTCAAGGGCATCGTCTATGCGGCTGCGGCGCCGGTAACGTTGACTGGATCGGGCTCGTGGAACATCAACGCCGATTTCATCACTGATTCAATCACGCTCACTGGGAGTGGAACTATTTCCGACACGAGTTACCAATCGATCAATGCCAGTTCAGTGCTTTCGCGCATGGCAATGGTGGAGTAGTTTATGAGAATTCGAAATAAATTCGGCAGGTTGCTTTCGGGCAGACGCGAGTTTTCACACCGGAAGGATGAGCGTGGTTCAGCGCTCGTTGAGTTCGGCTTGTGTATGCCGATCTTTATGGCTCTCCTAATTGGCGCCGTCGAATATGGAAGGATGGCATTCGCCGCCATTGAGGTATCGAATGCGGCCATGGCCGGGATCCAATACGGGGTGCAAAATCCCGCCGACGCGGCAGACACGCAAGGCATTCAAAACGCAGCCGCAGCTGACGCCCCGGATATTACTCTTCAATCGACGACAAGTTCACTTTCATGCATTTGTTCCGATGGTTCAGCTTCAACATGCCAGCCCACTGACTGCTCAGGCAAGCATATTGAGACAATCCTGACGGTTAACACCCAGGCACAATTCAATTCAATCTTCAAAGTTCCAGGCCTATCAGACTCATTCACGCTGCAAGGAAAGGCCGTTCAGAAGGTCGTCCAATGAGAAGGTTTCTTGAAGGCGATGAAGGAGGGTCACTGGTTGAGATGGCACTGGTGTCAAGTATTACGCTGGCCATGTTGATCGGTATCATTCAGGCATCAATGGCGGTTTATACCTATCACTACATCTCCGAAGCTGCCCGTGAAGGCGTGCGATACGCCATTGTCCGCGGCTCCTATTGCACGAGCTTGACGAACTGCAACGCGACTGCTGCGCAGATCCAGACATTTGTGAAAGACCTCGGATACCCGGGCATCAACTCAACTGCGAATATGACAGTGACCACCACATGGTACAGCGCAAGCACGAACTTGCCCACATCGTGGACGGCATGCGCGGGCCAATGCAATGATCCGGGCAATGCCGTAAAAGTAACTGTCACTTACAACTACCCATTTTCTATTCCGTTTGTCCAAAAATCGACGCTTGCATTGAGCAGCAGTTCGCAGATGGTGATTTCGAACTAGACGATTCCTCTCAGCTTGTTATAAGTATCCCGTCGAACGACAAGGAGGCACGAACTCAGGCCAATCGGCTCGAGTTCGCGCCACTTTTTTCGCAGGCAGGTTTTACCTTAGTGAATCCTGAAAGGTGATCGATTCGTGGCGGTGAGGAAACGATGGAGATCAGGATCTTCGACGACCAACGGGCACTGGTGAAAGCCGCCGCCGACCGCGCCGTCGAGGTGATCCGGCAAGCGATTGCAGAGCGAGGACAGGCGCGCGTTGTAGCCTCCACAGGAGAGTCGCAGGTTGAACTTTTGCGCGACCTCTCAGCGCATCGCGAAGTCGATTGGCCGAAGGTGGAAGTCTTTTCCATCGGCGAATTCATCGGACTCCCAGCCGATCATCCCGCCAGCATGCAACGCTTCCTGCAAGGCCGCCTGGTGGCGAAGACCGGCGCCAAACAGATCACCCTATTGACTACCGAGGCTGACCGGGCCAGAAAAATGGTTGAGGTTGGTTCAAAACTTCAATCAGTGCCTGCCGACATTGCTTTCGTTGGAATTGGTGACAACGCGCATCTGGGCCTGAACGTTCCTCCTGCCGATTTCGATTCGCATGAGCCCTATCTGACAATGGATCTGGACCTTGCTTACCGCACGCAACAGGTGAACGAAGGCTGGTTTGTCGAGGTCGGGCAGGTTCCCATGCGGGCCATCTCCATGTCGATTCAACAGCTGTTGAAGGCAAAGGAGATCCTGGCCCTGGCTTCGGGCAGCAGCAAGGCGCTGGCAGTGAAGGTCTGCGTTGAACACGGAATTTCACCTACCGCCCCGGCTTCGATTCTGCGTGCCCACCTAAACGCGGCCATGTATCTCGATCGTGATTCCTCGGCGCAGTTGACGGTCAAAGAGCTCAGCCAGCCTTAAAACCCGGCCTCAACGAAAATATGAGTCGCCAATCACCGGCCAACCCGACTAACATCAAATCGTCAAGTTATGCATCAATCCTTCGCCGTTTGGATCATGCGTTTCGTCGAAGGGGCCTTCTTTACGGGCCTCATCGGGTGTTTATTGGTCGTCGTCATTAGCTGGATCTCGATTTTCAGCACCGGTTTCCGCCGCGGCGATTGACCGAACATTGGATCGTCGCATCGGAGCCTTCCGAAGAAGAGACGGTTATCCTCGCCTCTCCTGTTTTGCGCCAATTGAATCCCTATCGTTTGCGTCTTCCAGTTATGAAGGCTGGCTGCGCCAATTGTCCCGGCTCGATTTGCGATAAACAGTCTTCAATTCCCTGCGCCAGAACTCACCAACCGCGACAAGATCCCACTCGACATTGGGGGAGAGATAACGCAACACGGATTCATTGGCGGGATGGATGCGCAGCGCCGGGGCAATCAGCAGCAGGCGCGGCGAGAGCGGCGAAACCTCGGCGCCTTCAAAGTATCCTTCGCGCTCAAAGGCGGAGACAGGACGGCTGCCACCGGGGCCGGGCTGCCGATCGGCGTTGAGCGCGCGCACGCGAATCCAGTAGTCCAGCGCCTGCAGCGGCAGGTGCAGGTCCTCATCGGCCTTCAGCTCCATGACCACCAGCCTGCCGTTACGGTCAAGCGTTAACAGGTCGAGCATGCCGCGATCGCCGGAGGAAAGCGCCGGCACCTGCGAATAGACGAGATCGCCGCGCAGGGCCGGCTGGAAGGTTGCAAGCTCGGCGCGAACGCGCGACTCGAGCCAGCGCTCCGGCTGCAAACGGAACAGCGGGTCCACGTGCACTCCATCGGAGTAACGGCTTTGGAAGAGTCTTGCGAAAAGCTCGCGGGCCAGGTTTTCGTTCTCGCCGGTCAGTGGGGTTTCATTGGCGCCGGCGCCAAACGTAATTTCATTTTCGCGCGCAAATGAATGGGCGGCGACGAGGTGATGCACGCGGGCAAACTCCAGCCCATGCAGCAACAGGCCGACGTGCGTTGGCGAGGTAGCCAGTACCTCAACACGCTCACGTGCCCCGGGAAGGAGCAGGTCCATGAGCCTGTCAATGCCGGGCTGGCAGCGCTCGATTGCCGCCGGGCGTGAAAATGCGCGCACAAGACGCGACTCGAGGTTGCCGGTGTCGCGGAAGTCTACGGCTTCTAGTTCTTCGCTGCGCTCGTCAAGGGAGAACAGTTGAAAGTCCGCCGCCGCGTGGTTGAGCCACGACATTCGTTCGGCGACGGTGCGCCAGTTTCCTGCCGGCACAATGACTTTGAGTCCGCCGAAGTGCCGGCGCGCATTCGCGTGCTGTCGGCAGTAGTCGAGCCACAGGATTCCGAGCGTAAGAACGCCGTCGATGATTGCGGACGACTCTGCCTCGCTGACGCCGATGACCGCATCGGCGTTGGTCCCTTTGAGCAGCCGGCCGCGGACGTAGGCTGGACCGAAGCTGTGCTCCAGGTCCATTGCGGATCGGAACCCGTCGATTTTTGAATCCACAAAGCAGCGCGACAGCACGCGCTCCAGCATGCGCTGGTAATTGCGCCGGGCAGAGTCGCGAGACGTGGGGGTGCGCCGGTCGCTGGTCGGCACCAATTCCAGCGTCTGCGGGCGGGCTGCGCCCATGCGGCGCGTCATGAGCCGCAGACAATGCGCGCGCTGTTGCACCTCAACGACGGTGCGCACCATGTTGCGCTCGTCGCTCCAGAACTGCAGCAGGCACCGGCCGTGCGAATCGCCGACCGAGTAGCGCGCCGTGCGCATGTCAAAGACGACACGGCCATCTTCCAGCAGCGCGGCCGCTGGATGATCGGCAAGATAGTTTTCGATTGCCTGGGCTAGCTGGCCCGGCAAGGCTGCGCTTTCAGAGCCCACGTGCTTTATCTACCAATTATTGCGTGTGCGAAGAGAAGTGATATGCGCGGTGTGATGGCGCCCGTGCCATGCGTAGATGGCAAGCGCCGTCGCCAGAGTCTGGCGGCCGCGCTCAGGGTGAACAAACCCGCGTTCGAAGTCGGCTTCGCTCATGCTTTCAAGCAACGCAACCCAACGCTCGTGCATGCCGGTAATGAACGTCAACGAGCAATCGATGGGAAGCGACTTGCTGTCTGAAAGTTGAGCCCAGGCATTTTCATCGTACGGCTTGATAGTGGGCCAATCTTCAGTAAGCGCCAGCTTGAAGCGGATGACGGAGTTGGCGTGGCTGTCGGCCAGATGATGGACAACCTGGCGAACCGTCCAGCCCCCTTCGCGGTATGGCGCGTCGAGCTGCGCGTCGTTTAAGCCTGAGGTGGCTCCACATAAACGCTTGGGCAAAAGACCAATGGCGCGAATGTGCTCGGCTCTGGTGTTGGCGGTGTTTTCAGCGGGCGTAAAGCGTCCAACGGGATAACGCAGATTTTCCAGTTCTGTCATGACACACAAACATTACCATGCGCGGTTAAGCGGTGCTCTTGGACAGCTTTTAGTCTTTCGGATCTTTCTAAGCCCTGCGGTGATGATGGTGGCGATGATGGTGGCGGTGATGCGATACGCCAGCAAACGCCGGGCAAGCGATCACCGTAAGCAACAGAACGGCGACGAGTTTCTTCATGCGAAAAATCTAGCATGAATTGCGTCTGTGGACGAGAGCCGGCTGGGGCTGTGGATAAACCGAGTAAATTCAGCGGCTGCGACTGCGCAGCGCCGCCGGGCATCGAATACCTGCAGGCGAAATTGGGAGAAAGGGTACACTGAGGACACAATGACGAATCCGGCCGCTTCCCCAGTCTCCAGCCATAAACGCTATTTTTTTGAGAAGTTTGGAATCACCGAGCACCTGCTTGAGCGGTGCCTGGGCGAGGCGCTGTCAGCCGGCGGCGACTATGCCGATCTTTACTTTGAATCGGTGACGGCGACCGCGCTTGGCGTGGACGAACAGATTGTGAAGTCGGCGAGCCAGGGCACGAGCGCGGGCTGTGGTGTTCGCGTGATCTCGGGCGAACGGACGGGTTATGCCTACACCGATAATCTGAGCCCGGAGCGCCTGTTGCATGCGGCACGCACCGCAGCGCTGATTGCGTCAGGGCCGGCAAAACAACCTATTCAGGGATTCACGGAAGCGCCGGCGGCAAACCTCTATCCGGTTCCGTTGGGCGGATACGACCTGGACCTGGCGGCGCGGCTCGAGCTGATTCTGCGCGCGGATCGGGCGGCGCGCGCTTTCGACAATCGCGTTGTGCAAGTGAGGGCGAGCTACGCAGAAGAGCTTCGGCGGGTGCTGATTGCCGGATCGGACGGCGCGTTCGCAAGCGACACGCAGCCGCTGTGCAGGCTGAATGTGTTTGTGATCGCCAGGGAAGAGGCGACGACAACAAGAGGCAGCGCCGGCGGCGGTGGCCGCGCCGGGCTGGACCAGTTTGTTGGATCGAAGAGCCCTGAGAGCCTGGCTAGCGAAGCGGCGCGCGGGGCAATTCTGCAACTGGGCGCGGTGCCTGCGCCTGCCGGCGAAATGCAGGTTGTGCTTGGGCCGGGATGGCCGGGAATCCTGCTGCACGAAGCCGTGGGACATGGGCTCGAAGCCGACTTCAATCGCAAGAAGACGTCGGCGTTTGCGGGCCTGATTGGACAGCCGGTAGCGAGCCCCAAGGTGACGGTGGTGGATAACGGAACCATTGCCGGGCGCCGCGGCTCACTCAATGTGGACGACGAAGGCTCGCCGACGCAGGAGACGGTTCTGATTGAGGGCGGGGTGCTGAAAGGGTATCTCTCCGACAAGCTTTCTGCGCGGCTGATGGGCTGCGCAAATACCGGATCGGGACGCCGCGAAAGCTATCAGTCGATTCCGATGCCGCGCATGACCAATACCTATATGCTTGCAGGCGAAGACGCGCCCGAGGACATTCTGCGCTCAGTGAAGCGCGGGCTGTATGCCGTGAACTTCGGTGGCGGGCAGGTGGACATTACGAACGGCAAGTTTGTGTTCTCGGCATCAGAGGCGTACCTGATTGAAGATGGCAAAATTACCGCTCCCGTGCGTGACGCCACGCTGATCGGAAACGGCCCCGAGGCGCTGAAGTATGTGTCGATGGTGGGCAACGACCTGAAGCTGGATGAGGGCATCGGCACCTGCGGCAAGGACGGGCAGAGCGTGCCCGTTGGCGTCGGTATGCCCACGATCAAGCTGGACAGGATGACGGTGGGGGGAACGGGACGGTAACGCTTCAATGTGCGACCCTTATGCCGCATGTTCTTTTGGCCGCAACGGAAGCTCCAATTCAATACGGTCGTAAAGCACCTTTGGCGCGATACAACGACGAGGCCCAGACTCAAGCCGAACTAACCCATAATTTGCCATCGTCTTCAGAGTGCGAGAGAGATTGGGCTTCTTTCGTCCGGTAATGGTAGCCAGTTCTTCAAGCGAGCCCGGCGCTTTCTCCGCGATTGTGCGGAGCAGTTCCCGATTTCCCGCAGAGAGTATTCTCGCGAAGGATTCCGTGGAAGGAAACCAAATCCGCGGCTCGCCGGGAGAGAGTTTACGCTTTCCTTGAGCGATCGCGAGGGTAAGAGCTTTCATTTCGTCATAGCTGGCAATTCCAACTCTAAGCGTGGTCACCATTTCCCTCCCCTCTCCTTCAAAACCCGATCTACTTCGGCCCAGAAATCTGCGAGCAACTGAGCGGCATCGGAGTAGACGTACGGCCTAACCGTATGTACCCGATGGCGATGATCCTGCGGATTGCCGCATTCCTGTTTGGCGACGGGATGAGCGTTATCAAATCCAACCAATCGCTCACCATTTCTTCCGTGCAGGGTCAACGAATAGTCCAACCCATGCGGTTTTTCCGGCGTTGGCTCGACTCGGGTTACAACAAACCGAACCCAATGTCCACCTTCAGGATCGACAACGAACGTCAGACCATCGAGATCCAACAGAGTGTCTAACGCGGGGTCGTGTCTCCGCATTTAGATATGTTATCACTTTCTAATAACATTTGCAACATCCGCCGATTTGTTACTGTTGAACCATGATTGACGCCTCTCCTAAAGCTGCTGAAACCGTTCTTGATCTTGAATCGCTTGCGGCCGATGTTGTTTCCCGGGCTGTGAAGGCCGGAGCCAGCGACGCCGAGGCCGTTGTCCGCGAGGGTGATGAGTTCAGCGTGAACGTGCGCATGGGCGAGGTGGAAACTTTGAAAGAGTCCGGCTCGCGCGGATTGGGCCTGCGGGTGTTCGCCGGCAAAAGGTCCGCAACCGCCTCCACCAGCGACCTGACGGCGGACGGGATTCGACAACTCGTGGAAGGCGCGATGGCCCTGGTGAAAGTGACGGAAGAAGACCCTTTTACCGGGTTGCCTGAAGCAGAGGAATTCGGGGCTATCCCGCAGGATCTGCACCTTTACTACGACGATGTTTATTCGCTCGACGGCAAGGAGCGCATTGAGTGGGCGCGACGCGCCGAGGCCGCATCGCTGGCCGCAGATCCCCGCATTACCAACTCTGACGGCGGCAGTTTTGATGCGGCTACAGGCCGCATGGTGCTGGCCAACTCGCGCGGCTTTGTGGGCGGCTACCGGACCAGCTATGCAGGGGTGAGCGCTGCGCCGCTGGCGATGGACGCCGACGGGCAGATGCAGCGCGATGGCTGGTGGTCGAGCGCGCGCAGCTTTGCGCATCTGGAGTCGCCGGAAGACGTGGGCAAGGAGGCTGCGCGCAGAACGCTTCGCCGGCTGGGAGCGCGTCGCGTACCGACACAACGCGTGCCGATTGTGTTTGCCGCGGAGGTGGCGCGCTCATTGATCGGCTCAGTTTTCGAGGCCGCATCGGGCGATGCGATCTGGCGCAGCGCATCTTTTCTGGCCGGCAAGCTGGGTGAGACGATTGCCGCCGCGAACGTGAGCATCGTGGACGACCACAAGATGCTGCTGGCGACTGGCGCGGGAGGGTTCGGCACCTCACCGTTTGATGGCGAGGGGCTGCCGTCACGTCGCACGGTCGTAGTCGAGAACGGCGTGCTGCGGAACTATCTGCTGAATACCTATACGGCGCGCAAGCTGGGAATGACGTCGACGCATAATGCATCGCGCGGGCTGGCCGGAACGCCGGGCGTGGGCTGCGGGAATCTCTACGTTGAGCCGGGCACGCTCACGCCGGAAGAGATGATCGCGCAGATTCCCGCGGGATTTTACGTGACCAGCCTGATGGGGTTTGGAACGAATATCGTTACGGGTGACTACTCGCGCGGCGCGACCGGCTTGTGGATTGAGAACGGGCAACTGACGCACGCGGTGGAAGAGGTAACGGTGGCCGGCAATCTTGGCGAGATGCTCAGGAACGTGACGGCAATCGGCAGTGACCTGGTGTTTCGCGGCGCAATCGCTTCTCCAACGCTGCGCATCGATGGGATGACGGTTGCGGGTGAATAGATCCTGGCTGCAGCGAGATGAGTGGAATGGGACAGGAGCCGATCGACGAATCCGCGCGGATTGGGGCTGGGTGGATCAAAACTGGCTCGATGGAGGGGATTCCGTTCGATCCTGGCGATGCGGGGGGCGCGCTGCAACAACTGCCGCAAAGCCCGGCCGTGTTTGCGCTGTATGGAGCCGACGCCAAGGCTGAGCCTTACATTGGGCGCACTCCCAACCTGAGAGCGCGGCTTGCGCGGCTGCTGCAACCTTCAGAGAAGCATCCTCGCCGGCTGCAGTTGGCAGGGCGCGTGCGACGGATCGCCTGGAGGCTGACCGGTTCCGACTTTGAGTCGCTGCTGCTGCAGTTCGAACTTGTCCAAAGCCAGTATGGGCCGAAGGCCCTTGAGCGAATGCATCTGCGCATGCCCGCATTTGTGCGTTTTCTAGGCGGCAATCCTTATCCGCGCATTACGGTAACGAACCGGCCGAGCTTGCGCGAAGCGGGCTGGTCGTATGGCCCATTTCCTTCGCGCGCGGCGGCGGAGCGCTATGCGGAGGAGGCGCTGAAGCTGTTCCTGCTGCGCCGATGCACTGACGATCTGAATCCCGATCCGAGTCATCCGGGTTGCGTGTATTCGGAGATGAAGATGTGCCTGGCGCCGTGCTACAAGGGCTGCACGGATGAGCGCTACGCAGAGGAGGCTGAGGCGGTGCAGGGTTTTCTGGCTTCTCGCGGCGAGAGCCGGCTGGTAACGCTGCGAACGGAGCGCGACGAGGCTTCGGCGCAACTGGAGTTTGAACAGGCGGCGGCGCTGCACGCACAGGCGCAAAAGGTGGAACAGGTACGCACGCTGGCATCTGAACTGGTGCGGCCTTTGAGCCTGCTGCGGGCGGTGATCCTGCAAGCCGCGGCACATGCGGATGAAGTCGCGATCTTCCTTTATGAAGATGGGCGGCTGCGCGGTCCGGCGGCATTTTCCACATTGGGCATGAGGATTCAGAATGAGCAGTCCGGCTCGAGTTCCCTTTTTGCACAGCCGATGGCGCTTGAGCCGGTGCCGGAAAAACAGTTGACAGTGGACAGTGGTCAGTTGTCAGAAGCGAATGCCGATCCAGTTGCAGGCGCCGTGACAGCCGGGCCGCCTAAGGTTGCACGGGGCATGTTGGAAGCGCGCATGGAATCGGTGCTTGCGGCACTTGCTGCTTCCGAGGGCGTGACCTCTGCGACCGTCAGGCAGGGACACCTGGCACTGCTGAAGCGCTGGTATTACCGGCCTGAAGTCCGGCGCGTGGGAGAGATCTTCTTTCCCGATGGCGACGGGAGTTGGCCGGTGAAAGCTCTTTTGCGCGGTGTTGGGCGCGTGGCTGCGAAGATGATGACCGCGGCCTCTTAGGACGAATGTCGATGCCGCAGCGGGAGACAATTCGCGCGATGTTGGCCGTGGGCCGCAACCGCATGGACGGTGGCCGGGCACGCCAGGTTGCCGAACTGGTGCTGGCGAAGCCGAGGAAGGTGGGCCAGTTGATCGAGTGCCTTTGGGACGAAGACGAAGGTGTTGCCTGCCGCGCGGCCGATGCGCTGGAACGCGCTACGTTTCACCGTCCCAAGCTGGCGCAGGCGTGGAAGGAATCGTTGATAGGGTTGATGGCTGAGGCCGGGGTGAACAAACTGCGCTGGAACCTGGCGCTGCTGGTTCCGCGGCTCGAACTAAGCGTAACGGAAGCGCGCCGCACGGCAGCGGCGTTGCGAAGCTATCTCGACGATCGTGGCTCGATTGTGAAGACGGCGGCGATGCACGGGCTCACGGCGCTGACGCGGCACGATCCCGAACTGACACCGGAGGTTCTGGATATGCTGCGCATTCTAAGCCGGTCGGGCACCCCGGCGATGCGCGCGCGGGGGCGCATCCTGCTCAAACAGATTGAGGCTGCGGGCAGGCGACGGGCACTGTCGCCAGAACGGGCGCATCCAACCATGTACGTGGAGCCAACCATATGAGTGCTTTTGTGGCTGATAAACTGTCGGTGCAAGGAAGTGGACGCAAGAACATGGTTGAACTGCTGCCGTCGATACTTTCAGCGGATTTTGCGCATCTGGCGGATGAGGTTGCTGCTGCTGAGCGCGGCGGCGGCACTGTGATCCACGTGGATGTGATGGACGGGCACTTCGTCCCTAACATTACGCTGGGCCCTCCAGTGGTGAAGAAGCTGCGCGGAGCCACGAAGCTGCCTCTCGACTGCCACCTGATGATCGAGAATCCGAACGAATTCATTCCCGCGTTTGCGGAGGCGGGCGCGAACTGGGTGAGCGTTCACTACGAGGCCTGTCCCCACCTGCACCGCACGCTTGAGATGATCATCGATCACGGCATGAAGCCGGGAGTGGTGCTGAATCCCGCAACGCGGGTGGACCTGATTGAAGACATCCTGCCGATGGTGCACCACGTGCTTATCATGAGCGTGAATCCCGGATTTGGCGGGCAGGAGTTTATTCCGTTTTCGTTGGACAAGATTCGGGCACTCGCCCAGATGCGGCGCGCCAAAGGGCTGGCATTTAAGATTGAGGTGGACGGCGGCATAGCTCACGACACGATCGCCCAGGTCGTCCAAGCAGGAGCGGAGCTTTTGGTCGCCGGGAACGCGGTTTTCGGCGATGGGCCCGCTGAACGGAATGCGCGGTCGCTGCTGGCGGCGGCGCGACAGGCCGCAGGCGAAGCCCAGGCCTGAAAGAGTAGAATTCTCAAAGCAATAAGCTTTTTGAAGTGGCGGCGGGCAGTGGGATAGCCGGTTGCCGCGATGAGGTGGTATGAATCGGTATTCAAACAGAGTGGCGGCGGTTGCGCTGGCGGTGCTGGCCTTGGGAGCGGTGACGGGAGAAGCCCGGCAGAAACAGCCCAAGCACAAGAAAAATCAGGATTTGAGCGCGAACCCGCTGGCCAACGTAGCGTCGAAGCAACCGGACAAGGAGCTCTACGACAAGGCCATGCTGGCGTTGAAGAAGGGCCGATTCGATGTAGCCCGGCTTGACCTGCAGACGCTGCTGAATACCTATCCCGATTCCGAGTACCGGATGCGCGCCAAGCTGTCGGTAGGCGATAGCTGGTTTAAGGAAGGGGGCACGGCTGCGCTGACACAGGCCGAGGCCGAATACAACGACTTTATTACGTTCTTCCCTGACGCTCCCGAAGCCGCAGAAGCAAAGATGAAGGTGGGCGACATCTACTACCAGCAGATGGAAAAGCCCGACCGCGACTACACCAACACGCAGGAAGCCGAGAAGGCGTACCGGGAGATGATCAACATGTTCCCGGATTCGGCGCTGATTCCGCGCGCCAAGCAAAAGCTGCGCGACGTGCAGGAAGTTCTGGCCGAGCGTGAAACGCAGATCGGCTTGTACTACGGCAGCCGCGAGAACTACATCGCCTCCATTGCCCGCCTGCGCACCGTGGTGGACACGTATCCGCTGTACTCAAAGAGCGACCAGGCATTGCTGGCAATTGGCGATGCATACGCCGGAGAAGCGCATGCAGTTCGTATTGCTCCGAACATACCGAGCGCGGTTCGCGAGCGGCTGGTTTCAGTTTACGAAGACCGCGCGGCTGAAGCGTATGGCAAGGTGATCACACGCTACCCGATGGCGCCGCATGTTGAAGATGCGCGCGACCGCCTGGTGGCTATGAACCGCTCGGTTCCCGAGCCAACGCAGGCAGCCGTTGCCGAAAGCGACGCCGAAGAGCGGAGCCGTCAGCCCCTGCACTTTACCGACAAGACCCTGGGACTGATTAAGCGCGGTCCTACGGTGGTGGAGGCAGTTCACGTTGGCGATCCGTCACTTCAGGATCCGAAGCGGACGCTGGCGCCGGAGGTGACCAAAGAGAACAAGGATATCTTCGAGACCGCGGTGAACAACGGCAGACCGCCGGCAGCCGAGGCCCCGCAGCCGACGGGCGTAAACGAGCCTCCACGCAGCGATCAGCCCTCTAACGCTCCGCTGCAGATGACTGCGCCCGCGGGTGGAACAGGAGTCGGCGCGGAGATTGTGAGCGCTCCATCCGGAAGTCCGGCGGCCGATCCAAATGCGCTGGTAAAGCCGGTGCAGGCTACAAATACGGTGCTGCCGGCGGCTGACAAGCCGGCGGAAGCTCCGCTCCAGCAAAACGAGATCAAGCCTGGAACAACGCCGACGGCTCCCAACACTGCCGAGAAGGCCAAGAAGCCCAAGACCGACCTGAGCGAAGAGTCTTCGAGCAAGAAGAAAAAGAAGAAGGGTCTGGCCAAGATCAATCCGTTCTAGCCGATAGGCAGAAAGCAACTTGAAGGCCGCGCTCCGAAGGGTGCGGCCTTCGTGTTTTGCATGGACCCTGCAGAGGCCGCGGTCGCGGTAACCAAAGTGCCTCATCTGCTAAAGTTGGGGTGTGGCCCTTTGCACAAAACCCCTTCTATCAGGGGGTTTAACACCACTTTCAAGGGGCTGAAAAGCGATCTGAATGCCCCACGACCTGCCAAAAGCTTACGATCCAACCGCCATTGAAGATCACTGGGCCGAATACTGGGTGAAGGAGAACCTTTTTGCCCAGCCAACGCCGGCCGCCGGAGAAGATCCGCATGCCGGCGGCGAGCCTTTCACCATCCTGCTGCCTCCTCCGAACATAACCGGGCGGCTGCACATGGGCCACATGCTCAACCAGACGGAGATGGACATCCTGACCCGCTGGCGGCGCATGAGCGGACGCCGCGCGTTGTGGTTGCCGGGCACCGATCACGCGGGAATCGCCACACAGATGATGGTGGAGCGCCAGCTGGCCGAGGAAGGCACGTCGCGCCAGAAGCTGGGCCGCGAGGCATTTGTGCAACGGGTTTGGCAGTGGAAGTGCCATTACGGCCGCGCCATTCTCAACCAGATGAAGCGGCTGGGCGCGTCAGTGGACTGGCAGCGCGAGTACTTCACCATGGACGAGCGGCTGTCTGTGGCCGTGCGGGAAGCATTTGTCAGGCTGCACGAGCAGGGATTGATTTATCGCGGCGCCTACATTGTGAACTGGTGCCCGCGCTGCCAGACGGCCATCAGCGATCTTGAAGTGGTGTACGACGAGCACAAGGGGCACCTGTGGGAGATCCGGTACCCCGTACTGGATACTCTTGGACAGGATTCCGGTGAATATATAACGGTTGCCACAACAC